>WNFJ01399001.1_pt2 | contig 23856 bp, 19 predicted proteins | sample 5400461 | NCBI WGS metagenome assembly WNFJ01 (sample SAMN13153349, study PRJNA577476) | soil metagenome | isolation source: 115 cm saprolite on Douglas fir-dominated hillslope | place: USA:California | collected 2013-09-17
AAGATTCGAATGGAACTTCGTAAAGATCCCATCACACAAAGCTGGGTCATCCTGGGACAGAGAGAAGCACGCGGCGATACGCCGGTGGAATGCCCGTTGGAGCCGGCCAAGATCGAGAAGTTGCGGTCCATTCTGACTTGGCCTGCGGAGGGAGCATGGCAGGTGCGTGTACTGCCGCACCCGGAGCCGCTGTATCACATTGAAGGTGAACCCGGACGTCTGGCCGAAGGGATGTACGACAAGATGGGGGCGCTGGGCGCCCACGAAGTCGTGGTGGAGACGCCGCTGCACGACAAACGAATGTCGCAGTTCAGCGACGAAGAGATTGAGCGGGTGCTGTGGGTGTGGGCTTCGCGGATTGCGGATTTAAAAAAGGACGCGCGGTTCAAGTACATCAGTGTATTCAAGAACCAGGGCGCAATGGCGGGAGAAGAATGGGGGCATGCACATTCGCAGTTAACGGCTACGATTTTCGTGCCGCGGCGGATCAAATACGAGCTCAGCTCCGCGCATGAATGGTTTAAAGACAAAGAGCGCTGCATTTTCTGCGACACCGTGCGTCAAGAGGAGAAGCAGGGAAAACGCATCGTGGACGTGCAGGGCGATTACTACGCGCTGTGCCCGTATGCGTCGCGCGTGCCGTACGAAGTGTGGCTGATGCACCGTCGGCACAATCATTTGTTCGAACAGCCGCGGCCGGGATCGAACCGCAGGCAGTTGGCGGCGCTGTTGGGACGGGTGTTGCGCCGGCTGGAGAAAGTGGCGCCGGCATATCACCTGGTCGTGCACACATCCCCCAATACAATGAACAAAAAGGGTGAATTGGCGGGCTACTGGAAGACGCTGGCGGATGATTACCACTGGCACATTGAGATCCTGCCGATCGTGGAGAAGACCAGCAAGTCTTACAGCATCAAAGAGGTGTATTTCAACGCAGAATTGCCGGAGCAGGCAGCCGCAAACTTGCGAGCGTTGGACCCCAATTCATGAAGCATGGCCATACGAATCAAGGCGAGCCAGGCCGAATCTTCCTCAACTTGATCATTTTGCTGTTTTTGGTGATTTTTTGCGCCTTTTTGTACCTGGTGAGGCGTCCGATTCTTCGCTTTGCCGCGGAATCATGGATCATCGAGGATTCTCTCGACAAAGCAGACGCGCTCATCGTTTTAGGCGACGATAACTTTTATGCCGATCGGGCAACGCGGGGAGCGCAATTGTTCAGGGAAGGGAAGGCGCCCGTGATTGTTGCGAGCGGAAGACGCCTGCGGCCCAATGCCGGCATCGCGGAATTGATGGAACACGATTTGGTTGAGCGCGGAGTGCCAAGAGATAAGATCCTGCGGTTCGTACACGACGCTGATAGCACGCTGGAAGAAGCGCAAGCATTGGCGCGGCTGGCAAGAGAAAGAAAATGGCACAGCGTCATCGTGGTGACATCGAATTTTCACACGCGACGCGCGAGGTATATTCTCCAGCGAGTTTTTCCACAGGGCGTGGAGGTGCGCGTCGCCAGCGCGCGCGACGGGGACTTTGATCCCGAACACTGGTGGGAGAAGCGTAAGTCAATCAAAGAGTTAACATGGGAGTTTGCCGGGATGGTAATGACCTTGTGGGAGCTGCGGGGGAAGAATGAGACAAGTGAGACAACGCAATCGGTGGTAGAATTGAGAGAACTAAATCCACAACCAGTGGTGTAGGCCTTCAGGAAACACCCCAGATTTGCTACCCGCCATTCTTGTTTACAGCCGCTAAGTCGTGTACTATGTTCACTCTTCTGAGTCGCAGTTCCAACCAGCCCTGCGATAAGCGGCTTCGAAAATCCAATTTTCGATGTCGAGGTGTCTGATGTGGAAAAAAGAAGATTCGAAGCCTGAAGGAATTTCCGGGAACCCCGCAACTCCCGCAAGCACTGCGACTTCGCCCAGCCCTGCTACTCCCAGCACGCCTTCACCGTCCGGTGCGCTTCCGACTTCGTCGCACGCGGCCGCGTGCATCAGCCAGGGAATCAAAATCAAAGGTGAGGTAACGGGGAGTGAAGATCTATTCGTGGACGGCGTGGTGGAGGGAAAACTCAGTCTCACGACAAACTGCTGCCTGACCATTGGACCAAACGGACATGTGAAGGCGGACGTGCTCGCGCGGGAGGTTATCGTGCGGGGAAAAATCGAAGGAAAAGTCACGGGGCGGGACAAGGTTCAACTCTGGAGCACCGGCCAAGTCACAGGAGAAGTGCAAACGGATCGCCTGGCCATTGAAGACGGCGCGTTGCTGCGCGGGAAGGTCGAAGCAGGAAGGCAGCCGAGCAAGACTGCAGAGATCAAAGCATCAGCAGCAGCGGCGACCGGCAAGTCAGCAGAGCCGGCGTCCTTAAATCCCGGAACGGCGGCAGACTGATAATGAGCTTCCTGCATAAACTGGGTCTTGGAATGGGAAGCGGGACGAGCCGTGGCGCTTCGCTGCCGGTGCATTCAAACTCCCGCGCACGCACACCCGGTGTGCCGATTTCCGCCGTGGGCGCTACGCGCACGCCGGAATCGCCTGGGTCGACGCGCGTTTCGAATGGGTTGAAAGAATTTTTGTGGAATCTCGACGGCCTCGGGCGGGGCGCGCTGCTGGATCTGGGGCCCGCCTCCCAAACGACTTTGAACTTCTTTATCGAACGTGGTTTTCGCGTCTCATCGGAAGATATCCTTCGCGGATGGAAAGCATTTCTGACCGAGGAAGAGGCGCGGTTGCGCGAAGATGCCGATGCATGTGAAACGCTGGACATGACGCCGAGTGGCCGTGCCACGCGCTTTCTGGTTGGGAATCTTCAATACCCACGCGCCTCCTTCGACGCCGTGCTGTTGTGGGATCTGCTGGACTATCTCGAGCCGATGCTCGTAAAGCAGATGGTGGCGAACCTGACGGAACTGCTGCGGCCCGGAGGGGTGATTCTGGCGCTGTTTCACAGCAAGAAGCCGGAGGGCTTTCAGCGCTATCGAGTGGCGGATTCGCATACACTGCAGGTCATTTCGAGCGCGGTCATTTGCCCGGCGCAAAAGGTGTATCAGAACCGCGAGATTCAGGACCTCTTTGCCCGCTATCGCACGATGAAGTCGTTCGTCGGCCGCGACCAGCTTCGCGAAACACTCTTCATCAAGTAATTGCCGGGAGTTGCCAATCCACGCGAGCGCTGTGGAAATCACGCGTTCACCCACTCTTCACTTGCATTTGACGAATTGGAGGAGTACAAGCGAGGCGTGAGCTCAAGGAGCTCCGGAGGGACCATGACTCCACCGGGCTTAGAGCTGCACTAAAGCTAAACACACCGCTTTTGCGGTGCGCGTCGCTCGCGAAACATACGTGCTATTAGCGCGCTTCCGAGGCGACAAAGTAAAATAGCGAAAGGGGGGAGCCGCCAGGCTCCCCCGTTTTGCTTTCCGCGGTGAAGTTTTCGAATTAGTGCTGTGTCGAAGCCTTGTGATGATGGCGGTGACGCTTGCCACTGCTGTGCCTGCGATGGTGGCGATCATGCGAGGAGGCCTGGTTGGACGACTGCGGCTGCGCCGAGTTAGCAGTATTGGGTAGAGCAGATTGCATGGCCGAAGCTTGCTGCACGGATACAAAAAGCGACGGCGCTGAAGCCAGCAAGAGGAAGCGAGCGATACGTTTCACGGCAATTCTCCGGAGAGGAATCCCCTGTGAGGCTATTGAATCACAGGTTGCAGAGAAAGTCTCCGGGAATTGCTGTCGAGGCGTGTACCTGGATTCAACCGGTGCGGGCCTGCGGTCAGCGCAGGATCATGCTCCTTCAGTTGCGAGAGGATTTCCGAGGTGCCTCGTGAGTTCAGCAAAAGTGCGCGACTAACCGCCAAACTTGAGTCGTTCAAGCCACTGAATAGCTTCGCGCTGGTTGGCAATGATCTGCGCTTGCCAAACCAAGGCAATGGACATGAAGCTCATGGAAATAACGCAAAAGATCAGAACAAGACCGATGTTGGACTCGTGAGCGGGAAGGCGGAAAACGCGCCGAAGCCAAGCCATGGTAAGGGGTCTCCTAGTACTCGGTTCGATCTCCAACACTGAGTTCGCACGAATCCGAGCCGACAGCGCCGGGGCTTGGCGTTTGCCTAATATTCTAAGGGCAATCGAGGGACCAAGAGTCGACGAATGGCCGAACCTCTTAACCTACGGAAAATGGATGGTTTGTGAAACCTGCGACAGTGAGCCATCCTGGGATCCGAGTTGGGGGTGTCCAAGTCGACTCGCATTTGAGCAACATTTTTCCCCAGGTATCTAGTTCTTTGTAGGAATGGCTGCGATGAGGCGCTCCCAAACGTCCGGTGAATGGAGTGGCAGATGCCGTACGCGAGAAGAATCAGGCTGATCCTGAGAGGGCTCTTCCGATTTGCGGTCGGTCAGAAGGATGGTGCGCTCGCAAAAAGGGAAGAGTCCCGCGGCTAAATCGGGAGTTGCAATTCCTAGAGTGTGGGCATGGTAACGGAGCGCCCGGTCGTAGAGCTTGGCGAGTTCCCGGATGCAACGCTCGACGCCGGGGCCGATTGCGGTGGACCAGAGCATGCCGTGCCGGCGGAATTGCAGGTTGCGATTGCGGCCCTCTGTCAGGAACCTCTCGATTTCTTCATCGGAAGCGCCTGCAAAGAAAAAGATTTCGTCAAAGTCTCGCTGCCGGGCAAGTTCGGCCTCCTTTTGTGGCAGGCCGGTGTTTTGGACAAGCTCGCGGGGAGAGAGTGAGCGCAAAGTCACAACCGGCACGCCGGTATCTCGGGAGAGTGTTTGCAGGGCCTCAGCGGCCGCCGGGAGAGCTTCCGCTATGGGAATGCAGGTAAAGCGGCCGAGGCGCAAGGTAGCCGCCCTCTTGGTCCGTGAGGCATCGGATGCGGGTCGCAGGTGGAAATAGTCCTCCGGCAGATAAACCGCGCAGCCGTCTTCCGCAATGAAAGGATGGGTGTGGCCGTGTTTGCGGCGAGCCTCGTCGAACTGGAGACGCGAGCGGCTGGTGAGCCAGACGGCGGGGATGGCTTCGTGGTCGAGCGTCGCGGTGAATTCATCGAGGCCAAGGAGGCTGCTTCCCCGGATGGGGATAAGTGAGTCAACAGCGATGTAGAGGACGCTGGAGGTCTGGCGCAAACAAGGCTCCGAAGTGACAAAGCCCATTCTAGCGGAATATTGAGAGACGCCGAGTCCTGGGAAAAGAAAAAAGGCGGGCAGATTGCTCTGCCCGCCTCATGCTATGCCCGGCAAAACGCTACCGGGCCTCTTCTCGAGGTAATTAGTTGCCAGACTTAGCGGTGTTGTTGGCAGCCGTCTGCGAATTCGCCTTCGGGATGCTTACGTATCCGCTGATGGTGTCCTTGCCAGCCTTGTTGATGACGACCTCTTCGGGAATGTGCGTGCCCGAGGTGTAGAAGAAGATGGGCTCGTTCAGGGCACGGTTCTTCTTTTCGAAGCGCTTGTCTTCCACAGTCATGGCCACGCTGAATTGATTGCGCTTTTCGTTGACGCCCTTCAGTTCGACGGTGACGTTGCCCACCTTTTGCGGCTTGTTCTTGCCGGTGATGGTGAATTCCACGTAGTCGCGTTCGCCGAGGCGGCGGAGCTGGTCGATTTCGTCATGGTTGCGCGCGATGAGCGTGCCCATCTCGCTGCGAGCCATCTTCAAGTCTTCGCGGGTGGCGTCCAGATCGGTCTTGACGCCGACAACTTTGGTGTCCACGACCTTGACGTCGTCGCTGGTAGCCTTGGTAGCGAGTTCCGAGTGTACCGAGGTGTCCAGCGCGGTCAGCTTCTCGGTGGTCGCGTTATTGAGTTTTGCTGCTTCATCGCGGGCCTTTTTGAGTTGGCCCTGGGTAATCTTCAGTTTGCCGGTGACTACCTTAAGGTCGCCCTGGAGATCAGTGCTGGCCTTCTCGTCTTGAGCAAGGCGGTCCTTCAAGGAAGACATGTCTTGCTGTACAGCCTGTTCCGCCGACTTCAACTGCGTGGCAACTGCTTGCTGAGTGGAATCGAGCTTCGAAGAGGCACTCCAGCCGAACGCCAGTCCACCAATGGCGATCAAGCCCAGAACAACGATCGCCGGCAGTGTCCAAGCTGGTGATTCTGTACGCGTTTCAACAATTCTTTCGTCCGACATAGTTAATCTTTCTCCTCACCCCGGTTTGGGGAAGTGCCGTGTGCATCGGCCTGCATCGAAGAGATTGCATGCGTGAAGCCAAAGGAGAAGGAGCAACCGGCACGGTAAGTGATAGAGGAATGGATGGTTGTAGGAATGGAGAAATCAGGGGGCAGTACTAGTCCTAGCAAAGTTTACGCGAAAAGAGAGCGAACAGCGGATTTTTTGCTTGGCGAGAGATCAGTCGAATTGGATCCCCAGATTTCGGAGATCGGACTGGAGTTGCTCAGGCGACTGGAAGACGATCCCGGTCATGCCAAGGCGTTGAGCCGCCTCAACATAAGCAGCAATATCGTCAATGTAAACGGCTTCCTCGGCCCGGACCTTGCAGGCTTGGAGGGCTTGACGATAGATGACAGGGTCGGGCTTGCTAGCGCCGACGCGGTAGGAGTAGATACGGATGGGAAAGAAGCGGAAAAAGGGGAAGCGCGCCTCCTCATAGGACATGTGGATGGGGTCGGTGTTCGAGAGTAAGGCGAGGCGGTAGTTCCTGGAGAGTTTCTCCAGAAACAATTCCGAATGGATTGGCTCTGGATCGAGGGCGCGATTCCAGACTTCGCTGAATTGCTCGAAAGTAAGAGAGGTGCCAAGACGTTTGGTTAGATGGAGGTGCCAATCCCGGGGAGAAATGCGCCCCTCCTGCCAATCGATCCAGTGAGGGTCCTTTTCGATCGCGGACCAGACATCTTGAGGTGTCAGGGAGAGGCCGGAAGCCAGTCCATCCATGGCGCGGGAGATGTCCACGCGGATCAGGACGCGGCCAATATCGAAAATGATGGCGCGGAACTTGGCGGCTGCCACGGTCTATTCGCCCTTTGGACCGGAGGAGGTGACGGTGCCCGGGCGGTCGGTAGAAGCGAACTTATGCCTGGAGCGATAGATGCTGATGACTGCGGGAAGCACGGAAACCACGACAACGACAGCGATGACGTAGTGGATGCGCTCCCCAATGTTCGGGACCGAGCGGCCCAGTGAGTAGCCTCCAAGTATCATGGTGCCGACCCAAAAAATTCCGCCACAAATGTCGAAGGCCAGGTAGCTGGCGTAGGGCATCTTTGCGGCGCCGGCCACGGGAGGGCAGAACGTTCGAACGATGGGAATGAAGCGCGCGAGGATGACGGCCCGGCCGCCGTATTTTTCGTAGAAGTCATGGGCCCGTTGAAGATGGCTGCGCCGGAAGAAGAAAGACTCTTCGCGGCGGTACAGAGCCGCACCCGCGGAGCGGCCAATCCAATAGCCAATTTGATCTCCCACAATGGCGCAAAACATAACGGGTAGGAGAAGCCACTTCAGGGGGATCACGCCGGCAGCGGAGAAAATTCCGGCGGTCACCAGCAGGGAATCACCGGGAAGAAAAAATCCAACAAAAAAACCGGTTTCGATGAAGACAATGAAGCAGATGAGGGGGGCGCCGCCGGAGCGGATTAGCTCCTTGAGTCCGTCCGGGTTGTAGAGCGAGTGGAAAAAGTGAAGGATGGCGTCGAGCACTCGATGCTGTTCCTCGCGGCGGATGGATGAAGTGAATCTCGTGCGGGCACGGGAACGAGCGCGCGTGAGCGCAAGCTCGTAAAAGCACCCAAACCTATACGGTAGCAGAAAACGCCAACATCCTCTCCACATTCATGCCAGAGAAGAAGTGGAACGCCAAGAGCCACAAGCCAGACGGCGATGCGAGTCATCGGAGGGCCTCCGCCAGCCATAGGAAACCTTGGTCTTCAGCTTCGATCCGGGCTTGGAGACCCTGAGCGGCGTCTTCCTTTTGCCCCAGAAGTTTTTGAATGCGCGGGAGAGCCCGTTGCGCGGCGGCGGCGCCGGCGGCGATGGCTTCATCGGCGCGGTCGAAATCGTCCCAGGCCAGGGATTGCACATCGGGCCTGAGGACGAGGTCGGCGTGGCGTTCCCAGACTTCAAGCTGGTGTTTTTGCGCCGCGCTCACCGCGCGGCTCACGACCTGAAAAATGTTGGTGGGGGCGCCGCGGTGGCCGTCCTGTATGCCGACGGAGACGCCGATTACCACGGCAGCCCCAAGGTCGCGAGCGGCGCGCGTTGGGACCGGGGCGACGAGCCCGCCGTCCGCAAGACACCGCGTGCCGATCACGACCGGTTCGAACAATCCCGGAAAGGCGCAACTCGCCCGGATGGCGTCCACAAGATTGCCTTGCGTGAACACTACAGGTTCGCCGGAGGTCAGGTCCGTGGCTACCACCGCGAGAGGGATACGTAGATCTTCAAACTGGCGCGATTCGAACACGCGTTCGATTAAATTCTCCAGACGCTGATTGCTTGCCAAGCCGAGCCGGGAGACGCGCCAACGGGCGATGTCTCGGAAGCGGAGCGTACGGCAGGTCTCAATGATGCGCGCAAGAGGAGCGCCACTGGCGTAGGCGGCGCCCAAGATGCTGCCCACGCTGGTTCCCGCGATGTGAGAAATGGGGATGTGGTTCTGTTCGAGGACTTGCAGAACGCCGAGATGCGCGAAGCCGCGCGCGAAACCTCCGCCAAGGGCGAGGCCGATGCCTGCCCGGTTGGGCATGACGGCTGAACTCTCGTTCAGTGTCTTGCGCGGAGTGTACGCGTGCCTCCTCATGTCTGCAGGATGGCAGGGAAGACATCCTCGCCCTATGGTTCGCGCGTCCCGAAGAGACAGTACTTCTGTACTGCGATAGAAACCAGGCGCAGATGGGTGCCCGAAGGCTCGACAGTACCTTCTTACTAGTCCGGTACCCTCTTTGTACCATTGTGACCGGCGCAGCGCTGCGCGATTCTCTCCTGCGTCAGACGGAATCACGGAGGGGGCCAAGAGATGGACAAGTCGTTCACAGCTTGGGTCGGGCAGCCGGTGGTCCTGCAGGTGGCCCTGGGAGATATCAAGGTGCCGCTGCGCGGGAAACTGCTGAAAGTTGGCGGCGAAACCGTTCGAATGCGAATCGGCGATGCCTGGGACGTGGACATTTACAAGGCCATGATACTGGCGGTTGAAGAAGACTCGATGGTTCTACTTCCTGCGTGAGGGATATCGCCATGAAAACACAAGAGCTTAAATACGTAACCCGGCGCCGCGCGGCGGTGCTGTTGGGTCTGTCGGAAATGGAATTGAGCCGCATCTCGAGCGAATCGGGATTCGGACATAAAGAAGTCGCAGGCGAACAGGAAGAGACGTATTTCACTTACGAAGAGCTGCGACAGATCTGTGTGCTGGCTGTACACCAGGTGCACTAGACAAAAACGAGTTTCCTCCGGCCCCCCTCAGCAACACCCCCACCCCGGGTCGCTCCCCCCAGCGATCCGGGGTTTTTCTTTGCGCTGAAGGTTTCTTTTGCGCCGCTGGTGCTAATTGAATCGGTCTAGAAAACCTTTGACAGACGGAATCCACGCGAAGACACTTAGCGCCGCATGGGAAGGATGCCGCTCAAATGTCATGCTTTATAGTTCGTGGATGGTGGAAGTGGGCAGCGGGTGTCGTATTACTCGTTGCCTCAGTCGGAATGGCCGCAGGAAGCGGCCCAAGCAATGGAACCGAAACCTATGACCTGGTCATCGCCAGCGGGCGAGTGATGGACCCCGAATCGGGGCTGGATGCGGTGCGAAACGTTGGGATTCGCGGCGGGAAAATCGCGGTGATTTCGGTCGGTCCGATTATAGGGAAGCAGACGATCGAAGCGCGGGGCTTGGTTGTCGCGCCGGGGTTCATCGATTTACATCAGCATGGGCAGGACGCGGAGAACTATGCCGTGAAAGCGGCGGACGGCGTGACGACGGCGCTGGAACTTGAGGTCGGGGTTGCGGATGTCGACCGATGGTACGGCGAGCGGGAAGGGAAGGCGCGCATCAACTTTGGAGCGAGCGCGGGGCACATTCCTGTGCGCATGGCTGTGATGCATGACCCTGGTGGGCTGCTGCCGAGCGGGGACGCTGCTCACCGCGTCGCGACACGGGCAGAGATGGATGAGATCAGCGCGCTGTTGGAAAAGGGATTGAAGCGCGGCGCGCTTTCCGTTGGACTTGGGCCCGCGTACACCGAGGCCGCTACAAATCAGGAAATCCTGGACGTGTTTCGCGTGGCGGCGAAGTATCACGCCTCGTGCCATGTGCACATTCGTGGGTCAGGGCCACCGATCGAAGGGAATTTCAGCGGGTTTGAGGAAGTGATGGCGGCTGCAGCGATCACCGGAGCCCCGCTCCACATCGTGCACATCCAAAGCACCGGCGGACCTAACGTGACGCAGGAACTTCAGATGATCGCGGACGCGCGATCCCGCGGGATGGACGTAACCACGGAAAGCTATCCTTACACGATGGGTATGACCAGCATTCAAGCCGCCATGTTCGATCGCAAGGAGGAAGAACCCGCTACGTACTATGCTTCGCTACTGTGGCCGGCGACGGGGGAGCACCTGACGAAGGAATCGTTTTTGCGGTATCGCAAGGAGGGCGGAATGGTGATTGTTCCCGGGAATACGCCGGAGAATGTTCATGCAGCGATTGTGAGTCCGCTGACGATGATCGCTAGCGACGGGCATCTTGCGAATGGCAAGGGACACCCTCGAACCGCGGGCACTTACGCTCTGGTGCTGGGACGCTACGTCCGAGAAGAGAAAGTCCTGGATTTGATGACGGCGCTGAAGAAGATGACGCTGATGCCGGCACAGCGGCTGGAGACACGCGCACCGATGTTCAAGGACAAAGGACGAATTCGCGCGGGCGCTGATGCGGACATTCTGGTGTTCGACGCGGATCGCGTCATCGATAAAGCTACGTACGATGAGCCGCTGCAATACTCGGAAGGGATTCAGTTCGTGCTTGTGAACGGAGTTCCCGTCGTCAAAGATGGTCAACTCGTTGGAGGGGTTTTCCCGGGCCGGGCCGCGCGAGCGCCGGTTTCACAGTGACCACCTACCCGATTCGCGCACCGCGCTCCCATGACGCTGCGCAGGGGCTAGTAAAGACCATGATGCCAAGCGCCCGGAAGTGCTATATAGTACTGCGCGCGATCGCCTTCTGGAGAAAGGACTCACTTTGACACTCGCCGCCTCGGATTGGGCCGCCATCGTCGGTTATCTGCTGATCACCTTATTTCTCGGCTTGTACTTCCGCGGACGCTCGGGCAAAAGCACCGAAGATTATTTCGTTTCGGGCCGCAACGTTTCCTGGTGGCTTGCGGGAACTTCCATGGTTGCGACCACCTTCGCTGCGGATACGCCCCTGGCGGTTACTGGACTCGTCTATGCCAACGGGGTGGCGGGGAATTGGCTGTGGTGGAGTTTCCTGCCGTCGGGAATGATGACGGTGTTCCTGTTCGCGCGTCTGTGGCGCCGTTCGGGGCTCATCACCGACGTGCAATTCGCGGAGATGCGCTACGCCGGCAAGCCCGCCGCGTTCCTGCGCGGCTTCCGCGCGGTCTACCTCGGGCTGTTGATGAACTGCTTGATCCTCGGCTGGGTGACCAAGGCCATGGTGAACATCATTAGTACGTCGCTCGGAGTGAGCGATGGAAAGGCGCTGGCGATCTGCGTTTTCTTTCTTATGCCATTCACGGGGATCTACGTTTCGTTGGGAGGATTGTGGGGCGTGCTTTGGACAGACCTCTTTCAATTCGTGCTGAAGATGGCCATCGTGATTGGAGTTGCCTGGTACGGAGTCCATGCCGCAGGAGGCATGCAGCAGATGCTCGCTACGCTGGCGGCGAAGCGAGCTGCGGCGGGACCCGGAGCCAGTGACATCACGGCGCTTCTGCCTGATTTTTCCCGCGGTTTCACCAGCGAAGCTCTGTGGACACTGCCTGTGATTACTTTCGTCGTTCATCTGGCCGTGCAGTGGTGGGCTTTCTGGTATCCAGGCGCAGAACCAGGAGGCGGAGGATATATCGCGCAACGAATCTTCAGCGCGAAGGACGAACGAAACGGATTGTTATCGGTTCTGTGGTTCAACCTTGCGCACTACGCCCTGAGGCCCTGGCCCTGGATATTGACGGCGCTTGCGGCAGTCGTTCTTTATCCGGGTCTAGCTCAGCCAGAGCGGGGTTACATGTTGGTGGCGACGCGGCAGACGCCACACGCGGTCCTGGGAATTCTGCTTGCCGGATTCATGGCCGCCTTCATGTCCACGGTGGCCACACAATTGAATTGGGGCAGTTCCTATCTGGTGGAAGATTTCTACCGGCGTTTTCTGAAGCGAGAAGGAAGCGAAGCGCACTACGTGAATGTTTCACGCTTGGCGACGGCGTTTCTCGTGTTGGCGGCCGCGGCGGTCGCGTGGCAGCTGACCTCCGTCTCCGCAGGCTGGAAAATCGTGCTCGAATTGGGAGCAGGAACCGGGGGCGTCTATTTACTGCGCTGGTACTGGTGGCGCGTCAATGCCTGGAGCGAAATCTCTGCGATGGTCGCGGCGCTTGTAACGACACTCGCGCTGCATAACAGCTCTCTGTGGAACGCTATTGCGGGAAGGCCGCAACCATTCAGCGGCTCCGACACTGTCATTTTCGCGAAGACCACACTTTGTACGACAGGAATCACCACGCTGGTGTGGGTCGCCGTCACCCTCTTTACGGCGGCGGAGCCCAATGACACGCTCATCAAGTTTTACACCAAGGTGCGTCCGCAAATCACCGGATGGCAAGCGGTCGCCAAGCTGGCTGGCGATGTGCCCGTCACGCGCGATCTGGGCAAGAACCTCGTGAATTGGTTGCTGGGCTGCGTTCTTATCTATTCGGCGCTCTTCGCCATCGGCGAGTTGTGCTTTGGCCGATACCAGGCAGGTTTCCTGCTTGCCGTTGTTGTGATTGTCTGTGGACTCGCGATTTCGCGGCTGATGCCCAAGCCGGCGGAGTGGCAAGCAAACTGAGATGGCGGACTCGGCGCAGCCGGCTCGTTCAGGTACGCATCACGCAGTGCTCGCCGGGTTCCTCGGCTGGACGCTCGACGCGTTCGATTTCTTCATCGTAGTTTTTCTCTTCGATACACTGGCTCACCAATTTGGCGTAACCAAGAAAGAAATCGTTCTTACCACCACGGCCACGCTCGCCATGCGTCCCGTAGGCGCGCTGTTCTTCGGCTTGCTTGCGGATCGCTACGGCCGCCGCATCCCGCTCATGGCCAACGTGATCTATTTTTCGTTGATCGAGCTCCTATGCGGCTTTTCGCCAAACTTCACGGTGTTCATCATCCTGCGTGCGCTGTTTGGTATCGGTATGGGCGGCGAGTGGGGAGTAGGCGCGTCGCTGGCGATGGAAGCAGCGCCGGTGCGTTGGCGCGGCATCTTGAGCGGAATCTTGCAGAGCGGTTATTCGATCGGATATCTGCTGGCGGCGATTGCGGCAAGATTTCTCCTGCCGGTGTGGGGATGGCGCCCGATGTTCTGGATTGGCGCGCTACCCGCGCTACTCGCGCTCTATATCCGGACGAAAGTTCCGGAATCGGAAGCCTGGAAGCAACATCGCGCTGCGAGCACGGGGCAGGTCCTGCGCATCGTTGCAGGAGAGTGGAAGCGCTTCGCTTATCTTGTGGTGCTCATGACCTTCATGATGTTTCTCTCGCACGGAACACAGGATCTTTATCCGGACTTCCTGAAAGAAGTGCACAAGATTTCTGCCGCGATGGTAGCCAATATCGCGATGATTTATAACCTTGGGGCCGTGGTGGGCGCGATTATCTTCGGACACCTCTCGCAGGTAGCGGGGCGCCGCAAAGGCATGATCGCCGCTATGGGTTTGTCGCTCTTGATGATTCCGCTGTGGGCGTTTGGCGGGGGGCTGCCGGTGATTATCGTTGCGGCATTTCTGATGCAGGCGGGAGTGCAAGGAGCCTGGGGCGTGATCCCGGTGCACTTGAATGAGCTTTCTGCGGACTCGGCGCGGGGCCTAATGCCCGGCCTCGCCTATCAGTTGGGGATTTTGCTGGCCTCGCCGACAAATTCCATTCAATACGCGCTACACATTCATTTCGGCTATCAGCGCGCCATTGCCGGCTTCGAAGTGGTGACGATACTGACGCTGGCGGCCCTGCTCTGGCGCGGCTCCGAAGCGCATAGCCGAAGTTTTGTGCGCGGCGCACCAGCGCCGGCGGGCGAATCCTCCGGGTGATCCAGCCTTGCTTGCTTCCCGAATACGGCTGAGTGGCTTCTGATGCTTTTCGGGTGCAAAAAGTGAACTCTTGCGGCGGCTGGATGCGCCGCGCAAGCCTGTGATAATATTTATCCACTGCGCGCCCGTAGCTCAGTTGGATAGAGCGTCTGGCTACGAACCAGAAGGTCGGGAGTTCGAGTCCCCCCGGGCGCGCCAGTTTTTTGGCCGCTTCTCTTCAATAACTTCCAGCCGCACCCTCCTTGACGTTTCGAACTCGTCCGCGTTGGACTGGTTTCAATTCCGGTCTACTTGATCCTCTTGACGTGGATATCCTGTCCGTCAGCAAGGCGATCAGTAGTTTACCGGGCGTGTCACCAACGAATGCCCATGCGTAGGGTACCCCGCGCGGGCGAGGCGGTCACTCGCAGTGCTTCATCTTGCGCATGAGACGCCACCGGCTGGGCGAGCGCTCCTATTGGAGAGTGCTGACGGCCACGGTATTGGTCCGCATGTGGACCTGCATGCCGGGCTCATGGATTCGACCCTCAACCAATTTCGCTCGCGCCCGCCCCACCTTATTCGCGATGTAGTCTCTCGCCGCATCGTTGTTGGCCCCAAACGACGTGTAGACGTAGGTGATCTTCGCCGCGTTCCCGTTCGCCAGTGCCTCGTAGAAGTGCGGGACCACGGAGCCGCCCATCCAGATGTCGACCAGGTAGATCGACGAGAACAGGTTTGGACCGCCGCTGGTCAGCACGTCGATCCCAGGCTTGTAGCCGCCTGAGAAGAGATAGAGGATCTGCTTGGACGGGGTGAGACTCTTCGTCTGGAGTGTCTTTATCAGGGAGCGATAGGCCAGGGTGCCGTTCACGTTGTTGCTGAGCGCAACGAAGATATGAAACCGGTCCTTAATGTTGCTCATGTAGGTCCACATGTAGACGCCACTATGAACGCTATGTACGTCGATGCCGCCAAACACCACCAGCAGCGGGGCCTTCGCATCGGGTGCCACGGACAGCTTCCCCTGGCCGGGAATGTCAATAGACGTGGCCGCGTTGGCGGCAGTATCAGGACCACCCATGTCGATCCTTCCTTTCTCCGGGGTCCGATTCCCGGCGCCAGCTCGGCTTCTCGGTCAGCTGGACGGGGATGCACACCAGCTCATGGGGCCATGACGGAATAAGTCGAAACAAGCTGCATTTCGTCCCGAGGAGGCGTGCAAGCCTTCCGGGGAATCGTTCATTCGAGCTTCTGATCCGGAGTTTCCTTTTTGAACTCGAAAACGGCACCATTGTACGCCTCTCTCGCCTGTTCGTGACATTGGGAAGCGTTTTTTCATCGCAGTGCCCCCGGCGGTGTGGGTTATGGCCATCAAGGGACCGACCCGGACTTACTGATGCGAGGGGGAGGCGCCGGGCGGAAGATCCCTTTCGGCCTCGTACCGGATTTCAATAAGGGCTATCGGTGAGTGGCCACTGGGCTTCTGAACCACTATGTGAACAGTTCTTACCCCGGATCGACGGGGGATCAATACGAAATTCGCCTCTGCTAGAGACAGAAGTTCATCGGAGATCGAGCTGAGCCACGGCTGACACGAACGGACAGAGAAAAGTTCTAAAATCGTCCCCTTGGGCGCGCCATTCCCCCATTGACAGCCTCCATGGACGCCGACGTTAGGACCGAATGCGCCGCTATTTCGAATAGGTCTTCTTGTAGTTGTTTCTCGAATTCAAGACCGTGAAGGTGCCGTTCAATTCTGCGGTGACCTTGATGTATTTACCTTCGCAATTTTCGTCCAAGTTGGCGATAAATTTCTCCGGCACATTGCGCGCTATGTCCGAGTCCAGTGCGTAGTGCAATTGCCACAAGTCCTGAAGTCCGGGTGAATTATGAATCGTTTCCCATGCATCCGGGCTCCCACCCTTGTGCGCGCCATTATTCATGATCGACACGCGAGGATGGATTGCGTCAACAATGACTTTGGCATTGGACTGGTTCAACCCGTGATGTGTGGTCAGATAAAGGTCGACGGTCCCGATCAGATTGTTGGGACATACCAAGTCTCTTTCCTTCCGTTTGGTGAGATCGCCGAGGTCGAGGAAGCGAAACTTTCCAAAAGTGATCAAGGTGCCAAGCGAACGAGCGTTTTCCGTAGTATCGACTGCCGCTTCGGGCTCGGAGGCGCAAAACGCGTTCGGCTGACCAACTCCCGATAAGGGAGTGCTGAGGTGCTCGCCCGCCGCCGTTAGAATTTGTACCCTTATGTCTTTCATGGGAATTTGATCGCCCGGTTTCACTACCAGACGTTTCGAAAGTGAGGCCACCTTTTCATAGGCTGCAAAGTCCTCTCGCGGGTCATCGGCATCTTCCATGTTGGGGCCATGATCGATGAACGTTCCAACCTTTATTTGACTGGCAAGCTGGGTAACCCCGCCCACGTGATCGCGATGAAAATGGGTAATCAGCACATAATCGATCCGGTCGACGCCCGCAGTTTTAGCCGCCCTGACTATCTATGCGACCAGCATCTCTCCCATTAAATCCCGGCCAACCGGTATCGATAAGAATTGTTTGCTCCGAGGGGGTAACGACCAGTGTGGCCTGCCCGCCTTCCACATCGATGAAATAGATTTGAAGCGACTTAGATTCAGAAGCAGGCAGGGCTATGCAGAGTAGCGCACAGGCAAGCGTTTGCAGAAATAGACTACGGAGAAGGGAACGCATTTTGGTTCGCTCCTGACTTTGGTGAACACCTACAGCGGCCCCATAGGAGAGCAGCAAGCCGCAAAATCGCCGATCAGTCTGCGACAATCGTTTATTTGTGCCGCGCTGCCGCCTTGCATTCTAATGTACCGCCTACGCTTGCTCAAGCTGACGCCCGCACAATCCCGATATATCGGTTTGCTGATCCCCAGCCGTGACGCTCAATCTCCCTTGACAATGGCATCAGCGCGGAAATATCGTCCGGATGCAAGCGTTTACAGTTCCGTATCGCGCGAACAATTCCGAGCACCATCTTTTTTTCGTGGCGCGCAGCCCATGACTTCACATCGGCCTTATTCTTCGGGATTGCTGGCAGATCGTCTAAGCTGATCCTTGAGCGCTTTCACGCCTGCCAGTTTTTCTCGCGGAAGGAAGGATTATGAGCGAAGCAGCGAAACGCCAAATGACACTCGGGATGATCGTGGGGAATCGCGGATTCTTCCCTGATCACCTGGCTCGCTCCGGCCATCAGGAAATGCGTGCGACGCTCGAGTTGGCGGGAGTGAAAGTGGTCGCGCTCACGGAAGCGGAATCAAAGTTTGGCGCTGTAGAAACTCGCCTCGAAGCAAGGCGCTGCGCTGACTTGTTCAAGCATCACCGGGAAGCGATCGACGGAATTGTCGTTACATTGCCCAACTTCGGTGATGAACGAGCCATCGCCGATACGCTTCGGATGGCGGCGCTTTCCGTGCCTGTCTTGGTTCAGGCCACCCCCGACACGCCAGGTCGAATGTCCATCCGGGACCGCCGCGACAGTTTTTGCGGCAAGATGTCGGCCTGCAACAATCTTTCCCAATACGGCATCCCTTATTCCTTGACCAGTCTCCACACCGAATTGCCGCAGTCGGACACCTTCCGCCACGACCTGGAATGGTTCCTCAGCGTATGCCGCGTTGTGAAAGGACTGCGACGGCTGCGCATCGGCGCGATCGGCGCGCGGCCCGCGGCTTTCAATACCGTGCGCTACAGTGAAAAAATCCTCGAAGCCAACGGCATCTCCGTCGAGACCATCGATCTTTCGGAAATTCTTGGGCGTATCGCGCGCATGAAAGACGACGACGCACTCGCGCAGAAGAAGCTCCAATCCATCCGGCGGTACGTTTCCACGCAGAGTATTCCGGATGCCGCCCTTCTCAAAATGGCCAAACTGGGCGCGGTGATCGACGGCTGGATGCAGGACACCGAAGTGGTCATCAGCGCCATTCAGTGCTGGACTTCTCTCGAGGAGTATTTCGGAGTCGTGCCCTGCACGGTGATGAGCATGATGAGCAACGAGGGCATGTCCAGCGCCTGCGAAGTCGATATCGCAGGCGTAGTCGGTATGCATGCCCTGCAACTGGCTTCCGAAACTCCCAGTGCGCTGCTCGACTGGAATAACAACTACGCCGATGATCCCGACAAGGCCGTCTGTTTTCACTGCAGCAATCTTCCGAAGCATTTCTTCCAGGATGTACGCATGGATTTCCAGGAGATCATCGCCGGAACAGTGGGTAAGGAGAACACGTTTGGAACGTGCGTGGGAAGAGTCAAGGCCGGTCCGATGAGCTTTGCCCGCGTCTCGACGGATGATCGTGAAGGAAAAATCCGCGGCTATGTCGGCGAAGGAACCTTCACCGACGATTCGCTGGAGACGTTTGGTGGCGCCGGCGTCGTACACATTCCGCACTTGCAGAAGCTTCTCCGCTATATCTGTGAACGCGGGTTCGAACATCACGTGGCCGCGAACTTCTCATCGGTCGCGTCCGCCGTTCATGAAGCTACCAGCCGTTACCTCCGCTGGGATATGTACTGGCATTGTTCTTGAACCGCCGCGCCCCTCAGAAGCTAAACCGCAGCGACATCTGAATCTGCCGCGGGCTCCCAATCGTCTTGTTCACGATTCCCAGCCCGCTCAGAGAGGGACATGCGAAAAAGCCGGTGTTCGTGGAGTCGCAACTCGTAGGCCGCGCCGGTGTCCCCGAAATGGGGAAGTCATTGAACGCCAAGTTTTGCGAAACGTTGTCAATGGGGATGTCAAAGCTGGCAGTGTTCGTAACGTTGAAGATGTCAAAAGTGAATTTCATCGAGACGCGCTCGGTCAATTTCGTCGCCTTAATCACGGATAAGTCCGTCCTGCGCTGCCAGGGTTGGCGGAAGATATTACGCTGGCCGGTGGTAAACGTGGTTTCATAGGGGTCACCTGCCGGAATTGCCCCGCCGAGATCACCAGGATTGAGCAGTGGCAACGTAAAACAGTTCGCATCCAGCGCCGGCAAACCAGGTACCGTCCCACTCGCGCCCGTGACCGCCTTCGAGGGCGAGCAGTTCGAGGTAAGTGGGACGATCGGATTAGTGATCCCGTCTGACGTACCATAGAAGATGCTACCGACCGCGCCTGAGTAGTCAACGATGCTATACGGCTGGCCGCTCTGGATGATTGCCAATCCTGCGATGGCCCACCCATCCGCCAGTCTTCCCCGGAAGGATGTCAGCTCATAGAATTTGGGCAACTCGTAGAGGTACGAGAAGTTGAGAACGTGCTTGCGGTCAAAGTCCGACAGGCCGTAACCGCTGCGAAGGTTGGTGGGATTATTCCCATTGTAAAAGAGTCCCATGGCGCTTTGTTCGTCCGTGGCGTGGGAGAAGGTGTATGAAAAGCCCACCTGAAGGCCGTGACTCAAACGTTTTTCGACATGCGCCTGGAGCGCGTTATAGGCGGAGATCCCTGCAGCCGTGTACGATTCGGATTCCGATGAATAGCCGAGGTAGGGGACGCGCAAATCAACATTGCCGCCCTCGTAGGTCGCCTGCATCTGCGTTCCGTCGGGGAGACCAATGGCGCAGGCGGTAACGCTCGTGAAGCACTCAGGCGTTTGTACGGTGTAGCCATAAGTATAGTTCTGGCCATGAATGGGGTGGCTTGGTGAGGCGATTCCTGCCTGGTTAAAGGGCACTGGAATGATTTCATGGCGTCCGAGGTTGCCCACGTAGCCGATAGTGATGGCCAGATCCTTCCGGGGTTGCCATTGAATATCAAGAGTCTGGTTCAGCGTGTAAGGGAGTTTATTTGCCCGGTTGTAATCGGCAAACGCAAAGAGCGGCAACCCTTGCTTTATGAGCGCAGCGTTGGGCAGCGTAATTGTCGCCGGATTGCCCGTGGGAGGAGCTTGCAGCACTGCGCCCCACGGATTGGAGAACGAGCCACCCCCGTTTGCTGTTTGCGTCGGGTCACACGTAGGAATAAAGAACTCGTAGAAGTTTCCAATGGTGCTGCAAACCTGCGAATTGACGAATGGCGGAGCTTGGTTGACGCCGAAGGGGCCCCCCGCGATCACGCCCGCGGCAAAGCCTGGCGACAAATATGTGAACAGCTCGCCGCGGTCGTAGTACATGCCCCAACCGCCGCGCACGACAATCTTGTTGTTGAACATTTTGGGGCTCCACGCTACACCTAGCCGTGGTCCGAGGCCCCATTGCCTTCCCGTGAGCGTCGAATTGCTCACTCCTTTGCTCGGGAACAACTTGTTATTCCCTGCAATGATGAAGCCCGTCGAAACGATCGCATCCGCAGTATCGTTATAGCTGTACTTTGCGGGATCGAAATTGTAGAGGCGCCCATACTTCTCCGTCATCCCTCCATGGTCGTCGAAACGAACCCCGGCGGTCAGGCTCAGATTGGAACGAATTTGGAACTTGTCCTGGAGATACGCGCCCGTTTCTTTCGCACGATAGTAACGGTTGGCATCGCCCTGGAGATACGCGGTTGTAATGAAGCCGTCAGGTGTGTACGGCGTTACCAACCCCTGCAGAAATTGCGAGAAATCGGCGAACCCGATCGTGCCCTTGTTCGTTCTCAAGTCCCGTGTGTTGAGCTGGGTGTAGGAAAAACTGCCGCCAAAGGTCAGCGTGTGCCTGCCGAGGGTCCAGATCGCGTTGGCCGAAGGCATGAAGCGGTTTTGGAATACGCCTGTAAAGGCTCCTTGGGAATTTGCGCCGCTGCCGATGTTCGTCGCGGCGTTGAAAACAAAGTTCTGGTTGTAAGGTGCCGGGGGATTCCCGTAGTCGTCCACGATGGAAATTCCGGGAAAGAAAGAAGAGCCAAACGTGTTGATTGTGGAATCGGCCGCGGACGCGCCCGTTAGTGCTTGAACGTACGTGGAAAATTGCTGCGGTGAGAACGGCTGCGAGATGGTGCTATACACTTTTTCGCGAATGAAACCAAACACTTCGACTACGCTCAGATTCGGTTTCAGCACCTGCGTATTGCTGATCGAAGCCACCTGGCTTCCCGCGTCCAGGTGTTGCGTGAAGCCTGGTGAGCCCGAGTACGCATACGGAGCGATGCTCGGGTCATGCTGATAGTAGTATTTCAGCGCCAGGGTGTCCTTCGGACTCACGATCCAGTCGATATTGGAAACCGCTTGGTGCGCCAGGAAGTACGCCGTGCCTCTTGTAAAAGTGTTTTCCGGAAAATTGATGGTAGGAACGAAACTCTTGGCCGAGGGGATCAGAAACTGCCCGTTTGGCATTTTGTAGTTGAGCAAACCGAAGGCAATCGGACTGATGTCGCCGGGAGCCGTCCCGACCGTCGGATTGACCTGCGCTGAAAAGGGGAAGTTGCAGGGGAGCGCCGGGCAACTCGAAGAAGTGGCGCCGTTGACAAGCGCAGCCAGTGCCGCCGCGCTCCTGTCGTTCGTCAGTCCGGGTGGCACCGAGACGCGCGAGCTGCCGATCTCCGCATCTGAATCGTGAATGTGCTGGTATGAGACGAAGGCAAAAATCTTGTTGCTGACGATCGGTCCGCCCAGCGTCCCGCCCGCGCTGTAGCGATGCAGTCCCGGCACTTTGTCGCCGGCAGGAATATTCGGATCGGCGTTGTAGAAAAACGGAGCGGCATTAAGCGCATCCGTTCCGCGATGGATATAGGCGCTCCCGTGGTAATTGTTCGTGCCCGACGCCGTGCTCATGTCAATGTGTGCGCCGCTGGTCGATCCATGCTGCGCATCGTACATCGACGTGTTCACGCGGAATTCTTCGATCGTTTCCGGCGCGGGAGTGGGCAGGGCCTGGCCAATCGCAAGATACGGCGAAGCTGTGCTCTGGAGAGGTTCCGCGGTCGTGCTCGAAATGCTCGCCGCTCCCCCAATGCCGGTATTATTCACGATGCGCGCCGAAGCCACCTGGCTGGTGCTCTTCCCGTTGAACAGATTGCTCGCGTCGATCCCGTTCAATAGAAACGTATTGCTGGTGTCGCGCTGGCCGTTAGCCCAGATCGGCTGATTGCCCAATCCACTGTTCACGCCGGTCCCGCCGGATAGTTCTGCGTTTACGCCCGGAGAGAGAATGGCAATGCCGGTAAAGCTTCCGGTAGGCAAGGGCACCGACTCGATCTGATCTTTTTCAAGAATGTAGCCGTTTGTGGTGTCCACCGCGTTCATCAGCGGGCTGGCTTCCACCGTCACCGTCGTGCCCACCTGGCCCACCTTCAGCGTCGCGTTGACCGTTGCGGTGCGGTCCGCCTGGACCACGATGGAAGGAATCTTTTGCGATTCGAATCCGTCGTGGCTGAACGTCAGCGTGTAGCTGCCGATCGGCAAGTTCACAAAATCGTAGATTCCGCCGGCGTTGGTTGTTTGCGTCCGGCTGAGCTTGGTCTGGTCGCTCACGATGCTCACGGTCGTGTTTGGCAAAATACCGCCGGACGCATCGGTCACCGTGCCGGTGATGCCGCCCAGAGTCTGCTGCGCTAGCGTTGGAGAGACGAGGACGAACAAGATGCAGGAGCAAAGGAATGATGCGAAGAAGAAGACGGAGAATCCAGATTTGCGCTTTCTTATCATTCGAAACGGCCTCCTAAAATTGTCCAGATACACTTGGCCGATAAATTCCTCCCAAGCCTGCCTCGAAACTGAGCTTTGTTAAAGCGACGTTCGCGGCCTCGCCAAGCCCTCGGGACAAAGTGCAAAATGTTGGAAAGAAGCTATTCCAATTCAGGTCGGAAGAGTAATGAAAAATTTGATTTCCGCAGATTTGTTTTTCACTTCCTGTGGAAAACCCGGCGCCTCCGAAAATTTCCACAGCCTGCAGAATCGAACTTGATAACTTAACTTTGCGTCGGCTTCGCTCCCTTGCTGCGCCTTTGCAGGAGAAACCAAAGCAACCCCGCGCACAAGTAGGCGAGGTAAATGTACGGCAGCCTCCCATAGGGTCCTTCGGGAACCGGATAGAGATTGCCGATGAGCGCCAGCAGCATGGCCGTGAATGCCAGCCAGGGAATGACCTGGACTCCCGGACGATACGCGCCGTGTTGGCGCAAGTATCGCGGAAGCGCCACGCACACCAGCGCGTAAGCCACAATAAATCCGTAGGTCGCCAGCGAACCCATCCAGCCATACACGTCCAACCCGCTAGCGCCACGCCCCGCCAACACAGCCACGGGAGCAACGGCCGCCATGCCCGCCACGACGATGGCCCGCCCAGGCGTTTCATGCCGCGCGTGCGTCCTCCGCAGCGAGCCATGCGTAATCCCGTTGTGCGACATGAGCAGCAGCACGCGCGCAGCCGCGGTGATGCACGCCAGCGTTCCCGCAAACATGCTCACCAGCACGCCGATATCAATCAACAATCCCAGAACCGGCACGCCGCCCACACCCGCGAGCACGCGCATCGGCGCCTGGCTGGCCCCTAGGTCTTGACCGACCGTCCGCAATCCAAGCACTTCTGTGTAAGCGCAAAGAATGAAAATCGCCCCGGCCAGAAGCGCACTCTGGATCACCGCGCGCGGAATTGTTTTCAGCGGGTTGCGCGCCTCCGCGCCAAGCGTGGTCGCGCTTTCGAATCCCACGAAGCTGAAGAGCGCCAGCACCAATCCCAGCCGCAG
>WNFJ01573689.1_pt1 | contig 23848 bp, 22 predicted proteins | sample 5400461 | NCBI WGS metagenome assembly WNFJ01 (sample SAMN13153349, study PRJNA577476) | soil metagenome | isolation source: 115 cm saprolite on Douglas fir-dominated hillslope | place: USA:California | collected 2013-09-17
TTTTCCACAGAGATCCGCAATCCCTAAACGCTCATGAAGAGCAGCACCGCGATCAACGGCGGCGCCAGCACCAACAGCAACAAAAGCAGCCACAAAAGCACCCGTTTGGTCGTTTGGCTCCGGTCGCTGCCTTCGGTCATACGTTGCCAACTCCCCCTGGGTTACTTAATTTCCAACGGCTATCGAAAATCGCGACGTCCACTGGCGGCCTGTGGCAAACGAACGGGTCGCTGCGTAGACCCTAGCGCGGGTACCACCTTATCCTTCAACGCCTCCCGGATAACCTGCCGCATATTGTCCACAAAGACAAACTCAATGTCCTTGAACAGCTCCTTCGGTACTTCGTCCAAATCCCTGCGATTTAGTGCCGGCATAATGATCTTGGTCACTCGTGCACGCCGCGCAGCCAGAACCTTCTCTTTGATGCCTCCAACCGCCAGAACATTACCGCGCAAAGTGATTTCACCGGTCATGGCCACATCTTTTCGCACCGGTCTCAGCGATAAAGCCGAGATCAGAGCCGTAGCCAGGGTGATTCCGGCAGACGGACCGTCCTTGGGAATTGCTCCTTCGGGAATGTGAATATGCAAATCGAACTTGCTGAAGTCGTCCGGATCTATTTGCAGCTCTTTAGCGCGCGACTTGGCGTACGAAAATGCTGCCTGCGCTGACTCGCGCATTATTTCGCCAAGCTGCCCGGTCAAGACCAGACTTCCTTTTCCTTTCATGCGCAGGGCTTCGACAAACAGGACGTCTCCACCGACCACCGTCCAGGCGAGCCCGGTCGCGACCCCAATCTGGTCTTTCTTCAAGACCTCTTCGGGGATAACTTTCGGCGCGCCCAGAAATTCGTGCAAATTCTTGAGCGAGACACGGACTACACCCTTCTGGCCTTCCCCAATACGCCGAGCGACTTTGCGGCAGATTGATCCAATCTCTCGTTCGAGTTGGCGGAGACCCGCTTCGTGGGTATAGCGCTGAATCATTGCTGTCAGAGCTGTGCGAGAAAAATTCAAGTCGCGTGGGGTGATGCCATTTTCGTCCATTTGCTTGGGCAGCAAGTGGCGTAAAGCAATCTCCAGCTTCTCTTCTTCGGTATATCCGGCAAGGCGGATCACTTCCATACGATCGCGCAAGGCCGATTGGACCGTGTCGAGAATATTTGCCGTGGTCATGAAAATTACGTTCGACAAATCAAACGTGACGCCCAGGTAGTTATCGCGAAAACTATTGTTCTGTTCCGGGTCGAGAACTTCGAGCAGCGCGGACGACGGGTCCCCACGAAAGTCCGCGCCGACCTTGTCGATCTCATCGAGCATGATTAGCGGATTGTTCGTGCCGGCCTGCTGGATCGCCTGGATGATGCGACCGGGCATCGCGCCGACATAAGTGCGACGGTGACCGCGAATCTCAGCTTCATCGTGGACGCCGCCGAGGCTTAGCCGCATGAACTTTCGGCCCAAAGCGCGCGCGATCGAGCGTCCCAAACTCGTTTTGCCCACACCCGGCGGGCCAACCAAACATAGAATCGGTCCCTTTGGTTTCTCTTTCAGTTTGCGCACGGCCAGAGCTTCGATGATGCGCTCTTTCACCTTCTCTAATCCGTAATGATCCTCGTTCAAGATGCGCTCAGCTTTATGCAGGTCGAGATTGTCTTTGGAAGATTTTGACCACGGCAAGTCGGTCATAATTTCCATCCAGTTGCGCAGCGTCGCAGTCTCAGCCGCATCAGGATGCATGCGTTCGAGCTTCTTTAGTTGCCGCAGCGTCTCTTCCTCAGCGGCCTTGGGCATCTTGGCAACTTCAATTTTCTCGCGGAACTGTTGCAGCTCCTCAGCCAGCTCGTTCCCTTCCCCCAGTTCGGTCTGAATGGCCTTCATCTGCTGGCGTAGATAGAATTCGCGTTGCGATCTGTCTATGTCGGCGCGCGCCTGCGTATTAATTTCCTGCTGCACGGTCAGCACTTCGATTTCTTTGTTGAGCAGCTCGTTTACGCGTCTGAGCCGCGCAGTGGTGTCCGCAATCTCGAGCACGGATTGTGCATCTTCGACTTTCAGTTCCAGGTTCGAGGCGGAAAGATCCGCCAGCCGGCCCGCGTCGTCGAGATTCGCGATTATGGCCATTACTTCCGGAGAGATGTTCTTGCCGAGGTTTGCCGCTTTTTCCATCGACCCGCGCACATTGCGCATCAGTGCTTCAACCTCGAGCGATCGCTCAGGCGCCAGCACTTCCGGCATCACCTCCAATTTCGCCAGCAAAAACTCGCCGGCTGAATTCACCGATCTAATCTGGGCGCGCGACACACCCTGGACGAGGATGCGAATGCGCCCGTCGGGCAGCTTCAGCATTCTCATAATTACGGCCGCGGTTCCGACCTGATGGAGATCGTCCTGCTGAGGTTCTTCCTTATCAAGATCCTTCTGGCAGGCGAGCAGGATCATCCGATGTTCACCGAGCGCTTCGTCGACGGCCCGAATCGATCGGTCACGCGAAACAAACAGCGGCACGATCATGAACGGGTAAATCACTATGTCGCGCAGCGGCAGCAGCGGTAACTCGTCGGGGATCTGTAACTGCGGCTCAGCTTCGTTAAGTGCGAGTCCTTCAGTAAGTTCTTCGTTGATGTTGTCTGACATCTTATGAATCTGATTTCTTCCTAATCGGTTACTCCGGCCCGGCAATGGGAACTCTGAATTCCGACCCGCGGCGATCTTTTATTTTCGGCAAATGGATTGTCAGAACGCCGTTTGCCAACTCAGCCGTCGCATCCTTTACGCTAATCGTCCAACGCAGGGGCACCTCTCGATTAAAATGGCCATAGCTTCGTTCGGAACAAAGATGCGTCACGATTCGCTGCCGCGAACGCCGTTTCTTCTTTTCGCCACAAATGCGCAACTTGTTACTGTGCAAGCCAATCTTGATCTGACTGGCAGTCACCCCCGGCAGTTCGATGCGCACGCAAATCGCGTTGGCTGTCTCGCAAAGGTCGACCGGCGGCGCCCATGCGCCGGCGATCGTCGGCACTTGCGCTTCGGCGGCTTCCTGTAACACTGAAAAAAGTCGCCCGATGCGTTCCGTCAAACGCTTAAGCTCGATCCGTTCCAGACCCGCCGCGCCTACACTCTTAACCATGTTAAGTCCGTCCGCTGGTACGCCAGCGCCGCACCGCTATCAGCGCCCAAATAAACTCAATCAATCCAAATGGCCATGCGCCCTGAAGAAAACCGTAAAGCGACCCTAACACACACGCCAGGGCAAATCCGAGCACAAACCAATGGCTGCGCTTTTCGAAAGCGTAGCAAACCAACATCGCGGTTACCGCAAATAAACCGAAAAGCGTAAGCGGATTCAAAAAGTTTGCCACGGCCAGATTTTGGATCCCAGGAAACGTCCGACCGATCAATCTTAGGTCCTCTTTTGCATGCCGCCCTGACGCGCCCGCACCAGGGTCTTCAATTCATTCATGAATTCGGAGACGTCCTCGAACTCAAGATAAACGGACGCAAATCGCACGTACGCCACCTTATCCAGTTCTTTCAGGCGACGCATGATCAATTCGCCGATCTTGCTGGTCGGCCGTTCGCGCTCCGGAGACTCCTGCACGTACTTTTCCACGGCGTTAACGATACTATCCAGCTTCGCCGGCGGAATTGGTCGCTTTTCACAGGCGCGCAAGAGTCCCGCCATTACTTTGTTCCGATCGAAAGTCTCGCGCGTTTGGTCCTTCTTGGTCACCATGTATGGGATCTGGTCTATTCGCTCATAGGAGGTAAAGCGCCGCTCGCACTTTAAGCATTCACGGCGTCTCCGAATCGAATCGCCTTCCCGCGACTCGCGCGAGTCAACGACTTTGTCTTCAATAAAACCGCAGAAGGGGCATTTCATAGTTTTTCGATCCTCACTATTGCTAACTTGTCTTCAAGCACTGTCACGCGCCCTCAGCCAGCGCGACTTTCTCGTCTTCCACCGCGTGCTCGACCGATTGCACGGAAATCAGGGCGCGCAGACGAGTGATGTTGATGTCACCGCGCAGAAAATAGAAGAAGCCAAACAACGCCGCGGGAGCGAAGTCGACCAGGTGGAGAATGATTGCGACGGCGGCCGCCTGCTCGCGGGCTACGCCAAGAAGAACCAGCGCCGCGCCTGTGGCGGCATGAAAAGCGCCCGCTGCGCCGCCGGGAGTGGGGACTGCCGAGCCGACCATCGACCAACCCATCACAAACAGTATTTGCGAGATCCCAAACGGTAATCCAAACGCGCGGCAAACCAGGAGATTGCCCAAAGCAACCGACCCCCACAACAGGACCGACAAGCCAACGCTCACAGTCAATTGGCGGATGTTCGACATTACGCTCAAAGCCGTCGCCAGTTGCTCCAGCGTGCTCAGCACGGCGCGCTTCAATCTGGCGCCGAGGCGCGATTTCCCGTTGACCTTTCGATCCAGCCAAACAATTACCCTCGAAGATCGCCGTTTGGACCAAATCAATAGGATCACTATCACGGCCAGCAGACCCACCAGCAGCCACCCAACAGTGCGAGCCTGAGAAAACGCGTCGGCGGTGTTGGCGGGCGGTTTAAGCCAAAGCAGGTTAAGGGCGAAAATCGACACGACCGCAATCGTGTCGTACAAACGCTCAACCATGATGGTGACAAAAGACGCGGCCGGGCGCACGCGCTTGTCCCGCATCGGCAAAACCACTGGACGTACAACCTCGCCGGCGCGGCCAATCAGCAAAATGGCGCCAAATCCTACCGTGGTGGCGATCCAGATTTCACGGAGGCTTGCTTTGGCCAAAGGCGCGAGTAGTACCTGCCAACGAATCGCGCGCCAAAGGTAACCCAGCAAGACAATTCCCGCCCCCAGCAGGATTAGGCGCCAGTCTGATCTTTGGACGGCGAGTTTGACTTGCACCCAGTCCAGCCGGCGGCCGAACCACCAGATAATCGCAACTGCCAGAAGAAGCAGCGCCGCAAATTCCAGATACTTGCGATATTTTCCCAAGGCTTTTTTTGCCGACTCAGTTAATAACGTTACTTCAAAACGGGCGAGAGGATAACTTGACTAAAATCAGAACGCGACCACAAGATATGGTGTGGCTTCGAAAGCCTACAACAGTTTAATGGTGCTTGCAAGAATCGTCTAAAATACGGCTCGTTGGGGAGCGATGGTCGTTGGTCGCTTCAATTGATTTGCCTACGGAACTTTGTTTTGCAGCCGGACGTAAGACGGTTCGAGTCGGGCGAGGTTCCGACGGTTTTGACAACGACCAGCGAAATCGGAGAACTCAAAACGTGGGAGCCGCCAAGAGCTTGGCTACCAACGAAGGCGCGGAATTAGTTAGAAGATGCCGGGCCGGCGATGGCGCGGCCTGGGAAGAGATTGTCCAAAACTACACTCGCCGCATCTATAACCTCGCTTACCGCTTCACATCTCGTGCCGATTCGGCGGAAGACCTGACCCAGGAAGTCTTCATTCGGGTCTATCGATCACTTGACCAGTACAATCCAAAACAAGGTGATTTGCAGAACTGGCTGATGCGGCTGGCTCGAAACCTGGTCATTGACGATTATCGCAAACGGCAACGCGCCCCTCAGGACGAAGCGGCGGACGACCTGGAGGTTCACCAGTATCATCTGCGAGCCGCTGGAAGTTCGGCGCAAAGGGAGATGGAGCGCCGCGAACTCGGTGCCCAGGTCCAGGCAGGAATCGACAAGCTTTCGCCGGACTTGCGCACCTGCGTCATTCTGCGGGACATCGAAGAGCTCAGTTATCAGGAGATTGTCGACTTGTTAAAAATACCTGAGGGAACGGTGAAGTCACGCATCAATCGAGGGCGTATTGAACTTGCGAAGATTCTGCGTCGTATGCGTGTAGTGGAGGCGTAGTGTCGGCAAGCCCGATCGTTAGGGAGGGCCTCGATGCAAGAAACGCGAGATCAAAGGTAAACCAGAATGCTTTGTCACGAATTTGAAGATCAACTGACGGACTATCTAGACGGCTCGCTCGGGGTGCAGGCAAACAAGGATTTTGCCGAACACGCGATGCGTTGTCCCGTCTGTCATGATCTGCTCGGCGAAGTGAAGAACACTCTGCTTGCCTGTTCGGCCTCGGAAGCCCCGGAGGCGGGGGCCGGTCTGGAAGCTCGTATCCTCCTCACCACGATTCCCGAGACGGCGATTACCTGTTCGGATTTTGAAGAGCATCTGACGGACTATCTCGATGGATTCTTGCTGGCCCCTCTTTATCACCGTTGGGAACGGCATGCGGCGATGTGCGCGAGTTGCAGTGAACTTCCGGGCGATGTGGTCAGGGCCATCGGCGCTTGCTATACATACAAACAGGACGAACTGACAGTGCCCGCAGGACTCGAAGCCCGCATCCTGCAAAGCACCATTGGCAATGTTCTGCCACAGCAGGTGCGCGCTCCGTTTACGGCTCGCTTGATTGAATGGGTGCGGGGAGCATTGGATCCGATCGTCTCGCCGCAACTCGCGTCAGTAGCGACCATGTTGCTGGTGTCAGTGTTCGTCTTGACCAACACAGTCTCGACCGACGGTTCAGTCAATGGAATCTATCAGGCAAGCCTGCAATTGGCCGAACGCACTGCCGGGAACGCTTCAAAGAGTTCAGCGCTTCCTAACGGAGTGAAGAAACTGGCCGACGATCTGATGGGCGGAGACGACGGCTCGGGAGAAGGAAAAGATGCAAACAAGAATCAGAATGGATCGAATCAAGAGGGCGCGCCGCGTGGCTCGCAAAGCAAGCCGAAAAGTGAAGGCTCGCAGCAAAAGAAAGAGTGAGTAGCCTGTAGTCAGAACCGCCTGCGGTAGCGGGCGGGCAAAGAACGCAATTATGAACTGTGCTTATCACGCCAGGAACCCGGCCGCCGTGCAATGCAGCCAGTGCGCACGGCCACTCTGCACCGCCTGCGATCACCGCATCCGAGGTTTTCCTTTCTGTCAGGATTGCATCGTCGCGGGCGTCGAGATGCTACGGTACCAGCAAACGCGTACGACGGATCAAAATGTCATCCGCCGCAAGACCTCGCCGTTTGTCGCAACCTTGCTTTCGTTCTTTGTTCCCGGACTGGGTGCGGCTTACAACGGTCAGACTTCTAAAGCGATCGTTCACTTCGCAATCTTTGCCAGCTTCTTTCAGATGGCGGTCGTCACCGATGGCGTAACGTTCTTTGTTCTCGGCGTGGTCGGCACCTGGTTGTTCGCGGCAGTTGATGCCTGCCGCACGGCGCAGTTAATGCGCGCCGGCCTGGCGCCCGACGCCGAAGAAGACGCGATCGCTCGCCAATTGTATGGCAATCCGTTCGCGTGGGGCGTGACGTTGGTGGTACTCGGAACAATTTTTCTGGCTCACACTCTACTGGGATTCCAGTTTCCGGTGCGCCGTACTCTGCCGGTAGCTCTCGTGGTTCTGGGCGCGTACATGTTGTTCGATTATCTAAAGCGACGGCGGCGGCGTGAAGAGTTGCGGGCGTTTGACACGAACAACCCGCCGCCCTCGGTAGTAGCCAACTGGCCACGAGGTTCCAGCAGATTTGAGACTGGTGATTTTCCGACGCATGCCAGTCCGCGTCAACTGAATTCGGCCAGATACAAATGAGTAGCCAATAGGTCATATCGAACCTATAAGACCTATTCTTATCAGAGGTTTTTATTCTCATGGCAATCCTATACGCACTTGGTCGCGGCGGCGCGGTGATCGCATTAATTCTTCTCGTCGTGGCGTTGCTCAAACAATTAATCGTGATGGTGGGTTTTTTGCTGGCACTAGTGAAGTTCGCCATCGTCATCGCTTTTGTGGCCGTTTTGGTAATGATCGTTCTCGCCATCTTTCGCGACCGCTCGAGACGCAAGCACGAAGCTGAAGATATCTAAACCGACGATTCGCCAACCGTGGCAATGACCTCCCGCCCTGATCACGCGCAGACGCGTGCGTCGCAACCAATTCAAATCAAACCGAACCAGCACCCCTCTCTCGCTGTTTGCCTTCTCGTTTCTCGTATGATAGGGTTCCGCGCTCTAGCAGCAATCCAGGATAGTCAGGCCTGAATCCACGCGACCCGGCATTCAGTTCTCTGTCCGCTGTTAGTTCTTCAAGCAGGGTTCTTTAGATCTTCTAGTGGGTTCTTAATTTAAGACCTCGCAATTGTAGTTTTCAGTCGCCTATGTCGGCGTCTGTTACTTTCGCGGTCGTTCATGCGGCCCCGCTTTACAAGCACGCTTGAACTGATCGACAGGAGCAGAATGATGACCCGAGACGACCGTTTCTATGCCTTTATCGTCGCCCGTACTTCCCGTTCCAGAGCCCATATTCGCCGCATTTGCGTCCATAAACGCTGGTTAAGGCTGTCCGCTGTGGTGCTTGTCGCCGTCGCGGGCGGTTTGCTTTATGGGTTTTACGGCCTGACCCAGCAGGCGGAGCATCTGCGCATTGAGCACGAAAACCAGCGCCTGCGCGCCGAGAACGAAAAACAGCGGCAGGAACTGCAAAAGCTGGATAACCGCGTTGATGCCGTAGAGCAGTCCTCACGAAAGCTGGCGGAAATCTCAGGCGTAGCAGAAGAACAAAAAGCCGTCCATGGCCAGGGCGGTCCAGCGCGTCCGGTTGACAGCGCCGCGACGTTGGCCGCCCTGGAATCGAAGACCGCGAAAGTGGAGCGCGAACTTCATATGTATGAAGGCTTCCTGCGCCAACATGGCGTCATACCGTCGCTATGGCCGGTGATGGGAAAGCTTGAGAGCGGCCTTGGTGGCCGACGCAATCCATTCGGCGGCCGTGGCTTTGAGTATCATGAAGGCCAGGACATCGACGCTCCTTACGGCACGCCGGTCCAGGTCGCCGCCAGCGGCCGCGTGATCATCGCGGGACGCCAGCGAGGCTATGGCAACGTTGTCTATGTAGATCATGGCAATGGTTTGTCGACCCGTTATGGTCACCTGTCTGAGATTGATGTGACTGTCGGCCAGACGGTGACGCGTGGTCAAACAATCGGACTGGTTGGCTCAACCGGACGCTCGACAGGTCCCCATCTGCACTATGAAGTGCGTATCAACAATCAACCGGTCGATCCTCGGCAGTATTTACCGGGAGCTGAAAAGCAGTAGGAGTAAGTTTGGAGTACCGACTTCAGTCGGCGTTACCCCGGTTATCAAACCGACTGAAGTCGGAACTCCAAAACACGATCTGCAAATAGACAACACCGGTTCCTGTCATTCCCTTTTCGGATCTCAGGCCTTCTGGTAACATCCATCCGCCCTGATTCTTGGTTAATCACAAAGGAAACTTTCAATGACTTCGAAGTACTCGCGCGCGATCGCGCTGCTGCTTTCACTTCTGTTCTTTATCAGTCTGGTTCCCGTTTCCGTGCTGGGCGACGAAGGGATGTTCCTGCCCGACACCCTCAACCAGCTTCCACTTAAAAAGCTACAGCAGCGCGGGCTGAAGATTCCCATCACGGACATTTACAACCCCAACGGCCCGAGCATTAAAGACGCCGTAGTGATTGTCGATGGTGGTACCGGCGAGTTTCTTTCACCTGAAGGCCTGATGCTAACCAACCATCACGTCGCCTTTGACGCGCTGGTTGCCGCATCGGACGCGACGAAGGATTTTTCGACTAACGGTTACCTCGCAAAAAATCGCAGCGAGGAATTACCGGCGAAAGGCTACACAGTTCAAATCCCGCAGGAGTTGAAAGACGTAACCGCGGACGTCTTGAGCGGGTTAACCGATACGATGCCCGCAGAGGAGCGCAACGCCGCGATCGCAGGCAAGGCGCAGGCACTGGCCGCTGCTCATACGAACCAGGCTGAAGGGACTCGAGCTCAGGTGCTGCCGTTGAATGAAGGCATGTCTTATTACTTGTTCAGCTACTTGATGCTGCGCGACGTGCGGATCGTGTACGCCCCGCCAAAGAACATTGGTTTCTTCGGGGGCGATCCGGACAACTTTGAATGGCCCCGTCACTGTGGCGACTTCACGTTCATGCGCGCGTATGTCGGCGCCAATGGTAAGCCGGCGGATTACTCGACGAGCAATGTGCCCTACAAACCAAAGAAGTTCCTCAGTATCTCGATGGCCGGAGTAAAAGAAAACGACTTCGTAATGGTGATGGGTTATCCCGGCTCGACGCGACGCTATCGCGAAAGCTATTCGATCGCCTACAACCAGGATGTGGCGCTGCCTATACAGATCGACATTTTTACTAAGCAGCTCGACGCTCTCCGAAATGCGGGCAAGGATGATCGGGAACTTCAAATCAAGCTTCAGAGCAGAATCTTCGACATCTCCAACACCTTGAAGGACCTTGAAGGCTCAGTACTGGCAATGCAACGCGCGGGCATTGTCGAGAAGCGTCGCGCGGACGAAGCCGCATTTACGCGCTGGGTTAATGAAAACCCGGACCGGCAGAAGAAATACGGCCAGGCCTTGCCGTCTTTGCAAAAGGCCTACGACGAGCTATTAAAGACCCAGCCTGCCGACATTCTGGCACAGCAAATCGCCGGGCTCAGCGACGTTTTCCAGATTCTCTCGATAATCAGTGCAGTCGCCGCGGACAAGGAAAAGCCACAGGCCGAAAGAAATCCGAACCTTGGAATGCTTGCCTTGCGCGCGCGTGCAGCCCTTGAAGAAGTTTTCGCAGACCGTCTTCCCGAGTTTGAGCGCGAAATGCTGGCTTTCTATCTGCGCAAAGCCGCCGAACTTCCCGCCGGACAAAAGATCCCGGCAGTTGAGAAACGGTTCGGGAACCTTTCCGGCCAAGCCCGAACCCACGCCGAAGAAGAGTTTGCCCGGGCGCTCACCGATAGCAAGAACCTGAATTCAGTTCAGGGAGTTTCCGCCTTGTTCGATATGACGGCCGCGAAACTGCGCGAGTTGAAAGAACCCTTGATCGATTTTGCCGGCGAAATCTCTGCGCTGAGCAACCAGGCCCAGACGCGCACCCGCGTCTTCAATGCCACCGTGTCGAACTGGCGACCGTTATTAGTTCGTGGCATGTCTGAGATGCGCGGCATCAAGCCTTATCCCGACGCGAACCGCACGCTGCGCTTCACCTACGGCGATGTAAGAGGCTATGTCCCGCATGACGCGGCCATCTATCAGCCGTTTACGAACCTCTCCGGCGTCATTGAGAAAGACACCGGCCGCGAGCCATTCGATGTACCGGCAAAGCTCAAGCAACTCTATGCCGCGCATGACTTTGGTCCCTATGCGACCGCCGACGGCCAGAACGTGCCGGTTGACTTTATCTCGACGACCGACATTATCGGCGGCAATTCCGGCTCGCCAATCTTGAATGGGCGGGGAGAGCAAGTTGGAATCGTCTTTGATGGCAACTACGAAGGTCTCGGCAATGAATTTTTCTACAATGACGCGAAGGGCCGCACAATCTCAGTCGATATTCGTTACGTGCTATTCCTCGCCGACAAGTTTGGCGGCGCCGGCTATCTCTTGAAGGAACTTGATCTCAGGAACGCGCCGGCAAGTTTACGCAAAGCTGCTTGAGCAAAGTAAATTAGCTAACTGGATATGGAGGAACACGCCTTGAAAAAATTACCTATCATTCTCTGCCTGTCGTTAATCAGCTCGTTGCTGGTTTTTGGTGCGTCCACTAAGTCCGCCGGGACGTTCAGCGGCACCATTACTCAGGACAACGAGGTGTATCGTCACGAGTCAGCCGGTATCAAGTTTACGTTGCCTACGGGATGGAAGGCCAAGCCGGACGGCGAGGTGATTACTGTCTCGAGCCCGGATGATGCTTTGCAGATGGTTTTTTGGGTGCCTGAGGAAGACACCCTCGACGCTGCCGTTAAGGATCTTGATAACGAGCTCGGTAAGACCATCAAGAACATTAAGACTACCGGCAAAGAGGCAAAGGACACGCATAACGGTATGCCGCATTACAGCGTCAGCGGAACCGGCGAAGTAGAGGGCACGACCATCGAATGGAGTGTCGATGTGCTGGCCGCAAAGAAAGTCGTCATTATTCTTTCTTTCGCGGCGCCGGGCGCCTGGGAAAAACACTCCAACTCAGCGGCCAAATTCATCGACAGCATTAAGAAAATCGACTAATTCGCGACAATCAACGGGTTTTCGCCCCAGGGACCGGCCTGGGACCGCCCAGTCTTTTTTCTTGACAGGCTAAAACGGCATCGTTTAGGATTCGCCGTCGTTTAAATCAGTGCCAGGGTCGGCTTTACACCTGCCTTCGCATTTCGATTTGCAACCACAAAAGATGAAATTCAGCTTTTGTCTCGAAGTACGTACACGATGATCGCGCGCCCAGCGCGAGGTCCAGTGTGCTTTGTTCGTTGTGTTACCGTGTCGCCCCAAATGAAAGCGCGTCCGGCTCACAGCATTAACTGATGGTCCGAGGTAGCATAGACTTCAGTCTGTAAAGATTTCATTTCCGACTACTCGCGGAAAGAACTACACAAGCTGAAGCCTATGCTACCCAGACCAGTTTTACCGAATCGTTAGGAGGATTCGTTTGTATGTCTAGAATAACCGGTAAGGTCAAGTGGTTTAACAACTCGAAGGGTTATGGCTTCATCGAACAGCCAGGCTCTTCGGACATCTTCGTTCACTATAGCGCCATTCAAGGTGACGGTTTCAAGACCCTCGAAGAGGGTCAGGAAGTCGAGTTTGAAGTGACGCAGGGCCCGAAAGGACCACAGGCCGAAAAAGTGACAAAGGCGTAGGTCTCCCCGGCTTGCTTCTTAGCAAAGCCACTGACCACTTCCGGTCGTGAGCCCGGAAGACGCGAAAAGAAAAAGGCGATCTCGTTACCGGGATCGCCTTTATTCTTGTCCGACAGACTTTAGCTTGTCGCACGGCTATGTGAATTCCATCGGACACCGCGACGACAAACCTGAGTTTGTCGGACACGCCTAGCTCTTACTTCTCTGCCTTCGCCTTGAAACTCACATGCCCGCTTTCCACGTCAACGGAAAAGACCACTCGTTCAGACCCGACCTTTTCTTTCATCGTTTCAGTCCGTTCCATAATCAAGCGATGGAACCTGGCGAAAGAGAGATCGTTAGTCGCTTCTCCACAGCGTCGTTTCGCTTCCATCAAGGCGTCATAGACGCCCTTGACCGTCTGCACGTCGTGCCGAACGTCGGAGCAGGCAAACTCAGAACGCGCAAATGGCTCCGCTGAGGTCCGTTGAGAAGCGCGGGCCGCCGCCGCTGCATCGCGACCTTCTTCCCGGCCCTGCGTGGTGCGCCGCCACATCTCGCGAAACGAAGCATATCGCGTCGCCAGGGAATTATAATGATAGCGTTGGGCGAAATTCAGCGAGCGGTCATCGCCCAGGCGTTTTAGATGAGATTCGACGCGCATCTTCGTGTCATAAGGTGGGCGCTTCGATCCGCCATTGAAGTAAATATCAAACTCTACCTTCAAACGCCGAATTTCTTCTTCAAGACGCGCCAGGCGGTCTTCGATCGTCGGCTCATTATCGAAGATGCCGGACTTCTTCTCACGACGCTCCTTTGCAAGTCTGGCTAACTTATTATTGTGTAACGCCAAGTGCGGGTTCTCCTGTCGGCCGGCGCAACGCGGGTCGCCGCCATTGATCTCAGTGTAGGGGTTGGCTTCGCGGGCTGTCAATAAAGTTTTGGATCGGTGTTCATTCTGGCAGATCAATCGCGGTTGTGGGCCATCCCGGCAAGCGTCATCCGCCTTTTTCGCCGGCCGCGCTCCGGCTCAAGATTCTTTTTCGGGTGGCGGAGTGGTTGCGTCGTTAATCAAATAGATCATATTCTTGCCGCCTGAACGACGGGCCGAATCGGCTTGATCATGTCTCAAAAAACTTTAAATACTAAGGAACTCCGGCGACTACCTTCGATCGATGCTTTGCTGCAAACGGAGGCCGCAAAGTCGCTGCGTCAAGAAATGGGAGCGGAGCAGTTGACGTGGCTCGCCCGAAGGGTAACCGACGAGTTGCGTCAGGAAATCCTCGGCCGCAACTTAGAATCGATAAGTCCCGGCCCGGACGCTGCACGGGCAGCCCTGCTGAAGGAAGCTGAGCGGCGGCTGGTAACTGCGCATGAGTCGGAGTCAGCATCTCGAATGCGCCGCGTGATTAATGCAACGGGCGTGATTCTGCACACCAACCTGGGGCGGGCTCCGTTATCTGAAGCAGCTCGCCGCGCAGTCACTGAGGTGGCATCCGGGTATTGCACTCTGGAATACGACGTCGCCGGCGGCACACGAGGGCGGCGCGGCGCGCGCGCTGAAGATTTACTAGCGCAACTGACCGGGGCTGAAGCGGCACTCATCGTGAACAATTGCGCGGCTGCGGCGTTGCTTGTGCTTACCGTCCTCGCGCGCGACGGAGAGACGATTGTTTCCCGCGGCGAGTTGGTCGAGATCGGTGGCGACTTTCGCGTGCCCGACGTCATGGCTCAATCAGGCACGCGCATGATCGAAGTCGGAACGACAAACCGCACACGACTCTCGGACTATCACAAAGCGCTTTCGGAACAAACGCGGCTTATTATGCGCGTACATACTTCGAACTATCGGATCGTGGGGTTCACAAAGACGCCTTCACTCCGCGAGCTAACAGACCTCGCGCACGATGCCGGATTAATCTTGTATGAAGACGCCGGCTCTGGCGCGCTGGTTGACTTCAGTAAATATGAAATAAACGGAGAGCCGGTCATCCGCGCATCGATTACGGATGGCGCCGACGTGGTTTCTTTTAGCGGCGACAAGTTGGTTGGCGGACCACAGGCGGGGTTAATTGTCGGCCGCGCGGCGTTCATCGAACGCATGCGAAGTCACCCGTTGTATCGCGCGTTGCGCGCGGACAAATTGAGATATGCCGCGCTCGAAGCCACTCTCGATGCCTACGCGCGTGGTGCTTCAGTGGGCGAAGTTCCTGTTCATCGCCTGATCGCCTCATCTCCCGAAGAGATCGAAGCGCGCGCAGAGGCCCTCATTCAGCGACTTCGACTGGCGAAAGTGAACGACGCGCTTCGAACCGAGACCGTGACTGGCGAGTCTGCAATCGGCGGCGGCTCTGCACCGACATCGCGTCTTCCCACCACGCTCATTTCGTTGACCCATGACGTAATGACACCTAATCAAATCGAGACCGCATTACGGCATTCAAATCCGCCGATCATCGCCAGAATCGTCGAGGACCGAGTGCTCCTCGACCTTCGCACGGTTTTTCCGAGTCAGGAATCCGCCATTGAGGCGGCGGTGCTCTCTTTCGCCACATAGGTGCCGAAACAGCCGGACGAGTCCAATTTCCTTAAGGAAAAGTAGCCAAATCCGAGTGGTTTTCTTCCTTGCGCCAAACGACGACCAGCAGTGTATAATCGGGTTGGCACGTAACGGGTTCTCTGAGTCCTCTGCCAGATCCCGGGTTCAGCAACACATTGCCTCTCGACTACTCCTGAAACTCTTGAAAACATTCGCTTGGAAATCTCTGCTCTTTTCTCTCGCCCTGGCATTTTTGGCGGGCGCGGCAACGTGTGCGATCTGGGCCGCGGGCTTGATAGATTCGCTGCAGGCAGCCTTTGTTGTTAACGTCGGCCGCGGGGAAGTGCCGCTGCAGGCACCTCAACCCTGGCTTGGCCTGCTGCTCATAGTCGCGATTAGTACCAGCGCCGGGTTCTTTGTTAGCCGGGCAGGTGCACGCCGGTCTTTCTTGATTCTTGGTATCGGATTTCTGGCGATGGCGTCTGCAAGCTTGCTCACTTCCCGTTACCTCAAAGTCGACATTCTGTTCGCGCCGATGGCTCTGGGGGCGATGGGCGCGGTCTTCCTGGTTCAGCTTCATCGACTCTGGCGGATCGATTCGGTACTCACCCACCACGTCAACGAAATTGCGGCGCGCGCTGAGACGGGCGAGGAATCGCAGACTCGACTGACCAGCGGTTTGAAACTCTTGCAGACCACTTTGCCTCTGGAAGAGGCAGTCGTATTTCAACCGAATGAAGTCGAAGCCCTGATTCCTTGTGCGCGACTGCGAAGCAATCCGAGCGGCGCGTTAGAGCCGGGCCGGAACACCGTCTGGCGGCGGCTGATCGAACTCTGCGATCAAGCAGTTAAGACTGGGCAAATGGTCGTTGCTCCGATCGGCCAAATCGATTCCCTTGAAAGCGTGGCGATGCCGCTGCTGCACGAAGGTCGCGCCGTCGGCGTCTTGCTACTACGATTGAGCGAGAGCATTGAGGAAAGCGACCGTCGTCTGCTGGCTGCGGTTGGCAGTCAGGTGGCGCGTAATCTACAACGCGAAGAGGCACGCAAAAAAACCCGCGTCAGCAGCCTGCCGGCTTTTATTTCGGCCCGCACCTCGGGAATGCGACTGCAGGCATTCGATGTGATTAGCGGCACTTTGACAGAGCATCGTTTCGGCGCCCAGGTCCTGGCCGAAGCGTCGGATGGCTATGCGATCGCCTATCTGGACGGCACGCTGGCTTACGTAAATCCAGCAATGTTGTGGGCGGCGCGCATGAGTGAGGCCGAAGCGCAAAAGTCCGATCTGTTCGGCTTGCTGGATCGATTTCGCTCGGGAGTTTTTGACGAGCCCTCGATTGCCGTGCGTCGCGTGCTGCAATCGGGCGAACCCTATCTGCGCGAGCTAAAGTTCCCGGAGCAAAACCAAACCCTGGAATTACGGATCGCGCTGGCCATGGCGCGGAAGAGAAATGGAAACGGTCACGGCTCGAAAGGGAATGGCACGGCTGCCGAGCCGCTCTGCTTTGCGATCCGTGTGCGCGACGTGACTCGGATGAAAGAGTTTGAGCAGTTAAAGAGCGACATGATTTCGCTCATGTCGCACGAATTGCGCACGCCGCTGACAAGCATCAATGGTTTCTCTGAATTGCTGTCTCTGGACGACAAGATACCCAAAGAATCCCGCGAGTTTCTGCAAATCATTTCGAATGAATCTCAGCGCATGTCGCGCATGATTGATACGTTTCTGTCCGTAACTCAACTCGAGCGCGCGGACAAAAAAGAAGTCACCAAGACCGCGCTGCGCCTAGACGAAGTAGTGCGCGAGACAATCAACACCATGCAGCCCGTCGCCAAGAAAAAGCGCATCCGTCTAATCGAGCAAGCGAACGGGCGGATTCCACCGGTGGCGGCCGACAAGAGTTTGACCACTCAGGTAATCACCAAGCTGCTGGACAATGCCATCAAATACAGTCCCGAACGGACTGCGGTGACGATTTCAACCGTGCTCGAGGCCGACACCGTACGCGTCGTTATCGAAGACCGCGGCTATGGCATTCCGGCGGAATCAATAGATCGTATTTGGGAAAAGTTTTATCGCGTAGCGCGCGACGGTCAGGAAAAAGACGAAGAGTCGACCGGGTTGGGTTTGGCTTTCGTCAAGGAAGTTGTCGAGCAACACGGCGGCACAGTAGCAGTGGGGTCGGAAGTCGGACGCGGATCGAAGTTCAGTTTCGCGCTGCCAAGGTTATGAGTCGCATGCTCAACCAGGCAGTCCCTTAAAAGAATCCTCTGAAGTCTTTTCTTGCCCTCATAAAGTCCTTTTTCGTCCGCGGATTATGCTCAATAATGCCGTGCCTACTTGCTACTGACGGTATTCGCGGAAACAAATTCCAGTTTCGAGGTCTTGATATCAAGCAGTGGCCCCAGCTCATAGACGTTTCGGTAGCCGTAGCTGTAAAGCGAAATATACGTCGAAATGTTGAGCGAAGCGACCGCCATCTTTGTTGGGAACGGCTTCTCTGCGCCCACGAAATTGTTGTTACAGTAAATCAGGATGCGCGTGTTTTTGTCGGGGAACGTAGTCTTCAAGCTCTCAACCGTGATGTCGGGAAAGCTCAAGTTGATCGCGCCTTTGACATGAAGTTCACGATATTTTTCCGCGCTGCGAGCATCCAGGATGACCGTGCTGGGCTCTCGACTCATCCGGATAAATTCCTCTTCGGTTAGCCGGCGCGATTCGCGATGATCGGCCGCCTCCGAAGCGGCGCGCAGGTAACCTTGCATGTCGATTGCGGGATTAGCGATGACTGGCTTTTTTTGAGCCAAAGCAAGCGGCGCAATGCATAAGATCGTAAGCGTCAGTAGCAGTAGTCGGTTCATTTGGATCAGTCCTCCCTTTTCCACTAGAACGATCCACAACTCAGACGCTTGCGCCCAAAATTCATATTTCCTCCGTTGTTGATAGTAGTCCACAGAGCGCGGCGGTCTTTAACGCGCAAGGAGAGCGTTAGGCGGGCTTGCCCTCTCTCACGGTCGGGCTTCTGACACCGCTCAAGTTCGATTTATCGTTCCACGGCAATTCGCAGCCCCGCAACGGCAACGCTTGCTGTCCGGATGCAGTGTGTCTTCATAGTCGACAGTAATCTCTTCACCACGCCCAATGTCGCGCAGCGCGAAAAACAGCACATGACCATAGAGAGTTTTCATGTAAGCGTTCGGCCGGCATGAATGATTGATGTAATGCGTGCCGTTCCCGCCGCGGCTGCCATCCAGGCTCCAGCGACCATCGATGTCGCAGATCCGCAGCTTGGCGCGTCCGGCGCGCCGGCGCGCTTCGAGGTCCGTGATTCGTTCGCCGGCGTATTCGGCAATCTTGCGTCCGCGCCGGAAACGAATCGTCGCGAAGCAACCTTTGCCGTTGATCGGTGATTTGCGGATTGAGAGGCCCTCTGCCAGCTTGAGATTCATTCGGGCAGCATTGTACGACAGTTTGCGGCATAGAACGGTTTCCCGTTTGGGGCAGTAGTTGGTACAGAACCGGGAGCGATAGCGACCGGATCGTAGACTCAACTTCCCTTTAAGGAGTAGAGAAAAGCATAAGGCGTCCAAGAACGAAAAATGTTGAGTTTAGCATCCCCTCGCTACCGCTCGGGGTTCTGTAACGCGCTTTCTAATCCCGAAGAGATTCCGTACCAACCTTAACGAAACTGAGATTGCTTCGGCTTGCGGTGCCTACCGGTCTTTACGAGCCGTCCCACTGAGACTTGTTCAGCTCTATTCGGAATCACTTGAAGGTCCTGGAGATCGAACCGCGGCTCAACCCGCTGCACCATCTGTCCCTGAATGGTCGGGCCTGTTATTGGTGCGTCCAAACCCGACGAGATTGCTTTCTGAACTCCGACGCCGGTTATGAAACTGAGTACTGCTGACGCGACTGCCTTTGCGATGTACGACACCCGGTCACGAATTGCGCGCAACCCAACCGGACAGTCCCGAGTGATGATCGACCCGTCCCGCCGCCGGTAAAACTTCACGCGCAACCTGCCTTCGAGGCGCACTATCAGGGATTCGACATGCAATCTGGTCATCGCCGAGAGGTTATAGACGTTCAGATTGCATGCGCCACAAAAGCGCACGCGGTCGTCGCCCATCATCTGGTTCCAATCGGCCTTACACGGCGAGGCAACCCGCACATTCGCTAGAGGATTGTTGAAGCGAGCCATCGTGTCTTACCCGTGTTTGGAGTTCCGCCTTGAGGCGGCCTCTCATCTCCTTCGTCAGCGCCGCCTGAAGGCGGAACTCCAAGCCAAAACGCTCCCGACAGCTCGCGCTACATTTGCGGCGCGACGTAACGCACCGATTTCAATTCAGCAAGCGCGGCCAGCTTTTCAATTCGCAGTCGACCGATAACCAGCTTGGCTGACTTCGGATCAAGCACGACTTCAAACCCGAGCGCCTTCAGCGCGGCAATTGTTTCGTCTGATTTCTCCGTCAGCCAGATTTGGACTTCGGCTTTGCCATTGCGAATGAATTTGGCTTCGTCCGGACCGGCAACTGCGTTCTTGTCCTTCAACCGATCGATTACCGCAAGCACGGAGGGATGGAAATGTGACTTTAACTGAGCACGCTTTTGTTCCTCCGGCGAGAGACTTCGTAGAGTGTCGCCTTCGCTTGTCCCATCCATCGCTACCACCCCAGGACTGGGCTTTGACGGTGGCAGCTTCCCTGCTTGGGCACTGCCCCCTCCTCCGCCGCCACCGCCCACGCCGCTGCCTCGCGATGGACGGGCGGCTTTTGATTTGGCCGATCCGGATACCGAGCTAGTCACTGTCACCGTTTGTGTCGGCGCCGAAGCGACGCTGGGATTCAAGTAGAAACCCGATAAGTTTCGGCCAGTGCCGAAACCGTATGGGGCTTGTCGTTCTTGTCCAAACACCGCTCCGCGATTCACTCCCTCCGGCACTTCCACCGGCACGTCGATGCGTCGTGGTTGGCCACCGTCGGTAACGATCATCTCTTCCACAGCGACGAATGATGTGAACTGGGTCATCAGTCGGTACTGGAGGCCGAGTTGAATGATGTTCTGCTTCACCTCTTCCTGCATCGTACCCTGTTGCGCGCCTTTGAAATCCTGACTCATCAGATCGTCAATGCGAGTACGTGCCCAAAGTGTCGCCAGCACGTCGTGCTGAGTTTGCGAGCTGGAAAAGTCCACCGGAATTTCGCGGATGAAATCGCGCCCGGACATCTTCCCTTTCAAACGAATCGTTCCGCGCCCGTTGCCCGTGTAACGACCGGTTAAGATCACTGGCTTGGCTCCGAACAGATCGGGAATAGTCCTGGGATAGACATCGGCGACCGGCAATCCATTCCAATCGACGGAAATGTCCGTCAGCAAAGGATTACGCACGCGTTCGTGAAACCGCCGGGCCGCGGCGGAGCCATCGTCATTCAGCGTGACGTACTCGACCTCGCCGCGTCCGTACTTCGCCATGTTGTCGAGCAGGAAACGGTTCACGCTGTTACCGATGCCAAAGGCAAACACGCGCGCGTTGGGATGCTTCTGCACCTCGCTGATAATTTCCATATCGTTGCCGACATAGCCGTCAGTCATGAAGCAGACAATGCGGACGTGACCCTGCGCATCCGATGGATCCATTGAAGCCTTGATGGCTTTCATCATTTCCGTGCCGCCGCCACCCGTTCGCGATTCAAGGAACGCCTGCGCCTTCGTCAGATTTTCCTTCGTCGCCGGCACCGGTTCCGAAAACAGGATGTGCTCGTCCCCCGAAAACGTGATCAGATTAAAAGTGTCATATGGATAGAGATTGTCCAACGCCAGCTTCATCGTCTCTTTGGCTTTCTCGATCGGAAAGCCGGACATCGAACCCGAGGTGTCGAGCACAAAGACGAGTTCCTTTGGCGTCACGTCTTCAGCGGTCACCTTCTCAGGTGGTTGCAGGATCAGGGTGAAAAAGCCGCCCTTGTCTGAAGAGTGCGTCAGCAGCGCATCGGCTATTTTCTGGCCGGCCACATCGTAACGAAACACAAAATCTTTGTTGGGAATTGTCGACAGGTCTCTCAGGCGGACGCGCGCGCGGTGATCATCAGTGCGTTCGATATCGACGTCATGCGTTTTCGAATTCAATCCATCGATCGGGACTCCCGCATCGACGGTCAGATCAAACGAAATGTCATGACCGCCGCGCATGCCTTCAGGAAGAGGCTGAGGCGTAATCCGAGAAGCGTCCGGCACGCGATCCGTGTCCGGCGCGAAACCGTTCCCCCCGGTACTTTCCTGACCGCCGGTGGCCGAGCTGGGTATGTAACGTGGTCCGACCACCATCGGAAAGACAAATTCATACGAACCGTTTTCGTATTTCAAAGTCTCGACATAACTGATCGTAATCTTGATCTGCTCACCGGGCAGAATGTTGGCGACGGACTGGGTGAAGATGTTTGGCCGCTCCTGATTCAGCAGGCTGGCGGTTTGACCGCCGGTTTTCGCGGCTTCATAGACGGCTTCGGCTTCTTCGCGCCGCAGAATTTTGCCGCGCACGGTGCGGTCGCCGACGATCATGGTCATGTCATCGACCGCCGCATTTTGCGGCAAGGGAAACGTATAGACCGCTTCAATCTTTTCCGGGAAAGGATTTTCAAACTCCTGCGTGACGACCACGCGCGAAAGAAATCCGCTAATCTCCGCTTTTACATCCGTATGTTTCAGCGGACACTCGGCCTTTGGCTTGCCGTTTTTATCCAGTGCCTGCAGCGAGCCGGAAGTGGCCGGGCCCTGGGCATGGGCAACGCCTCCTGAGTTTTTCAATGCGGCCAGGCCAATGAATGCGCTTACTGAGAGGGCGATGACTGAGAGCGATTTGAGAAAGAACCTCCGACGCATAGTCTTCTCCTTTTTCGAAGCAGCTAACCGTTTTTGGATCCGGCGCGAACCGCCGTCGCCGTTTTACAAGTTGTGCTAAGTGAGTTAGAGACCAAACCTCAGTCTCTGGTTCCAATACTCCGTAGGTAGAACGTGAAAAGCGGGAGACCTTGCAATTGTTAACTGCATTGATGCGGCGATTGCTGCTTGCGATGGCCGTCGGATTGCTTCAATACAGATTGAAGTTGTACTCCAACTGCATGTACATCGAGACCGGCTGGCCGTTACGAGTGGCCGGCACAAATCGAATCAGCCGCGCCGCATTGATTGCCTTTTCAGTCAGTCCCCCGACAGGGATTGCATAGCGAGGAGGTTTGTTACCTCTCCCGACCTCGAAAGTCGTGCCTCTTCCGTGTATTGAGGTTCAGGCTTTAGAAGTACTCGCGCGCGCGTGGTCACCTGTGGCAAAGAGTACACGCGGTCACGATCATCGAGATCAGGATTATTGCCTGACCCGCCGCCCTTCTTACCGCTGCCTATACTCCTGTCGTCGCCCCCCATATTGCCGCCACGCCCGGGCCCCAATCCCGGTCCAAATCCTTCACCGATGCCCGTGCCATTGCTGGTGCCGACGCCACCGCCATCCCCGGGCCCATTCGATGTAACGGTCGATTTGGATCGCGGGTCTCCATAAGAAGCGTAGGACAATTTGCGCCACAGCGCGGGATCGATATCAATTCCCGCTTCGGGCAGGGCCGGGGGAAGACGAATCAGAGTTGTTGGAATAGGCGCGGGAATTATCGACGGCTGAGGCGGGCGGCCTTGCGAAGGCAAAGATTGATTGCGCATCCCACCGCTGCCGCCACCGTGCGCTCTCGCCGGCTCGGGACGCGATCCTTCTCCCCTGCCGTTGTCCAAACCCACGCGTCCATCTTTGCCGGCCCCGACTCCCCTATCAATCCGCGACTTTAACTGGCTGTGAAAATCAATCACCTCGGGAAGCGAGACGTCGTCGCTTTCAAAAGAAGCGATTGCTTTCTGCGCGCGCTTTTCCAGAATGAGCACAGTCAGAATTGTCGTAAACACCAGAAGCAGCGCAGCTGCCGAGCCGGAGACTACATGCGGGCGGTTGATGGTCTTTACCAGCGCGTTCCTTAGCTCGCGGAGTTTGGCTCCGATGAAAGCGACCGGATGGCGTCTGAAGGATGGCCATATCTGCCGCAGTTGCCTTACGACAAACTGTACTTCGTTCGCCAGGCGTGTTGTCAGACAAGCGTCAGAAACCAGGGTGAGACTGAAATCGCAACTCGGTGCGGCTGCCGACCCTCTCTTTCGTGGCCCATCAACGGGGCAAGAAAAGAACTTATCAACGGACTGTTTGTCATCCTTGTTGTATTTTCTCATGGCAAGCTCCTCGTACTTTGGCAGAGCGTGAACCTACGGAGGGAGAGCTGTTCGTGGTTGAAAAGACGAGATGGCTGTCTTGCGCGCCCACTACTCGTCATACGGCCGCACAGATGGCGAGGTCGCCGCGCTCCGGGGAGTCCTAATGTTTATTACAGGAGACCTGAGAAAAGTTACGTTGAAGATGAGCGACGGGAAGACTGAGTCCCACTATGAAACGGGTTTGCCGAAACAAAAAAGCGGCGCGCACGAATGCGGCCGCTTCTTCAATTTGGATTGATAAACGAATTTACTTCAATCTTAGGCTGCGCGCGATCGCGTCCGTCTGGTTGCGAATGCGTGCC
>WNFJ01257212.1_pt1 | contig 23846 bp, 18 predicted proteins | sample 5400461 | NCBI WGS metagenome assembly WNFJ01 (sample SAMN13153349, study PRJNA577476) | soil metagenome | isolation source: 115 cm saprolite on Douglas fir-dominated hillslope | place: USA:California | collected 2013-09-17
GGCATATGTCCGCCGCGCGCTTGAAGATTCTCTCTGATCTGCTGGAGGAAGTCCGCGTCCACGAGCCTGCGTAGCAGACCTTGCGGGACGAGTTTCGAACATCCAATCAATAAGGAAGAGGAGAAAAACATGGGCCAGTATCTATCTCGAATCGCAGGTACCGCCGGACTCGCAGCCGTTCTGTCGCTGCCTGCCGGCGCGGCCACATCCGAGTGGCGGATCGATCCGCAGCATTCGTCCGCGCAGTTTTCGGTCCGTCATTTGGCCATTTCCACCGTGCGCGGAGCCTTCAGCAAGGTCGATGGCACAATCGTGCTGGACGACAAAGACATCACCAAGTCCACCGTCGACGTCACCATCGACGTCTCGACCGTGGATACACGCGAGCCCGGCCGTGACAACGACTTGCGCAGCGACCATTTCTTCGACGTCGCGCACTACCCGGCCATGACTTTCAAATCCAAGAAGGTCGAGCAGGCCGCTCCCGGAAAACTCAAAGTCACCGGCGATCTCACCATTCGCGGCGCCACCAAGGAAGTCGTGCTCGACGTGGAAGGGCCGACGGCTCCCGTGAAAGATCCCTGGGGCAATCAGCGGGCCGCGGCAAGCGCCTCTTCGAAAATCAATCGCCAGGACTTTGGCGTGAAGTGGAACGCCACCATGGACAACGGTGGTGTCGTCGTCGGAGACGACGTCAACATCACCATCGACGTGGAAATGATCAAGCAGGCCCCGGCGAAATCCAGCAACTGACAAGCCTATGTCTGGCGCGGCTTCAGATAGGAGTGGGTGTTGCGAATGCACCGCCCACTCCTTTTGAATCATCTAATAGGCTATTTCCGATCGGAGGGATTCGAATTCATGCAAAAGCCAGCGCCAAGTGATTTTCCAGTTCACGAGCTCATCCGCGAGCGTTGGAGCCCGCGCGCCTTCGCCGACAAGCCTGTTCCACAAGACGTTCTTCGCAGCATTTTCGAAGCAGCCCGCTGGGCGCCCTCCAGCAACAATGAGCAGCCCTGGGCGTATCTGGTGGCCACCAGAGACGACAAAGAAAGCTTTGAGAAAATGCTGAGCGTCCTCGTGGAATTCAATGCCGCTTGGGCCAAGAGCGCTCCCGTGCTGGCGATCGCTGTCGCGCACCTAGTCTTCGCAAAGAACAACGCTCCCAACCGCAACGCTCAATACGACACCGGCGCGGCATCCGCCCTGCTCACTGTGGAAGCAACCGCGCACGGGTTGGCCGTCCATCAGATGGCAGGATTTGACCCTGCAAAAGCGCGCCAAGTCTTTGGAATTCCCACAGGATGGGAAGCCATCGCTGTGCTCGCCATCGGTTATCCGGGCGATCCGGCATCCTTGCCGCAGCCTTTGAAGGAACGCGAGATGGCGCCCAGGACGCGTAAGCCGCTTTCCGAATTTGTCATGGCTGGTCAATGGGGGCATACTGCTCCTTTCGCAACGAAATAACCGGAGATCATCGACCCCAGTCCAACCATGCACCGCACGCTCGAATTCCTTCTCCATCATGGATATACCCTGCTGCTCGGCTGGGTTTTCGCCGAGCAGATCGGTCTGCCTATTCCTTCCATGCCGCTGTTGCTGGCGGCCGGCGCTCTTGCCGGCACCGGGCACCTCAGTTTTTTCGCTTCCCTCTTCTATGTCATGTTTGCCGCCGTAACGGCCGATTCCATCTGGTATCAGCTTGGTCGCCGCAAAGGCATCAAGATCCTCCAGCTTCTCTGCAAAATTTCTCTCGAGCCGGATTCCTGCGTTCGTCGCACTGAAGGTGTTTTCTCCAAGCAGGGCGCGCGCTCCCTGCTCTTAGCCAAGTTTCTACCGGGCCTGGGCACCGTTGCGCCTCCCCTGGCCGGCATTTTTCACATGCGCCCGCGGCGCTTCCTGCTCTTCGATGCCATAGGGTCGCTTCTCTGGGCTGGCACGTTCCTCGGCCTCGGTTTCCTATTCAGCAGTGAGATCGAGCGTTTAGCGGAGTATCTCGCGTCTCTCGGTGGCTGGCTCTTAGTTCTTATCCTTGGCGCGCTCGCGGCCTATATTGCGTACAAGTTTGTCGCTCGCCAGCGTTTTCTTCGCGAACTGCGCATTTCGCGCATCACTGCGGATGAACTGAAAGCAAAAATCGACGCCGGCGAAGAACTGGTCATCGTTGACCTGCGTCACTCCGTGGATTTCGAAGCCGATCCCGAGACCATCCCCGGCGCCTTTCGCATGGACTCCAAGGATCTCGAAGAGAAGGACGACCGCCTGCCGCGTGACCGCGAAGTCATTCTCTACTGCACTTGACCAAACGAAGCTACCAGCGCCCGTGTGGCGCTGCTCCTCAGAAAGAAAGGCATCAAGCGCATCCGCCCCCTGCAGGGCGGTCTGAATGCCTGGCGCGAACGTGGCTACCCCCTCGTCACCGCAGCGCTAACTTAAACGCTCAGTGGAGAAACGCGTCGCGATCATTCGAGTTACGAGCCGCCCATATTGTGGTGGGTCCCCGCTCGTCACCAGTTAGGAGTCACGTCATCTACAGCCGCGGCAAAACAATCCCGCTCTGCGCCTGGTACTTCCCCTTCTTATCCTTGTAGCTCACTTCGCAATCTTCATCCGACTCAAAGAAAATCACCTGGCACAGCCCCTCATTCGCATAAATCTTTGCCGGCAACGGCGTCGTGTTGCTGATCTCCAGCGTCACAAAACCTTCCCACTCTGGTTCGAACGGCGTCACGTTTACGATGATCCCGCATCGCGCGTACGTCGACTTTCCAAGGCAAATCGTCAGAACGTTCCGCGGAATCCGGAAATACTCCACCGACCGCGCCAGGGCGAACGAATTCGGCGGAATGATACATACGTCGCCCTTATATTCCACGAATGATTTCGGATCGAAATGTTTCGGGGTAAAAATCCGGAACTCATCCGCCACTCGAATATCGTAGCCGTACGACGACACTCCGTAGCTGATCACTCCTTCGCGCACCTGCCGGTCGGTAAACGGCTCGATCATCTTGTCTTCCAGCGCCTTGCGCCGGATCCAGCGGTCTGGCTTGACGGCCATCCATTCCTCCCCAAAATGTGCTTTCGTTTTTGTCTCTTCGATGCGTTGCAGCACTAAAATGATTCGATCAGGTGCGCCAAAAGATGTTCAGTGTAGATTACCCGTCACGTCTTGACAACCTGCGCCGCACCCTCTAGCATCTGCCTCGGAAGCGCGGGAGGATTGCGTGATCAAGCTGGACATTGTAAATGCCGTCGTCGCCACGACGAACATCAGCCGCACCAAGGCCGAGCAGGCCGTCGAGACCGTCTTCGAATCGCTGAAGCAGGCTCTCGGCCGCGGCCAGCGCATCGAGCTCCGCCGCTTCGGCGTTTTCAGCGTCAAGCCGCGCAAGACCGGCATCGGCCGCAATCCCCGTACCGGTGAAGAAGTCAACATCCCGTCAAACCCGGCAAAGAGCTTCAGGGCATCGAACAAGAAAAAAAGGCGGAGTAATCCACTTCAGCAAATTCTCAGGCGCTGCAAGTCGTACGAATCCATTTCTGTTTCGTTATGGCGCGAAACGGTGAAGTTGTGATGTACTGCTAATTGTCGATCCCATTTGTCGCGCCCAACACTTCGTGAGCACTCCACTCCCAGAAAATCCCCCGCCATCCATTCCCATCCATGTGGATTGGCGCGCTATATCCATGGGCCAGCCAATTTACACTCCGGTTCCTCCTCGCCCTTCGGTGAAAACGCTTTACCTCGCTGGCGTTTTATTTTTTCTCACTCTTTGCACCTGCCTGGTTGCCGGCACTCAATTTGCTGCCGCTTACGCGCAGAATCAGTCCGTTTCGCTCGACGAGTTTTTCAAAGCCTTCACTCTTTTTTACAAACGCCCAGCGGCTCTCGCTGCCGGCCTGCCCTTCGCACTCACGTTGCTCGCCATTCTGCTCGCTCACGAGCTCGGCCATTTCTTCGCCTGTCGCCATCATCACATCCGCTCCAGCTATCCATTTTTTATTCCCTTCCCTTCGCTCATGGGCACTTTCGGCGCTTTCATTCTGATCCGTTCCCCAATCCGCACTGCCCGTGCTCTCTTTGACGTCGGCGCTTCCGGCCCACTTGTGGGTTTCATTCTGGCCGTTCCTGCCCTCGCTTACGGCGCCCTCCACGCCAAAATTGTTCCTGGCCTCGACAACTTGCAGAAAGTCAATTTCGCCTTCGGCACTCCACTTCTCTTGCGACTCTTCGCCGCCTGGCTGCATCCCGGCGTTCCCCCCGGCACACTCTTGCTTCATCCGGTGGGCCGCGCCGCCTGGGTCGGACTTTTCGCCACCTCCCTCAATCTCCTCCCCGTTGCCCAGCTTGACGGCGGCCACATTCTGCGTTCGCTCAGCTCTCGCTTCCACCGCTACGTCTCCATCCTTCTTCCACTTTTCCTCCTTGCGCTTGGTCTATCTGGCTTTTGGCAAGGCTGGTACATTTGGGGAGCCTTACTTCTCGGCATGCGTTTCTTGCGCATCGCACCCATATACGATCCCACGCCGCTCGATCCCGCTCGCCGATGGGGAGCGTTTCTAGCGTTCCTCGTTTTTCTCCTGTGTTTCATGCCAGCTCCGCTTTATTTTTCTCCAACTTCCCATTGACCGTCGCTAATCTGTGGTTATGATGCCTTCCATCTACTCGCGCGCAGCATCGCGGGACGTTTGAAAATGCCACCACTTCTCCGCACACTCCGATTCCACGATCTTTTGCTTCTCTTCATCGGCTCGGTCATCGGTTCCGGCATCTTTCGAACGCCCGGCCCGATTCTCCGCCAAGTCGGCGGCTCCGTCGGCCTCGCGCTCTTGGTCTGGATCGTGGGCGGCGTCCTCTCTCTGCTCGGCGCCCTCACTTACGCAGAACTTGCCGCCACCAATCCTGAAGCCGGCGGCCTCTATTGCTACATTCGCGATGGATTTGGCCGCATCTCCGCCTTCTTCTACGGCTGGTGCCTCTTTCTGGTTATTGCCAGCGGTTCCGTGGCTGCGCTCGCACGCGTTTTCAGCGAATACCTCGCTCAAGTGCTTCCGATTTCTCCTCTCGGACAGACAGTCACTGCCGTCGTGATGATCTTGATCGTTACCGCTGTAAACGTCTGGGGCACGCGCAAAAGCTCCGATCTTCAGAACTGGACCACGCTCGTCAAGGTCGGCATCATCGTGTTCCTCAGCGCTGTGCTCCTCTTCATCGGTCATCACGCCCGCGAAATTCCTTCCTCCTTAGGCATCACTCAGCACGGTACCGGCCTTTGGTCCAATTTTGGCCTGGCAATGATCGCCGTTCTCTGGGCCTATGAAGGCTGGCAATTCGGAACGTACAGCGCGGGCGAAGTCATCGATCCGCAGAAGAATTTCCCGCGCGCCTTTCTTGCGGGCTCTCTGATTCTTGTGGGCCTGTATCTCCTCGCTGTCGTCGCTTACCTCTTCGCCCTCGGTCCCTTGGGCATGGCCGGCAGCGACGCCATCGCGGCCACCGCCGTCCGCCAGGTTCTTGGCCCCTGGGCCGGCAAATTCGTTGCGTTCACTATCTTGATTTCCACCTTCAGCGCCGCCAATAGCGTCCTGCTCACCGCGCCTCGCGTCTTCTACACCATGGCCAACGACAATCTCTTTTTCAAGAAACTCGCCGAGGTTCATCCGCGCTTTCAGACGCCGGCCGCTGCCATCATCGGCCTGGGCGCCTGGTCGTGCGTTCTGGTGTCTGCCGGCGAGTTAGGCTCATTCAAGAAACTAATCGAGGGCGTTATTTTCATTGGTTGGATTTTCTACGGTCTCGGCGCCGCAGCTATTTTTCCCATCCGTCGTGCCTCCAAAGGATTGCCCATCCCTTACCGCGTTCCCGGCTATCCTTGGACGCCACTCATCTTCGTCCTCGCCGCCGCAGCCATCGTGGGCAACGCCATTTATGCTGCATTCCTCGACCCCGACCAATTCAAAAATCTAACCGCCGCCATCGTCATCATGCTCATCGGTCTCCCCGCCTACTTTTTCTGGCGCAAACGCGCTGCCCCTTGAGTCTGGCTTGCCAACCTCCTATCTCCGACAAGAGGGAACGTACGTCGGAATTGGGTGTATACTCCGGCTACCCGGAAGAGCTAACTGGTTATTCGGGGGAGGAAGTCTCGCTGACGGGAATACGAATTTTCATTTGAGCCCGGCCGAGCGCTGAGGAGCAGTGGAACGGCCGGCACTCAGTTAGAGAGGGTGCGATGAAGCAGACCTTCGCTATCGCTATCGGGGGTGCGGCCGGACAGGGTGTTGCCACCCCGGGCGACATTTTCGCAAAAATTTTCAGTCGGCGCGGCTTGCACCTGAATGCCTACAACGCCTACCAATCCATCATCCGCGGCGGCCATACTTTACTGACCATCCGTGCCGGCACCGAGAAGGTCACTAATATGGGTGACCGTATCGACCTCCTCATTCCTCTCAATCAGGACACCATGGATCGCCACCTGAGGTTGCTCACCTCTGGCGCTGCTTGTATCTACAACGCCGATACCATAAAGCCGGGCGCGGCCTCTGACGGTGTGCAGCTTTGCCCGCTCCCCGTCTCCGAATTAGCCGACATCACGAGGAATAAAGTCGCCCAGAATACCCTCGCAATGGGCGCTGGCCTTCACATGATGGGCATCGGGTTCCAGGGATTAGAAGAAGTCCTTCGCGAGCAGTTCAAGAAAAAAGGCGAAGACGTGGTGGCCGAGAACATCAGCGTGGCGCGAGCCGGCTATGATTACGCTGCCTCGCACTTCACGGCTTTCGCAAATCCGATCGCTAAGACCGAAAATCGCTACGCGATTCTAAGTGGCAATGTCGCCATGGCCATGGGTGGGGCGGCAGCCGGAGTGAAGTTCTACTGTGCCTACCCGATGAGTCCTTCGACCGGCGTGCTGCACTGGATGGCCGCGCACGCGCGCAAAGCCGGGATCATGGTGCGCCAAGTCGAGGACGAAATCGGCGTGATCAACATGACCATCGGCGCCGCCCACGCCGGCGTCCGCGCCATGTGTGCCACGTCGGGCGGCGGATTCGCTCTGATGAGCGAGGGGTTGGGCATGTCCGCGATGATCGAAACTCCGGTCGTCGTTATCAACTGCCAGCGAGCAGGCCCGTCTACCGGCGTTCCGACCAAGACCGAGCAAGGCGACCTCTGGCAAATGCTCGGCGCTGCTTTTGGCGATTATCCGCGAGTGATTGCAGCTCCGCTGGACATCGGCGATTGCTTCAAGCTGATCCCTGAAATCTTCAACCTTGCCGACCGCTTTCAGTGTCCCGGCTTGGTGCTTTGCGACCTTCTGCTGTCGGAAGGCCGACTCAGCGTGCATCCGAAAGATTTGGATTTCGGCCCTCCTATCGATCGCGGAGAACTCATCATCAAGGCCAACGGCAACGGGGCGCAGCCCGCGGCTTCCACCAACGGCGATTACAAACGCTACAAGATCACCGACAGCGGGATTTCGCCGCGGGCGGTTCCGGGCGTGCCGGGTCACATCCACACGGTTGCCACAGACGAACACATGGAAGATGGCGTCCTGATTAGCGATGAGTTCACTAATCCGGTCAAGCGCCGCGCCATGATGGAAAAACGCATGCGCAAGGTGGCCGGGATTGAGGCCGCCGTACCGCTCCCAACCTTGTCGGGTCCGCGCGATGCCCACGTCACCTTGATTGGCTGGGGTTCGACGAACGGCGTAATCGAGGAAGCCTGCGAGATCCTCAATCATGAAGGGATCTCCGCCAATCAACTGCAGATCCGCTGGCTCGTTCCGCTGCATGGCGATGCAATTCTCGAGATTCTGAAAAACTCCCAGCACACCATTATTGTGGAGAACAATTACAGCGGCCAGTTCGCTCGCTACTTGCGTAGCGAAACCAGCTTTGTACCGGACGGCCACATTCGCAAGTACGACGGCGAACCTTTCATGCCGCACCATATTGTGGAGGCGGTGAAGGAACAACTCGCGGGGCAGACGAAACTCTCCGTTCCGATGCATGAAATTACGGTCTGAGGAGGATGCGCAATGGCGACAAGCGTACAGCGTGCGAGTCAATTGACCATGGCGGACTTGAAAGGCAAGGTCGATCCCGACTGGTGTCCCGGATGCGGCGATTTTGGTGTGCTCGCAGCCGTACAAAAGGCCCTAGTTGAATTGCGCATCCCGATCCACAACGTCGTCACCATCAGTGGTATTGGCTGTTCCTCCAACTTCCCTGGGTACATGAATACCTACGGCATGCACACCCTGCACGGCCGCGCCTTGGCGGTCGCTACTGGTCTCAAGCTTGCCAACCACGAGCTAACCGTTTTGGTGACAGGCGGCGATGGTGACGGCTTCGGGATCGGCGGCAACCATTTCGTCCATTCGATGCGCCGCAATGTGGACCTGCTCTACATCGTTATGGACAACCAAATCTATGGCCTAACCACCGGCCAGACTTCTCCGACCAGTCGCGTGGGGATGAAGACGAAGAGCATGCCTTTTGGCAACATCGAAGCCCCCGTCAATCCTATCTCGCTGGCATTAGCCGCCGGCGCCACGTTCGTGGCGCGCGGCTTTAGCGGCGAACAGAAGCATCTCACCGAACTGATCAAGCACGGGATCGAGCACCCGGGCTTCTCGTTCTTGGACGTCTTTAGCCCCTGCGTCACTTACAATCACGACAATACCTACCAATGGTATCGTCCGCGCGTGAAGAAGCTTGAAGACGACGAGGGTTACGACCCGGCTGACTGGACAGCGGCGATGGAGAAATCCCTGCTCTGGGGCGATGAGATCCCCATCGGGAAATTCTTCGAGCGTACCGACGTCCCCACCCTGCATGGGGCCGAGCCCGTTCTAAACGAGGGCCCGTTGATCCATCTCGATCCTCGCGTGCCCGTCGATGTGGCTCGTTCGTTTGTTGAAGAACTGATGTAGCTACCGCTGCCTTTGATCAACGGGTTAATCGATGCGGCAGAATTTCTGTTGGATTTTCTGCACTGCCTCGTGAACTCGACTTTCCACTAGCCTGCGCCAGACTTGACCATCACATCTTGACAAGCAAGAGGAAGCTCCGCTATCCTCTGCGCGCATCACAGGAGCCCCCCCATGCCAGACCCAAGCACCGACGTAATCCAGGGCACCCTCGATATGCTCATCCTCAAGACTCTCAGCCTCGAGCCCATGCACGGTTTTGGTATCGCGCGCCGCATCGAGCAGATCTCTCGCGGCGTCTTCAAGGTCAATCCCGGCTCGCTCCTCACCGCCTTTCAGCGCCTCGAGCGTGCCGGCTGGCTAGACTCCGAGTGGCGCCAGACGAACAATTCGCTCCGTGCAAAGTTCTACTCCCTTACTCGCTCTGGCCGCAAACAGCTCGAGCTGGAAACCTGCGACTGGACGCGCCGCGTTTCCGCCGTCGCCCGCCTCTTGAGAACGGAGGGCTAGCCAAATGTCACTCTGGCGCCAGCTCGCTCGCGGCCTGCGCGTTCTGACCAATCGCACCGCCGCCGACAACGACCTCTCCGATGAAGTCCAGCACTACGTTGAGCAATCCACCGCCGCGCATATCGCACGCGGTCTCTCCCCCGAAGAAGCACGCCGCGCCGCACGTCTCGAGATTGGCAACCTGACCGCTGTTCGCGAACAAGTCCGCGCTTCCGGCTGGGAGAATCTCCTCGCCACACTATTTGCCGATCTCCGTTTTGCCACGCGCCAACTGCATGCCAATCCCGGCTTCACCGCTGTCATCATCCTTACGCTCGCGCTCGGCATCGGCGCAACCACAGCTATCTTCAGCGCGGTGAACCCGATTTTGTTCCAGTCGTTACCCTACCCAGACGCGGACCGCATCATGATGATTTCGGACTTCAGCAGCGACGGTTCGCGCCTCGACGTCACATTCCACACCTATCGCGAACTCTCAGAGCGCACGCGGTCCTTTCAAGCGATGGCTGTGATGAACCCATGGCAGCCGACCATGACCGGACCTGACGAGCCGGAGCGCCTTGACGGCCAGCGCGTGAGCGCGGACTACTTTCGCGTCCTGGGCGAATCGCCCGTCATGGGAAGGGACTTCGATCCCTCCGAGGACCGTCTCAACGGTCCCAGGGTCGTGATCCTCGGCGACGCACTATGGAAGCGCCGCTTCAGCTCCGATCCCGCCATTGTCGGACGCCAGATCACCCTTGACGACAACCTCTACACCGTCATCGGCGTGATGCCTAGCGCGTTCGAGAACCTGCTGGCTCCCTCCGCTCAGCTCTGGTCGCCTTTGCAGTACGACACTCGCAATATCATCTCTCTCCAGACCAGGGAGTGGGGTCATCACTTGCGCATGGTGGGCCGGCTCCGTCCAGGCGTCAGCCAGCAGCAAGCCAAACGGGAGTTCGACGCCATCGCGCACACTCCGGTTTCCGAGTTCCCCAGGCCGCCCTGGGCATCCCTTCAGCAAGGCTTGATCGTGAATTTGCTCCAGCACGACGTTACCGCGGACGTCAGGCCCGCACTTCTCGCCGCTCTTGCCGCCGTTACACTCGTTCTCCTGATCGCATGCGTGAACGTAACCAATCTGCTGCTTGCTCGCGGTGCCCAACGGCGCGGCGAATTCGCGGTACGCGCCGCACTTGGCGCGGGACGGATGCGCATGCTCCGTCAACTCCTCACGGAGACTTTGCTCCTCGCCCTCCTCGGTGGTTCTCTAAGCTTAGTCGTGGGCAACTTCGGCGTCCGCGCGTTGGTGGCCCTCAGTCCTCCGGGACTGCCGCGTGTTGGTGCGATTCGCCTCGACGGCCCCGTATTCGCTTTTGCCTTTGTTGTCGCCACGCTTGTCGGGCTTGTCGTAGGGCTGATTCCCGCGCTTCACGCTTCGCGCACCGACCCATCAAACGGCTTGCAGCAAGGCTCTCGCCGTACCGTTGGTATTCACCAATGGACACGCCGTGCGCTCGTCGTCGCAGAGGTCGCCCTTGCCCTCGTGCTTCTGGTTACCGCGGGATTATTGTTGCGCAGCATCGAACGTCTGTTCGGGATCGCTCCGGGGTTCGATCCGTCGCAACTGCTCACCATGCAGGTACACGAGTCTGGTCACCGGTTCGATGACGATAGGGCCAGCTATCAATTCTTTGCTCAAGCTTTACGGGCCGTGCTCCAGGTTCCCGGAGTCAAGTCGGCAGCGTTCACCAGCCTCTTGCCATTAAGCGGCGATACGGACGTCTATGGCATAGAGTTTGACAACAATCCCAACGAAATTGACGCTGCATTTCGTTATGCGATTACCCCGGGCTATTGTGAGGAGATGGGCATCCCGCTCCGTCGAGGCCGCATGCTTGACGAGCACGACGTGGCTGGCGCCTCCGTGGCAGTACTGATCAGCGAAACCTTGGCGAAACGCAAATTCCCCGGACGAGACCCCATCGGGCAGCGTCTTCGCATGGGCCCCGACATTGGTCGCTCGGACCGGCCCTGGTACACCATTGTCGGCGTGGTGGGTAACGTGAAGCAGATGTCGCTGGCCGTGAGCGATTCGGACGCTGTATACCTCACGACCACGCACTGGACCTGGGTGGACAAAGTCCAATCGTTGGTGGTCCGCGCACAGGGCGACCCAGCGGCGCTTGCTCCCGCCATCAGGAATGCAATCTGGTCGGTGGACAAGGACCAGCCAATCGTGCGCGTCGCGACGATGTCGGACCTACTCGCCGCCTCGGCGGCCGAGCGGCATTTCACACTCGTTATATTCGAGGCTTTCGCGCTCGCCGCACTCGTGCTCGCAGGCGCCGGCATTTACGGTGTGCTTTCCGGCAGCGTAACGGAGCGTACCCGCGAGATTGGCGTACGCTCGGCCTTAGGCGCCACCCCGGCCAGCATTCTCACCATGGTTCTTCGCCAAGGGATCACGCTTACCGCTGTGGGCGTCGCAATCGGGATGGCCGGCGCGGTTGCGGCAAGTCAAGCCATTGCCGCGATGCTCTTCGGCGTGTCGCGGCTCGACCCTCTTACTTATATTGGCGTAATCGGGATGCTCTTAGGAGTGTCGGCGCTTGCATGCTGGGTCCCCGCGTCGCGCGCCGCGCGAGTCGACCCCGCAGTCACCTTGCGGTCGGAATAATTCTTATAGGTAAAACGTTCCAAAATTAGTCTTGAGGATGCAGCTTTGCCTGAATTGTCAGAACTGTCTGGCGCGCTTCTCGGACCCGTTCGCTCTGTGCGCCCCTCGGTTCAAGTTTCAGATAGGCGTTCAAACCTTGCAATTGCGCCTCATACTCGTGTCTGCGCCCGTAAGCATCAGACAGCAGGAGATACGCGTCGCCGTAATTAGGATTGCGCAGAAGCGCTTCGCGCGCGCTCTTTTCCGCTTCGTCCAAGCGGTTGAGCTGCAGTAGCGCCATTCCAAGGATGAAATAAGCTTCGGGTGGATTTTCATCCTTTTCCAGCGCTCGCCGGATGATCGTTACTGCTTCTTCTGGTTTCCCCTCGAGATAAAGAAGGTAGCCGATTCCAATTTCTGCCCAGCCGTACTTCCCCCCGCTCAAATCGACGGCTTTTTGAAAAGCTTGCATTGCTTCATCAAGTCGGCGCAGGCTCGTCTCCACCACGCCCATTTGATAATAAGCCTCGTAGAAATCGGGGAATGCCTGCGCCGCCTTCGTGAAGTGGCTCAGGCTGCCATCGCGATCTTTTTTTGCCAGGCTCACCACTCCCTTTTCGTATTCACTCCGGGCCTTCTCGGGAATCCTCAGCTCTCGTGCCGAAACTGTGTCATTGTTCCCCACGGCTTGCGCCGGCCCGGAAGAGTTCAGGTAAAGCACCAGCTTCGAGGAAGAACCATCCAGCTGAGCGCTCGTTTCTGCTGGCTGGTAACCGGGCTCCTCCACCACGATCTCGTACGTGCTTGGAGGTAGGCTCCGAACTTCAAAGTGGCCTTCAAGGTCCGTCAAGACGCTCCGGAAGATCCCAGCGGCGTGCGATTTCAGTTTGACGGCCACCTGACTGGCGGGGCGATTGCCCGCTTTCAAAAGCACGGTGCCGGAAATCGTTCCGTCCTTCTGTTCAGGGTTGCTGACTTGCGCTATCGCTACCGGCGCCCAGCTGATCGCACCAATATTGAGAAACAGCGTTGGAAGGAGTACAGCTTTTAAACACCATTTCTTGAAGTTCTGAAATTTGCACAGCATCTCGACCTGCTGCGCACTTTCGAGGTATTTTCCTCGGGAGATTAGCGGTTGGGGGGCTATTCACAAGGCCGCATGCGACCACTTCCAACAGTCATATTCGGGCTGAGGTTGTGGTCTCGCTAGCGCCGCTTGCACCATTCCCCCGAAAACCAACCGTCGCGTGCGCGGACCAATGCCCAGATATATGCACCGGGGATGCCAAAACGCTCGCCGTCCTGTCTCTCCTACGAATTTCCGCGGTACCATGCTTAGTTCGGCCGCTCGTGCCACCGCCATCTTCTTTGGTTTCAATGCTTCGCTCTTTGGACTTTTCCTCAAAAAGGTTGATTTAGTATCCATCTATGTACTAGAAGCTGAACCCCACTCCTACATCCCGGGTCCCGGAAACTGTCTCACACCGCAACACTCTGCCCCGTCTTGAATCACTTTGAGACTTGCAGCTTCGCGTCTCATGTCGTCAGCACCGCATGCCTGAATTTTGAGAGTTAGGATTCGTCCTTGAGATTTGGCTACAGAAGATGCACCCGCCCGTTCGAACCATCCACGCGCACACGGTCCCCGTTCTTTAGCACCGCCATGCAGTCGCGCACGGACATGACCGCAGGAATCTGCATTTCGCGCGCTGTCACGGCTCCGTGCGATAGCGGTCCCCCGCTCTCCGCCACCACTGCGACGGCTGAATAGAATAACGGGGTCCAGGTGGGGTTGGTCGTGCGTGCTACAAGTACCGCCCCCTTGGGGAATCCCATGAAGTCTTCCATCCCGTGCACCAGGAATACCGGGCCTTCTGCTTCTCCCGGACTGCCAGAGAGTCCCGATAACACATGGCCTGCCACCGGCACTGCAGCGGTTGTGCCCAGAATCCATTCGGGAGCCCGTTCCCGCGCCCGCAAGTAGGCTTGTTTCTCCTCCCGGATCTTCCCCGCCAGAGCCCGCCAGACCTCGTCGTTGTCAGCTGCCACTGCTTCATCCAAATCCTTCACATGCGCGAAGAAAACATCCATCGGCTCTTGCACCACCCCGCGCACATACAGCCGGCGCCCCATTTCGCGCGCCCCCTTGCGGAACGGCAAGGTCAATCGAGTCGTCTGGTAGTGCTCCAGGTCATCGAGGCTGGTATACGACCGCGCCAGCCGGATGATTTCATGGATGAAGAATTGCAGTTTCTCCGGAATTCGATGGAACAGCTCCAATTCCGCCTGCTGCATCCGCCGCCGCAATTCCCGCTCTTTTTCGAGGGGCGTCTGCGGCGTCGCCGCTTGCAGGATGAGTCGAATATGGTCCAAAACCACCCACGGCACCTCCAGCCAGGTCGGATGATAGGCATCGAATTCCACTTCCCGGTGCCCATGATCCTGCAGAAACTTCTCAAACCTCCGTTGGAACTCCGGATACCCGGCGAGAAGTTTCATCTCGTAAAGCCTGCGCGAATCCTGGGACGAAAAAAGTTTTGTAAGCTCCGGATTCCCTTTCACCATCCGGCTCAGCTCATAGAGCTCTCCATTGATGATCCCGGTTTTCGTTTCGCAATACGCGAGCAACCCGTCATGCAGCCGCGGCGCATCCTCCTTGCCGACGGTCAAAACCAGCAGTTGCAGCAGCAGCCGGTGCAACAACGCTTGCGTAATGGAAATCGCAATGTTCGGCTGGAAGTATCTCGCGCCCAGCTGCTGGACTTCGTGAACGTACCGCCACACCCCTCGCAAGTCCTCGTTCTCCAGCGGATGGCTCATGAACTCGCCGATGCGAATCAAGTAATCGTCGAGGTCCCGCGACCACAGCACCGGCAGCTCTTGCACCCACCGAAAAGCCTCCCCTACTCGCGGGAGCATCGCTTCCACCTGCGCGATGGACTCGAGCTTCAATGGCGCGCGCTTCAAGTACAATTCCACCGCATTCTGGTTCCCGTAAACATAATTCCCGTGCATCCCGAACCACTTTCCGTTGAACGGCGGGAAACCCATTAAGCGCAGAGAAAAACTCAGCGATTGGTGGAAGGCATCGTCGACAAAATCCCAAGTTAATGGAGTGATGGTGTTAGGAAAACGCTCAGCGGATTCGTCGCGCGTCCAACGTGGTGGAATTGCCGTGATGGGCCGCGATTGCAGGATGAAGAGTTGGCCGCCCGCGAATCCCCACTCGATGTCTTGGGGAAACTGGTAGTAATTCTCGGCATCCTGAGCCAGCTTGGCCACCGCCGCGATCTGGCCGTCCGTCAAGCAACCCGCGCTGGTCTCGTCGGGAGCAAGCGCCACTTCCTGGATGCCCTCCGCCGTTCCGACAACCTTGTGCGTTTTTGCGCCAACCCTTTTCTCGACGACTTCCCCCGATGACTTCTCCACCGCAAACTGATCGATCTGTCCTTCTCCACTGACTACCGACTCGCCTAAGCCGTTGTTCGCGTTGATCAAAACTCGTTTCAGATCACCGCTCACGGGATTCACGCTGAAAGCTACTCCCGCGGCGTCGCACTGCACCATCGTTTGCACCACCACCGCCATCGCCGCTTGCAGATGATCGAATTTTTGCTGATGCCGATAGGCAATCGCACGCTCCGCCCAAAGCGACAAATAGCAGGATTTGATGGACGCCAGAATTCGTTCCGTGCTCGAACAATTCAGAAACGTTTCGTGCTGGCCGGCAAACGCCGCAAGCGCCAGATCCTCGAGTGTCGAGGAAGACCGCACCGAAAATGCCTGGGATGCATCGTAAGCCCGTAGCGCCTCTCGCACTTCTTCTTGCAATGCCGCCGGCAGCTCGATGGCTGCGAGTTCCTCGCGAAGCTCCTGGCTCTTGTTCCGCAGCCCGGCGGGATCATCAAACGGGAGGGACGCAATTCGCCCGGAAAGCGCGGCGCAGCCCGCCGTGTAATCGCGGTAAGCGCGCGCGCGAATCACGAATCCGGGTGGCACCGCGAATCCTGCCTGCGTCAGCCGCGCCAGGTTGGCGCCCTTCCCGCCGCTCTCGGGGATTCGCGTCGCTCCGCTCTCGCGCCACTGGAGAATGTACTCCATCAGCTTGGGTCCTCCACCCGCGAACTCTTCGCCAGCCACAGCGCGAATCCCGCCAGCGCAAATCCCACAATCACGTCAATGAAGTAGTGATACCGCAGATAGATGGTTGAAATCCAAAGCCCGATGCACGGAGCCGCGTAGATTCGAAACCGCCAGCGCTTATACCAGCGGTCGAAAAAAAGTATGTACGATGAGATTGCGCAATGCAGGCTCGGAAAAACATCGACGTGATTGCTGCCATAGCTGACCATGGCCGCATTCAACCGCGTGAAGAGTCCCCCCATCAGCGGTCCGTGAAATTCCGAAGCCATGGCAATATACGGCCCCGCTGCGGGCACAAACGTATAACCAAGAAACCCGATCCCGTAGATGCTGAACAGCCCCAGGTAAAAACGCTTCAGGAGCGGCAGCGACCCGCAAAAATACCAAAGCATGCTCAGTGCGATATACGGAACGAACAGCATATAGCAGAAGCTCAACGGCTCCGTGAAGAGCGGCCGGCTAACGCTCTCCAGCCGCAGGCTCAAGTTTTCGCCAATCAGCCGCGCGTCGATGGATCGCAGCGACGCGTCATACAGCGGGCCGCAATGAATCTTCTCGACCACCGGCGCCATTTTCATATACGCGACGTTCATTGCCATCGGGTAATACAGCAGGCGCAGCCGCCAGCCCAATTGTCCCTTCGTCCACGCACTCAACACGATCAGTGCCGCCGCTAGAAGCACGCCGCCCAAATAAGCGAGTGCCGTAAGATTTGTAAACCCCGAAGACCAGACCAACCGCAGCCAAGTGATGAACAGGAATGCCTGAAAAAACATTTCATGCGGCAGCAGCCGAAAGGCCTTAGAGTCCATGGTTCCGCATTTCTTCGAACAGAACTCTTTGAAACTCTAGATATTTGCGCCGCAAGCCCGGAAACCGAATCCCATTCCGTCCTGATACCAGCAGCTGCCTGGCAGACTGGTAGGCCAGCCATCCCATCCCTGTCAACAGAAAAAAGAATACAACCCACAGCTCAGCCAACACGAATCCCAAAATCACCGCCACGAACCAAAAGAAGAACAAGGGAACTCCAACAAGAATGCGCCACAACGTGATTACGTTTCGCCCGTCCGGAAATTTCTTCCCCGCCCAAAAAGCTCCGCCGAGCGGCAAACAATTCAGAAGCGCCGCTGCTGCCACAAGCGGCGAGAGAAGAATCCCTCCCACAAGCGAAATCCATGGGGAAACGGACGAAAATGGCATCGCCGCTTCGCTTCGCAAAAGACCGCTCGATTGCAGCTCGCCATGCAACTCTCGCCATGGTGCCTGCAGCTTCTCCGGAATTCCCTTCTCACAGAATTTGAGCGTTTCAAAAAAGCGGCCTTCGGGCGCGGCCATCATCGCAATCATGCTGATCTCCGCGAAATATTCTACAGACTCGACATTGACTCCCACTTTCTCCAGCCCCTCCGTTACCATGCGCTTCGTCTCCGCAACTTGCCCTTCCACCGGCAACTTTGCCCAGATCTCCGAACCGCCGATTGGCTCGCCCACGATCACTTCCACTGAGCTCCGAAATGTGGCCAGCGCATTGTAATTGATTCCAAGTGGCACGATCTTCACCGGAATGCCTGCTTGCCACGCGGCCACCGCAATCCGCGCCGCGCCACTCTTGAACGGCAGATGGTGCGGCCCCAGCGAACTGGTTCCTTCCGGAAAGACAAACAGCTCGCCGCCCCCGGCAAGAAGCTCCTGGCACCGCTCCATCGCTTCGGCATTCATTCCCCGGTCGCCTGAATCCTTATCGCGCACCACCGGGATTCCCGTGAAAAACATTCTGGAAAAAAGACCTTTTTGCAGTTGCGCCGCGATCAGAAAGATCGCCCGCCGCAAAATCGACTTGTAAATGAATCCATCCACTGCTCCATTCCGGTGAAGCCCCGCATAAAGAACTGGCCCACCGTGCGGGAAACGCTCCGCTCCAATTACACGAATGCGCGAAAAATACGCCCGCGCGCACAACGTCGAAAGAAATGTGTACCATCCGTCATGCATCGAAGCGCCGGCCTTTGCAATCTTCATTTCCAGATCTCAATCGAAGCTCTTGATTACAACAAACTTATCGGGTCCACATCTACCAGCACCGCCGTTTCGGGAATCTCTTTCGCATCGCAATAGGCCATCGCCCCGCTCAGCAACTTCGTCAGCACCGACCGCTTCGGCGACTTCAGCAGGAACTGGAACCGGTGCTCCTTCTTCAACCGCGCCAGCGGCGCCGTTGCCGGCCCCAGGATGCGAACACCTTCGCCATCACGCGGCGAAAAATATTCCGAAAGCTGCCGCGACCAGCGGATTGCCTTTTCCAGGCTGGTGTCGCGCACGATCACGTTCGCCAGCGAAGTAAACGGTGGATACGCCATCATCCTTCGAAAATGCAATTCCCGCTCGAAGAACGCGCTGTAGTCCTGCTTCACGGCATCCTGAATCGCGTAGTGCTCGGGATAAAAAGTCTGAATCAGCACGCGCCCTTTCAGTTCGCCGCGCCCCGCTCGCCCGGCAACTTGCGTGAGCAACTGAAACGTCCGCTCCGCCGCCCGAAAATCCGGCAAGCTCAGCGACGAATCCGCCGAAATCACGCCCACCAGCGTCACCCGCTGAAAGTCGTGCCCTTTTGCCAGCATTTGTGTGCCGACGAGAATGTCCAGCGCCCCGTCCGCGAACGCGCCGAGCGTTTCCTGATACTGCCGCTTCGTCCGCACCGTGTCCCGGTCCAGCCGTGCGATACGCGCGCCGGGAAACTCTTTGCACAGCCTTTCTTCCAGATGCTCGGAGCCTTCTCCGAAAAAATAAACGTACTTCGACTGGCACTTCGGACACATTTTTGGGATTGACTGAATCGAACCGCAATAGTGACATTCCAGGCGATTGCGCTGCTTGTGATGCGTCATCGAAATGCTGCAGTTCACGCACTGCACGGAAGCGCCGCAGCTCCGGCACAGCACGGACCACGAATACCCGCGCCGGTTGATCAACACCAGCGCTTGCGTACCGTTCGCCAGGCAGTCCTGAATTCCCGCGTGCAGCGCCGCGGAAATCGGGCTCGTCTGGTGCGTCTGCTGAAAATCCTCGCGCAGGTCCACGATCTCCACACTAGCAAGCGAACGGTCCGCAACGCGCGAAGCCAGTGTCAGCAGTTCGTACTTCCCCTCGCGCGCGTGGTGATAGGTTTCCATCGAAGGTGTCGCCGATCCCAGCAGCGCCGCCGCGCCTTCCATCTTTGCGCGCACGATGGCCACGTCGCGGCCGTGATAGCGCGGCGTTTCTTCCTGCTTGAAACTGTTTTCCTGCTCTTCATCGACGATGATGAGCCCGATATTTTCCAGCGGCGCAAAAACCGCCGAGCGCGTTCCCACAACGACGCGCGCCTCGCCGTTCCGCACGCGCCACCATTCGCGCGCGCGTTCCACATCGCTCAGCGCCGAATGCAGCACCGCCACGCCCTCGAACCGCGCGCCAAACCACGATCGGCACTGCCGCCCAATCCACAGTGTCAGGGCAATTTCCGGCACCAAAATAAGCGCCGTCTTCCCGCGCGCCAACGTATCTTGCACCGCCCGCAGGTACACTTCCGTCTTCCCGCTGCCCGTCACACCATGGAGCAATTGCACGCCGAATTCGCCCAGCTCAAATCGCGCGCGAATCATCTTCAGCGCGCTCTCCTGCTCCGCATTCAATTCGTGTGCGGGCGGCGCGTACCCTGCATCGAACGGATCCTCTGCGGGATCGATCGGCTCCTCCCAACTCTCCAGCAGGCCGTCGCGCAGCATCCGCTCAATCACCGCACGAGTCACCTGAGCCAATTTCAGTAGTTGCGGCATCGGCAGCGGCCCGCGTTCCGTCTCCAGCAGTTCCCGCAGGCGCTCTTCTCTGCACTTCCTCTGCGCGCTCTGCTTGCCTTGAGCGGGGTCAAAGGGCGTCTCTGCATTATCTTTTTCTTCCTTCTTCTTCGCCGACGATTCGTCAGTCGCGGAGTGGCCGCCTTTCCAAGCAATCACTCGCTGCGTCTTTCGATTTCTTCCCTGCACGGTCTCCCGAATTTCAATCAGCCCGCGGCGTTGCAATCGCTGCAACGCGGAAGCATCAATACCCAGCTTTGCAGCAGGGCCGAGCGGCATCGTTCCTTTCCTCTCCCTCAACTTCGCGAGGAACGCCGCCTCTCCAGGCGTGAGTCCATGCGACAATTCGCCGCCGCTTAAGCTGTCAACTGTTTCGCGCCCCGCGCCCGTCAAAACAATTTGCCGCTGCGATTTCAGCTCCGTCACCGGTGGCAGCACCGCGCGACAAACTTCACCGACCGGCGCCAGGTAGTAGCCCGCGATCCAGTTCGCGAGCTCGATCAATTTCGGCGTCAGCGCCGGAACAAAATCCAGCACGCGGGTGATTTCACGAATTTTCGTTTCCTGCGGCGCACTCTCCGCCAATTCCACGACGACACCGACCATCGCTTTCTTGCGGAACGGCACGAGCACGCGGCTGCCCGGCTGCACGGTTCCTTGCAATGCTTCCGGAATCGAATACGTAAACGTCATGCGCAGCGGCACCGGCAGCGCGACATTGCAAAATGGTGGATTCATCCCGCCGTGTAGTGTACCAGCACGAGGAAATGCAGAAGAAAGCGCGGAAAAGTTAGAAGCCTGCGGAATGAAATTTCAAATCTACCGGCTGATGAGAAAAATCCCCGCGAAAATCGCAGCGATCCCCGCCCATTGCCAGCGCGACACGTGTTCTCTCAAGAAGATGGCCGCGAGGCCGACCGTGACCGCTCCGTACAGCGAACTAAGCACGGTGATCACCGCGACCTGCTCCATTTTCATTCCCAGATTGCTGAGGACAAACGCGCCAGTATCGAAGACGCCCATGCTTAGGACCATCCAGCGCGCCTCGCCGCGTGGAAAATGCACAGGCCGTTTCGCAATGAAGATCGCCGTCGCAGTAAGCAGCGTACTGGTCAAGCGGATCATCCACACAGTTTGAATGGCGCCGACGCGCGGAATGACGCGAACGCCGAGCAGCCAGAACAACACCGCGAAGCCCACGGCGGAAGACATGGCCAAGCCGATTCCTCGGCCGCTCCTGCGCACGGCCTCGGCATCATTCTCGTCCGGTGTTTTTTCTCCACCGGCAACGACGACGACACCTACGAGAGTGCAAAAGATTCCCGCGATTCTCATAGCGCTCAGCCGCTCGCCGGTCATCCAGGAGAGCAGCAGCGTCAACGCGGGATAACTGGCCGAGAGCGGCGCCACGACCGCCATCTTTCCAATCTCAAACGCACGGTAAAGCGCGAGTCCCGACGCGGCATTGAGGCAGCCCACCAGGAATCCCCAAGCCCACGGCTGCCATCCGGAACCGTCCGCGAGATGCCCCCAGCCGCCAATCCACGGCAACGAAATCGTCAGCAGGAGGAACCCAATCAACTGCATGTAGAGCATGGAACGGAGAGCGCCGATGCGATGCGTGGCAAAACGCGCAATAAAATCCGCGCCGCCCCACGTCAGCGCGGTGAGAAGTCCCAGCAAAATCCCCATTCGACCATTCTGCCATCAAGCAGTGTCAGCAGACGAATACTGAAAGTTATTCTCGCTGGACAGATTTCCGGCGAGAAATGGATTATTGAACGCGCTACTTTTTCTCTGCAGGCACACGGCGCTTCAGTTCTTCAAACCAGTTCAGGACGACGTTGATTTGCGTCGGCGCGGACTAGCCTGTCTCGGCAGACTTGAGCATCAGGAAGCGCTGGCCATCCGGGGATACGTCATAGTTGGGAGACGTTGCCGGGCTGCGCTCATACGGCCCTTCAAAGAGCATCCGGGGTTTGCCCGCGGCGAAACTTGGCTGTGTGGCGATATCAACCGCCATCATCCTGTTGCCGCAGCGATAGAACAGCTCCCGCCCATTGTAGTTCCAGGCCGGTTCCGTGCCGCCTTCCGTGGAAATTTGCCACTTGCCGCCGGGGCCCGGATAGGGCTGCACGTAGATTTCATAGCGGCCGGATTCATTCGAGACATAGGCCAGCCAGCGACCGTCCGTAGAAAAACGAGGCACACTTTCGTCAAACCGTGTTTTGAGGAAAGGCTGTGCCTTGCGGTCACTCATCCGCAGGATCCAAATATCCCGCTGCGTGGAGGGATTGACTTCAATAAATGCCAGCAGTTGCCCATCCGGGGACCAGGACATCGGAACATGGGCGTATTCGCTGGTTGTCAACCGCTCCAGCCCTCCACTACCGTCGGCCTGTTGCCAGTAAATGTTCGGCGGCCCCTCCTTGCTTGATTGAAACGCTACCCGTTTGCCGTCCGGTGTCCATATCGCGTTGAGGTTCACGTTGCCTTCAAACGTAAACCGGGTCAAGGCTTCCCGGGAAAAGTCGTAGAGCCAGAGTTGCGTTTCGTGTTCGGCGATTCCCACAGCTACCCGCTGGCCGTCAGGGGAAATGCGCGGGAACAGGTAGGCGCGCTCCGGAGCAGCCGCGCGTTGCTCGGCCCCATTCCGCGCGACCCACACCAGCTTGCCTTGGTTCGCCTGAACACCCCCTGGAACATAGACCAGCGATCCAGTAGCGGAAATACTGTACTGGGCAACTCCCGCGGTCGGGGCATGCGAGACGTTCTCGACCACGGGAACAGCCGCGCCAGTGACGGCGAGCCTCTGGGCATCGAACGGCACAGCCATCAAGATCCCTGCCTGAGCGTAAACTAGATGTCCAGAGGACGCGTAGCGGGGGTGCGTCGCTCCTTGAATGAGGTTCCGCCGCTCTCCCGTCCCGAGTGTCTGGACGGCAACCTGCGAGTTGGTCCAATTAAAGCTGCTTGTTGAGGCCGCGAAGAGGAATGCCTTGCCGCCGGGCAAGAACTCCGGCCAGCGGTGGCTGACCTCTCCTGCCGCAAGACGAGTCAGCGGTTGCAGCGGGCCTCCCGCTTCCGGCACTTGCTGGAGAAAGGAGGCTGTCCCGGGTGAGAAGGCAATCGCGCCCTGGTTGCTCCAACTCTCCCCGTGAGCAAGCGTAGCGTCGCCTAGTGTCTGCGCTGCTCCCCCGCTCAGCGAGATTTTCTTCAGCTTTGTGCCCGCGAAAAATCCGAGCCATTGGCCCTCAGGCGAGAAGAAGGGCCCGACCGCTCCTTCCGTTCCGAGAATGGGCCGGGCCTCCAGGCTATCCATGGCCCGCAAATAAAGTTGCTGCGTGCCGCCTTGGACGGCCACATAGGCAAGATGGGTTCCGTCGGGCGAAAGAGCCAAGGCGGGTTGGTCCAGTCCCGCAAGCCGCTGACCAGGCGGCAGTGTAATCACAGTGCGGCTGACGGGCCGTGGCGGCGATGGCTTCAGATCCCAGACGGCAAGGCCGGTGATGGCCGCCAGCAGCACCGACACAACGCCCCAAAGCAGAGTTCCTTGCCAGCGCGCGCGAACGCCTTTCGTTTCGCTCGGTGTCAAAGCAACCTGCGAACCGCCTTCAGCGATCCACTTCAACTCGAGCAACAGATCGCGCGCCGTTTGCCACCGCTCTTCAGGATCTTTGGCCAAGCAGCGCCGGATGGCGTGATCCAGCCCCGGCGGCGTCAGCGGCTTGATCGTGCTGATGGGCGCGGGCTCTTTTTCGAGGATGGCCGATG
>WNFJ01296216.1_pt1 | contig 23844 bp, 25 predicted proteins | sample 5400461 | NCBI WGS metagenome assembly WNFJ01 (sample SAMN13153349, study PRJNA577476) | soil metagenome | isolation source: 115 cm saprolite on Douglas fir-dominated hillslope | place: USA:California | collected 2013-09-17
GGTGCGCTGCACGATCCATTCGTCGGAGGTGTCGACCATCCGCGCAAGATCGTCATTGCTGAGGATGCGCTTCGGCAGATAGGCACCGCAGCCGAGCACGACCGAACGCAGGATGCTCACGAGGCGGCCTCGCCGATCTTGATCGCCGAGTCGCCGGCGCCGCTGCGGCCGAGCGTCTGCTCGATTTTCGCAAGCAGCTCGTAGCGCGCCATGTCGTAGCCGAGATCCACCGCGGAAGCGAAGCCCTCGGCATCGGTGCCGCCGTGGCTCTTGATGACGATGCCGTTGAGCCCCAGGAACACTCCCCCGTTGACCTTGCGCGGATCCATCTTCTCATGGAGCGTGCGAAACGCCTGGCGCGCCAAGAGGTAGCCGAGCCTGGTGCGCCACGTGCGGCTCATGGCGCTCCTGAGATATTCCGCGAATTGGCGGGCGGTGCCTTCGGCCGTCTTGAGCGCGATGTTGCCGGCGAAGCCCTCGGTGACCACCACGTCGGCCGTCCCGTCCGCGATGTCGGTGCCCTCGATGAAGCCGATATATTCGAGATTCTGCAGGTTCGCCTCGCGCAGCAGCCGCCCCGCCTCGCGCACTTGCTCGAGCCCCTTGACCTCCTCGACCCCGATATTGAGCAGTCCCACGGAAGGCCGATCGAGCCCGAACAAGACACGCGCCATGGCGCTGCCCATCACCGCGAGGTCCATCAGATGCTGGGCATCGGCGCCGATCGAAGCACCCAGGTCGAGCACGATGGATTCGCCTTTGAGGGTCGGCCACAACGCCGCGATCGCCGGGCGGTCGATCCCCTGCATGGTCTTGAGATTGAACTTGGCCATGGCCATGAGGGCGCCGGTATTGCCGGCCGAGACCGCTACGTCGGCTTCGTGTTTCTTCACCGCGTCCAGCGCCAACCACATCGAGGATTTCCAGCGGCCGTAACGCAAAGCCTGGCTCGGCTTGTCGTCCATCTTGACCGCCACCTCGGTGTGGACGAGCCGCGCGGCGCCCCGCAGCCCCGGTCTCGCTTCCAGCAGAGGCTCGATCGCGGCGCGGTTGCCGAACAGCAGGAATTCGGTATCGGGGTGACGCTGCAGGGATATTTCGGCTCCCTGCACGACTACCGACGCGCCGACGTCGCCCCCCATGGCGTCGAGCGCGATACGGACCTTATGGGGCATGGATCGACCTTGGCAGCACCCTTCGACGCGCCGCAGTTGTGGTTTTCGCAGCAGCCCGGCGATAAGCCCGGTGGACAATAGCGTGTCGGCCAAAGGACACAACACACTTGTCGGCTGCGGCAGGGGACGGACTAACGCTCGGGTCCGCCATCGCTTTTCTTGAGTGGGGCCAGCGCCGCAAACGGCGTCGCGTCTCGATCCGCGCTTCGCGGGGCGTCGAACACGGCGCCCGGCTTGCGCGGATATGGATCGATGCCGAGGATCAGGAACTCGGTCGCCACGGCGCCCAGATCGACCATGCCGCCGATCATTGGTTCCGGCGGATCACCGGCTTCCACTGGGAGTTCCGCGGCGAGGCCCGTTTGTGCGCCGGCGGGCGCGAACAGGAGATCCACCGGCTCGATCACCTCGTTCGAAATCGGTTCGAGGGTGACAACGCAGGTCTGCCGCACGGTCGCGGAGATCTCGCCGACGACGCGCAAACCGCTTCGGCCGCGGCGGGCGAGATCGAACGTCGCCTCGAGCCGCGTCAACTCTTTCACCCCCGCGGCCTCGGCCAGCGTGGTGCGGATCGTCTCGTTGGCCGCAAGCTCGACGCGACGGCCGGTCTCGGGGACGTCTTCCACCCGAATCGGCACGATCCAAGGGTGCTCGGTTCTGGCCATTCCATAGCTCTGCAATGCGATTCTACCGCACGAAATATGGTGTTTCGGCGAGGCAATTGCACCTGGGCACCGAAGACGCGGACGGATCCGGACGCGACCATGCCACGATCGCGCCATAGAGGGCACCGATGGTGCGGAGCCAAGAAACCATGGCGGGGCGACAGATCCTGGGGCGGTAGCACTGCGGCCGGCGCGACCGGCCCTTGCCGCGTTGCAATCGGCGGGGCTGCGGGCTAGGTCACGGGTTCGCGCGCACAAGGGCAGCGGGGAACATGCGCAGATTGGAACGGCGCGGAGGCGGACGCGGGGTAATCGCCGTTGCGATATCGCTCGCAGCCGCCTTGCCGCTCGCCGGCTGCGGCTTCACCCAGACCTACTACCACGGCTACGTGGTCCAGGAAGGGGCGCTCGAGCAGGTCCCGCTCGGCGCCACCCAGGAGCAGGTGCTCATCGTTCTCGGCACGCCATCGACCGTCGCAACCGTGAACGGCGAGGTGTTCTATTATATTTCCGAGCGCGCCGAAAAGACCGCGTTTCTGCCGCAGAGGGTGGTGAACCAGCGGGTCGTCGCCGTCTATTTCGACAAGAACCGGCGGGTCGAGCGCCTGGCGGACTACGGAATGCAGGATGGAAAGATTTTCGACTTCGTCAGCCGGACCACGCCCACCGCCGGCAAGGAGCTCAATTATCTGAGCTACGTGTTCAAGATTTTCGGCAAGGATTAGCCCGCGTTAGGATGGGTCGAGCGCAGGAAACCCGTCGTGAAGGCCCGTCATCGGTTGTGCCGAGAGGGGGGCGGGTTTTGCTGCCGCTTTACCCCAACCTGGATCCTCACTGGTGTGCCAGGACGGCGAGTAGCAGCAGCGCCACGATGTTGGTGATCTTGATCATCGGGTTGACCGCCGGACCGGCGGTGTCTTTGTAAGGATCACCCACTGTATCGCCGGTGACCGCGGCCTTGTGCGGCTCCGAGCCTTTACCGCCGTAATGGCCGTCCTCGATATATTTCTTGGCATTGTCCCAGGCGCCGCCGCCGGAAGTCATCGAGATCGCCACGAACAGACCGGTGACGATGACGCCGAGCAGCATAGCGCCGACCGCAGAAAACGCCGCGGATTTGCCGGCCGGCCCCCCACCGGTAACGAAATAGATGATGAAATACACCACGATCGGGGAGAGCACCGGCAACAGCGAGGGAACGACCATCTCCTTGATTGCCGCCTTGGTGAGCATGTCGACGGCGCGGCCGTAGTCCGGCCGGTCCTTGTACGTCATGATGCCGGGCTTTTCGCGAAACTGCCGGCGCACTTCCTCGACGATCGAGCTCGCCGCGCGGCCGACCGCGGTCATGCCCATCGCGCCGAACAGATACGGCAGCAGTCCGCCGAACAGCAGCCCGGCGACCACGTACGGATTGTTGAGCGAGAAATCGAGCTTCACGCCCTGGAAATACCGGTGCTGGTCCGCGTGCGCGGTGAAGAACTTGAGGTCCTCGTTGTAGGCGGCGAACAGCACCAGCGCGCCGAGGCCGGCCGAGCCGATCGCATAGCCCTTGGTGATCGCCTTGGTGGTGTTGCCGACCGCGTCGAGGGCGTCGGTCGACTTTCGCACCTCCTTCGGCAGCCCGGACATTTCGGCGATGCCGCCGGCGTTGTCGGTCACCGGCCCGAACGCGTCGAGCGCCACCACCAGGCCCGCCAGCGACAGCATGCTGGTCACCGCCACGGCAATCCCGAACAGGCCCGCAAGCCCGTAGCTGACGAGAATGCCGGTGATGATCACGATGGTCGGCAGCGCGGTCGCTTCCAGCGAGACCGCCAGCCCCTGGATGATGTTGGTGCCATGTCCGGTGATCGAGGCCTTGGCGATCGACTGCACCGGACCGAAATTGGTGCCGGTGTAATATTCGGTGATCCACACGATCAGCCCGGTGACGACCAGCCCGACGACGCCGCAGGCGAACAAAGCGGCGCCGCTATAGGCCGCGCCCGGGATCGGGCCGAAGCCGCCGGGCAGCAAGAAGTAGATCACCAGCGCCTCGCCCACGAGCGAGAGCACGGCGGTGACGATGAATCCCTTGTAGAGCGCCCCCATGATCGATTGGCTCGGCCCGAGCTTGACGAAGAAGGTGCCGATGATCGACGTCACCACGCAGGCGCCCCCGATCGCGAGTGGCAAGATCATCATCGACCTGAGGATCGCGGGGTTGCCGCCGAAGAAGATCGAGGCGAGCACCATGGTGGCGACCGTGGTCACCGCGTAGGTCTCGAACAGGTCGGCCGCCATGCCGGCGCAATCGCCGACGTTGTCGCCCACGTTATCGGCGATGGTCGCGGGATTGCGCGGATCGTCCTCGGGAATGCCGGCTTCGACCTTGCCGACGAGATCGCCGCCGACGTCGGCCCCCTTGGTGAAGATGCCGCCGCCGAGACGCGCGAAGATCGAGATCAGCGATCCGCCGAAGCCGAGTGCCACCAGGGCATCGACCACCGTGCGGTCGTTGGGGGCTTTCCCCAGCCAGCCGGTCAGGACGGCGAAATAGACTGTGACGCCGAGCAGCGCCAGCCCGGCCACGAACATGCCGGTGATCGCACCCGACTTGAAGGCGATGTCCAAGCCGCCGGCCAGCGAGCCGATCGCCGCTTGCGCCGTCCGCACGTTGGCTCTCACCGAAACGTTCATGCCGATGAAGCCGGCCGCGGCGGAAAGCGCGGCGCCGATCGCGAACCCGAGCGCAACCAGCCAGCCGAGCAAAAATCCGACGATGACGAAAATGATGATCCCCACCGCCGCGATCGTGGTGTACTGGCGCTTGAGGTAGGCTTGCGCGCCTTCGCGGATTGCCGCGGAGATCTCCTGCATTTTTTGGCTTCCGGCGTCCGCCGCCATCACGGACTGGATGGCCCAGATGCCGTAGAGGATGGCGAGCACGCCGCAGGCAATGATGCCCCACAAAGCAGTCATGAATTCCACCCCATTTCGCTGAAAACGAGCGGGAGCCCCTCGCCGCGCCGCTGCGGCCAATCCGGCCAGGCTGGACCGCAAGGGTCCTGAAGCGGCGCGGACATTGCCAAAAACACCGCTGCGACGCAACGCCGGAGATGCGCGCCGCGGCTTCCCGATTGCCGAGCATAGCGCTCACCGGTCGAGCCCGGCTCAGGCGAACCGCCACCGCTCGCGCAACACGAGCCAGCCCAGCAGTCCTGCGGCCACCAGCACGACCGGCAGGATGACCTCGTTGACCGCGTCCCAGCCGAAGCTCGCCAACAATCGGCCCGAGCTGAAGGAGCCGATCGCCATGCTGCCGAAAATCACGAAATCGTTGAAAGCCTGCACCTTGGTGCGTTCCTCGGGTCGATGGCACTGCGTCACCATGGTGGTGGCGCCGACGAAACCGCAGTTCCAGGCAATACCCAGCACGATAAGCGCGCCCCAGAACTGGGCGAGACCGGTCCCGGAGATCGCGATCGCTCCGCTCGCGAGCATGAGCAGCAATCCGGCGGCGACCACCCGCTCGACGCCGAAGCGGCGGATGAGCGCGCCGGTGAAGAAGCTCGGCGCGTACATGGCGATGATGTGCCATTGGATCCCGAGCGCCGCGTCGGTGACCGAGTGGTTGCAGGTCACCATCGCCAGCGGCGCCGAAGTCATGATCAGATTCATCAGGCCGTAGCTCGCAACGCCGCACACCATCGCGACGACGAAACGCGGCTCTCCGGCAATTTCGACGAGCGGCCGGGCCGTCTTCGCCACGGAGCCGGGCCTCCCGCGCGGAATGCGCACCAGCGTCAGCACGACAGCGGCCAGCAGGGCCACGGCGGCCTGTGCCAGATAGCTTGCGGCGAACAGATAGGGCGGCCACAAATCCTTGGTGAAGATGACGAGCTCCGGCCCGACGAACGCCGCGAAAATCCCGCCGGCGAGCACCGTCGAGATGGCGGTCGGCCGAAACGTTTCGCTGGCGGTGTCGGCGGCGGCGAACCGGTAGGACTGATGCGCGGCCGCATAGAGTCCGCCGATGAACGTTCCCAGGCTGAACAGCAGGAAGGATCCGCGGAGCACCGCATAGGCGCACAACAGGCCGGTGATCACCCCGCACGCGGCTCCTGTCTCGAACGCGGTACGCCTCCCGAAGCGCCGCGCAATCGCGCCGACCGGCAGCGTGCCGACCCACATTCCCATCACGAAGGCGCTGAGCGGCACGGTGGCGAGGCCGGGATCGGGGGCGAGCACAGCGCCGATGATGGAGCCGGTGGAGAAAATGAGCGCGGAATTCCCGCCGGACAGCGCCTGCGCCGCGGCGAGCACCCGCGCATTGCGGCGCGCGAGCCGATCATCGATCAGCGGCGCAGCCGCGCCGCCGATCGCTTCCTCGAGCGCGACGCCGACTTCGTGATCGGGAACGTCCATGAGCGGATCAGAAATGGCTGAAGGAGGGACATGCAAACTCCAGCGGCTCTCCATGCCGGTCCCGGAATAGCGGCGCGGTTCGACCGGCAATGATGCGGCCGATTTCGGTCACGGCAACGCCGGATGCGAGCGCCGCCGTGCGAAAAGCGTCGCGGTTTTCGGGCGCTACGGTGCAGAGGATCTCGTAATCATCGCCGCCGGTCACGGCGAGCTCGCTCGCACTCGCGTCGACAGCGATGACGCGCCTGGCGGCATCGGAAAGCGGCACCGTCTCCATCTCGATTTGCGCGGTTACGCTGGAGGCGCCGCACAGCTTGGCCAGATCGCCGGCAAGGCCGTCGGAAACGTCCATGGCGGACGACGCATAGAGGCGAATCTGCTCGGACAGCGCCACGCGCGGCTCGGGAATGAGATATCGCGCCAGCAGATGGTCCCGCTCGTGCGGCTCGAGTCGATGCAGCGCCGCGGATCCGGGCTCGCGGCGAAGCTTCAGCCCCAGTGCCGCATCACCGATCGTGCCGCTCACGAACACGGCGTCGCCCGGCTTGGCCCCGCTCCGTCGCACCATGCCGCCGTGCGGTACCGTGCCGAACGCGGCGATCGAAACCGTCACCGGACCCGGCGTCCGGTCGGTGTCGCCGCCGAGCAGCGGGCATCCATAGAGCTGCGCATCGGCGCGCAGCCCATCCGCAAAACCCGCCAGCCATGCGTCCGACGTGCCGTCCGGCAGCGCGAGCGAGAGCAGGAACCCGACGGGCTTCGCACCCTTGGCGGCAAGATCGGAGAGGTTGACGCGCAACGCCTTGCGTCCGACGGCCTCGGCGGGATCTTCGGGAAAGAAATGCACGCCGCCGATGATCGCATCGGCCTTGAGCACGACATCGCAGTCGGGCGGCGGCACCAGGATCGCGGCGTCATCGGCGAGACCGAGCGCACCCGGATGCGACGCCAGCGGCCGAAAGTAGCGCGCGATCAGCCGATCTTCCGGGGAGCCCTCGGCATCTTCAGCCATGGCGATTCACCCCGTCGCCTGCTCGAACTCGCCGGACCGCAGTTGCCGCGCCAGCAGATCGAGCACCGCATTGACCATGCCGGTTTCCTCGCCGTCGAGGAACGCACTGGCGACGTCGACATATTCCGAGATGACCACGCGTGCTGGAACGTCGCGGCGCTGGTCGAGCTCGAAGGCGCCCGCCCGCAGCACGGCACGCAGCAGGGCCTCGACCCGCTTGAGCGGCCAGCCGCCGGCGAGCGCGCGGTCGATCAGCGGGTCGAGCCGGCGCTGCTCGCGGACGAATCCGCCGACGATCTCGCGGAAGAACGCGGCTTCGGCCGGCAGATAGGTCGAGCCGTCGACCTCGCGGCCGAGCCAGTGGCTTTCGAACTCGGCAAGGATGTCGTTGAGCGGGGTCGCCGCGATGTCCATCTGATAGAGCGCCTGCACCGCCGCGAGCCGCGCCGCCCCGCGCCGGTTGGCCTTGCGTCCTTGCTTCGCCGCGCTCTTCGACATCGTGCGTCCTCAGAGCGACGCGAGGCGCCGCTTGATTCTCACCATCGCGAGCGCGGCGCGCGCCGCGTCGCCGCCCTTGTCCGCTTCCTCCACCCGCGCCCGCGCCCACGCCTGCGCTTCGCTATCGACGGTGAGAATTCCGTTGCCGACCGGCAGGCTGCGGGCGACCGCAAGGTTCATCAAGGCCCGAGCCGATTCGATGGCGACGATGTCGAAATGGATGGTATCGCCGCGAATGACGCAGCCGAGCGCAATGACGCCGTCATAGGGGCGTCGCTTGCGTTCCGCCGCGTCGAGCGCCATCGCGATCGCGGCGGGAACCTCCAGCGAGCCTGGCACGCTGATGCGGTCGAAGGCGACGCCTTCCGCCTCGAGTACGCGGCGAGCGCCCGCGAGCAGCGAATCGGCGATATCGTCGTAGAACCGCGCCTCCACGATGAGAATGCGCGCGCCGGCAAGATCGCCCGCTTCGCCCTTGTCCGCTCTGCGCGCCTCGGCCATTCAAGCCTCCGAAAAAATTCGCATAGGATGGGTTGAGCACGGCGAAACCCATCACTTGTCCGGACACCAGCAGGTAAACTCATCGAATACAGCGAACCTGACCGTTTGCCGAGATCAACCCTGATCTTCGCCCACTCGTAGAATGGGTTTCGCTCAATCCATCCTACGGCGCATCCTAGTGCGTTTCCATCAGCCTCGCGACGTAGCGCGCCATCAGGTCGACCTCGAGATTGAGCGCGTCGCCTTGGCGATTGCCGCCGAGCGTGGTCGCTTGCAGCGTGTGCGGAATGATGAGGACGCCGAACCTGTTCGCATCGACCTCGTTGACGGTGAGCGCGGTGCCGTCGAGTGCCACCGAGCCCTTGGGCGCGATGAACCGCGCCAAAGCCGCGGGCGCGGCCAGCGTCAATCGGACCATGTCGCTCAGATCTTCGCGCGCGAGCACCTGCGCGATACCGTCGACGTGGCCGCTGACGAGATGTCCGCCGAGCTCGTCGCCGATCCTCAGCGCGCGCTCCAGATTGATCGGCGTGCCCTCGCGCCAGCTTCCGGCAGTGGTCACGGCAAGGGTTTCCGCCGCCGCATCCACTGCGAACCAGGCTCGGCCATCCCGATCTCCCGCCTCGACCACGGTCAGGCAGATGCCCGCGCAGGCGATCGACGCGCCGAGCTCGATCGAGGCGCGATCGTAGGCACAACCGATCGTCAGCCGGCGCAGCCCCTCGGCGCGCGGGGTGACGGCGAGCACTTCGCCGATATCGGTGATGATGCCGGTGAACAAAGGTCAGGCCCGCACAAGATTTTCCAAGCGATCGGGGCCGACCCATTCGACACCGATCGACTTGAATCGCTGCGAGCGCGTCAGGGCGGATATCGGCATTCCCTCGACCGCGTCGATGCCCTCGGGGCCGATGCTCGCGCTCGCTTGGAACAGCGCGATTTCGTCCACGAGATCGCAGGCGATCATCGAGGCGGCGAGGATCGGCCCACCCTCGACGAGGAGGCGAGTGATGCCTCTCGAGGCCAGGAGCCGCAAGGCCGCGCCAAGCTCGAGCCGGCCGGGCGCCGAAAGCTCGGCCCGGATCACTTCCACTCCGCGGACGCGCAGCGCCGCTTCGCGATCTGCAGATGCCGAAGCAGCCGTGAGCACCCACAGCGGAACCTCCTTGCAGCTCGCCGCCAGCCGGCCCTCCAGGGGCAGCCGCAACGCGGCATCGAACACGATGCGCACCGGCGAGCGGGCGGCCATTCCGGGCAGCCGGCAGGTGAGCAAAGGATCATCGGCAAGCACCGTTCCGATTCCCACCACGATCGCATCGTTCATCGCGCGCAGGAGATGAACGCGGTCGCTCGCGCGCTCCCCAGTGATGGCAACCGGCCGCCGCCCGGCAAGTCCCGCCTTGCCGTCGGCGGAGATCGCAAGCTTGAGCGTAACCTCGGGCCGCTTCTCGCGCATGCGGCGGATATGACCCGCATGGGCGTGCGCGGCTGCGGCCGCGCCGGCTCCGGTCCTGACGGCAATGCCGGCGGCCTTGAGCCGCGCATGCCCCCTCCCGGCGACCTCGGGGTTCGGGTCCTCGAGCGCGGAGACCACGGTCGAAATTCCCGCCGCGACGATTGCGTCGGCGCAAGGCGGGCTCTTGCCGTGGTGGGAGCACGGCTCGAGCGTGACATAGAGCGTGGCGCCCCGCGCCAGGGTCCCGGCACGCGCCAGCGCCTCGGGTTCGGCGTGAGGCCGCCCGCCGGGCTGGGTCCAGCCCCGTCCGACGACGACCGGCCCGCTCGGGCCATGTCGGACGATGACGGCCCCCACGGCGGGATTCGGCCAGACATTGCCGAGCCCGCGACGTCCCAGCGCAAGGGCCGAGGTCATGAACCGCAAATCATCGGAAGCGGCGACAGGCATCGCCTTGGCGGCGGCAGTCATTTGTGTTCGTGCGCGGGCGCCCGAACCTGCTCGTCGGCGCTCAACTCCCCCAGCACCGCCTGGAAATCCTTGGGCTCGCGGAAATTGCGATAGACGGAGGCAAAGCGCACGTAAGCGACGTCGTCGAGGCCGCGCAGATGCTCCATCACGGTCTCACCGATCGTCTCCGAGCTCACTTCGTTTTCGCCGAGGCTTTCCAGCTCGCGGACGATTTTCGAGACCATCTGCTCGACGCGCTCGGGATCGACCGGCCGCTTGCGCAAGGCGATCTGAACCGAGCGCATCAGCTTGTCGCGATCGAACGGTACGCGCCGTCCGTTGCGCTTGATGACGACGAGCTCGCGCAATTGCACGCGTTCGAACGTGGTGAAACGGAAATTGCAGGCGAGGCAGACGCGCCGCCGGCGGATCGCCGCCGAATCCTCGGTCGGACGCGAATCCTTGACCTGGGTATCGAGGCTCCCGCAATTCGGACAGCGCATGCTCGCGACTCAGCCGTTGTAGATCGGAAATCGAGCGACCAGCCGCTTCACCTTTTCCCGTACCGCCGCCTCGACTGCGGCGTCCTCGCCGGCGCCTTTGCGAGCGAGCGCGTCGAGCACCTCGGCGATCATTTCTCCGATCTGCCGGAACTCGGCGACGCCGAAGCCGCGGCTGCTGCCCGCCGGGGTACCGATGCGAATGCCGGAGGTGATGGTCGGCTTTTCGGGATCGAACGGGATGCCGTTCTTGTTGCAGGTGATGCGGGCGCGGCCGAGCGCGGCTTCCGCCACCTTGCCGGTCAGGCGCTTGGGGCGAAGATCGACCAGCATGAGGTGCGTGTCGGTCCCGTCCGAGACGATGTCGAGGCCCCGCGATTTCAGGATTTCGGCGAGCGCCTTGGCATTCTCGACCACCGCTTTGGCATAGGACCGGAACGAGGGCCGCAGCGCCTCGCCGAATGCCACCGCCTTGGCGGCGATCACGTGCATCAGCGGCCCGCCTTGCGAACCCGGGAATACCGCCGAGTTGATCTTTCGCGCCAGCTCCTCATCGTTGGTCAGCACGAAGCCGCCGCGCGGGCCGCGCAAGGTCTTGTGCGTCGTCGAGGTCACGACATGCGCATGCGGGAACGGGCTCGGATGGACGCCGCCCGCCACCAGCCCGGCGAAATGCGCCATGTCGACCATGAGCAATGCGCCGACGCTGTCCGCGATCTCTCGGAACCGGCGGAAATCGATGATGCGGGGGTAAGCCGAGCCGCCGGTGACGATCGCTTTCGGCTTGTGCTCGTGCGCGAGGCGCTCGACCTCCTCGAAGTCGATGCGTTGGTCCTGCCGGCGCACCCCATAGGGCACGACGTGGAACCACTTGCCCGACAGATTCACCGGCGAGCCGTGGGTCAGGTGCCCGCCGGCGGCGAGGTTGAGGCCCATGAAAGTGTCGCCGGGCTGCATCATCGCCATGAATGCCGCCTGGTTCGCCTGCGCGCCCGAGTGCGGCTGCACGTTGGCGAAGGCGCAACCGAACAACTTGGTGCTGCGCTCGATGGCGAGTTGTTCGGCGATGTCGACGAATTGGCAGCCGCCGTAGTAGCGCCGGCCCGGATAGCCCTCCGCGTATTTGTTGGTGAGCACCGAGCCCTGCGCTTCGAGCACGGCGCGGCTCACGATGTTCTCCGAGGCGATCAGCTCGATCTCATCGCGCTGGCGCCCGAGCTCGAGCCGGATCGCCTCGGCGATTTCCGGATCGGCTTCTGCGAGCGGCGCCTTGAAAAACGTATCCGTATCGGCGGAAACGGCGACGGCATCCCGGGCGGACATCAGGCCTCCTTGCGGCAATAGCAAAGCGGCGGTCGTGGCGTGGCCCCGCCCGACCGGCTTTTGGCGCGCTTTGCCGAGATTTGCGCGCCCGAAAAGGATCAGCTCGATTTCACTCGGGCTCTCTCGGTCATCTCCGAACCGGCCGAGGCAAGGTTCGGGGATATCCCGTCACGAGACCGACGCTGCCGCAAGCGCACCCTGGCGATATCACATTGGCCTGGGACCGCCAAGCTCTGGGATGGCGGAACCCCACGTCTTCTACATCTAGGGCTCCGGCGGCGGCCCGACCAGCCCGGACCCAGCACGTCGGAGGGGCAATCCGGCTATCACCGGCGCGGTTCTCGACCCTTAACGCGGCGATGCAGCAGACCTGGGCCGACCCGAGCCTTTCCGCGGGGTTCTACTCGGGCCTGAGATCATGGCACCGCGAAATCGAGTTGCGCCCCGGGAAGGCTTCCAGCCAGCGGTTGGCGCCGCCCGAAGCGTCGGCCCGCCAAAATAGACGGGTTGAAAACCGCAAGTCTGCTGACCGACAATCCGCGCGGCCCTCGAGCCGGGATCTACCAGCCCTGGATCCTGGCTCTGCGGCGCTGGCCACCTAACCCGCTTCCGCCCGACGCGCCTTATTTGTTGACCTTCAAGGAGCGTAGGAAATTTTGCGCGGCCGGCGCCCCATTCGATCCTTTTTTCCAACCGGCAACGGCACCGCAAAGTTTTCTACGCTCCTTGAAGGTCAACAAATAAGGCGCGTCGGGCGGAAGCGGGTTAGATGGCAAGCGCATTGGCACCCGGGGCAAGCTGCATCGAGCTGATCTTGCTGGAAATCAAGGTGGCACCGGTTTCCTTCAGGAAATTTCGAACGTTGGCTTCGAGTTCGCCGTTGTGGCTGGTGATCGGCTTTTCGTACGTCAAATTGCTCGCGAGGAATATCTGAGTATTGCTCTTGGCCAAGTATATGTCGGCCCGCGACGGATTGTCGTCGCCGGCCTTCGGCGCGACCTTGCTGTGTTCCGGCGCCGATGGGAACACGATGGAGAAGCTGCCGTCTTCCGCTACGGTCTGGATATTTTGGGCAAAAGCCGCGTGAGATACCAGCAGAACGAACAGCGAAATCGCAATGATCCGACGAGCGACACAACGACCAAGCATCTAGCCTGCTCTCCAGTTGATCCGGTCTCGACCAAACGGCATTCCGCGGCACGCAAATACCGAGACAATTCCGCCAGTGCTCACCCGGGATTCTCGAGACTCCCGAACTGGTGGGAATCTTAGCGCGTTTCCATTTTCCCCGGAAGACAGACCCGAGGCGTCCGCGCTCAGCGGGCTCCGGCGGGGGGCACGACGGGAGCGGCCCGCGTGGCGTAGGCTCCGAGGCCATCCCGGTTGTAGATGTCCTCGCGGAACTGCACGACGCCGTCCGCGGTCGCCCAGGCGGTGACGTAGACCCAGTGCAGCGGAACCGCCGGTGCGAGCCGGGCATCTTTGCGCTCCCCGGTACGGATCACCTGATCGGTTTCCCGTCGCGACCAGCCCGGCGTGGTCGCCAGCAGCCAATTCACCAGCTCGCGGACGTTCTGGACCCGCACGCAACCGGAAGAATGAAACCGGAAGTCCTCGCCGAACAGGTTCTTGAACGGCGTGTCGTGCATGTAGACTTCGTGCGAGTTGGGAAAATTGATTCGCACCGAGCCGAGCGAATTGAAATCGCCCGGATCCTGCTTGAACCGGTAGCTCATCGCCTGTTCGGAATACCAATTGATCTGCTGCGCAAGCAGCTCGCGGCCGTGCGGATCGAAGACGTGGATCCGGTTCTTGGCCAGATAATCGGGCTCCGCCTGCATTTTCGGCATCAGGTCGCGGCGCACGATGGAGACCGGCACCGTCCAGTACGGATTGAAATTGACCTCGACGATCCTGCTCTGGATCTCGGGCGAGGGCCGATCGGGCTTGCCGACCACCGCGGTGTAGCGGGAGACCACGGTGTCGTTCTGCACGGCCTCGATCTGAGCGGCCGGGATGTTGCACACCACGGCCCGGCCGCCTAGCGCACCGCCGAATGCGCGCAGTCGCGCCAAATTGGTCTTGAGCTGGCTGATCCGGACGGCCGCCGGAACGTTGAGAGCGCGGAACGTCTGCTCGCGCACGACGCCGTCGACGTTGAGCCCGTGGCGGGCCTGAAAGCGTCGCACCGCCGCTTCCACGTGGGAATCGTACGCGTCATTGATCCCGCCGGCATCGAGATCGCCGGCCGCGGCGAGGCGCCGACGCAAATCGCCGACATTTCGATGGTGCATGCCGAGCCGCATGGGGTCGACCGGCTGCCCCTCCGGCCAGCCCCCACCGGACAACATCATCTCATATCGCCCGATCGCCGCCTCGGTCGCCTGGACCGTTGCCGGCGAAAGCGTCGGCAGGGACGGGTCGGGCATCGGCATCGCGCGCGAGGCCGCAGCGAAACCCGGGTCGAAATCGTAGCGCTGGTTCTGCCGGATCAGGGCCTGGAGCGTGGCGTCTTCCGCGACGGCGCGCCGGGCGGAGAGCCCGAGGCCGGCCACGCCAGCCGCGACGCCCTGCAGGCATGCTCGCAGCAGCTTGCGCCGGCCGAGATCCGTCGAGTTTTGATTGCGCGGCTCTGCCATGAGAAGCCTGCTCGATCGTTCTGCCCTACGGTCCCGCTTACCATGGCGGCGCGCCCAGTCTCAATGACATCGGTCCATGATCCGCCCGTGGCCGGGGATAAGAACGGCGAGCCGCGAGAGCCGCGCTCGCTGCTCGATGGCAAACGTCCCCATCGAGAGCCTTGCGGACGCGGCTCAGGCGCGCGACACGCGGGTCGATGCCCATGCCGGGCGTACCAACGCAACGGGGCGCCGCAAGGGCGCCCCGTCTGTCTCGGTCGTGGTCCCCTCCCCCGAGGTTACAACCGATAGAGAATCTGGTCGGTCCAGAACCGCTCGAGCCGCTGCAGCGCCTTGTTGAGCCCGGAGAACTCGTCGGGCGAAATGCCGCCGACCTGCTCCACCGTCCGCACGTGCTTCTCGTAGAGCGAGGTGACGATCTCGCGCACCTCGCGGCCCTTCTGGGTGAGCTTGATGCGCACCGAGCGCCGGTCGACGCGCGAGCGTTGATGATCGAGGAAGCCGATTTCGACGAGCTTCTTGAGGTTGTACGACACGTTGGAGCCGAGGTAATAGCCGCGCGTGCGCAGCTCGCCCGCGGTCAGCTCCTTGTCGCCGATGTTGAACAGCAGCAGCGCCTGGACCGCGTTGATGTCGGCGCGCCCCCGGCGGTCGAACTCGTCCTTGATGACGTCGAGCAGCCGCCGATGCAGTCGCTCGACCAAGGTCAAGGCCTCGAGATAGAGCGGCTGAATTTGTTCGAAGCGCGCCTGACGATCGGCGCTCTCCGCCGCGTTCGCTAGAGGTTTCATTTTGACGCCCTGCATGATGTTGATGTTTTTCATGCCGAACGAGGCCCTGCTCCTCGTCCCACGCCGGGCAACCTAGCGCAGATGCTCTAAGGTCGGCTTAAATTGTAGCATAAAGATTAGGTTTATCGATCACGGTGAACGTTCGATTGACCGCGGATCAAAACATTTAGCTGGTCAGCTTTCGTTCACTCTGATGTCGCGGCGTTGTGCCGGGATGCATCTGCGCAGTTACGAAGCCGACCGCGTGCCCCAGCTAAACCGATCGCGGTCGCGCAGCTTCCCCCAGCGCGCATTCCAGTGCGGGACGATCCCAATGCCCGAGATTCGCCGCGGCCTCGTACGTGCTCTGCAAAAATTCCATTAGCACCCGCCCGGGGTCCGATGCCATGCGCATGGCGTCGTAAGGCAGGATGAATTCGCCGAGTTCCCCGGAGAAGAATGCCTGTTCCGGGCGCACGGCGGCGGAGGCAAAGCCCTCCGGCGCCGGATAGGCGTACGAAAAGAACGCCGCATATTCCACCGGCCCGCCGCCGCCCGGCCAGAAGCCGGCGCTCGATACCTCGTGCGAATATGCTTCGCGCGCGACCGCGTCCGGCATATGCGGCACGCCGCCGGGATGGCTCGGCGCCGGCCTCCCGGAAAAGCGCGTGACCGCCAGATCGAAGCTGCCCCAGAAAAAATGCACCGGGCTTGCCTTGCCGAGAAATCCGGTGCGGAAATGTGTCAGCACCTGGTGCGTCGAGAGCAGCACGCGCCAGAAGCGATTGACGTAATCGCGATCGTAAGCGGCGTGGGTGTAATCCTGATCGAACGGAATGGCGCCAGCGATCTCACTCGGCATCATCGTAATGCGGACGTCGAGGCCGAGCTCGGCCATCGCCGCGAGCAGCTCGGCATGGAATTGGGCGACCGGCATCGGCGCGAGCGAGAGCTGACGGAACCGCCCGTCGCTCGTTCGCACCCACAGCACATGATCGACGAAGTCGAAATCGATCTGGAACGCGCGCTCGCGGTAGGGAATAGACGAGGTCGTCAGGCCGCGCGCGGTCACGTACAGCACCACGTGCCAGGAATGGTTGAGCCACGGCGTCTGCATCAGCCGTATCTTGCCGACGATTTGCGTCCACAGATGCAGCGTGTCGCGCGTGTCCTTCCAGGCCGCGTAGGGCAACTCGGGCCAATTGTTCACGTCTTGGGATGGTGGCATCATCGCCTCGTTCGCGTTGGCTGGCTGGTGACGGCCAAATTCAAATCCCTTTCGCCATTCACCGGACCCCGCAGTGTACGGCCTCAGTGAACTGGCGCGAAGGAGCGACGCCGGGCCAAGGCAAGGCCCTGCCGGCTTTGAGCTTGGAGCTCATCGACCATCTCGGGATCTGGCGCTCCCTCCTCGTCCGCACCGACCTCAATGCTCGGCGCCCGGCGCCGCCGCGGCGGGCGGCCGCTTCATCATCATGGTGCCCAGGCTGACCAGGACGAACAGCACGGTCAGCGCCAGAAACACGTCCGAGAACGCCATTACGACGCCCTCGCGATGCGTCATCGCGAACAATTGCTTGAGCGCCATCATCTTGGCGTCGGCACCGTGGCCCTGGAAGCGCGAGGCGAGATTGTCGAGCGTCTCCAGCGCCGGCCGATAGGCCGAATTGAGCGCCTCGTGCAGCCGCGCGAGATGCAAGTCGGTGCGGTCGTTGAGGAACGTGTAGATCGCGGCAAGCCCCACCGCGCCGCCCAGGTTGCGCATCAGATTGTAGAGTCCCGATGCGTTCTTGACCCGCTCCGGCGGCAGCGTGCCTAGCGCGATATTGTTGATCGGGATGATCGCAAACATCAGGCCGACGCCGCGAAAGATCTGCGGCCACAGCAGCTCCCAGAAATCCCAGTCCCTGGTGACATATGTCATCCACCAGGTTCCGATCGCGAAGCAGGAGAACCCGAACATCAGCATGAGGCGCTGGTCGACTTTCGCGACCATCCGGCCGGCAATGGGAGCCGTCAGGAACATCGCGAGCCCGGACACGAACATGGTCTCGCCGATCATCAGCGCGTCGTAGCCGCGCACGCGGCCGAGAAAGAGCGGATAGACCAGGGTCAGCCCATAAAGGCCGATGCCGAGAACGAAGGAGAACAACGAGCCCAGCGCGAAATTGCGGTTCGAGTAGCTCCGCAGGTCGACGATCGGCTGCTCGGCGCTGAGCACCCGGGCGAAGAATGCGACGGCGGAGATCGCCGAAATCCAGGCGAACGTCAGGATCGTATCGTCATCGAACCAATCGTACCGCGGCCCGTCTTCGAGCACGTATTCGAGCGAGCCGAGAAAGCCTGCCATCGCGACGAGCCCGATCCAATCGAAATGCTTGAACAAGGTCAAATCCGGTTTGTCGAAATCGATCAGCAGGAGCGTCGCCAGCGTCACCGCGATGCCCGGCACGATGTTGACGAAGAACAGCCAGTGCCACGATAGGGCATCGGTCAGATAGCCGCCCACGGTCGGCCCGATGGTCGGCGCCAGGGTGGCGACCAGCCCGATCACCGGCGCGATCAGCGTTATTCTCGACCGTGGAAACACGATGTAGGCGGTCGCGAACACCGTCGGGATCATGCCGCCGCCGATGAAGCCCTGGACGGCCCGCCACAGAATCATCTCGTTGATGCTCGAGGCCGTCCCGCACAGGAAACTCGCCGCCGTGAATCCGCCGGCGGAAATCGCGAAGACGACCCGGGTGCCGAGCGCCCGCGACAGATAGCCGGACAACGGAATCATGATGACTTCGGCGATCAGATAGGCGGTCTGCACCCAGGGGATCTCGTCGGCGCTGGCGGCAAGCCCTGCCTGGATCTCGGTCAGCGACGCCGAGACGATCTGGATGTCGAGGATCGCCATGAACATCCCGAACACCATTGCCAGGAAGGCCAGCAGGCGACGGGGCTCGATGCGATCCGCATCGGCCGGCGCGGCCGGCGCCGCCCTGGGCGGGGCCGGGAACGAAGCGGTCGGAACGCGGGCATCGGCCATGGCTTGCCCCGATGACGATTCGTCGCCGATTCAGCGCGCGGCGAGTGATCGGTTGCCGCTGGCGGTGCCGGACCTGGTATCGACGCTGACCACGACCGACATGCCCGGCCGCAGCAGCCCTTCCCGCGCGACCTGCGCCGGCACGCGTATCCTGACCGCCACGCGCTGCACGATCTTGGTAAAATTACCGGTGGCATTGTCGGGCGGCAGCAGCGAGAACACCGAACCCGAGGCCGGCGCGAAACTCACGACCGAGCCCTCGAGCCGCTGATCCGGCAAGGCGTCGACACCGATCTGGACGATCTGGCCGGGCTGCAGTCGCGAGACCTGCGTCTCCTTGAAATTCGCGTCGATATAAACTTCATCGAGCGGAACCAGGCTGGCGAGCCGCTGCCCCGGCTGCACGTAGTCGCCGGTCTGCACCGCGCGATTGCCGACCACGCCGTCGAAGGGAGCGCGGATGACCGCGAACGACAGGTCCCGTTCGGCTTTGGCGAGCGAGGTCTCGAGCTCCTTGAGCGTGCGCGCCGCCTCCTGCTGCTGACCCTTCAACACCTCGACATTGGCGACCGCCGATTGCAGCTGCGCCTTGGCGCTCGCCACTGCCGCGATCGTTTGATCGCGGTCGGCCTGGGCCTGTTCGAGTTTCTGGCGGCTGGCGAACTCCCTGGCCGCCAAGGCCTGCTGCCGGTCGAGTTCGAGTTGCGCGCGCGTGGCCCCTGCCTGCGCCGAAGCAAGCTGCGCCCTGGCCTGATCGACCGCGGCCTGCTGGGCCGCGGTCTGTTGCCCGATGCGCTCGATCGTCGCCTTCTGCGTCGCGACCTTGTCGCGCGCCGCGTCGACCGCAAGCTGGTAGTCGCCCTCGTCGATCGTCGCGATCACGTCGCCGGCGCGTATGCGCTGGTTGTCCTCGACCGGGATCGTCGCGATGTATCCCGGGATCTTTGCAGCGAGCGTCGCCGTATGGGCGCCCACATAAGCGTCGTCGGTCGAGACCAGGAACCGGCCGACCGTCCACCAATGGCTGCCGAAATAGCCCGCGACGGCAAGGGCCGCGAGAGCAGCGGCTGATATGAGCAGAGGCCTCAAGCCGCGCCCCGGCTTGCCTTTCAGCACCTCCGGCTCGGGACGCGCAATGGTATTTTTTTCCTCCCGCGCGCCCTCCCTATCGTGGCGAGCCGGCGGGGCGGGAGCGGTTTTAGCCTCCCGCAAGAGGGTTCGGGCCCAATTCGGCGGTTTCCGGGTTGGCGGGAAGTCCACCCACTCGGCCTCTCGGTCACCCGTCAATTCCGCCAGCCGCCCTCGATCCCTGAACATGATCCGCCTCGGGCTAGTCAATGACCGAACGGTTCGGTCATGGCCCTTGACGTAAACGAAGGCCTGATCTATGTCAAGGTCGACCGAACGGTTCGGTCAATCGGTTCAACGGAACGTGAATTGCGGGGGAATGCCGTGAATTCGGATCTGCTCGACGCGAAAACCTCGGTCCCGGCGGAAGCTTCGGATAGCGCCAAGCGACGCCAGATCATGGACGGTGCGCGCGAGGTGTTTTTGTCGCACGGCTTCGACGCGGCCAGCATGGGGGAGATCGCCCGCAAGGCTGGGATCTCGAAGGGGACGCTGTACGTGTATTTCAGCGGGAAGGAGCAGCTGTTCGAGGCCATCGCCCACGAGGCATGCGCGGCGCAGGCCGAAGGGGTGTTTTCGCTCGATCCGGCCGACCATGACGTCGAAGCGGTGCTCACCCGGCTGGGCCGCAGCTTCGTGAAGTTCCTGTGCCGGCCGGGCGCCATGTCGCCGCTGCGGACGGTGATCAGCATCTCGGAGCGCATGCCGGAGATCGGCAGGGAGTTCTACGAAACGGGTCCCGCGACGGGCAGGGCGATGGTGCGCCGCTATCTCGAAGCCCAGGTGGCGGCCGGAATTCTCGCGATCGAGGACTGCGACGTCGCCGCGGCACAATTTCTGGATTCCTGCCACGCCACGATTTTCAAGCCGCTGCTGTTCAACGCCGGCGAGGTACCGACGGAGGAACGCATCCACCACGTGGTCGGCATTGCGGTCCGCACGTTCCTGGCGGCCTACCGGCGTGCCTCCTAACTTCCAGGCGCAGCTGCGCCACCACCGGCCGCGCCGCTTCCCTCACTCGCCTTCGATCACGTGCCGCGCAGGAAGCGGATTATGCCGGAAAAGTCGCGCCCGCCGAACCCGTTTCCGACGTAGAGCCCGTAGAGCGCCGCCGCTTCCGCCCCGAGCGGGGGCCGCCTCCTGCGCCAGCCGCAAGTCCTTGAGCATCATCGCGGCGGTGAATCCCGGCTGATAATCGCGATTGGCCGGCGAGGTCGGCACCGGCCCCGGTACCGGGCAATAGCTCGTCAGCGACCAGCACTGACCTGACGATTTCGAGGAGATCTCGAACAGCTTTTGCGCATCGAGCCCGAGGCGCTCGGCGAGCACGAAGGCTTCGCTTACGGCGATCATGGAGATGCCGAGCACCATGTTGTTGCAGATCTTGGCCGCCTGGCCGTTGCCGGACGGGCCGGCGTGGACGATGGTCTTCCCCATCGCCTCGAGCAACGGCTTGGCGCGAGCGAAGGCCTGATCGGTGCCGCCAACCATGAACGTCAGGGTCGCGGCCTGGGCGCCGGCAACGCCGCCGGAGACCGGCGCATCGAGCATCGCCAGCCCTTTCTCCCGGGCCGCAACCGACACGGTGCGGGCACTGTCCACATCGATGGTCGAGCAATCGATCAGCAGCGTGTCGGGAGTGACCGCGTCCAATACACCGGCATTCAGATAAACCTCGCGAACTTCCCTGCCGGACGGCAGCATACTGATCACGGCGTCCACGTTCGAGGCGGCGGCCTTGATGCCGTCGGCGGCCGTGCCGCCGCCCGCAGCCAGTTTCTCGATCGCCGTCGTGGTGACGTCGAACCCGGCAACGGAATGTCCCGCCTTGCGCAGGTTGAGCGCCATCGGCAAGCCCATGTTGCCGAGCCCGATGAACCCGATGCGTGCCATCTGTTTCCCTCCCGTTTTCACGCGGTCACGGCGGGCGCTCGCGCGCCGCCATCACCGCGAGACCGACATACGCGAGGATCGCCGCCAGCTCCCCGAGCACCACCAGGAATCGCCCGCCGTAGATCTGCGGGAAGAACAGCTCGACCGCGGCCATGGAGATCGCCGCGGTCAGCCACACCACCCCGCCCCATGCCGCGGCGAGCCACAGGCCCACCGCCGCCACGAGATCGATCACGGCGAAAAAGATGGTGGCGGCCTGCCACGCGGTCGAGCTCGCCTCGAATATCGAGCTCGAACCCTCGCTTATGCCGACCACGACCGCCCAATGATGGAGCCCTTTGAGGAGCGACACCGCCGCCATCGCCCGCAGGAACCAGACCAGCCGGCCGGTCCACAGCCCGACCCCCTTCTGCCGCCCGATGCTCTCGACTGCCGCCATGGGATCGCTCATGGCAGCTCGAGCTCCTCCGCGAGCGGCGCGAAGTGCCGCTCGATTTCAACCTCGCTCACGCCGTCGAGCGTTGCCGGGCGCCAGCGCGGCGCATTGTCCTTGTCGATGATCACCGCGCGGATGCCCTCGTAGAAATCATGCCCGTAGACCACGCGCGAGACGATGCGGAACTCGGCCTTCATACAATCCGTGAACGACCAGGTCTTGCCCCGCCGCATTTGGGCCAGCGCGATCTTGAGGCTGGTCGGCGACTTGGCTCGGATCGTCGCGGCGGTCGCGCGCGCCCAGCTTGCGTCCGCCCCCCCATCCGCCTCGCGATCGAGCCGACCGAGGATATCCTCGACTCGGCCGCCGACGAACAGCCGATCGATTGTGGCGCTTCGGTGGATCAGCGGGCTTTCCCCAAAAAATTGGGCGAAGGCGGCAAGCAGGGCGTCGACCGACACATTGCCGCAAAGCGCATCGAGCAACTCGGGAAACCGCGCGGAGGCGACGTGGTGGGTGGCGATGCCGGTAGCCAATGCATCGGCGGTCCCGAGCCGCTCCCCGGTTAGCGCCGAATAGGTGCCGGTCTCGCCCGGCATGCGCGACAGGAGCCACGTGGCGCCGACATCGGGGAAGAACCCGATGCCGACCTCCGGCATGGCGAACTTGAAGCTTTCTCCCGCGACGCGGTGCGATCCGTGGATGGAAACGCCGACGCCGCCGCCCATCACGATGCCGTCGATCAGTGCGACATAGGGCTTGGGATAATGCTTGATCAAGGCATTGAGCATGTACTCGTCGCGCCAGAACGGTAGTGCCTCCGCTTGCCGCCCGGCACGGCCGAGCTCGTAGAGAGCGCGAATGTCGCCGCCCGCCGAGAACGCCCGCTCGCCGGCGCCGCGGATGATGACGCGGGTGATCGCCGGATCGCGGGCCCATTCGTTCAGCTTCGCCGCCAGCGCATGGACCATGCCGTGCGTCACCGCGTTGAGCGCGTGCGGACGGTTCAGCGTGACCACGCCCGCGGCACCGCGGCGTTCGAACAGAATGTCGCGATGGGTGCTCAATGGCCGGCCCACAGATAGGCAGCCGTCGCCAGCAGGCCGAGCGCGTCGCGCACGAGGTGGAGCCGGGCCCAGGTCTCGATCGCACGACGGGTGCTGCCGTCGGCGGCAGCCGGCGCCACCGCCTGCAAAGCCTTGTTGGTCGGCAGAATCACCAGGATCGTGAAAGGCAGATTGGCGAAGATCAGCACGGCACCCGCGAGCCAACGCCAGTCTCCGCTCGACCAATACGCAGCCAAGCCGAGCAGCGCCGAGCCGAGCGCAAGGCTTGCCTGCATGACGGAAGCGCGCGGATAGCTCGACTGCCATTGGGTCAACAGCGCCGCGTCGTCGAGCGCAAGCCGCGCCGGCGGCTCCGCGACCGTGACGTAGATTGCCGCGCCGGTGAATGCCGCCGCGGTGACCAACGCAAGCTGCCCGATCAGCATCGCCGCCTCCTCAATTCCCCAGCAGGTCGCGGCCGATGATCACCCGCATCACCTCGTTGGTGCCCTCGAGAATCTGATGGACGCGCACGTCGCGCAGCACGCGCTCGATCGGGTGATCGCGCAGGTAACCGTAGCCGCCGTGGAGCTGCAAACAACCGTTGACCGCCTCGAAGCCGGCGTCGGTGGCGAACCGCTTCGCCATGGCGGCGAGGCGCGTCGCGCCTGCCTCGCGATTGCCGACGGCGAGCGCCGCGCGGCGGACCATCAGCCGCGCGGCCTCGAGCTCGGTCGCATGATCGGCAATGCGGAATTGCAGCGCCTGGAAGTCCGCGAGGCGCGTGCCGAACTGTTTTCGCTCGCGCATATATTCGACGGTGCGGTCGAGACAAAACTGCGCGCCGCCGATCGAGCAGGCCGCGATGTTGAGCCGTCCGCCGTCGAGCCCCGCCATGGCGATGC
>WNFJ01591832.1_pt1 | contig 23834 bp, 22 predicted proteins | sample 5400461 | NCBI WGS metagenome assembly WNFJ01 (sample SAMN13153349, study PRJNA577476) | soil metagenome | isolation source: 115 cm saprolite on Douglas fir-dominated hillslope | place: USA:California | collected 2013-09-17
GGGATGAGCATTTCGATCCGTTACCACCGCGGGCACGGACACGAGTTGAGTCTCGACGCGTACTACGTCGCCTTCGGCAACCTCTTCGGTGGGTGTGCTCGTCGGCTGTGGCGTATTTGTTTCCCCGCCGACTCTACGCGGCCGCTGCTGATTAGTTTGCTGCTGGCTGTTCGTTTGCTGCGCAGCTTGGCGCGACGCGCTGGACGCGGCACCCAAGACACCAAGTAAGAGCACGGCAAAGATTAAGCCGCCAGGCAATCTGATTTCCACTGAACGTGTCCGCATGAAATCCGTGGTTTGAACGGGTCTGGGTTCAGTAAATATAGCCGCAAACTTCGCGATACGAAAGCGTACTCTGCGCCCGCCTCTGCGCACACGGAGATTACGCACAGAAAATCCGGATTATGCCGCTAACTAATAACAGCGCTTCTTGACACCTATCGTTGCTTTCCTTACGATCAGCCTTCGCCGTGACGATTTTTGAAAACGGGCACGTATGTCAATGGTAGACGGCTTCCCTTACAAGGAAGAGGTTGGGGGTTCGAGTCCCTCCGCGCCCACCAGTTTGAGATCTGGAATTTCAGATTTGAGTCACGAGTAAGTGCTCATCTCTGAACCCGCTGTTGAGCGATTTAATGGTCAAGCGGACGTCAGCTGGAAAATCCGATCTCAGATTTGAAACTTGAAACCAGGGTTTCTATGCGGAGTCGTAGTTCAGTTGGTTAGAACGCCGGCCTGTCACGTCGGAGGTCGCGGGTTCGAGTCCCGTCGGCTCCGCCATTTCCTGTGGCAACAAAGGGGTACAGTACTTTTTTTGGTGCTGTACCCATTTTGTTGCCGGCCTTCGTTGGGTTTCCCGATGAGACGAACTCCCAACGTTCCGCAGATTAACGTCATGCAGGTAAGGCGGAGTGGCGGTTTGCTTGATCTGCCTCAGGGTATGATAATCACTGAGTCCCAAACAAAGAACTAAAGTAGAGACTTAGACTATGAAATACGAGGCGCATAGGTCGCGCTTTTGCGCGATGCTTTTTTTGGCCGCGTTGTCGGTCGCGTCACTCACTGGTTGTGCAAACAAGGCGGCGCAGCAGGGTTTTGAGCGGCCTCCCGCGCCGGTGTCGGTGACTGCCGCGATTATGCAAGACGTGCCGACCTATATCGACGCGATCGGCAAGACAGTCGCGCGCGAAGTGGTTTCCATTCAGCCGCAGGTCTCCGGGCGCATTATCAAAATCCACTTCACCGACGGCGCGAATGTCAGGAAGGGCGACCTGCTGTTTACGATCGACACGCGACCCTTCGAAGCGAACTTGCGCCAGGCACAGGCGAATGTATCCAAAGATTTAGCGTTGAAGAAGCAAGCGGAAGCAAATCTCGCCAGAGACATCGCCCAACAGAAGTTTGGCGACGTCCAACTCAAACGGTATCGAACGTTGGTCGAGCAAGGTGTTGTTTCGAGAGAGCAGTACGATCAGTTTCAATCGAATGCGGACTCTCTTAAAGCAACCGTCGAAGCCGATCGGGCCGCGATCCACAGCGCGGAGGAATCCATCAAGGTGGACACAGCCGCAGTTGACCGCGCAAAAGTGGACCTCAGCTATTGCTTCATTCGCGCGCCGATCGACGGTCGCGCCGGCCAAAGACTCGTGGACATCGGAAACGTCGTTAACCCTGGCGGCTCCAGCGGCGGAAACACCAGCGGCACTGGCTCGACCAGCGGAACTTCCGGAAGTACTAACTCGCTGTTGGTGATCGAACGTGTCGATCCGATCTATGCGGACTTTACTATTTCGCAAAACGATCTCGATAACGTGCGGCAACAGATGCGCGAGGGCACGCTCAAGACTCAAGTGCGTCTGCCCGATGCGGAGGATTCAGTTACCGGACAGCTCACGTTTTTGGACAACGCGGTGCAGAACACAACCGGGCAGGTCAATCTCCGCGCCACGATTCCGAACGATGGACATCGCTTTTGGCCGGGCCGCTTCGTCAATATTCGTCTGGTGTTGAGCACGATTCACGGCGCGGTGCTGGTGCCCGCCGCTGCGCCCCAGATGTCGGCTAAAGGATCGTACGTCTATGTCGTCAAGGCGGATTCGACCGCAGAGCAAAGGCAAGTAACGTTGGGCCAGCGTCAGGGAGATTTGGTGGTCGTTGAGAAAGGCGTGGAGCCTGGCGAACAGGTTGTCACCAACGGCCAGGTTGGGGTCACGCCGGGCGGCAAAGTGCGCATCGAGCAACCGAATCAAACCGGCCAACCAAACGCGGGCAGCGGGTCTAAGTAATGAACCTCTCAGAACCTTTCATTCGCCGGCCCGTCATGACCGCGGTCTTGACGCTGTCAGTGATCCTGTTTGGGATTCTGGCGTACTTTCAACTCCCGGTGAACGATCTGCCGGCGGTGGATTATCCGGTGATCCAGGTGACAGTCGGTTATCCTGGAGCGAGTCCCGATACAATTGCCAACAATATCGCCACCCCACTCGAGCGCCAGTTCATGCAGATCAACGGGCTCGAGGTAGTAACTTCCAAGAGCACGCAAGGCGTAGCAACTTTCACACTTCAATTCGCGCTCGAGAAAAATATCGATGCGGCCGCGACCGATGTGCAGACGGCGATCTCGCAGGCGACCGGCAGTCTTCCCGCCGATCTTCCTTCGCCGCCGACATACTCAAAAAGCAATCCCAACGATCAGCCAATCATGTACATCGCGCTGACCAGCGATTCCGTGACCTCGGGAAATTTATACGACTACGCGAGCACACAGGTGGGCCAGCGAATCAGCATTCTGCCCGGCGTATCACGCGTGAATGTCTATGGCACGAAGTCGGCAATTCGGATCAAAGCCAGGCCTTCGGCGATGTGGGCGCGCGGGATTTCCGTCGACGATCTGAGCAACGCGATTCGAAACGGCACCAGTTACACCGGCGCCGGCCAATTGGACAGCAGTTCCGGCACCGCTATTCTGCGGCCGCAAGGTCAACTGGAAACCGCCGATCAATTTAGCAATTTGATCGTCGGTGGCACCGGCAATGCTCCCGTCTATCTGCGCGACGTGGCGACCGTCAAAGATTCCGTTCAGGACGAGCGGATCAATATGCGTTTCTGGGTGCGCGGATACGACGTGCCGTCGGCTACGGTAATCGTCGCGGTGAATCGCCGGGCGGGCGCCAACGCGGTGGAAGTCTCGAAAAGTATCAGAGAAGTTCTCCCTTTGATCAGCAACGAGCTGCCGGGATCGATTCGCGTCACGCCTATTTACGATCGCTCCCAAAGCATCGTCCATTCGGTCGTCGACGTTCAGACAACTCTGCTGATCGCATTCGTTCTGGTGGTGATGGTGATTTTTGCATTTCTCGGCCGGGCCACTGACACGCTCATCCCCACGGTTGCCCTGCCGCTTTCGCTGCTGATCACGTTCGTCGCGATGCAAATCCTCGGATACAGCCTGGACAACTTATCGCTGATGGCGCTGACCCTGGCAATCGGGTTTTTGGTGGATGATGCGATCGTGTTTTTGGAAAACACTGTGCGCCGAATGGAGCGCGGCGAGCAACCGTTCGAAGCAGCCATCAGCAGCGCCAAAGAGATCAGCTTCACCATCATGTCGATGACAATCTCGCTGGCGGCCGTTTTCATTCCGCTGGTGTTCATGACGGGACTGGTCGGCCGAATCTTTCGCGAGTTCGCAATCACCATCGTCATTGCCATTTTCGCTTCGGGTTTGGTGTCGCTGACGCTGACGCCGCTCATGTGCGCGCGGCTCTTGAAGGAACGCGGAGAAGGTTCGAAGAAGACGTGGATGGAACGCGTGATCGGCGGGATTGAGAAGCGGGTGCTGCGAATGTACGGTGGATCGCTGTGGTGGTTCCTGCGGCATCGCTGGGTCTCGCCAATCATTTGGGTAATTTGTCTGGCGGGCACCATTGTGCTCTTCATGCTGGTTCCCAAAGCATTCCTGCCGCCCGGAGACAGCAGCGTAATCTTCGGCGCCTTCATCGCGCGCGAAGGCTCTTCGCCGGATCAAATGAAGGCGTTGCAGAACCGCGTGGACGAGACTCTGCATCAGGATCCAAACGTCATCACGGATTTCACCCTGACCGGCGCCACCGGATTTCTGGCGGCGAATCAGGGGATCACTTTTACTTTCATCAAACCGCCAGACCAGCGCGCACCGATTCAACAAGTGACTGCCGAAATGATGGGTAGGCTCAACACGATTCCAGGGGTCTTCACGTTTCTGCGCCCGTTCCCGGTTTTGGAAATCAGCACCGGAGTCACGAGTCAGAACCAGGGACAATACGCCTTCACCTTGTCCGGAGTTAATGGTCCGCAGGTTTACGATGTCGGCCAGAAACTGATGGGCAAGCTCATGCAATATCCGGGGTTCCTGACAGTCTCGTCAGACTATTTCGCCAACACTCCGAACGTGGATATAGAACTGCGTCGCGATCAAGCTAAGACTTACGGAGTTTCGGAAACGCGAATTCTAACCCTGCTGCGCAATGCGTATTCGCAGAACTACGTCTACCTGATCAAGAAGCCGGAAGATCAATATCAAGTTATTTTGGAGATGGAAGACTCAGCCCGCGCTATCCCGGAAGACCTCGCGAAGCTCTACATCCGTTCCGATAACGGTCAACGTCTGGTGCCGCTCGGTGAGTTGGTCGCCTGGAAGCAGACGCTGGGCCCGCAGGCGGTGAACCACTTGAATCAATTCACCAGCATGACGCTGTTTTTCAATCTCAAGCCGGGCGTGGCACTAGGTGATGCGACGAACTATATCCAGAAAGCAGCGACGGAGGTTGTGCCGCCAACGGTTCGCGCGGAGTTGCAAGGCGAGGCGCAGACCTTCAGCAACACGGTCACCAGCTTGACCATCCTGATGGCCCTGGCGGTCTTCGTGATGTACGTGATCCTGGCAATCCTTTACGAAAGTTACGTGCATCCGTTGACCGTGCTCTCGACGCTTCCCACGGCGTTGGTTGGGGGCTTGTTCACGCTCTTCGTGTTTGGACAGGAAGCGTCGCTCTACGCGTTTGTCGGCATGTTCATGCTGATGGGAATCGTGAAGAAGAATGGCATCATGATCGTCGACTTTGCTCGCGCGCGAGTTGATGCGGGCGAGGCTGCCGATAAAGCAATTCACGACGCCAGCATGGATCGTTTTCGCCCGATCCTGATGACTACGCTGGCCGCGGTTTTTGGCGCGATGCCCATCGCGTTAGGCTATGGAGCGGACGGTTCATCGCGGCGCCCGCTCGGGCTGGTCGTAGTCGGCGGCCTGATAGTCTCGCAGTTCATCACGCTCTACATTACGCCCGTGATTTATCTCTATCTGGAACAGTTTCAGGAAAAGGTTCTGGACCGCACGTCTTTCTTCGGCTCGCGACGCAAGCCGAAGTTTGCCAGCGGGGACGGGAAACGCGGCCCTGAACCGTTGCCATCTGATTTGGCGGCAGGGGACTGAGATAAGCAGGAGTCCGCGAGATTACGTGTTTCGTTACCACCTCGCTGAAGCGAGGTGCTAATGAGACTAGCACGGTGTTATGACTGGCCAACTACACCTACTAAATTCGTATTGACTTGATTCGTCGCCTGCTCTAACATGCCGCGACCCCAGAACGCTCATGGGTAACTCGCTACAAAGAAATCGAAAGGATTATTACTAATCATGACATTTTCCCTCAGCAGCTTACGTAGAATTTTTGTGCCCGGCATTTTGGCTCTTGGGCTTCTTCTGATGCCCACACCGCAGCGGATTGCCAAAGCGCGCACCACTTCAGAGGTTGTGGTTGACATACATGTCACGGTGCACAATTCAGATATTGGCGTCTCAAAGGAAACGCTCGATGCCGCAGTCGAGCACGTCCTCGAGGAAGCGCACATCAAATGCGAAGTCGAGCAGGCCGACGCGGTGGCCGTCCAATTGAAGATCGACATCTACCGCGAAGACAACGGCCACTTCAAGGTTGACGGCGATCTGTCAGGACCGCCCGATGAAGTCGAGAACGGCGAAGACAAGGAAGAAAAAGAGTGTGAGACACAGGATCAAATCGATGACATGGTAGTTGCCATCGTTCACGACTTCGTTAAGTTCATCCATCATGCTTAAAACAAGTGAGCGGCTTTAGTCTCAGAACCGGGAGCGGTAGCGATGTGGTAATGCCCTTCATTAGCGCTCCGTACCTGTTGGCAATCCAGCGGTTGCTCTTCTGATTTGAAGAGCGACCGCTTTTGCTTTTACACTCCTCACGATGATTCCCATCAGCGAAGCAATCAGTATCGTTCTTGAGCATTCGCCCAAGCTGAAAGTCGAATCAGTTGCGTTGAGCGATGGCCTGGGTCGCGTGCTGGCCGAAGACATTGTGGCCGACACAGATCTCCCTCCTTTCGATCGCGCGCAGATGGACGGGTATGCAGTGCGTGCCGCGGATCTCGCGAAGACGCCAGCGCGTCTGCGCATCGTTGGTGAGTCAGCGGCCGGCGCCGGTTGGCATCATGAAATGAACGCGGGCGAAGCCGTGCGCATCATGACCGGCGCGCCCGTGCCCGTGGGTGCTGACGCCGTGCAGCAAGTTGAGTTGACGCGTGAAGTCGATGGAAACGCGATCGTTGAGATTCTGACGCCAGTAGAAGTAGGTAGGTCGATCGTTAACCGGGCCGCTGAAATCAAAGCCGGCGAAACTGTGTTGCGCGCGGGCGAGGATATCAACGCGGCAATGATTGCTACGCTGGCTTCGTTTGGTTATGCGGAAGTAAAGGTCGGGCAGCGGCCGCGCGTAGCGGTAATGGCGACGGGAAGTGAACTGGTAAATGTTGATGAAAAGCCTGGTGCCGATCAAATTCGCGATTCCAACAACTACACGATCGTGGCGTACGCGACGTTGGCCGGCGCGATGGTCGAGCGTCTGCCGCTTGCCGGCGACGATACGGAAGAATTGAAACGGCAAATTGCGGCGGCAGCCGGGCGTTCCGATGTACTGATCACCTCCGGCGGCGTTTCCATGGGCGTCTACGATTTCACTAAAGCCGCATTGAAAGAACTGGGCGCGGAAATCTTCTTCGAACGCGTAGCTTTACGGCCGGGCAAGCCCACGGTTTTTGCCCGGCTCGGCAACACGCTAGTCTTCGGCCTTCCCGGAAATCCTGTTTCTGTTGCAGTCACTTTCAATCTCTTCACGCGCACCGCGTTGCGCGTCATGCAGGGCGCTCAACAGCCGCAGCTCGCGGAAGAAACTGCGGTGTTGGCACGTGATCTGAAGGGATCGATGGATCGCGAAAGTTATCTGCCGGCGGTTTTGCGAACCGACGACAACGGAACTCTGCTGGCTGAGCCTTTGAAGTGGGGTGGTTCGTCGGATTTCGTGGCGTTTGCGCGGGCCACGGCGCTGATTAACGTGCCGGCGGGACTAAAGACTCTCGAGAAAAACCAGTCCGTGAAGGTTATAAGACTACCGGGGTAATCAAAAGCTAAGAGACTAAGGCACGCACAAGCTCGACCCATTCCTCAAGTGAAAGGGTCTCAGCACGCCGCAATGGCGGAATGCCTGCTTCGCACAGCACGATGCTAGCGCCGCCGCGTTTCTTTATTAAGTCCTGAATTAAATCCGGCGCCTCGCGCAGATTGTTGAGAATAGTTTTGCGCCTCTGAGCGAAACCGGCGCTGACGACTTGCCATAGCAACGCTTCGTCTTTCACTTCCTCTGCGATCTTTGGACGAACCCGCAAGTTCACTACTGTGCTCCAGACTTTCGGAACGGGCCGGAAGGCTTGCGGTGATACGTCGAAAAGCTGTTGGGCTTCACAATAGGCTTCGATTAGGACCGAGAGATAGCCGCGCTCGCTCGAACCGGCTTCCGCCGTAATGCGATCGACCACCTCACGCTGCAGCATCAGGGTCATGTCGCTGATGCAGTTCCTTTGTTCTATTAGCCGTTGCAGGATTGCGGTGGCGATGTTGTAAGGAAGATTCGCAACCACGCGGGCGCTGGCAGCGGGTTGAATGACGGCGCAGAAGTCGGTAGACAATGCATCGGCTTCCACGACTGTTAGATTTGAAAAGTTGGCGAACTGTTCGCGTAGTTGCGGAACCAAATCGCGGTCGAACTCGATCGCCACCACGCGCCCGGCTCTTTCGAGCAGACGGGAAGTCAAGGCGCCGCGACCAGATCCAATCTCGACAATTGTCTCGTCTGGCTGCGGTCTTACCGCCTCAATGATTCGCTCGACGACGTTGCGATCGACGAGAAAGTTTTGACCAAAGCGGCGCTTCGCGGTTGTCATGTGATTGGCTGTGGAGGAGGAGGTTGAGCCCTCCCTAACCGTTGGGCTAGTGCCCCGATGTCCTGGCCGGATAGCCGGTGATTTCAATGTCGCGGCCGCGCTGTTCAACTCGAACGTTCTCAAGTTGCAGGGCCTCGCTAATTGTTTCCGCGCCATCTCCGCCAATCGCTGACGGCGCATCCTGGCCCCCGATGATCATGGGCGCCACGAAAAACGTGATTTTGTTTACCAGCCCGGCGTCCCGGAAAAGACCCGCGAGACTTGGCCCACCCTCAAGCAGAACACTCTGAATACACCGCTTCCCAAGTTCTTCGAGCATGCTGGGGAATTCCAGGGTCGAATCCGCCTGGCTGATAACTTCCACACCTCGCGATTGCAAAGCGCTGACGGTCTCAGGGTCGGAATCTCGGTGCGCAAAGATGAGCACTGGCGCAGCATCGGTAGTCTGCGCGAGTTGCGATTCCAACGACATCCGTAAGTATTGTTCAATTACCACCCGCACTAGGGGCCGCCGTCGCTTTCTGCCAGAGCGATCAGTCAGCAGCGGATCATCTGCGCTGACAGTACGCCCGCCGACCATGATCGCGTCGTACTGGTGCCGCAACTCGTGCGTACGCGCGCGCGCTTCCGCGCTGGTAATCCAGCGCGAATCTCCGCTAAACGTCGCCACCTTGCCGTCGAGTGACACCGCCAGCTTCAAGTGAACGAACGGCCGGCCGGTGCGCATGAAATGAATGTAAGCCTCGTTCAGTTGCGCCGCTTCTTCCTTCAGCAAGCCGGTGCAAACTTCAATGCCGGCTTCGCGCAAGTGAGCAAAGCCGCGGCCGGATACTTTCGGATTGGGATCTTCGATAGGAGCAACCAAGCGCTTGATTCCCGCTTTGGCCAGCGCTTCGCTGCACGGCGGTGTGCGACCATGATGCGCATGCGGCTCAAGCGAGACGTAGGCAGTTGCGCCGCGGGCTCGTTCGCCGGCTTGTTCCAACGCCAGCGTCTCGGCATGCTTTAACTGATCGTAAACATAAAAACCTTCACCGGCGATTTCTCCGGTCTCATCAACAATTATCGTACCGACGAGGGGCCCGGGACTTACTTGTCCAATGCCGCGCGCGGCCAATTCAAGCGCGCGGGTCATCATCCTTTTGTCTAATTCAGTCGACTCTTCCACGGTTCGTACTCAGCTGCAGAGCGGCGAAATGTCCGACAAACTTCAGTTTGTCGCTTCCATTTGAGTCAGTTCAAGACCGATGACAAACTGAAGTTTGTCGGACATCAAAGTTCAGTTGAAAAGACTATTAACGTAGACTTCCGGATCAAAGACGACCAAGTCGTCAACTTTCTCGCCAATTCCCGCGTAACGAATTGGCAGACCCAGCTCTTTGGCGATCGCGACGGCGATGCCGCCTTTGGCCGTGCCGTCCAGTTTCGTCAAAACAATTCCGGTCACGCCCGCAATTTTCAAAAATTGACGCGCCTGCTCCAGGCCGTTCTGTCCGGTCACCGCATCAACCACCAGGAGAGTTTCGTGCGGGGCACCTTCGACTTCGCGGCCCGCCACGCGTTTCATCTTTTCCAACTCGGCCATCAGATTAGATTTGTTATGCAGCCGCCCGGCGGTGTCTACGATCAAGACATCCGAGCCGCGGGCCTTCGCGGCTTTCATCGAATCGAACAGCACTGCGGCCGGGTCGGTTCCCTGCTTTTGTTGAATCAGGGGGACGCCAGTCCGCTCAGCCCAGATCGCCAGTTGATCGGAGGCCGCTGCGCGAAACGTGTCGGCCGCGCAAATCAAGACATCGTTGCCCTCGGCCTTGATTCGCTGCGCCAACTTGCCAATCGTCGTTGTTTTGCCGACACCATTCACGCCGACAATCATCATTACGTAGGGCGCGATATTCTCAGGCACACTGGTTTCGGAAGCGACACCGTGTTGCTCTGATGCGTTCAGGATCGAGAGCAGCTCCGACTTGATTGCCTGCTTCAACTTTTCGATGTCGTCGATCTCTTTGCGGCTGATTCCTCGCCGCACAGTCTCAAGCACGTGCATCGTCGTCGGTACGCCGATATCGGCGGCAATCAAAGCTTCCTCGAGTTCGTCGAGCAAAGTCACATCGATCTTCTTTGCGCCGGCGAAGACGGTGTCGATCTTTTCCGATAGCGACTCACGCGTAGCCGCCACGGCGCGTCGAAACCGGGCCGAGAATTCCTGCTCCAGCGCCGCTTCCTGTGCCTGTAATTCCTCGATGGAAAGATTGAGCCCCAGGACAGAGGTCTGCCAGGGCGACCGCACGGGATTCTCGGCAGGCTCAGACGCCAATGGAGTCGGTTGGGTTTCAGTCTTTGATTCGGGCTGAACGTCGGTGGCGCGCTCTTCAGCACCCCGGCTCAAGCCCAGCGAGACAAAGTCGTCCTTTTTTCTTCGCCAAAAAGCCATTGAATACTTTCCTGGATCGAAAGATAAATGAATTCTCTGGATTATAAACCGAAAGCGGCGCGTCGCCGCAAAGGCAACGCGCCGTCGACTGAATCATTGTGTCAGAAGCCCGACCGTAAGGGAGGGCCTGATCGGTTACGGGGCCCTCCCTAACGGTCGGGCTTCTGACACGATCTTATTGTTAGCTAACCGCCAGCAGAGAATCCGACACTGGTTCTAAGGAAGGCAAAGAATTCACAGGCTGGTTAATCGAATTGGTTCCGTTGCGATTTACGCGCGACACGCCGGGACGAATCTTGCCAGCTTCGCAGGCGGCAATGAAAGCAGCTACGACTCGCGCGTCGTAACGCGTGCCGACGAAACTTTTCAGTCTGGTCAGCGCGGTCTCCAGGTCCATCGCCCGCTGGTAAGGACGCTCAGTAGTCATCGCATCAAAAGTGTCGGCCACTGACACAATCCGCGCCTGCATGGGGATTTCATCGCCCTTCAGACCCTGCGGATATCCTCCGCCATTAATCATCTCGTGATGCATGTGCATGCCCGGGAGAAAATCGCGCATCGCCGGAATCTGCGACATGATCTTATAGCCCTTTTGTGGATGGGTCTTCATGATTTCGAACTCGGCGTCAGTCAGCGCCGCCGGCTTCTTCAAAACACTGTCGTCGATTCCGATCTTGCCCACATCATGCAGCAAAGCACTGATGCGAATCTGTTCGATTTCGTTCTCTGGCAAACTGAGCCCTTGAGCCGTGGCCACAGAAAATCGCGAGACGCGTTCGGAATGGCCGCGCGTATAAGGATCTTTGCCGTCAATCGCGGCCGCCAGAGCTTTGACGGTGCCCAGAAACAGATCATGATTTTCGTTAGCCGAACGCTGCAGGTCGCCGACAAAACGTTCCACCTGATCCGTCATTTGATTGAACGAAGCGCCAAGTTGGCCAAGCTCGGTGCGTCCCGGAACTTTGACGCGTTGCGAGAAATCGCCGGCCGCAATGCGAAGCGCTCCGGCAGCCAGTTCGCGCACTGGACGGGTCAGCTTCTCAGCAAAATAGAATCCGATCAGCAAGGCCAGGGTTGCGGCCAGCAAACTTATGTAAAGCGTTTGTTTTCGCATGTCGCGGACCGACGCCAGCGCGGCCGCTTCGTCTTGAATCGCGACCACGCCTAACAGTGAATTGTGATCCAACTCAGCCGTTGCGTACGACCCCAGCATCGGTGTGATGCGGCCGTCGCGATCGAGAGTGAACGGCGCCAGCGCCGATTGCACTTGTGCGCCTGTCTCGAGCCAATCCTGCACCACCTTTAAATCAGTCATCGGCCGTTCTGAAAAAGCCACGGCGGCATCGGGATGCGCCACGGCTTTTCCGTTCTGGTCGACGACAAAGACGACGGGCAGTCCGGCATCGAGTAGTTCGCGTGAACTCTTTGACGATGATTGCTGAACTGCCTTGAAAACTTCTTGAAACGAGACCACGGCGACTACGGCAGCGACGATTTCATCGCCATCCATTACCGGGGCCGCAATCGTCAGCCCCATCTCCTGGCCGGAACGAATGATTTGGGGCCGTCCCATGATTACGCCGCGGCTATTCATGCGGACCAGTACTTCGCTGATGCGTTGGTCAAGTTCTTCTCGCTTGATCAAGTCAGGTTGAAAAGCGCGATGGACTTCTCCTCTTACCGGACAAATGGCCAAAGCGATTAAGTTAGGATCGTCCTGTAGCGTAGTCTGCAGGCGAGCATCGTCACGAGCGCTGGCGAACAGTCGAATACCGCCGGATATCTCAAAGGCGCGCGCCAGACCGCTGACCACGTCGCGATAGCGCTGGCCATAAAGTTCGATTTGTCTGGCCTTATCCTGCACCAATTGCGCCTGATAGCGTCCCTCGACGGCGCGCAGTTCTTCTGCGCTGCGCCTCGACAACAGGATGCCGGCGAGGCCGAGGGGCAAAAGGCCGACCAGCAGCAACACTGCCAGCACGACATAGAGCAGGCGGATTCGGCTAAAGCGTTCGAACACTCTGAATCTTGGAAACCCTTGTGGTGAACTGCGGAAACTTTTCGAGATAGGCGCTGAACGTTACAGGTAGGCAGGCGATCCCGCCCGCTTGGCCATCTGGCCACCTCACCTAGACTAGTTGGTCATCGGCTTGGTTGTCAACCGTTTTGGCCGTGCTTTAACTGCTGAAATACTTAGATTAAACGGTCGCGCCGGGGAAATCTAACGAGCGCGACGCGATGGGCTCACGATAAAAGGGCCCATCGCCTAAGCATGATCTGATTGGCCAGCGCGGTTTCGTGCGATACTTTTGCCGACTTGCCGGCCTCGGGCAGCGTCTAAAAGGTTGAGCGCGTGGGTTATTGCGCGCAAAGCATTTGGAGGCCCCGCAGCGCCGGACGCGAGCACGGAACCGGATGGAGACGGCCACAAGCGACGAGCAGATGGTTGAGCGCGCCCTGTCGGGCGAGCCCGAAGCGTTTGGAGAAATCGTGCGCCGCTGGGAGCGACGTATCTTCGCGCTTTCGTTTGGCATGCTTGGCCGCGAGGAGGACGCTCGTGATGCGACCCAGGAAACCTTTCTGGCGGCATTTCGCAATTTGCGCGGCTTTCGTGGCGATGCAAAGGTCTCGTCGTGGCTACACCGGATAGCTGTCAATCAGTGTATTACGCGGCAAAGGCGAGCCAGGGTGCGGGGCGAAACGGCCCTGGAAGACGAAGCGGAAAAAAACGCTGCCGTCTTCGCGATGCCGATGGACGGCTCGCCGGCCCACACGGTTGAAAACCTGGAACGAAGCGTTGCCGTGAGACGAGCAGTGTCGGCGTTGCCGGCGGACCTGCGACAGGTCGTTCTAATGAAGGAATTCGAGGAGCTTACGTTTCAGGAAATATCAGAGGCGCTTGAATTGCCATTGAGCACAGTCAAAAGCCGACTGTACACGGCTCTCAGGCAATTGCAGATGCGCTTACAAAAGTTTGGCGAATAAGTCCCCTGAAGAGTTCGCGAAGGTGAGGTAGTTTCGAGATGAAAGAAGTTAACGAACGGCCAGTTTGCCACCGGGCGGAAGATCTGGTGACCTACCTGTATGACGAGGCGAATGAAGCGGAAGCCCGCGACTTTGCCAATCACGCCGAAGCGTGTGACGCGTGTCGCGCCGAACTCGCCGTCTTCAAACAAGTGCACGAGTCCATCTCGCTCTGGCGGAATGAAGCTCTGGGCTCGGCCTTTAATACGGCGGTTCTGCCGGCACCGGCTGTTACAGAAGCAGGGCCGATTTCTATTCAAGCCGTACAGGCCGAACGCCGGCTTTCGGCGCTGAGCGCGCTGCGCAAGTTCTTTAGTGTCTCGCCCCTATGGCTGCGCGCGGCAACGGCGTTTGCTGCGTTGATGTTCTGCGTGTTGGCCGTCCTGGCAATTTCACGCTCATGGAACAAGCCGCCGCTGGCGAACAATCAACCGAAAAACGATGCGTACATTAAGGAACAGTTCGATACGGCAGTTGCGAAAGAGGTCAAAAGTCAGATGGACGAAATGAAAAGTAAGAACGCTTCAGCAACGTCGAATGCAACCACAACGAGAGGTAAGTCGAACGAGAAGCGCCGCCAGTCTCAAGTCGCTGTGAACCGAACGCAGCTGAGAGCGCGCCCGCGCGGCTTGTCTCAACAGGAGCGCGTGCAGTTGGCCGCCGACTTGCGACTGATTCCCAGAGACGAAGACGAACTGCCGTTTGTGTTTTCCGAGGAGCCTAATTAATGACCGACTCCGGCGAAGGCGTACGGTAGCGAGGACGGTGCAATCATGAGAAACAAATCCAAACTACGAAGCTGCGGTCTTTCAGTAGCCATTCTGCTCCTGTTGATTGGCGCGGGCACCATAACCCGTGCGCAGACCGCGCAGAATCCCGTTGATCCTGCTCAAACACAAACTCAGCCGCAGACCAATCAAATTCCTGATTTCGGGCCTCTGAACTTAACCCCTGATCAGATTCAAAGAATTCGCGCCATCAACGCGGAGCTGAAGGACCAGCGCCAGGCCGCGATCCAGCATCTGCGTCAGACACAGCGCGTACTGACTGAAGCGATTGAATCTCCAACCCCAAATGAAGCGCTGATTGAGCAACGCTCTCACGAGGTTGCCGATGCTCAGGCGGCCACGATTCGCCTGCGTTCCCTTACCGAAGCGCGAATTCTGCAGGTGCTGACGCCGGAACAACGAGTCCGGTTGAGAGAGATGCGTCAGCGGAATCAGGCATTACGGCGGGGCGGCAATCAACAGTTTCCGCGGAATGGAGCTAATCGACGTCCGGACGGAGTGCGGGGTAATAACAATTCCCTGGCGCCTCTGCGACAACGAAAGCTGATGCGTCAACAGCGAAATCCTTAAAATTGTAAAACTCGAGTACGTCTCAGGCCGGTCTGACTCAGTTGGGCCGGCTTTTTCTTTGCCCGCTCCTGTTTCCCTTGCAAGGATTAACCTTGACGCACACGGTTGGTTTTGCGCATGATAGGCGGCTCTGTTGAAAATCGGCTCGCAACGCGCCGGCGCTTTTCGCGCACTTTACGTAATCAATGATGCGCAGCTTGCCAGACTACCAACCTCTCGATTAGTCTTGGCGGCCGCAGACTTCGAGCAGCCTGCTATTTGTCATTGAGTCTCGGATGAACATAGCCACGCGTTTTCTGTTGGAACTGCAAGAGATGTCCTTGCTGGTAGGCCGGGCCGCGCGTGGTCTCTTTAAAAAACCGCGTTACATTCCCGAAACCATCGCGCAGATGGACAGCATCGGCGTGGGTTCCCTGACAATCATTCTTCTCACCGGCTTTTTCACCGGTGGCGTGCTCACACTGCAAACTTATCAAACGCTGGCTTCATACGGGGCGGTAGATCAACTCGGCTATCTGGTTTCGATTTCCCTCGTTCGCGAACTCGGTCCCGTTTTGACCGCCTTAATGGTCACCGGGCGCGTTGTTTCCGCAATCTCAGCAGAGTTGGGTTCGATGGTCGTTTCCGAGCAGATTGACGCGATGCGCGCGCTGGGCACCGATCCCATTCGCAAGCTTGTCGCGCCGCGAATCCTGGCCTTGATCATCACTCTACCCCTATTGACTTTGATCGCCGACGTCGTTGGCATCGGGGGCGGTTGGGCGGTTTCAACCTTTCTTTTCGGCTTGCCCTCGGCGATGTTTACCAATTCCGTGCGCGACGGCATCACCACCGACGATATTATTGGTGGCATCATCAAACCTTTGTTCTTCGCTTTCCTGATGGGTACAATCGCCTGTCGCAAAGGGCTGAAGACCGAGGGCGGTACGGTCGGCGTAGGACGTTCGACGACTTCGGCCGTGGTGATGGCGTCCATCATCGTGATTATCGCGGACTTTATCCTGGCCCGCGCGCTGCAACTTATTCTGGGTACCCAAAAATGATGTCACAAGCTTCAATTGACAAACCCGAAAGGCCGGCGACCGACAATCGTGTCAGCGACCGCGCCGCTGAATCAACCTTCCGCGAAGTGGACGATTCCGAGCGCGCCATCCCCGCGATCGAGTTTCGCAATGTCACCATGATCTTTGACGAGCGCAAGATCCTAAACGATCTCAGCTTTAAGGTGATGAAGGGCGAGACCAAGATCATTCTCGGCGGCTCGGGCTGCGGCAAATCAACCACGATTAAGTTGGTGCTTGGCCTGCTCAAGCCAGACAGTGGTCAAATCCTGGTCGACGGCGAAGATGTTACCGATTACGACGAAACCGATATGATGAGAGTGCGCAAGAAGATCGGGATGATCTTTCAGGAAGGCGCGCTGTTCGACTCTCTTTCAGTTTACGAGAACGTAGCGTTCAAGCTGCATGAGCAGGGCGTCACGGAAGACGACGTCGAAGGCGAAGTGCGCCGTATGCTGCGGTTCGTAAATCTGGAAGACGCCATCGATAAAATGCCGTCAGAGCTTTCCGGCGGCATGCGCCGGCGCGTCGGAATCGCGAGAGCTCTGGTGGGCGATCCGAAAATTGTCATGTTCGACGAACCGACCGCGGGTCTGGATCCTCCCACGGCTCGCACCATCTGTGAGCTGGCCATGAAGCTGCGCGACCTGGAAGACGTCTCTTCCATTTTCGTCACGCATGAGATGAACAATCTTGATTACCTGACTTCGGAATACGCCGTGGTCAATGAAGCCGGTGAGGTCGTCTTTGAGAAGGAAGGCGAAAAGCTGTGTCTGATTAACAGTAAAGTTTTGATGATGCGCGACGGTCAGGTTATTTTCAGCGGCACGGACGAAACCCTGCGCAAGGCCGATGACCCGTACATTCATAGATTTCTGCGCGGACACTGACGGAAAGGAAAAGGGAAAAAGTAAAAAGGAAAAAAGAAAATAAGCCATGAGGCGTTTGATTTTGCCTTTTACCTTTTTACTTTTGCCTTCTTAATAGTCATGCCAAAATCAACCAGAAATATTGGCCTCAGCGAGCTACGCGTCGGTTTGCTCGTGCTGATCGCCATCGCCGTTTTGGTCGTTCTGATCCTGAACGCCTCAGGCGAGATCAATCCTTTCAAGAGCCATCTGCATCTGCGCGCCCGTTTCGCTGACGCCAACGGATTGCGCGAGGGCTCGGAAGTCCGCCTCGCGGGCGTGCGTATTGGCAAAGTCAGTCGTCTTAGATTGATGACCGCATCCGAAGTAGGCACTGCGCCGAATCCGCAAAAGATCGAAGTGTTCCTGACCATCGATACCAAAATCGACGGCGTGCCGGCGACCGATCGCATTCGTACCGACTCGACCGCAAATCAGGCGTCGCCCAGCATTCTCGGCAGCGAAATGATTATTAATATCACGCCCGGCACCGCGCTGGGACAGCCAGTGAGTGAGAATTTCCTTTTGCCTTCAACGTCGGGCAGCACCATGAGCGACCTGGCCACTTCCGGAACCGATCTGGCCCAACGCCTAAGCAAATTATCGGACCAGCTCAACGAAGTCGTGAAGAATGTTCGTGCAGGCAAAGGCACCGTTGGCCGTCTGTTCAATGATGAAGCGCTCTATAACAATCTGAACGCCACCATTCGTGATGCTGAAGAGCTGGCACAGCAAATCAAGAGCGGCAAAGGTTCCGCCGGCAAGTTCATTTATGACGAGGCGCTCTACAACAACGCCAACGACATCGCCGCGAATCTGCGCAAGCTTTCCGCGGATCTCGCCGCCGGACGCGGCACCGCGGGCAAGTTGCTGCAGAGCGACGAAATGTACAATAAGATTAACCGGATCGCCGATCGGGTAAATCATTCAATGGATCTGATCGATTCGATCGTAGCGGGAGTAAACTCGGGTCAGGGCACACTGGGCAAGTTGGTAAAGGATGAAGGCCTCTATAACGACACGCGCACTGCGATCGCCCGCTTTAACACAACCGCGGCCAGGATCGATAACGTGGTCGCCGGAGCCCAACGCGGCGAGGGAACTCTCGGGAAACTAATCACCGACGATCAGCTCTATTCGAACGTAAACAATCTCTCGTCCGAAGGCGTCAAGCTGCTTTACGACTTTCGCCAGAACCCGAAGAAGTATCTGACGATTAAGTTCCAGCTGTTCTAAGTAGGCGTTTTGGCTGGGCCGCAGCAGTTTGCGAAGAGTCCATGGCTTCGCCGGTAACGACTTCTTTTGGAAATCCTTGAGGCTTCGCCTTTGATGTTTCTCGGGCGTTGTCTTCACTAACTAAATTCAGATTTTGGAAGAGCAGGGCCCTTCCGCATATCGGGCGGCCAAACCGCCAACCAGATTCACGGCGAGGTGTTTCATGAAAACCCGTAAACTACAGAGGCGACGCGTATCCATCATTTGTCTGGTCGCGTTGCTGTCAACTGCTTTGGTCAATGGCCTGGCGCAGGATCGAGGGTCGGGCACGAAACGATCCTTAACCCATCAGGATTATGATTCATGGCGATCGATTCAGGCGCCGCAGATCTCGCGCGACGGAAAGTTCATCGCGTATGCGTTCATGGCGCAGGACGGCGACAGCGAGACACCGGAATGGATGCAGAAAGGAATTCCTTATTTACAGCGTGAGAAGGAAAAGGAAAAGTATCCCGTGACAGATGAAGATCCGAGGCGATGACTAAAGGGCTGAGTTTCTGATTTCGCATCGCGGCCCAGCCGTAAAACGGCTGGTCTGGTAACCCGCGGGAACGCCCGATTAATCGGGCTAAGAAAAAGGCGGCCGCTGATGGCCGCCCGTTCCTATCTTGCTCTCCCTCACGGTCCCGCTAATGCCCCAACTGCTTTCTGCTTACTCCTCACTGCATACGTTCGTAGCCGCGGTAACTAGCCACGCTTTTCCTGCACCAGAACTTGAAACGAAGCTGCCATTCCAGTGGGCAGAATCAGCTCGCGCGAACTGGTAGTCAGGTGCAGAGCCTCGGCGGAGTCATGTGTCGAGGTCATCATTTCCGTCAGTAGAGATGTCAGACCTTGCCCAAGCAGAAATTGATCCAACCGTTCCAGACGCAGCATCCGCAGGCCGGCTCGGTCACCAGCTTCCTTGATCTGAGTCCAATCGACGGTAGTTGTCAGGTCCTGCTCTCCAGGTCTCGCCAAAACATTGTCCATCAGTTGATGGCGACGAAAGCATCGCAGCGTTCCTTGATGGCGATTCGGATCGCCCAGAAGATCGTTTCGCTCGGCGCCGTAATCGACAGTCACGACATAGCCGCGCTCAAGTAAACCGGCAGAACGCGCGACAAATTGCTCGGCATCAAGATTGATTTCGACAATCTGGCCCTCTAAGAGTTTGATGGCAGCGCGCTCGCAGTATTCGGCGACACTTTCTTCCAAATCTCCCACCACCCAGACAAAGTCGCTTTCGTTCACTCCGACAAACAATTCGCGCAGAGTTCCGTCGCGCTTGATTATCCGATGGACCGGTAATGCGTCGATGACTTCATTTGAAAAGACAATGCCCGCCGCGGCTGGGTATTCGATTTCGACGAGCCGCTGAAAAATGATCTGATCGGCAAATTCAGCCAGACGCTCGGCTGCTCGGTGGCGAGCAGCCTGACTGACTTCATCGATTACGTAGCGGCTGACGGCGAAGACTTCGGGTGAGTCTCTTCGCAAGCTGGTTAGGACACCGTGAGCGAACTCGCCACTACCGGCGCCCGATTCGAAAATGGTCAAGGATGGCGGCCATTTCAGATCGGTGAATAGCTTTGAAAAGTAAAATGCGAAGGTGGCGGCGAAAAGCGGGCTGGTTTCCGGCGCGGTCCGATAATCACCGGCTCGGCCCTGCGGAATTCGATCCGCGCGGCAGTAATAGCCGTCGCGCTCGTCGTAAAGGGCAGCGGCCATCCACTCGCGAAAAGTAATCGGGCCTTGCTGCTTAATTCGAGCGCGCAGACGATCACTGAGCGGGTCCGGGTTTCTTACTTTGCTGGAAGCGGACATCGCGCGATGATTCTGCCGGCAGCGATCAAGTTTGGAGTCCAGGCTTTAGCTTGCATCTGTAATTAGCAACCTAAAGGTTGAACTCTTAACACAACCTGACCTCTTACTCGGTTTCAGGTTCTTTCTTGTCGAGTAAACGCGTGGTGTTGTCGGTGACGCTCGGTGGTTGCATGATTTCGGCGGTGTTTGGCCGTTGCCTCCACGCGGCAGCAGTATTGACCGCCGGCGGTGGTAGCGCTGAAACGCGCGCCTGCGGCGCCGCGATCACCGGCGGAGCATAGGGATTGCTCATTATGAATTGAGATTTCGGTGGGGCACCTTCTTCAAAGATGCCGGCGTAGAGCATTCGCAACGGTCCGCCAAGAAAACAAATGATGGCGGAGAGCGCGGTAAAGAAAGCAAAGACGTTCTCGAGTCTCCCCGGGGCAAAGCCGGACATCACGCCGAATATGGGAACAAGTATGGCCCCGATTAGCATCAGCAACGCACCCTGCTTTACGCCCTTGCGGCGCGGAGAGGGGCCCTTCTGTTCGACGGTATGCTGATACTGCGGAATCAATCCTCCATTCGCCAGCAGGTGCATCGCGCCTTCCATGGGAAAGCCGCAGCGCGAACAGAATCGCATCGAATCGGTAGCCTGCTGTTGACCGCAACGGGGACAAAACATAGTCTTGCGCCTTCTTTGCTCCTGGCGCTTCGCGCCTGGCTCTTACGCCGCTCGCGCCAATCTTGCCGCAATTGCCTGCTTGGGCAGCGCGCCGACAAGTGTATCTATCAGTTCGCCATTTTTGAAGATCAGCATGGTCGGGATGCTGCGAATAGCGAAGCGGCCGGAGGTCTGCGGGTTTTCGTCTACGTTCAATTTGGCGATCAGGTAACGTCCGTTCGCCTCGGCTGCCAATTCGTCGAGTACCGGCGCGATCATTCGACAGGGTCCGCACCATGGCGCCCAGCAATCGACCAGGATTGGCGTCGGGCCGGCGTTCAGAACTTCCTGTTCAAAACTGGCGTCAGTAACTACGCGCGGCCCGCCGCCGTTTGCAGATCCACCCGGCGGCCCAAATCCAAGCGGCGCCCCGCAACGCCCACAGACGGGTTGCTGTGTGCTGGCCGCTCGCTCGTCGATTCGATTCTTTGCCTGACATCGCGGACAAGTTGCAATCATAGACTCACACTCTTTGAATTAGCCGTCAGCAGTTCCATCGTGGCCGCGGCGCCGCCCTGGTGATGCGCCGCACGCTGCAGCGTGTCCAGCAAAAGTGGAAACAACTGCGTTCGGCCCGACGGGGCCATGATTTCCTTCAAAAGATCTTCGTCGCTTCGCAAAAACTCGAACCCGTGCTTTCGTGTGGCTTCGACCTCCTCGAGATAGCCAACTATTTTTTCCGGCGTCGGCAGGACCTCGGGAAGCGTCCACTCAAACGGGTCGTCCCAAAGATTGGAAGTGATGCCGCCAAAGGTCTGCTCAACTGCAGCCGCGCTGCGCAAGACATATTCGCCGCATGAAAGAATCGGAAACAAGCTGGAACCCCCGGGCGGCTGTTCATAGAGCAGCTCGGGCGGGATCGCTCCAATCAATTCACGATGGGCGCGGTGAAGCTCGGCAAACTGTCGATCGAGACACGAGATCAATTTGTCCATCGAGTCATTGATCCATTACGCCATGAACCAATCTTCGTCATTTCGATTTTGTCCGTCGCTGCTCTTCCTGCAAAACCAGGCCATAGGTCCTGCCGCCAAAACTCACACCCGTATGAACGTGGCCCGACGCACCGACCCGCGTGCCCTTTGTCGGCACGCCCCGAGTAGTAACCACCCAAATCCTTCCGGTGCCGTCATCCAATTCGTAAATCCCATTTCCCAACATGCCATAGCTGTCAGTGACGGTGCCAATCAACCCGACCTGCTGGTTCTGATACCTCGACGGGTTCTGATTAATTTTCGCAATCGTGGTTTTACTCGGGCAAGCCATCAGTGCCAGCGCGCCGGCAACAATGACAGCAAGAAAGATTGCCTTTTGAAGCAAATGCATAGCGTCTCCTTTAATGTGCGAATTCATTTCGGGAGAGCGAGGGTATGATAGCACTCGTCGAAGGCGGGTCAGAAGCCCGACCGTAAGGGAGGGCTGGTAGAAGACCTAAGATTGAAGTCAGAACTCAGGCTTCCGCTTTCTGCTCGAACGGTGAATCCTGCTTCGCATCAAACGCGCGATCGCGCGCGGCGACGTAAAAGCGCAGCGAGAGCAAGAGAATTCCAAACGCTACGACGATCCAGATGATCGCCCAAATGATCGCCGGAATGTGCGTAGCATTTGCCATATTCACCGCATCGGTGGGAACCGCCGGCGCAAACGGCGATGAAAGGAAGAAGACGTTCTTCAGATCGAGTAAAGCATTCAGGATGCATTGGACAGCCAACATGCTCAACACAAATGTCGCGACGCGAGGGCTGGCGAATCGCGCCACCGCGAACAGACCGATCGCCAGCGCGACGCCGGCGAACAGAGTAAAGGGAATTCCGCTGAGCGAACTCCACGACCCGGCTAACAGCGGCTTGAAGAATCCAAAGATAGTAGTCAGAACAAGAATTATCACCGCCGATCCCATCAGCACCACGCGCGCGGCCACTGCGCGGCGAATCAGTACGAGCAAGAGCGCGCCAAATGTCATGGCGCCGAGGTAGCCGGCGCTGGAAACGAACATTTGTGAGAACGTCCCACCCTGCGTCGTATAAGTTTCGCCGCTGGCGTTCATGGCCACGCTCAGACTTTGCACTGAGTTGCCGGTTAGCAGCGCCGCGATAGCGTGCCCGCCTTCATGAATGAAAGTAACGAAGATGCGAAAGGGATAGCTCAGAATCTCGGCAAACGGTACAAACCACAGGATGATGGAAAGCGCCGCCGCGAAGAGTAGGGTCATCGCCTGGGGCCGGGCGTCCTGAGAAAGTTTGTATTTCATAAAAAAGTCCTCCGCCCAAATCCGCGTATGTTTAGAGTTGGGCTACTGCCCGACGGAAGCGTGCCGTAGCCCGCTCCTAAAGAAACAACGCCACGATCAAGAACGCAGAATTCGCGCGGCTTGTTCCTAGGGATTTGTTTCGCGCCGATAGTCGCCCGATTTTCCACCGCTCTTCAATTCCAGGCGCACCTCGGTAATCGTCATCGATTTATCCAGGGCCTTGCACATATCATAAACGGTCAGGGCGGCCACTGACACGGCTGTCAGCGCTTCCATCTCCACTCCGGTTTGAGCTCGCGTGGTAACTTCCGCCTCGAGATAGACCCCGCCGTCCTGTAACTCGGCGCGCACATCGACGTGCGTCAGCGGCAGCGGATGGCAAAGCGGAATCAGTTCTGCCGTGCGCTTGGCCGCCATAATGCCCGCCAGGCGAGCTGCCTCCAACGGGTCGCCCTTTGGTGCGCGGGAATCGCGAATCGCGGCCACGGTTTCAGGTGACATCAATACGCGAGCAGATGCGATTGCGCGTCGCGCGGTGGTTGCTTTCTCGCTGGTGTCGACCATGCGGGCACGGCCCTGTTCGTCGATGTGGGTAAGCTCGCTCATTTATACCTAGAGAGTAAACGATCCTAAGAGTTTTAAACGCAAAGGTACGCTAAGGTTTTCGCAAAGGTCGCAAAGTTTCTCTAAAGTTTGTTAACAATTCTTCTGATCCCATCCTTCAT
>WNFJ01337621.1_pt1 | contig 23829 bp, 20 predicted proteins | sample 5400461 | NCBI WGS metagenome assembly WNFJ01 (sample SAMN13153349, study PRJNA577476) | soil metagenome | isolation source: 115 cm saprolite on Douglas fir-dominated hillslope | place: USA:California | collected 2013-09-17
GTGGGCTAGCGGCGCCCCTGCGCGAGGGCGCGGAGCATGTCCTCCAGGCGCTTCTGCTCCGCGCCGTAGGCCGTCCAGTCGCCGCGCCGGAGCGCGTCCTGGGCGCGGTTCCAGATCTCCAGCGCGCGCTGCGCGAGAAGGCGCTCGCCGGCGGGCTCGGCACCGCCGGGCCGCGCGGCCGCGGTCGCCGCCGCGGGCGGGCCGGTCGGCCGAGCGCCGAAGAGGCGGGCGAGCGACTGCGCGAGCGTCTGCTCCATCACGATCTGGTTGCCGTAGGCCACGATCACCCGGCGGAGCTCCGGGACCGCGCCCTGCTCCGACGCCGCGAGGTAGAGCGGCTGGACGTAGATCAGCGACTGGTCGAGCGGAATCGCGACGAGCGAGCCGCGGATGACCGTCGAGCCGCGCTGGTTCCACAGCGAGAGCTGCTGTGAGATCACCGGCTCCTGGTCGATGCGCGCGTCGATCTGCCGCGGGCCGAAGACCAGCTTCTGCTTCGGCAGGTCGTAGACGAGCAGGCGGCCGTAGTTCGGCGGATCCGACCGCGCGGCGAGCCACGCGATCATGTTGTCCCGGCGGCTCGGGTTGAAGAGCGTGAGGAGGATGAACTCCTCTTTCTTCTCCCCGGGGAGGCGCATGATCGTGTAGTACGCCTCCATCTCCCGGTCGCGCCCCTCGACGGTGCGCCGCGGGATCGCCCAGAGGTCCTCCTTGTTGTAGAACACCTGGGGGTCCCGCATGTGGTACGTCGCGTACTTGCGCGCCTGGATCGCGAAGAAGTCCTCGGGGTAGCGGACCTGGCTCCGGAGGCTCGCCGGCATCGCGTCGAGCGGCTTCAGGAGGCCGGGGAACGCGCGTGCGTACGCGCGCACGATCGGGTCCGTGGAATCGGCGAGGTAAAACGTCACGGCGCCGTTGTACGCGTCCACCGTCGCCTTCACGGAGTTCCGGATGTAGTTGCCCACCCCCGGCACCGGGTCCGAGTACGGGTAACGGTCCGTCGTCGTGTAGCCGTCGAGCATCCAGACCAGGCGGCCGTCGTCCGTCACCACGATGTACGGGTCGTGATCGTACTTGAAGAACGGCGCGATCTGGCGCACGCGCTGGCCGATCGCGCGGTAGATCATGATCCGGCTGTCGGCCGTCAGGTCGTTCGAGAGGAGGATCTTGATCTCGCCGAAGCGCACCGCGAAGAGGAGCTTCCTCAACCAGGCGCCGATCGGAACACCGCCCGTCCCGGCGTACGTCGTGTAGACGTTCTGGTCGCCGGACGGATAGCTGAGCTCCTGCTGGCGGGGCTTGACCAGGACGTACTCGTTCGACACCTCGCCGAAGTAGATCTCGGGCCGCGTGACCGCGGGGAACCCGCCGGTGGACTGTGGCGGGATGTCCTTCACGAAGAATTCCGGCAACCCCTCGGGGGTGATCCGATTCACGGGCCCCACGACGACGCCGTAGCCGTGGGTGAACGTCAGGTGCTCGTTGATCCAGATCCTCGACTGGAGATGGGGATAGGACAGCTCCCGGGCCGAGAGCATGAGCTGCCGGTACTCGCCGTTGAGCGTGTAGCGGCCGACGTCCACGTCCAGGAACTTGTAGTAGGTCCGGATCTCCTGGAGCTGCCCGAACGTCCGGAGGAGCGGCCGGTGGTCCCAGAGCCGGATGTTCTCGACGGTCGTCGCATTGCGCTCGAGCGCTCGCGCGTCGAGCGCCTCGTCGGCCGGGAAGCTCCGCTCCTCGATCCGGTCGAGGCCGTAGGCCTGGCGGGTCATCCGGATGTTGTGGCCGATGAAGGGCCGCTCGGCGACGAGCTCGTTCGGCGTCACGCTGAACCGCTGCAGAAGCGCGGGGTACACGCCGAGCCCGACGACCCAGACGAGGGTGAGGACGATCAGCCCGCCCGCGACGAGCCGGAGCCCGGCGCGCGCGGTCTGCGCGAGGCAGAGGGCGGCGGCGACGGCCGCGAGCACGGCGAGGACACCGAGAGCCGGCAGCGACGCGTAGATGTCCGTGTACGCGGCGCCGAAGACGATCCCGCGCGGAGAAAAGACGAGCTCGAAGCGGTCGAGCCAGAAGCCGACCGCTTTGAGCCCGAGCGCCACCGCGCCGAGGACGAGGAGATGCGTGCGGGCGCCGGCGGCGAGGCGCGGCCCCCGAGTCGTCAGCACGAGGCTTCGCTGGAGCACGTAGACCACGACCGTCAGGACGATCGTGCCCGTGACGAGCGTGATCGCCCACCCGTGCAGCAGGCGCCAGAACGGCAGCACGAAGACGAAGAACTCGAGGTCGCGGCCGAAGAGCGGGTCGGCGACGCCGAAGGGCACGGCGTTCGCGTAGCCGAGCACGGTCTCCCAGTGGGTCGTGGCGCGGAGCCCGGCGGCGAGCGAGATGACCGCGACGACGATCGGCAGGAACCGGCGGAGCAGCGGCTCGATCACCACCCGCCCCGGCAGCCCGAGCTGGTCCTCGAGCTCCCAGATCACGTCGGGCGCGGCCGTGCGCACGGCGAGCGTGAGGTTGACGTAGAGAAAGACGAGCACGCCGAGGGCCAGGACGGCGAAGAGGGCGCCGCGGAGCGCCAGGATCTTGGTGAAGACCTCCGCGTAGCCGACCTCCTGGAACCAGAGCCAGTCGGCGTAGAGCGGGACGACCTGCGCGACCAGGCCGAGCGCCAGGAACACGAGGAGCAGCAGGATCACGGGCTGGCCGCGGGTCATGACGCGGGGGCGGGCGGGTCTACGTGCCGTGGGTCCAGGAGGTGAGATAGTCGCGCTGCGCGCCCGTGAGCTCGTCGATCTCGACGCCGAGCGCCGCGAGCTTGAGCCGCGCGATCTCGAGGTCGATCTCGCGCGGGACGCCGTGGACGCGTTTCTCGAGCGTCCGGCCGCGCTTGACCATGTACTCCGCCGAGAGGGCCTGGTTGGCGAAGCTCATGTCCATCACGGCGGCCGGGTGGCCCTCGGCGGCGGCGAGGTTGATGAGGCGCCCCTCGCCGAGCACGTAGATCCGGCGGCCGTTCTGGAGCGTGTACTCGTCCACGAACGGGCGGACGGTCCGCGTCCCGCGGGCCATCGCGGCCAGCGTCGCCAGGTCGATCTCGACGTTGAAGTGCCCCGCGTTGGCGAGGATCGCGCCGTCCTTCAGCCGGCCGAAATGGTCGCTCGACATGACCGTCGTGTTGCCCGTGACGGTCACGAACACGTCGCCCACCTCCGCCGCCCGGGTCATCGGCATCACCGGGAAGCCGTCCATGACGGCCTCGAGCGCCCGCAGCGGCTCGACCTCGGTGACGACGACGTGGGCGCCCATCCCCTTGGCGCGCGCGGCGACGCCGCGGCCGCACATCCCGTAGCCCGCGACCACGAGCGTGCGCCCGGCGAGCAGGAGGTTGGTCGCGCGCAGGATGCCGTCGATCGTGGACTGGCCCGTGCCGTAGCGGTTGTCGAAGAGGTGCTTCGTGTCCGCGTCGTTGACGGCGATGACGGGGAACGCGAGGACGCGGTCCCTCTCCATCGCGCGCAGGCGGAGCACCCCCGTCGTCGTCTCCTCGGTGCCGCCGAGGACGTCCCCGAGGAGGTCCTTCCGCGCGCCGTGGAGCTGCGAGATGAGGTCGGCGCCGTCGTCCATCGTGAGCTGGGGGCGCGTGGCGAGCACGGCCTCGATGTGCCGGTAGTAGCGCTGGTTGTCCTCGCCCTTGTGGGCGTAGACGGGGATCTCGTACGCGTCCACGAGGGCCGCCGCCGTCTCGTCCTGCGTCGAGAGCGGGTTCGAGGCGCAGAGCGCCAGCTGGGCGCCGCCGGCCTTCAGCGTGAGCATCAGCACCGCCGTCTCGGTCGTCACGTGCAGGCACGCGCCGAGGCGCATCCCCTTGAGCGGCTGCTCGCGCGTGAAGCGCTCGCGGATCTGCCGGAGCACGGGCATGGACTGCTCGGCCCACTCGATCCGGAGGCGTCCGGCCGCCGCGAGCGAGAGATCCTTCACATCGTGGGCGATCATCGGGCGGGACCGGTCGCGGCCGTTACACGCGCGCGTCGTCGCGGAGGTCCTTCACCCGGTCCGTCCGTTCCCAGGTGAAGTCCGGCTCCGAGCGTCCGAAGTGGCCGTAGGCCGCCGTCTTCTGGTAGATCGGCCGGCGCAGGTCGAGGTACTTGATGATGCCGGCCGGCGTGAAGTCGAAGTGCCGGCGCACGAGGCCCTCGAGCTGCTGGTTCGAAACCTTCCCCGTGCCGAAGGTCTCGACCATGATCGAGACCGGCTCCGCCACGCCGATCGCGTACGCGACCTGGACCTGCGCCCGCTCGGCGAGCCCCGCCGCGACGACGTTCTTCGCCACGTGGCGCGCCATGTAGCAGGCCGAACGGTCCACCTTCGTCGGGTCCTTCCCGGAGAAGGCGCCGCCGCCGTGCGGGCAGGAGCCGCCGTACGTGTCCACGATGATCTTCCGCCCCGTGAGCCCGGTGTCGCCCATGGGCCCGCCGGTCACAAACCGCCCCGTCGGGTTCACGTGGAAGACGCACCGCCGCCGGTCCAGGAGCTCCGCGGGGATCGTCGGGACGATGACCTGCTCGATGATGTCCTGGCGGAGCTGCTCGGTCGGCACATCGGGGCCGTGCTGCGAGGAGATGACGACCGTCTCGACCGCGCGCGGCTTGCCGTCCACGTAGCGCACCGTCACCTGCGACTTGCCGTCGGGCCGGAGGTAGTCGAGCGCGCCCGACTTCCGGCGCTCGGCGAGCCGCATGACGAGCTTGTGGGCGAGCATGATCGGCATGGGCATCAGCTCGGGCGTCTCGGTGCAGGCGTAGCCGAACATGAGGCCCTGGTCGCCCGCGCCGAGCTTGTCCACGCCCATCGCGATGTCGCTCGACTGCTCGTCGATCGCCGTGATGACGCCGCAGGTCTCGGAGTCGAACCCGAACTTCGCGCGCGTGTAACCGACCTGCCGGATCGTGTCCCGCGCGATGCGCGGGATGTCGACGTAGCAGGACGTCGTGATCTCGCCGGCGACGACGACGAGCCCCGTCGTCAGGAGGGACTCGCAAGCCACGCGCCCCGTCGGGTCCTGGCTGATGATCGCGTCCAGGACCGCGTCGGAGATCTGGTCGGCGATCTTGTCGGGGTGACCCTCGGTCACGGACTCCGACGTGAACAGGTACTCGTCACGCGCCATCGCCATCCTCCGCAGCGTCGTCGTCTCGCTCGAGACGATCTGAGTTGTGCCACTGTAACACGTCCGCGCAGCGGCCCTCAAGGACGATGCGGCAACACCCTCAGCGGAGGCGCCGCTTGACCTCGTCGAGGAGCGGGACCGGCCAGGGATCCACGCCGCGGGCGAGCGCCAGGTAGTAGCTCACCCACATCCCGACGTAGACGAGCGACAGCAGGCGCGCCGTGCGTCCCGCGCCCCGCGCCCGGCACTCGCTCACGCCCCCCGCGGCCGGCGCCACCAGGTCGCGGAGCACCGCGAAGCGCCGCGCGATCTCGGGCGGCTCGCCGTCGTCCCGCAAGAGCGTGAGGTGGAGCGCCTGCGCCGCGGGCGCCCGCCACGCCTCGATCTCGTTGTGGTTCATCTCCGGGAGCGTGCCGGCGAGCGCCATGACCTTCGCGTTCTCCTCGAGGTCGGTCTTCCAACGGTAGGCAGCCGGGCCCGTCGTCGGTCCGCCGTAGATCGCCGGCATCCGCCCGTCGAGCGCCTGCGCCAGGCGCTTGGCCTCGTTCGCCGCGGCCGGCCGCTCCGGGCGGAGCTCGTCCGCGAGCGCCTGCAGCACCTCGACGGCCTCGCCGAGCTCCGCGTCGGTCGCGACGGGCAGCCCGAGCGCGGCGAGGATCCGCGCCGCCGGCAGGAAGAGGTACCCGAGCGCCATGCGCGGCATGAGGCCGGCCGGCAGCCGCACGAGCGGGAGCCGGCGCGCGCCGGCGAGCTCCGCGAGCCGACCGCCCGAGGTGATCGCGGCGACCGCCGCGCCGCGCGAGAGCGCGGCGTCGACCGACGAGAGCACCTCGGCGGTCTCGCCCGAATAGGACGAGGCGATCACGAGTGCCTGCTTGCCGGCCGCCGCCGGCAGGCCGTAGCCCCGGTGGACGAGGACGGGGACGTCGAGCCGCTCGGCGGCGCACGCGGCGAGGAGGTCGCCCGCCGCGGCGGAGCCGCCCATGCCCGCGACGACGACGAGCGCCGGGCGCTCGCGCGGCACGGGCGGGTCGGCGGCGAGCGCCTGCGCCGCGCGACACTGCGCCGCGAAGGCCGCGAGGACCTCGCGCACGCGATGCGGGTCGCGTTCCTCGAGGAGCCGCGCGTCGTCGAGCGTCACGGCCGGCCCACGGCGAGCTCGACCCGAAGGTGGCACTCCTGGCCCGGCGCGAGGGCGACGGGCCACGTGAGGAGCAGGGCCGTGCCCTGGTAGATCCGCTCGAAGCCGGCCTCCGAGACGGAGACCGTCTGCACCGGGGCCCACGCGAGCTCCGCCGGCGGCGTCCAGGCGAGCCGCGCCGTGATGCCGATCCATTCGTCGACGAGCGACACGCCGTCGAGTTCCGCGACGCGCCCCGCGCCGCCGAGCGAGGGCCGGCCCGGCAGCGCGAGATAACGGCCCTCGGCGTCGCCGGCCGTGAGCGCGAGGTTCCACTGAACCGCCCAGCGCCCGGCGACGCCGCGGCTCCCGTCGGGCCGGAGCCGGTAGCCCGCGGCGAGCGTCGCGTCGCGCACGCTCACGAGCTTCTCGACGTCGACGGGCCCCGGCGCGCCCCGAGCGCGCGTAAGCGTCACCGTGACGCCGCCGTCGGCCTGCCGGGCCGACCAGCCGAGCCGCTCGCCCGCGAGGAGGAGCCGCGCGCCGTCCCAGGGCGCCAGGGGGTCGAGCGGCGTCTCCGACCCCTCGAACCAGCCCTCCTGGAGCGAGGCGCGGCGCAGCTCGTCGTAGGCGAGGATCGCCTCGAGCCCGGCCTCCTTGGCCGCGGGCGCGTCGTGGATCGTCCGGACCTGACTCCTCTCGCCCCCGCGGTCGGCGGCGCGGACCTGGTCGTGGTACGCCTCCGGGCGGCGCGCGAACACGTCAGCGACGTCGAGGGCCGCCGGCAGGTAGCCGATCTCTGTGACCGAGCCGCCGGCCTCGGGGTGGAGCGTCACCGCGAGCGACGGCGTCCTGACGAAGATCTCCCGGCGGCCGTCGCCGTTGCCGTCCTCGCTCGACCAGACGACGTCGGCGCCGTCGCCCGCCTCGGCGAGCCGCCGCTCGCAGTCCAGCAGCGCGCTCTTCACGGCGCGCCGCAGGTGCGGCAGATAGCAGCCGCCGAAGACGCCGTGCCAGTAGGCGTCGTTCGCCTGGCCGCGCCAGAGCGCTTCCCGCGCCGCGAGGAGCCGCGCGTCGTCGGGCGCCCCGGCGAGCGCCCCGTGGACCGCGCGCGAGAGCCGCAGCATCTTCCAGTAGGTGTCGGCGACCTCGGGGTACTTCACGAGAAAGCTCCGCCAGAAGCCGCCGCGCAGCAGCGCCGCGTAGCGTGGGCCCTCCGCCAGACCGGCGATCTCGTGCTTGGCGCGCTCGAGGAGCCGGCCCGCGTCGGGCGGCAGCGCCCATTCCCCCATCTCGCGGTAGGACGCCGTCGGCAGGTACACGCGCCCGCTCGCGGGCACACGGTCCACCACCTCCGCGAGCGTGACGAGGTCGAGCCAGTCCGCCGCCAGGAGCCGGTCGAAGAACCGGTCGAGCCATCCCTTCTCGTAGACGTGGGCGTGGGTGCCCGGCCAGACTCCGAACTTCTCGCCGTCGTCCACCATCGTGACGGCGGCCACCGCGCCGCGGCGCGCCGCGAGGTGCTCGAGCGCGGCCTCCACCTCGGCGAACGGGATCAGGTAGCGGAGCCGCTGGCTGATCGGGAAGACGCGCACCACCGCGCCCTGCTCCTCGGTCAGGTAGTAGCCGCCGAGCGCGTCCGCGTCGAGCCCCGCCAGCGCGAAGTGGCTGTCGTCGAGCAGGACGTACTCGACGCCCGCCTCGGCCAGGACTCGCGGCAGGTGCGGCTCCCAGACGCGCTCCGCGAGCCACATGCCGCGCGGCCGGACGCCGAAGTGGGTCCGGAGGAACGCGCTCAGCCGCTCGATCTGGCCGCGCTTGTCGGCGTCCGGCAGGCTTGCGAGGATGGGCTCGTAGAAGCCCCCGGTGAGGAGCTCGATCTGGCCCCGGCCCGCGAGCTCGCCGAGGAGATCGAAGCACCCGTGCGCGTGCTCCCGGAGCCAGAGGAGGAGGCTCCCCGTGCAGTGGACCGAGAGTCGGATCTCGGGGCGGGCCACGAGGCGCTCCAGCAGCGGGCGGTACGCGCGCTCGGTCGCCTCGACCAGGACGTGATCGAAGTTCCCGATCGGCTGGTGATTGTGGACGCCGAAGCAGAAGGCCAGCCGGTCGGGCGCCACGGGCCGCTACTCGCGCTCCAGGTCCCGATGCACCACGCTCGGCGCGTAACCCAGCGCGTCCAGGAACGGCCTGAGCTCCTCCGCGAGCGTGACCGACCGGTGACGGCCGCCGGTGCAGCCGACGGCCACCGTGAGGTAGGCCTTGCCCTCGCGCTCGTAGCGCGGCAGCAGGAACTTCAGAAACTCCTTGAGGTGCTCCAGCAGCGCCTGCGACTCGGCGTCCTTCATGATGAACTCCCGCACGTGCGGGTCGCGTCCGTCGAGCGCGCGGAGCGCGGGGACGAAGTGCGGGTTCGGCAGGAAGCGGACGTCGAACACGAGGTCGGCGTCGAAGGGCACGCCGTGCTTGAACCCGAACGACACCAGCGAGGTGGCGAGGCCCACGCGCGCCTTCGGCGCCCCGTACAGCTCGACGAGGCGCTCCTTGAGTTGATGGACCGTGAGCACGGAGGTGTCCACGATCCGGTCGGCGATCTCGCGCAGGTTCGACATCGCCTTGCGCTCCGCGCGGATGCCCTCGAGGACGTTCCCGTCCGCCGCGAGCGGGTGCCGGCGGCGCGTCTCGTGGTAGCGGCGGACGAGCGCCTCCTCGCCGGCCTCGAGGAAGAGCACCTCGACGGCGTGGCTGCGCGTTCGGAGCTCGCGGATCGCGTCGAGCAGGTGCGGGAGGTACTCGCCCTCCCGCACGTCCACGCCGAGGGCGACCCGCCGGATCGTCTGGCCCGAGCGCGCGATGAGGTCGGCGAAGGTGGGGATCAGCGTCGTCGGCAGGTTGTCCACGCAGAAGAAGCCCATGTCCTCGAACGACTTGATCGCGTAGCTCTTCCCCGCCCCGCTGAGTCCGGTGATGATGACGAACGAGAGCCGTTCGTCCATCACCGCTTGCGCGGCGCCAGCCGGCGCTGGTGCGAGGGCAGGATGCCGAGCTCCTCGCGGTACTTCGCGACGGTCCGCCGGGCGATCGTCAGGCTGCGGCCCTTGAGGATCGAGGCCACCTCCTGGTCGGACAGGGGCTTCGCCGCGTCCTCGCCCGCCAGGAGGTCCTGGATCATCTTCTTGACCGAGACGGAGGAGACCATCTCGCCGTCGCCCGACGCGATCCCGCTGTGGAAGAAGAACTTCAGTTCGAACAGCCCCTGCGGCGTCTCGACGTACTTGTTGGTCGTGACGCGACTGATCGTGGACTCGTGCATGCTGACGTCCTCGCCGACGTCGCGCAGCGAGAGCGGCCGCAGGTACGCGAGCCCCTTGTCGAAGAACTCGCGCTGGAACTTGACGATCGAGGAGGTGACCTTGCGGAGCGTGCGCTGCCGCTGGTCCACCGACTTGATGAGCCAGAGCGCCGAGCGGAGCTTCTGGTCCACGTACTGCCGGGCGCTCTCGTCCTGCGAGTGGCGCAGCGAGCGGTAGAGCGAGCTCACGCGCAGGCGCGGGATCCCGTCCTCGTTGAGCACGACGGTGTAGTCGTTGCCGAGCTTGTAGACGAAGACGTCGGGGACGATGTAGCGGGTGTCGGTGCCGCCGAAGCTCCGCCCGGGCTTCGGCTCGAGCCCCATGATCTCCTCGACCGACTCCATGACGCGGTCGAGCGGCCGCTTGAGGGCGCGCGCGATCTCCGGGTAGCGCCGGCGGCTCAGGTCGTCGAAGTGCTGCTCGATGATCTCCTCGGACAGGGGGTCCACGGGCGGGTCCGCCCGCAGCTGGATGAGCAGGCATTCCTGGATGCCCCGCGCGCCCACGCCGGTCGGGTCGAACTTCTGGACCACCTGGGTCAGGATGCGCTCGACCTCCTCCTTGGAGGTCTGGCACCGCTCCGCGACCTCGCCGAGCTCGGCCCGCAGATAGCCGTCCTCGTCGATGTTGCCGATGATCTCCTCGCCGATCCGCCGCTCGCGCGGGTCCTCGAGGGCCAGCCGGAGCTGGTCCTCGAGGTGGTCGGAGAGCGACGACGTGGAGCGGACCATGTTCTCGAACGGCGGGTCCTCGCGGTCCTCCTGGGCCACCAGCGAGCGCTCCTCGCGGGCGTCGAACATGACCTCGAACGGGTCGTAGGGCAGCTCGTCGGTCTTCCGCTCGGCCACGGGCGGGGGCTCCGTGGCGATCGGCTCGACGGTCGGCGTCGGCGGTGCGTCGGCGGTCGCCGGCCCCTCCGCCGCGTCCGTGGTTCCCGTGGTCTCCGTGGTCTCCGCGGGCTCCGTGTTCTCGGCCGGCATCTCCTCGAGCAGCGGGTTCTCGAGGAGCTCCTTCTGGACGACCTCCTGGAGCTCGAGCGTGGAGAGCTGCAGGAGCTGGATCGCCTGCTGGAGCAGCGGGGTCATGACGACCCGCTGGCTCTGCTTCAGGGAGAGGCGCGCCTCCATGGCCATCGTGGGGTCTCCGGCCGGCCCTAGAGGGCGAACCGGTCGCCGAGGTAGATCTCGCGCGCGACCGGGTTGCTGGCGATTTCGGTGGCGGTGCCCGAGACGAGGATCTTGCCGTCGTAGAGGATGTACGCGCGGTCGGTGATCGCGAGCGTCTCGCGCACGTTGTGGTCGGTGATGAGGATGCCGATCCCGCGCTCGCGCAGGCGGCCGACGATGTGCTGGATGTCGGCGATCGCGATCGGGTCGATGCCCGTGAACGGCTCGTCGAGCAGGAGGTACTGCGGCGTGGTGACGAGGGCCCGCGTGATCTCGAGGCGCCGCCGCTCCCCGCCCGAGAGCGTGTACGCGGGATAGGGCGCGAGCGCCGTCAGGTCGAGCTCGTCGAGGAGCTGGCGCGCCCGCTGCCGGCGCTCGGGGCCCGAGACGTCGAGCGTCTCGAGGATCGCGAGAAGGTTCTCCTCCACGGTGAGCTTCCGGAAGACGGACGATTCCTGCGGGAGGTACCCGACCCCCATCCGGCACCGCTGGTACATCGGCAGCCGCGTGATCTCCTCACCCTCGAGGAAGATCCGCCCGCCGTCCGTCGGCAGGAGCCCGACCATCATGTAGAAGGACGTCGTCTTGCCCGCGCCGTTCGGGCCGAGGAGGCCGACGACCTCGCCGCGCTGGATGTCGAGCGACACGCTGTCGACGACCTTCCGGCTCTTGAACCACTTCACGAGCCCCTGCGCGACCAGCCCTTCCATCCCTCAGTCCCGCCCGCTCAGTTCTTGCACGGCTCGCCCGCCTTCCGCGGCGGGCCGTCCTTCTTGGCGTCCTCGCGCGGGTAGAAGACCGCCTTCACGCGCTCCTGGCGCGCGCCCTGGACGATCGAGCGGTCCTCGGACAGATAGATCGTGATCGTGTCGCCGCTCACCACGTTGTCGTCCTGCCAGACGCGGGCGTTGCCGATGAGGACGACGCGCTGCTCGAGGTCGTCGTACTCGGCGCGCCGGGCGGTGCCCGTGCGGCAGTCGCGCGTGATGATCCGGACGGCCCCGGTCGAGATCGCGCGGAGCACGCGGTCGCCCTTCTCGTCGAGATAGACCTCCATGCGGTCCGCGTACTGGACGGAGTTGTTCTGGCGCGCGACGACGTTGCCGGTGAAGACGACGAGACTCTCCTTGCCGTAACGCTCCATGCGGTCGGCGTCCACGGTGAGGGGCTGGCTGCGGTCGTCCCGGTCCTTCCCCTTGACGGGGCCCGGCGCCACCGCCGTCTGCGCGGCGGGGCCGGCGGCCGCGGGCAGGAGCGCGAGGGCGGCGGCCACGAGGCCGGCGAGCAGCGCGCGCCGCCGTCTCACCGGCCCGGCGCCTTCGAGAACGTCGCGTGCACGCGGCCCGTCATCGTCGTCGTCTCGTCTCCCATGCGCACGTCCAGCGCGCTGCCGTCGGCCACCGCGCCTTCGCGCAACATCCGCACGGGCGCGTCCGTCCAGAGCCGCCTCTCCGCCCCCTGCCACCGGAGCACGCTCGTCTCGAGCCGCAGGCCGTCGTTGGAGGTCAGGACCACGTTGCGGCGGATCTCGACGTTGCTCGTCTGCTGGAAGAGGTCGCCCTCGTCGCCCACGATCGTCCAGATCCGGTCGCCCTCGAACACCTGCACCGAGATCCGCTTGAGGGCCGTGCGCCCCTCGTCCTCGAACACCAGCGCCTGCTCGGCCTTGAGCCGCCACCTGACGCCGCCCGACACCTCTTCGAGCTCCGCCTCCTTGATCCGGAGGTCGGCGCTCGCCGTGGCGGGCCCCATGGACTCGACCCGCGCCATCCGGCTCTTCACCACGAGCGTCACGCCCACCGCCGCCACGAACAGCGCGACCACGGCAAGGATCGCGCCAGCGAGGCGCCGAACGTTCCGGCTTCCGGATTTACGCGATTTCACGGTCGGCCCATAGTTTGCTCAGTCGAGTCGGGGTGCGCTGTGCAATTTCGATACCAGCCTATCACAGGCTACCGGGGCGCGGGAAGCGAAAAGCGGACGCTAGACGATCTTGGCGCGCAGGATGTCGTGCATGCGGATCAGTGCGACGGGACGGCGCTCGCCGTCCACGACCACGAGGCTCGTGATCTGGAACGTCTCCATCACGTCGAGCGCCTTGGCGGCGAGCTCGTTCGCCTCGATCAGCTTGGGCGCCCGCGTCGCCAGCTGGGACGCGCGCACCTCGCCGCCGGGCTCACCGGCGAGGTGGAGACGCCGCAGGTCGCCGTCGGTGAACACCCCGACGAGCCGCCCGGCCCCGTCCACCACGGTGGTCATCCCAAAGTTCTTCCGCGTCATCTCGGCGATGACGTCCTTGAGGCGCGCGTCCTCACGCACGATGGGGACGGCGTCCCCCGCGTGCATGAGGTCGGCGACGCGGAAGAGAGCGCGCCAGCCAAGCGTGCCGCGGGGATGCAGGGCCGCGTAGTCCTCGGGCCGGAGCCCCCGGAGCTCGAGGAGGACCATGGCGAGCGCGTCGCCGGCCGCCAGCGCCGCGGTGGTGCTCGAGGTCGGCGCGAGGTTCATCGGGCACGCCTCCTCGGGCACGCTCACGTCGAGCACCACCTCGCAGCCGCGCGCGAGCGTGGACGCCGGGCTGCCGGTCAGGAGGATGATGGGCACGCCGAGGCGCTTGAGCGGCGGCAGGATCGCGAGGACCTCGTCCGTCTCCCCGGAGTTCGAGAGCGCCAGGACGACGTCGCCGCGCGCCACCATGCCGAGGTCGCCGTGGACGCCCTCGGCGGGATGCAGGAAGTACGCGGGTGTGCCCGTGGACGCGAGCGTCGCGGCGATCTTCCGCCCGATGAGTCCCGACTTCCCCATGCCCGTCACGATGACGCGGCCGGCGCACCGCTGCAGGAGCTCGACGGCCCGGTCGAAGCGGTCGTCGAGCTTCGGGATGAGGCCGAGGATCGCCTCGGCCTCGAGGCGGAACACCCGCTCCGCGAGCCGGCGGAGGTCGCGCGCGGTCATTGGAGCGGGGCCCGCGAGCCCGGTAGCACTCGGGGCGTGCCCTGTTCCAGGTGCGTGGCGGCTCTGTTCCGCCTGGCGCGATTCATTCCAGCGACCGCCGCAAGCCCGGTAGCACTCGGGGCGTGCCCTGTTCCAGGTGCGTGGCGGCTCTGTTCCGCATGGCGCGATTCATCGAAGAGCGGCGGCGATCGCGGTCAGCTCGTCGAGGAGGCGCGGCAGGTCGTCGATCCGCAGCATGTTCGGCCCGTCCGAGAGCGGGCGGCCGTCGGCCAGCGTGCGGTCGGGGTCCTCGTGCATCTCCATGAAGAGCGCGTCGATCCCGAACGCGACGGCGGCCCGTGCGAGCGCGGGGACGTACTTCCGCTCGCCGCCCGAGCGGTCCCCCGCGCCGCCCGGCAGCTGGACGGAATGCGTGGCGTCGAAGACGACCGGGTAGCCGAGGTCCCGCATGAGCGCGAGCCCCCGCAGGTCCACGACGAGGTTGTTGTAGCCGAAGCTCGTGCCGCGCTCGGTGAGGAGGATCGCCTCGTTTCCCTTCGACAGGATCTTGTCGACGACGTTCCGCATGTCGCCCGGCGCCACGAACTGCCCCTTCTTGACGTTCACCGGCTTGCCCGTCGCCGCCGCGGCCAGCACCAGGTCGGTCTGGCGGCAGAGGAAGGCAGGGATCTGGATCACGTCGAGGACCTCGGCGGCCGGGTCCACCTCGCTCACCTGGTGGACGTCGGACAGCACCGGCACCCCGACCGCCTCGCGCACCTTGCGGAGGATCCGGAGCCCCTCGACCAGCCCGGGCCCGCGGTAGCCGTTGACGGAGGAGCGGTTGGCCTTGTCGTAGGAGGACTTGTAGATGAAGGGCACCCGCCGCCGGGCCGCGATCGCGGCCAGCCGCTCGGCGGTCATGAGGGCGTGCCGCTCGTCCTCGATGGCGCATGGCCCGCCGATGAGCACGAGCGGGGCCCCGCCGCCGATGGTGACCGGCCCGACGGCGACCGGGTGCCTCGTCATGTCGCGGCGTGCTCGAGGGCGGCCCTGACGAAGCCCGCGAACAGCGGGTGCGGGTCCCACGGCCGCGAGCGGAACTCGGGATGGAACTGGCCGGCGACGAAGTACGGGTGCTCGGGGATCTCGATGATCTCGACGAGCTGCTTCTCCGCCCAGATGCCCGAGATCCGGAGGCCGTGCTTCTCGAGCTTGGCGAGGTAGTCGTTGTTGACCTCGTAGCGGTGGCGGTGGCGCTCCTGGATGATCCCCTGCCCGTAGAGGCGCGAGGCGAGGCTCCCCTCGCCTAGCACGATCGGGTAGAGGCCGAGGCGCATCGTGCCGCCCTTGTCGGCGATCGTCCGCTGCTCGGGCAGGAGGTCGATCACCTTGTGCGCGGCGTCCGCGTCGAACTCGGCCGAGTTCGCGCCGGCGAGGGCGCAGACGTGGCGGGCGAACTCGATCACGGCGCACTGCATGCCGAGGCAGATCCCGAAGTACGGCACGTGCTGCTCGCGCGCATAGCGCACCGCCTGGATCTTCCCCTCGATCCCGCGGTCGCCGAAGCCGCCGGGCACCAGGATGCCGTGGACCCCGGCGAAGTGGCGCGCGGCGCCCTCGCGCTCGACCTGCTCGGCGTCCACCCAGCGCACGTCCACGCGCGCCTCGTTCGCGATCCCGCCGTGGGCGAGCGCCTCGACGAGGCTCTTGTACGAGTCCTTGATCTCGATGTACTTGCCGACCACCGCGATGCGCGTCTCGGCGCGCGGCGACTTCACGCGCTTGACGACGGCCTCCCAGCGCGTGAGGTCGGTCGGCCGCGGCTCGAGGCCGAGGAGCTTCGAGACCATGTCGTCGAGCCCCTCCTTGTGGAACACGAGCGGGACCTCGTAGACCGTCTCGACGTCCTTCGCGGTGATGACCGCCTCCTCCTCGACGTCGCAGAACAGCGCGATCTTCGCCTTGATCCCGGGCGGCAGGTAGCGGTCCGTCCGGCAGAGGAGGATGTCGGGCTGGATGCCGATCGCGCGGAGCTCCTTCACCGAGTGCTGCGTGGCCTTCGTCTTGAGCTCCGAGGCCGCCTGTATGAAGGGCACGAGCGTGAGGTGCACGTAGATCACGTTCTCCCGCCCGACGTCCTTCTTGAACTGGCGGACGGCCTCGAGGAACGGCAGGCCCTCGATGTCGCCGACCGTCCCGCCGATCTCGACGATCACGACGTCCGCGCCCCGCGACACTCTGAGAATCGCCGCCTTGATCTCGTCCGTGATGTGCGGGATGACCTGGACGGTCCGCCCGAGGTAGTCGCCCCGCCGCTCCTTCTGGATGACGGAGAAGTAGACCTTCCCCGTCGTCACGTTGTGGTCGCGCGTCACCCGGCCCGACGTGAAGCGCTCGTAGTGGCCGAGGTCGAGGTCGGCCTCGCCGCCGTCGTCGGTGACGAAGACCTCCCCGTGCTGGTAGGGACTCATCGTCCCCGCGTCCACGTTGATGTACGGGTCCATCTTCTGGAGCGTGACCCTGAAGCCCCGCGCCTCCAGGAGCGCGCCGATCGACGCGGCCGCGAGCCCCTTGCCCAGGGACGACACGACACCGCCGGTCACGAAGATGTATTTCGTGGCCACCTCAGCCTCCCTTCGTCGTCCATTGTCGGACGAATTCGACCTCGATGGCGCGATTTCGCAGGCGCCCGTCCAGGCGGCCGTCGCGCAGCTCGGCGAGCACCTGCGCCACCCCGGGCCCCCGCGGGACGCCGAGCGCCACGACGTCGTCCCCCGTGAGCGCGACGAGGCCCCGGTCGAGGCCGAGATACCAGTCGAGCGCCGCCCCCACGCGGGGGTCGCCGGCGAGCCGGAGCCACGCGAGCTCGATGGGCGCGCGGTCCCGGAGCTCGCGCGCCACGGCGCTCGGCGCCGTCGCGGCCGCGAGGCGCCCGGCGAGCGCCGCGGCGTCGTCGAGGCAGCGTGTGAGCCGGGCGAGCGGGTCGCCCGCGAACGCGAGCCGGGCGAGCGCCGCCGTCGCCACCGCGCGCGGCTGGTCGGCCAGAAGGACGAGCGCGGCGAGCTCCACCGGCGCCGCGTCGAGGCCCCGCGCGCGCGCCCAGCCGAGCGTCGCCGCGAGGGCGCCGCAGCGACGCCGGGTGGCCTCGGTGAAGCGATAACGCGGGTCGAGCAGTTTCCCGACGCCCGTCGCGCCGAGCTTCACGAGCACGGCGTCCGGGCGCGCCTCGCCCAGGACGAGCCCGAGCTCGGCGGCGAGGCGCTGGCCCGAGAGCACGGGATACGGCACGAGCCTGAGCGCGAGGGCCTGGGCGGCGCGCGTCGCGCGGTCCGGGGCCAGGCCGAGGCGCGCGGCGTAGCGCGCCGCCCGGAACATGCGCGTCGGGTCCTCGACGTACGAGAGCGGATGGAGCACGCTGAGCCGCCCCCGCGCGAGGTGCTCCCGCCCGCCGAAGGGATCGAGCAGGCCGAAGGCGCCCGACTCGAGCTCGATCGCCATGGCGTTCACGGTGAAGTCACGCCGGCGCAGGTCCTCGTCGATGGAGGCGGGCATCACGCGGGGCAGCGCGCCCCGCGTCTCGTACCGCTCGGCGCGCGCCGTCGCCACGTCGATACGGCCCGCGGCGGGCGTCTCCAGGGAGGCCGTCAGGAAGCGCTGGTGCTCCCGCAGCGTGCCGCCGAGCTCGCGCGCGAGCCGCCGGGCGACCGCGGGTCCGTCGCCCTCGACCACGACGTCGAGGTCGCGGCGGGCGACCGGCCCGCCGCGCCAGACGTCGCGGACCATGCCCCCGACGAGGAACGCCCGCGCGCCGTGCGCGCCCGCCGTCCGCCCGATCAGCTCGAGCAGGGTCCGCGTCTCGGCGGGGACGCTCCGGGCGACGCGCGCCGCTGCCGACGCGTGGGCCTCGCGCGCCGGACCCCGGCCGGACACGGCGCCGACGGGCCCCGTCCGCGCGCGCACGATCACGCACGGCGCGCCGGCGAGCAGCAGCCGCCGCGCCGCGACCTCCCCCGCCCGAGCGTCCACCGAGGGCAGCGCCCGCGCGACGGACGCCGCCGGGAGGTCGCCCGCGTCGAGCAGGCTCGCGCGCGCGAGGTCCTCGCGGAGGACGTAGCGCTCGCCCACGGCGAGGACGCCCGCGTCGCGCTTGCGCGCCAGCCCGAGCGCCTCGCGGACGGTGATCGCCGGCGGCGCCGCCACGACCGTCACGTCCACGACGTCGCCCGCGGCGACGCTCGCCTGCGGATACGCGTGGGCGCGCTTGGCCACGCTCAGGCCCTCGGGTGGAACCGCCGGTACATCCGCACGAGCGCGGAGGACGGCAGGTGGGTGTAGATCTGCGTGGTGGCGATGTCGGCGTGGCCGAGCATCGCCTGGACGGAGCGGAGGTCGGCGCCGCCTTCGAGCAGGTGGCTCGCGAACGAGTGGCGCAGCATGTGCGGCGAGACGCGGCCCCGGACGCCGGCGCGGGCCGCGGCGTGGCGCACGATCGCCCAGAGGGACTGGCGCGAGAGCCGCCCGCCGCGCGGGTTGACGAAGAGGCGGCCCGAGTCGCGCCGGCGCGTCGAGAGCGGGCGCGCCTCCTTCACGTACCTCGTGACCCACCGGATCGCCTCGCCGCCCACCGGCACGAGCCGCTGCTTCCGTCCCTTGCCGGTGCAGACGAGATACCCAGCGGTCAGGTGCACGTCCTCGAGCGTGAGGTCGAGGCACTCGGAGGCGCGCATGCCCGTCGCGTACAGGAGCTCGAGCATCGTGCGGTCGCGGACGCCGCGCGGCCGGCTCACGTCCGGCGCCTCGACGAGGGCCGTCGCGGTCTCGCGCGAGAGCGTGCGCGGGAGCGCGCGCCCGCGTCGCGGCAGCTCGAGGTGCTCGGTCGGATCGCGCGCGAGGTCGCCCTCGCGGAGCAGGTGTCGGTAGAAGCCCCGCAGCGCCGAGATCCGGCGCGCGACGCTCGAGGGTCCGAGGCCGCGCTTCTGCAGGCGCTCCAGGTAACCGACGACGTCGTCGGGCCCCGTCTCGGGCAGGGCGCGGCGCTGCGCGCGGAGAAAGTCCGTGTAGTCCCGGAGGTCGCGGCGGTAGGCGGCGAGAGTATTTCGGGACGCCCCCTGCTCGGTCTGCAGGGACCCGAGATACTCAACCACCGCGTCGGTCATAGAGTGACCACGCAGGAGTTTATCACGGCGCTCGCGAATCGCGAAACACGCGGCGCGGAAGCGCGTCGAGGAGCGCGCGGCGCTCCGACATGGCGAGCGCGACGCTCGCCCCCCAGAACAGCGCCGCGCCTCCGCCGATCGTCCCCGCGAGCCAGGCGAGATCGTGCATGAGGCCGGGCCGCGCGGGCCAGAGGACGAGCGCCAGCACGCACCAGAGCGCGAGCGTCGCCGAGGCGGCGAGCGTCCGGCCGCCGCTCGCCAGGAGCGCCCGGCCGCCGAGCGGGCCGAGGCGCCGGCGAGCCACCCAGAGAAGCGCCAGGAGGTTCACGTAGGCGCCGATCGACGACGCGGCGGCGAGCCCCGCGTGCTGGAGCGGGCCCATCAGCACGAGCGCGGCCAGCACGTTCACCGCCACCGACACGATGCCCCAGCGCACGGCGGTGCCCGGCTGGCCGAGCGCGTAGAACGCCTGCGCGGCGATCCGCGACGCGCCGAATCCGGCGAGACCGACCGCATACCACAGGAGCGCGTCGGCGGTGGCCGCGCTCTCCGCGGGTCCGAAGCGCCCGCGCTCGAAGAGGACACGGATGATCGGCGCGCGCAGGAGAACGAGGCCGACCGAGGCCGGGATCGAGATGAACAGGGCCAGGCGCAGGGAGAAGTTCAGCGTCGCGGCGACCTCGTGCGTCTCGCCCGCGGCCGCCTGGCGCGCCATCACCGGCAGGGACGCCGACGCGAGCGCGATGCCGAAGACGCCGAGCGGGAACTCCATCACGCGATCGGCGTAGTAGAGGTAGGAGATCGAGCCCGGCCGCAGGAGCGAGGCGAGCAGCGTGTTCACGAACACGGTCACCTGCACCGCGGCCAAGCCGAAGACCGCGGGGAGGAGCAGCCGGACGAGCCGCCCGAGCGCGGGGTGGTCGAGCTCCGTCGAGGGCGAGACCAGGAGCCCCGCGCTCCTGAGGCTCGGGATCTGGACGAGGAGCTGGCCGAGCCCGCCCACGAGGACGCCGATCGCCAGCGCGAGGATCGGCGGCTCGACGCGCGTCGCGAGCAGCAGCGCGCCGGCGATCATCCCGACGTTCATGACCGCGGGGCCGATCGCGCCGGCGAAGAAGCGCCCCTGCGCGTACAGGATGCCGGTCGCCACCGCGGCGAGCCCGACGAGGACCAGGTACGGGAACATCGCGCGTGTCAGGAGGGTCGCGAGCGCCGCCTGCCCGGGGTCGGACGCGAAGCCCGGCGCGATCACCCGCAGGATCCACGGCGCCGCCAGGACGCCGAGCACGGTCGTCACCGTGAGCGCGACCAGTGCCAGCGCCAGCACCGCACGGAGCATCCGGAGGAGCTCGGGGCGCGGCCGCGTCACCGCGTAGTCGCTGAAGACGGGGATCATCGCCGTCGAGAGCGCGCCCTCGCCGAGGAGCCGCCGGAGGATGTTCGGGATCCGGAAGGCGACGAAAAACGCGTCGGTCACGGGGCCGGCGCCGAAGGTGAGCGCGACGATCACGTCGCGGGCGAAGCCCGTCACCCGCGACACGAGGGTCGCGCCGCCGATGGAGCCGAGGGCCCGGACGACCTGCCGCTCGGTGCCGCTCACCTTGAAATCACTCCGCGGTTCGGGCATGATGCACCGCGGCCCCGAGACGGGATCAAAGGAGCGTTGACGTGGCGAACACGAAGTCCTCGCTGAAGCGCATGCGCCAGAACGAGCGGCGGCGCCTCCGCAACCGGGCGATCCGCTCGAGAGTCCGCACGGCCGTGAAGGCGGCCCGCGAGGAGACGGCACAGAGCGCCGTGATCCGCGCGGCGATCCGGGCCCTCGACAAGGCCGTCTCCAAGGGCGTCATCCACCGCAACACCGCCGCCCGCAAGAAGTCCTCGCTCGCGCGCCGCCTCGCCACCGCCTCCTAGGCCCGGCCCCCGTCCCGCGCTCATCGGGCGTTCGGCGAACCCTCGCACGGCGCGGGCGTCTGCGCGGGCCGCCGCCGGCCGCCGAGCTCCCCGAGCAAGTCCGCGGCCGTGCGCGCGAGGCATGCGCCGGTCCGCGGCCCGTAGAGCGTCGCGCAGGTCACGTACGCCGGGCGCTCGTAGTCCTCCGCCGTCACGAAGTAGCCGAGGTAGTCGTTCGAGACGCCGGCGATGAACACGTGGGCGAACAGCGGCCGCGCCGCCCGCTTGACCTCGAGCCCCAGGGCGGTCTGGAGCTCGCCCGGCACGGTCACCCAGGCCGCGCCGCCGAGCGCGACCGCGGTCACCTCGGTCTCGGCGGGCAGCGCGCGGCCGAGCGGCACGGCGACGAACCTCGGCATGAAGCGCCCGACGCAGTTCCGCAGCCGGAGCCGCGGTGGCGGCAGCGGCACGCGCGCGCGGCGGACGACGAGCGCGGCGCTCTCGCCGGCGCCGGCCCGCTCCCACGCCCCGCGCGCGGCGCGGGCCAGCTCGGCCGCCAGCCGCGGCAGCGCCGCGTCCCCGTGCGTCGCCGGGCTCACGTCGCCGACGGCGCCGTTGACGAAGAGCACGGGGACGCCGAGCTCGCGCTCGAGCCCGCGCGAGGCCGCGCCCATCACGTCGCCCGAGAGCGCCAGGTTCCGCGCGCCGAGCACGGTGCCGTGAATCGCGAAGTTCCAGACGAGCGCGAGCGGCGCGCCGGCCGCCGACGTGACCTTGAGCGTCACGAGCTCCGGATCCAGCGGGCGCGCGAGGCGGCTCGCCGTCACCCCAGGCACGCTCACGCTCGCCGCCGCCACGCGCGCCTCCACGGCCGCGGCGTCCGCCTTCCGCACCGCCGCGACGACCGTGTCGACCAGCCCGCGTCGGACGTCGGCGTCGAAGCTGTCCGCCGCGAGCCAGCCCATCAGCCGCGACTCGACGAAAGCCCCGGGCCCCGAGTGCGTGTGGCTGGCCGACACGATGACGGTCGCCGGCCGGACTCCCACCTCGGCGAGCCGCCGCTCAACGGCGCGCGTGAACGCCCGGTCCACGGCGACGAGGTCCACCGTGACCCACGCGAGGCGCGCCGACTCCGTCTCGAGCACGAGCGCCCGCGCGCCGACGGGATCGTGCGCGCCGGCGTGGGGCTTGAACCAGAACGCGTGCGGGTAGCGGTCGAGGACGTCGGGGAAGAGCAGGCGGCGCCGGAGGCCGCCGTAGCCCGCGAGCGGCGTGCCGTCGGGGACGCTGAAGACGCCGGTCGCCGCGCCGGCCCGGAGCGTCGCGGCGACGCCCGGCCGGGCGGGCCCGAGGGTGAGCGCGGCGAGCACCGCCCAGGCGAGGGCGCGGCGCCTCACCTCGCCGCACACAGCTGGGCGACCAGGGCCGTCAGCTCCGCGCGCGGCTCGCCGCTCGACTTCACCCGCCGCTCGACCTCCCAGCAGCGCCTGAGGTCGGCCGCGAGGCGCTCCGCCGTGCCGCCCGCCGCGAGCGCATCGACGACCGCCGGGGGAAGCCGGAGCGTCCGCGCGATCTGGTCGAGCGGCTGGCCACGCTCGCGCCACACGCGCACGGTCCACGCCAGACGCACGTCGCGCGTTAGGACGGCCAGCACGCGCATCGGCTCCTCGGTCGCGAGGAGCCGGTCGAGCGTGCGGAGCGCCTGGGCCACGTCCCGCCGCTCGACCGCGCGGGTCAGCTCGAAGACGCCGGCCACGCGGTGCTCGCCGACGACCGCGCTCACCTCCCGGACGCCGACCGTGCGGTTGTCGGCGCCGCCGGCGAGCGCCGCCTTGCGCGCCTCGCCGAGCAGCGCCGCGCTTTCGTCGCCGATCCACTCGACCAGCATCCGCGCGGCCTCGTCGGAGAGCTCGAGGCCCTCGAGCGACGCGCGCTGGCGCAGCCACGCCGCGAGCTCGCGGCCCTGGCGCGCCGGCAGCTCCACGACCGCCGCGGCCGGCACGGCGCCGAGCAGCCAGTGATCGGCGCGCCGGTCGCGCGACGCGCCCAGCCCCTCGTCGGCCAAGAGGAGGAGGCGCGTGCTCGGATTGGGGTTCCGGGCGTAGCCGGCGAGCGCGTCGGCGTGCTTCGCCGCCAACGCCTGGGCGCGCCGGACCGCGACGAGCCGCAGGCCCGTCATGAGCGGGAGCGTCGAGGCCGCGTGCACCACCGCCTCGGCGGTCGTCTCGCCGCCCTCGAGCACCTCGCGGCCCAGCGCCGCGTCGGCGGGCTCGGGGAAGCAGCGGCGGGTCAGGAGCTCGAGGGCATCGTCCAGGAGCTGGGCGTCGGGCCCGTGGAGGAGCAGAACCGCGGGGAGCTCGCCGCGTTCGGCGAGCCGGAGGAATCCAGGATAGTCCACCCGGCCGCGCTCAGAAGCGGTCCACCGCGAGGCTCACGATCGACCGGGCGATGTCCAGGGCGGCCGACCGCAGGGCCGACTCCTCACGCGAGATCGTCTGCGAGACGGCGCCGATCACGCGGAAGTCGGCCTTCTCCTGGAATCGCGCTTGCTCGAACAGGATCGCGTTGCGCCTCACGTCGCGGAACGTGAGGTTCATGGTGACGACGAGCCGGTACTGACGGATGGACGCGCGGGGATCGAAGGCGAGCGCCTGGATCTCGTAGCCCACGACCTCGCCCTCGAGGATGGCGTCCGCCTCCACGGGCGTCACCACGCGGAGCCGGCCGTTCGTCGCGAACGCCTCGACGACCGCTTGCGTCAGGAAGCTCTCGATCGCCGGCTCGGCGGTACGGTTGGTGAAGACGGGCACGGCCACCGTCCTGACGTGGTCGGGCAGGTTGCCGTGGATGGAGTACCCGCAGCCCGTGAGCGTCCCAATGACGAGCGCGAGCGTCCGGAGCCTCACGCGCGGGTCACGATGTTGACCAGGCGGTTCGGCACCACGACGACCTTCTCCACGCGCCGCGACGCGACCCAGGGCCTCACCTTCTCGTCGGCGAGCGCCAGCTCGCGGACGCGCTCCTCGGCAGCGTCCAC
>WNFJ01226684.1_pt1 | contig 23826 bp, 16 predicted proteins | sample 5400461 | NCBI WGS metagenome assembly WNFJ01 (sample SAMN13153349, study PRJNA577476) | soil metagenome | isolation source: 115 cm saprolite on Douglas fir-dominated hillslope | place: USA:California | collected 2013-09-17
CAAAGGGTTATTAGGTAACCCGGTGTCGTACTGATCGCGTATGAAGTAACCAGTAACCAATCCCGCATAAACGTTAATGCGTGTTGCTCCCAGTGTATGATCATGGAACATCAGCGTTGTAGCCTCCTGGGCATTGGGATATTGGTAGATGGCGCTATTCCCAGAAGTAGGCCTGAGCGTAGCATACCCTTTCCCATGAAGCCCATCGCGAGTGAACCATTGATTTGGCACACCATCGAATGCTGAAGGGAGTTCGCCACCATGCAAATGGGTAACCGTTGGGATTGGGCCTTCGTAGGAGGTACGCGAGCCCATCTGCATTAATGGATCGGCCCAATGGATCGTCTGGTCAATAGTGAGACGCGGTTCGAGCTGAGAGTTAGCCGGATATGGCAGATCGTTAACATAGGTAATCGTAGTGGGAGAGTTACGACGCGCCTCAACTGTGAAGCCAGGATAGGAAACCGGTCTGTTGTCGACCTTATATCCCCACAGGTATGTACCTTGATTGAATGGAGATGCCAACGGTGCATAGACGCTTGCTGGCAAGACCTGCTGTGGAAACTCTTGCACACTCACGGTGAAGGAGGTAGCAGAGACTCTTTTCCCAACAAACGTTGGCAGAGGTTCCACGAACTGCGAGATGCTCGTGCCAGGAAGAGGTGTCTGTCCAACCTGGACTGAAGCAAAGACACGCGGGAGAGTTTGGAATGCCTGCTCTCCCGCTAGGAACAAGGTTCCTGCGCCTACAGTAGCGCCCATTCTTAGGAAACGTCTTCTTGTCGTCATGATGAAAGGATCTCCTTGTTGTTGAATTTGAAACCTACATAGAGACATGGAGCCAAATACTCCGACCACTGCACAAAAAGCGTTGGAAACGAGGCAAAACGGAGCAGTAAGGGTGGCAGAAGTTAGCACTCGTACCCCATTTTGAGTAGACCTCTTACCTGGAGTTTGCTGCCTAAGAGTTTTCTCCTCAATTTTTTATCCACCTAACACTCTAAAAATTCTGGCGTCGAAGGTTATTGACGCCTCACTCCATAAATATAATGATGGAGCAAATTGCTATTTTTATACATATATATACGTATACTCTATCTTTGCTGTTCTATTGTATAAAATGCCCAAGCAACTAAAGATGCAAAATCCGCTGCATGAAATGTTTACCCTGTTGGGTGGGCAATTTCACAGGTCGAAATTTTGGCTCAAAAGGACTTTACAAGGGAGACGGACTATGCTATCATCAAGTTCGCTTGGGGATGTAGCTCAGCTGGAAGAGCGCAACAATCGCACTGTTGAGGCCAGGGGTTCGAGCCCCCTCATCTCCACTTATGCAATTATTGCATATTGCAAGCTTTTGTGGTATAGTAATATCTACAAATAAAGTGCGATGAGTAGGAGTAGTAGGTCAATTTCAACCCACTTTAAGGGCTGAGCAACAGAGAGTAGCCGGATGCTGCGAGGCTATGATGTTTGACTGAACTCGCCTGCAAGCAACAAGTGTGAACCTGTCTTGACTAATCTGGTAAAATAGGTATCATAGGCTAAGTAAAAAATGTGCATGCTAAGACAAAAGTACTTTAAGGCATTGAGCACTTGTCGGGACGCCCGTTATAGCGTATAATGAGAAGTAGATTGAGAGTTGACTGCACTTATAGAGGTCACCTTTGAGAGTGTATGTCAAATACTGTACCAGCATATATGGGCCTGTAGCGCAGCTGGGAGAGCGTCTCTATGGCATGGAGAAGGTCAGGGGTTCGAGTCCCCTCAGGTCCACCGCTTCCATCCTCAATCGAAAAATCAGGGTGGTACCACGGAAAGGTCTTTCGTCCCTATGGATGAAAGACCTTTTTCTTGCTAGTTGTAACTCCTCAGCTCGCCTCACCACCTGCGGTGGCTCGCTTGGATGGTCTGTGGGAGCAGGATATGGCAGCCTGCTGCTGCCATATCCTGCTCCCACACGCTAACTTGCGAACTGCCGGAGGCAGCGAGCCAGCCAGAAGAGAGTCTCTGAGTAGCCGCTGCCAAATTTTGAACACATTTTGAGAGGTACAGGGCCATGATTACACGCACAAAATACAATCCTAAAGAGATTGAGAGCAAATGGCAAGCTCAATGGGAGGCAGATCAGCAGTATCATGCCTCCGATGATTCGCCCAAACCCAAGTTTTATCACCTAGTAATGTTCCCCTATCCGTCCGGCGATCTACATATGGGACACTGGTACAATTACTCGCCCTTCGATACTTATGGTCGCTTCAAGCGTATGCAGGGCTACAATGTTATGCAGCCCATCGGTTTTGACGCATTTGGGCTACCCGCGGAGAATGCTGCCATCAAACGCGGCATTCAGGCACGTACCTGGACACTAGCCAACATCGAAAACATGCGCAAACAATTGCGCTCGATGGGAGCACAATGGGATTGGCCTCGGGAGGTTGTTACTTGCCAGCCTGACTATTATAAGTGGACGCAGTGGCTCTTCCTGCAATTTTATAAGCATGGGTTAGCCTACCGGACCAAGGCGCCTGCCAACTGGTGCACCAATTGTAACACCACTTTGGCCAATGAGCAGGTACTGGCCGACGGTACCTGTGAGCGCTGTGGCAGCATTGTCATACGCAAAGAGATCGATCAGTGGCTGCTGAAGATTTCCTCCTATGCCGAGCGGCTACTGGATTTCTCTGGTGTAATCGATTGGCCCGAAAAGACGATTGTCATGCAACGCAACTGGATTGGACGTAGCGAGGGCGCGGAGATCCGCTTTACCACTGAGATTGATGGGAAACACGAGGAGATCCCGGTCTTTACTACCCGCCCAGACACGATCTACGGGGCAACCTTCTTCGTACTGGCACCTGAACATCCCTGGGTAGAGAAGATCACAACTCCTGAACAGAAGGCTACCGTTGATGCTTATGTGAATCAGGCTCTGCACATGACCGAGATCGAGCGTATGAGTGCCGAGAAGGAGAAGACTGGCGTCTTTACGGGTGGCTATGTCACCAACCCGGTGAGCGGTGAGAAGGTTCCCGTCTGGATCTCCGACTATGTGCTGATGAGCTATGGCTCAGGTGCAATCATGGGCGTTCCCGCTCATGACCAGCGCGACTTCGAGTTTGCTCGCAAGTTCGGCATTCCAATCCTCGAGGTCATCCGTCCAGAGGACGAGCAGCCGGGTGATCCTGCAACCTGGACACAGGCAAAAGAGGCTCTGGGTGTAATGGTCAATTCTGGTCCCTTCGATGGCACACCTGCAGACAGGGCAATCGCAGAAGTTACTCAGTACATTGAAGAAAAAGGTATCGGCAAGCTGATGGTGAACTATCGTCTGCGAGACTGGTTGATCAGCCGTCAGCGCTACTGGGGCGCACCTATTCCAATCGCTTACTGCCCTGAACATGGCACGGTTCCAGTTCCAGAGGACCAACTGCCAGTCTGGCTGCCCGAAAATGTCCAGTTCAAGTCTACGGGTGAGTCACCACTACGTTACGAGCCAGATTTCTTAAACACGACCTGCCCGGTCTGTGGCGGACCCGCAACACGCGAAGCAGATACAATGGACACATTTATCGACTCTTCCTGGTACTTCCTGCGCTATGCCGATCCCCACGACGATGAGGCTGCCTGGAGTTTCGAGACACTGAAAAAATGGTTGCCTGTCGATCAGTATGTTGGTGGTGTCGAGCATGCTATTCTACACCTGCTGTACTCACGCTTTTTCGTCAAAGCCTTGCATGACATGGGACATCTAGACTTCGACGAACCATTCTTGCGCCTGTTCCATCAGGGTATGGTGCTGGGCTCGGACGGCCAGAAGATGTCCAAGTCGCGTGGCAATGTCGAAGCTCCTGATAAATACATTAGCAAGTATGGCGCAGATACCGTACGCTGCTACATGATGTTTATCGGACCATTTGAAGCAGGCGGCTCTTTCAAGGCAGAGAACCTGGAGGGTATCTGGCGTTTCCTGAATCGCTTCTGGAGCCTGGTCAACGAAGCCTGGACTGATAATGCACGTAATATAGAGACCAGAGAAAGTAAAGCCATTGAGCGACTCCGCCACAAAACCATTAAGCGCATCACTGAGGATCTGAGCAACTTCCACTTTAATACTGCTCTGGCGGCCCTCATGGAATGTAACAATGCGCTGATCAAACAACAAAATGATACAGTCGCCCAGAGCACAACCTATCGTAGGGCTCTGGAGACAATGATGCAACTGCTGGCACCACTCGCTCCACACATCACTGAAGAGCTATGGCAACAGACTGGTCACACAGGCACCATCCACAACACTGACTGGCCCGCTTACAATGAGGCCTTGACACAGGATGAAGCCTTTACGCTGGTCATCCAGGTTAACGGCAAAGTGCGCGAACGCCTTGAAGTCCCCGCTGACATTAGCGAACAGGAAGTTCGTGAGCTAGCTCTTAGCAATCCAAGAGTGGCGACATTCATAGGAGAAGCAACAGTACAAAAGATCATTTATATCCCCGGTCGTCTAGTAAATGTGGTTGTACGCAAAGACTAAACAGAGCTAGCAGGTCAGCTGCCTACGAACTGATTACAGGTTAACCTATAAATTGCCCTCGGTCTCTTTGAGTTCATCAAAGAGCGAGGGCTGTTGCTGTTGTTCGATGCGCTTCTGCTCTTCTTTCTGGAGCTGCTGTATACTCTTCTCTGGAGTTGGTAGGTTCTCTGGTAGGGTGGCTCCTGTTCTAATAATGGTTTCACGCACCTCTTGACCCATATCAAAGTGAGCCTTATTAGCCTCTTTTTTTTCCTGGATCCGCTCACGTTCGATCTTCTGTTTAGTCAGACTTGTTCGGAAAAAGTTGTAAGCAAGCTCATCACTTCCCATGTGGTCAAGTATTTCCTGACTCTTTTTCAGGCCTTTACGTTGATGAATATCCTTTGCTCCAATCCCACCATAAAGCCCTTTATATCCATGGTTGTAGAAGATAGCGAAATCTAGAGGTTTAGTTGCTCCTGCCTTTTTGACTGCTTCTTGCAACTGTGTATCAAGCTTTCTGATGTCGTTGCGGAGTTCAAGTCGTTGCTGGTCTTCTCCCTCTGGTAATTGTGCTAACTGGTCGGCTAATTCCTGACGACGTGTCTGGACCGCAAAATAAGTTTGGCCGAGGGCAACGATTGGCTTTGATGGATCAGCATTTTGTACGATAAGGTAGCAGGCATAGCGAGAGAGATGATAATCTTCTTTTTCTCGTTGGGCTCCCTTTCCTGCAGTGATCAAGTTAACCTGCAGGTTAAAATGATCCGAGACGGCTTGTCCGCTCTTCTCACATGCTATTTTTGCTTGCTCTATAGCATGCTGAAACTTCTGCCATGTCGAATATCCAAGTAGTTTGTATAGCTCGCGAGCGCTCCAGTACTCACTGCCTTGTTCATCTACTCTACGAATAGCATCAAATGGTGATGCGTGAGGTTTGGTGTTCTCTTCTGGCATCTGTTATTCTCCTTTCAACCGTCTACAAATTGTAGACAGTTGGTTACGCCTTTCCTGTTTTGAATTTGGCAACTCGTATACTCGTATCAATTTGTTACGGGTTGATAGCTATCCTTCCTTGGTGTAGTGCCCCTTTGCTCCCTTTCCAGTTGGGATCATTTTGCTCACATGGGCGAAATGATCTAAGAGGCTTTCTTAGCTCTTTGAGACAAATACTTTTGCTCTTCTCCTTTTTGAAGCACTCGAGAAACGCTTGTGCAACTATGCTAGCTACAATGCATACTAGCTGGTAAAGCATCAGCTTTCTTTTGCAATGTGCTTGCTTCGTTATCGTACTGCGTTACAGTAGTCTGGGCAGATTGCCGTGTGTCCTGAGCAGTATTTTCGGCATCCTGAGCATTTGTCAGAGCAGTGTCTATATCATTTTGTACATATGTAGGTGCTGGCATCCCTGTCGCGTTAGCCTTTGCTGCATTCTGGAGGTTAGTCCAATCAGTATTGACTGCCTGAACATCGTTTTGAACAGCCGACAAATCAAGGTTATACTGGGTCCCATCTGCTGAGAACTGATTGTCATCCGCATGGATTTGGTTCTCATCAGCATCCACCTGATTAGCATCGGCTTGGGTCTGATTATAATTTGTTGAACTAGCTCCACAACCAGCCTGAGAAGTATTTTGCTCAGTTGTATAGTCATTCTGCATTGCTCGCCAGTCATTAGCATATCCACTAAGCGTGCTTGTTTCTGAAAACGATGCTAGCGTGCTGCTATCACTTTTAAGTGTACTAAGTGCATTGCTAAGATGGTAGTTTGCATTACTCATTGCTTTTTGCTCGTCTTGCTGTGCTGTAGCTGTTGCCTGAGCATTGTATGCCGCAATTTGTGCACCATAGTATTGCTGATCTTGCTGATTAACCTGCTTTCGCAATGCATCTACAGCCTGGTTATACTGCTGTATCGATGCTCCGTTGAATGTCCTGCTTACTATGTGTCCATTGCTTTGCGGTAGATCCAACGTGATGATATTCCCACTGGCCATACCTGTGAATGATGTAGATGTCCAGAAAACCGAGAAGGTGATGGTAATTGATGATCCATCCTGAGTACCAGTGAAAGAATAGTTATATGACTTCGTTTGGGGTGGCACATTGTTTGTTTCCCCAATACCCTGCATGTGCCCTGCAAGTTGATTGTGTTTCTCGGTAAACTGAATAAACGCAACGCTAATTGAATCTGTTGCCAGATACCCATCTGGTAGACTATTGCTGCTAGCTTGAGAACTAGAGCAAGATATAATCATTAAGGATATGATACATAATACTACTATAAGATACTTCTGCATTCCATTGCTACCTTTCAATTGAAAAGCATTCCGATAAATGCTCGTACTACTTTTTTTATACACAATACTTATCAAGAGCTTGCTGGTAGCCCGACCATTGTCCAGGTTCTGGAGCCACCAACAGCAGGCACCTCCCATGCAGGCGTGCAATAGGTATTGTTGAGGATTGAGTGATAGCTGATTGTTCCGCGCCTATTTGAGTATTTACCTCGCTAAAGGCTGACTGTGCATCCATGGGTGTGTTGTAGACCCAGAGTCCGACACTATCCCACTGTAAATCCATTGAAGGATCAGGCCATAGTGCTGAGTCTGCTGCCTGAATGCCAATAGCATAATCTGAGCCGAACGCATTACCAATGCTTGTTCCATAGATCAATTTGTTATCTCCACTTTGGCATACGACAGGGCTTCCATAATTCCCTCCATCAGGACATGCTATATATTTACCACAAGGACACCCATCTTTCTTCATAGCAGTCACAATATCAGTCACAGTATAATTCGGATTTGTAGTAGGTTGGAGCGTTGCCTTTGGCTTTATGCTAATTTGGTAGGTTGATGACCAGTATGACAATCCCTTTATTGTAGCAAAGAATCCAGCAATAATAACAACTAACGCAAACAGGACAAAAAGTAACCATAGCCTCCTATGGCGCTGCTTCGGTTTCCACCCAGGAGTTGGGGGAGTTGGTATAGGCGATAGATTTCCACTATATGGGTCTACCTCATATGGATTGAGATAGTCTTGCAGTGTTGGATCGTTATACATCTACTTCTCTATTCTCTAACCTACTTTACTTTTTAAACTCCTCCCACTCTTTTCTCATGCGAGAATACCCAATCATGGACATCGTTAAAAATCCTCCGAGTGCAAGGCAAAGCGCTGCCATTACATATTTATTTCTTGTTTGCATTAATTCAACTTTATTTGTTATATCTTTTATGACAAATAAAGCTTTATCTGCTGTTGAATCTATAGCCGCTTGACGTTCTTTGGTGTTATCATCAATGCTTCTTATAACCTTGAAGTAACCTAGAATTCCTAAAATGCCTCCTATGATAGCTATGAAGACGCCGATACCTGTAAATATTGTCTGTAAGAGTGCAAGTACGTCTGAAATACCCATATACTACTTTTCCTTCCGATAAAGATAGACTCTATGGAATATAACGATTACTGGATATATCCCACGTTCATTTTGAGTTTAATATATAACATAGATACCTTTTTACATCTGATACCATTGAGCTTGCATTTATCAATAGTCTTCTCTGTTTTATTAGAGTAAATTCTATAGCTCTTGTGTACTATGGTATATTTGTTGGTATATCTACTGTAACTAATTCTTTTTAACAAAGGTTATTCTCTCACATTGATGATCTTCTGTCAACTACAAGCTACCTCTCTCATCATATAGCACTCCTAAATATTTCACATCACCTATGCACGATTTATAACTGCATCTAATTTTACACACCTTTTGTGATATATGGATGACATGATTAGTCAATCCTCAAGAATGAAAGAGCATGCAGAAGTTATTGTTGAGGCAACAAAGGATAGGGCCTAACATAATACCTTTCAGCTGTTCTGTTTTGTCTCTCTTCGTAACCCCCCAGCGTCATTCTTTGTATAAGGAGAGAGGCTCCTCTTGTTGAGATCCGGGTCTTTCAAAGTTGAAAATTGTCCCTCTTTCCCTCTATAGAAGTATGCAAACTTCTGCTACAATGTGTGCTTAATGGAAGATCACTGCCGAATGTGTTAATAAGGCACTCCCAAGAGTCATCTTCCAACCAAGGTTCTTGGCAAGACCCGTCTTTGTAGATGGAACTTTTCGAGGGCTTCAAACGTATATAGAGCAGATAGCTCATATGGGAAATCTCTACAACAAGAGAGTCGACTTGTATGAGCATGTATCAACACATCTGTGAAATATTTCACGCAGTGAATGTCTACGAGGACACAGCCAGCGCGTCCTTTTCCGCTTATACTTTGCTCAAAGGGAATAGGTAGGTACAGAGGATAGAGGCAAGCAGTACAAGCACATTGATATTTGAAAAAATGCAAAGCAGAGCGCCCTCTCTAGTAGAAAGTCTCTTCTACTACCTAGGAACGCTCTGAAGCCTCTATCACTATCAAGCGGAAGAAATACAACGGTGGATTGGCCCTCATCGGCACAGGTGGAAGGATAGGAACATGAACACACGACCTTTAGAAATGATTGCAAACGTTGATAATATCGTATCTGATACTGATGTTTTAACACAGTTAGGTTTCTCTGAAGATGAGATTATCTCGGTACTATGGTTACGGCAATGGTATCAGCATGGTGGAAGTGATCGCATCGAAGTACTGCGGCATCTGGAATTTATCAAGCTTCTCGTGGCAAACGGCAAGATTGAGTCATAACAATTTCCAGCATATTTATTCTACTGCTACATTTAATATGCAATTTGACTGTCCTCCGTATATTTTTAGCAAATAGCAAAGATATGGTTAAGAAACGCCTGGTGTTTTAAGAGATGCCAGGCATTCCTTAACCACTTCTGGGGATAACAGCCAGTGATACTTCTCGGCTTTCCTACTTAACGCGACTCTCCGGCACAAATAGGAAGGTGCTGCAGAAACCATTGCGCAGAAGCTGTGACCAGTTTGGTTTGCAAGGGCACACTGGCACGCCTCGTAAATACGTTATAATCGTTGAGACAAATATAATCCAGAATACGACGATAGAGCGTACCGCTTAGTCGCACAGCAAGACGGCAATCCTCACTGAGCATGGAGATGCCTGGTTGTGAACGCCGGTAGTAGTTATCAGCACGAGAAATCTGGAAACGGACCAGTTCACAAAAACCCTCATTGACCACACCAGCCACAAGATCCTTTTCAGTGTAACCAAAGCTAGCCATTTCTTCCTGAGGTAGATAGATACGATCTCTGCGGGCATCTTCGCCGACATCACGTAATATATTGGTCAACTGCAAGGCAATGCCCAGCTCAACGGCATGGACGAGAGCAGTATCATCGTGATAACCAAAAACGGGAGCGGTTAATAATCCAACAGTCCCAGCTACACGATAACAATACCAATAGAGTTCATCAAAAGTCTGGTAGCGTTTCACTGTGAGATCCATCTCAACGCCATTCAACAGCTCCAAGGCAGGTCTAAGTGGCACAGGATAGTGTTCGAGCATATCACCCCAGGCTTGCTGCACCGGCCCATCTGCGAACCCTTCACTCCGGTAGATACGTTCCAATGACAGCCGCCAGCTGTCAAGCGCCTTTCGCGGAGCGACCAATCCAGACAGATGACCTTTGGCGGGAGTCAGCTTCACTGCCTCATCTACAATATCATCAACGATACGACAGAAAGCATAGATCGCCCAAATTGCACGTCTTTTAGGTTGCGGCAAAAAAGATGATCCCCAATAAAAGGTCTTTGATGCACGCCGCGTCACGCGACGGCAGTATTCATAGGCTACCATCACTGACTTCCGTCGCATCAGATTTTTCCTATCCTATTTATCTGTCTATAAGACCCGCAATACAATGCATAGTATAGCTCAAAAACCATAGGAAATGCGCATGCACTCAAACCCAAGCACGGCCATTTACGTATATAAAAATGACGGACTCATGAGGCACTAACCAGGTTGGGAGTTGCTTCATACGATGAACTACGAAAAGATATAAGGACTTTTATGCGCATTATTCTCTATTTAGGAAAAGGCGGCGTTGGCAAAACCACGGTTTCAGCCGCTACAGCAGTTCGTTCCGCCCAGCAAGGAAAACGAACCCTGGCAGTCAGTACCGATCTGGCACATAGTCTCGCCGATTGCTTACAGACGAACCTCACATCTACTCCACAAGAAATCACCAAAAATCTCTGGGCCCAGGAGGTTAACGTATTAGATGAGATGAGGCGGGGTTGGGGCAAACTGCAAGAGTCGATGACGAAAACCCTGCGCAAGCAAGGTATCGATGCAGCTATCGCTCAGGAACTCGCACTTATCCCTGGCATGGATGAGATTGTCAGCCTCATCAATATCTATCGCAATGCACGTGAAGGCAATTTCGATGTAGTAATCATCGATGCAGCTCCTACGGGTGAGACCGTACGCTTGCTCAGTATGCCTGACACTTTCCAGTGGTATGCCAGTCGCCTCATGAAGATGCAAGGCGGAGCCCTAAACCTGGCTCGCCCGTTGCTTAAAGCGGTACTCCCCACAACTGAAATTCTGGATGCTGTGCAGTCACTTAGTGAGCACGTCAAAACGTTGCGCGACGTGTTGAGCAATCCTGACATTAGTTCCTACCGCCCAGTAGTCAATCCTGAGCGTATGGTAATCAAAGAGGCATTACGCGCAGAGACCTACCTTGCACTCTTCGGCTACCCTATTGATGGCGTGATATGCAATCGTGTCATCCCACCGGGTGACTATCAGGATGCATTTATGCAGGATATCTACCGTACCCAGGAAAAGCAGCGTCAGCGCATCCATCAAACCTTTGCTCCGCTCCCGATCTGGGAAGCGCCGTATCATCCGCAGGAGATTACCATCTTCGGCGACGAGGATCCGACGCAGGTCTTCTATCGTGGCTTGATCCAGGAGATCATCCAGCAGAACGACAGGTACATCCTGCGCCTGCCCCTGCCCCATGTCGAGATGGACAAGGTATCGATGACAAAGAAGGGCGACGAAGTGACCATCGAGATTGGCAATTTCAAACGCGACATCACCCTGCCTGCCATACTGGTCAATCAGGAAGCCACCGTTGCCAAATTTGTCAATAAGGCACTCGAGATTCACTTTAGTGCGCTACCACAGCAAGAAGATAAATCGGCTTGACATGGACAAGCCGACAAGATACTAGGACAAAGAGGGCAACTTTGCACAAGGCCATCGAAGCTTTCAAATTATCCTCTTTGTCCTTTGCAACTACCCGCTCTCTTGGCTATACTCGTAAAACTATTTCTCTCTTCAATTGTACTTTACAGAGTAGGTGAATAGCTGGGGATGTTTCAGTTAAGAAAGGCCCTCATCTGTATTGGAAGAGATGTGTAAATGGAAAATAAAATATAAAGAAGCTCTATGGGTTTTTGCGCTTAGCCGTCTAATCATCCTACTCACCAGCGCTATAAGCATTTTTGTGCTTCCACAGTTTATCCCGGAGTTGAGAAGACAGATCGCATTATCCGCTCCCTATAGCTCTGATATCTATACACTTAGAGTATTCTTAAACTCATGGTTTCGTTGGGATGTGAAAGCCTATATCAACATTTCCTTTCATGGGTACAAACATACACCCGATACTGCTTTTTTCCCTCTCTGGCCACTTATCCAACATTTTGGAGGACTCCTCCTTGGCGGACACTTCCCCGATTCTTACTATATTGCAGGTCTATTGCTTGCCAATCTCTGCTTTTTCTTTGCTCTTGTCTTGCTTTATCAGCTGCTATCTGAGGATTTTGATCCGGCACTTGCCAGACGAACCCTCATTTATTTGACATTTGCGCCCTATGCTATCTTCTTCTTCGCAGGATATACAGAATCGCTCTTTGTCTTACTCTGCATCGCTTTTTTCCTCTTCCTGCGACGAGGGAAACCAATGGATTGGTGGTTGGCAGGTTCCTTAGGTTTTTTAGCGGCACTGACACGCTCACTTGGCCTATTGTTAGCTGTTCCTTTTTTCGTCATGTACATCCGGCACTTTTGGATACCTCCTCAATGGGATAAACACAGTTTACGACTGAAACTCAATGCCCTTGCACCCATTTTGCTTCTTCCCGCAGCCACACTTACCTATATGTTCTACTTAAACTATACCAAGGGAGATCCATTTCTTTTCAAGACTGAAGAAGAGGCCGTCTGGCATCGTCACTTTACTCTTCCATGGGACATCTATAGCCTGATGATGAAGGTATTCACGACTCTCCTCTCCTCCCTATCGCTGCATAGCCTTTCCCTCACATCGATTGAATTCCTAGGATTGAATATTCTGTATAGCTTCTTTGCGCTTCTCCCTCTGGGGATACTTGTGTTAGGCTGGAAACGTATTCCCATACACTATGCTCTTTTTTCTTTAATATATCTCATTTTTGTACTCAGTACTATAGCAGATGCTAGCATTCCATTTTATTCTCATCCACGCTATATGATAATCCTTTACCCCATTTCCGTTATATTCGCTGTCTGGGGAAAACATCCACGGCTTCACCGCTGGTTCGTCACTATTTCATTAGTACTATTTGTGATCAATACAATCTCATTCACCACAGGTTTGTGGACCTCCTGATACGAGAGAAAGGACAAAAAAGAGCATATGCAGCGTGATTGGTCCAATGAGCGGCTCCTGCCTCGTTTTCCAGCGCCGAAACATCTTGAGATCTACGATATACGTGGTACCTCATTGGATACCCAACTAAGCATCGCAACGGCAGTTGGACTTATCAATCGTTCCCAACCACAGATCTACCTGCTGATCAGAAAGGACGACCTCTTCTGGCTACAAACGTGCTTGAAAGCTCTCCCTCATAATCACTCGCCATTGAGAAATGAGAACATTCTCTTCTCCCTGCTAAAAGCCTATCGCTCCACAATTGAAGGTCTCATCATCTATGATCCTACCTTACGCGATAGTATTAATATCGCTACTATGCTCGCAGCTCAACACAATGGGATAGTAGCCTCACCATCCCTGGTAGAACAGCTCCAGGAGGGTGGCTTCAGGCTTCCCATACTGTCTGATCTGCGCACATTTCGCTGGCAAAGCCGTACCCAGGCCTATCAATGGGCATATGAGCAACTCCTTCCTTCCGCCTCTTCAATGATAGTGACTGGTCTGAATCCTAATACTGCGGCAACCTTACGCCCATTCCTGGTAGCAAGCAACAGCTTTATTTACTGGCTTGATCCACGCAATATCCTTCCTGATTTAAAAGCAGGGGGAATATCAGAGGCTTGCCTCATGCACAAAATCTTGCGAGCATTCCCTGCGGGCACGGCACACCTTGGTTGGTTTATCGATGAAGGGGTGGGAACAACTTTCGCCTCTCTTTCGGCTCATCCTGTACTTGCCAGCGATTACCTATCCAATATGGAAATATGGGCGAGTGTCCCCGTATCCTCATCCTCAGAACCTGTCCCTGCACAAAAGATAACACCACCTCAACTTGATACCCGGAAAATTTACATTTCTTTCACGATCAGCGAAGGCGACAATCTCCAGTATAACCAGGAACGCTTGCTGAACCTCTGGCAGGATCCTGCCAGAGGTAATATCCCTATTGGGTGGACGATCTCACCTGCGCTGATCGAGGCCGCACCGACCATAGCAAATTACTTTAGAGAAACCGCAACTGAGAAAGATGCACTGATAGCAGGACCAAGCGGAGCAGGATATATGTATCCTTCATTCTGGTCATCCTCTCAACTGCCCTTCTTTTTGAAACGTACCGGCAGATTAATGCAAGAGATGATGATAGAAACTCTTGAAGTTTTGGATGCAAACATTCTGCAAAATCTTCCACTGGCTCTGCGTGCTTTCTTTTTTGGATCTGGTATGGCTTTGATAGACAGAGAGAAACAACATCTTTTCGCGCAGAACCTGTCTGCTTTCGATGTGAAAGGCATTCTCAGCGGAGGTGGCCAGAAGAGAGCCAGTTGGAAGACAGTTTCGGACTTACCAATTTATCAAAATGCTGGAATTGTCAAAAGTGTTGACGAAACACTCGCCTATATTAGAGCATGTACTCGCGCTGTTCCTCGTCCCTACTTTCTCAACCTCTATGTTGTTGCCTGGACAATGACCCCCTCTGACCTGCAGCAAGTAACAAGGGCACTCAGTGATGAGTATGAGATAGTTACACCTGTAACACTGCTCACATTTCTAAAAGAGTACAATTGACCTGAGAGAGGCCACGTGCTCTCCTCCCTCTCTCAAGGTGGATAAGGTTGCCAATAGACCACCACTCTTACTGGCTCTGATGAGCCTCATTGAGTATTCGTCTGGCATCCTCAATCGTCTCTGCATCGATTATGGCATCAATAATACTGCCTAGCACTTCCATATCTTCGATCAGCGCAGATTGCTCTTGTGCCAATGGAGCAAGGACAGGAAATTGCTTTTGCACAAGGTGAACAAGTCTCTGGCGCAATTGTTGCAGACCCTGCTGCAAACCCTGCTGCAAACCCTGCTGCAAACCCTGTTGGCGACCCTTTTCAAGGCCTTCTTCAAGGCCTTCTCCTATTATTTTCTGGTAGACCCAAGAACTCCTAAGTATATTGCTCATCTTATCAAACCTTTCTTGAAGCCACTGCATGTCGTCATCACTCTTGTCAAAAACGAGTGCTGCAAAAGCCCAACCAAATGTCAACAAATCCTTACGATCTCTTGCCTCGAGTTCAGCAAACATTTCTTCAACAACAACCCGGCTATTGCCTCCTTGTGTCAACGGCAGCAGAGGGAGTAGCCCTTCGAAACCCATCTGCTTGAATACTGCGGGTGAAATCTCCCACAGTTTGATATTGCGAAAGTAAAAAACGTGGATGAGTTCACCTAGCACCTCCTCCGTATATGGCGGCTCAACGATACCAGCTTCCTCTACTAAATATATTACCACCGAATATACCGGACAGCTTGCTAGATATCGGGTGACGACGTTGTATTCCCACACACGTCGAGCCATATTCCCGTCTGCCGTTCGTTGAATCTCGATGTGCAAGATGATCTTCAGACCATGCCATATCACATTGAACAAAAGATCGGCCTCGATCGTTCGTGCCTGTATTTCCTTGTCTCGTGTCCCTTTAAACTCGGCTCCTGGCAGTAAAAACGAGACCAATGTCTGTGCCTCCTGTTTGGTCAATGTCTTCATCCAAAAGTCCCACGGGTGCGCTATCTCGGGTTTCTCCGACTCTAGTTTCTCTGGTTTCGATTCCTCAGTTTTCAGTTTCTCTGAATTTGGTTCTGCCAACTTTGGCTCCCTTCTACCTACCGCTCTTTCAAGACTCATTTGACATATGAATACAATCTATAACGGATGTAAAGCACATATCAAAACAAGGTTAATAAATCACTACATATTTATTTATCACTACTATATCACTTTCATCTCCATAAGTCCAATTACAATTTATTCATAAACAATGATGAATATCTTCATTATTTAACCTAAAATAAAGCACACTCCATGATTGAGCACATTTCTTGGGCTCACACAACGGTCAAAAAAGCCCGTTACCACTTGACAGATGTTCCAAATACCATCTATCATGGAGGGCGCTGAACCATTGACCACCATAGAGCAGGATCTGTATTATTGTCTTATGTCTATGTCTAACCAGCAAATCACACCGCTCGCCACGTATGTAGAGCGAGCGCGTAAAGTATTACAATTCGAGCAGCGTACCAATCATCAAGATAGAGCCATTAAACCAGGTGGACTAGAGGCGTTTATCGCACGTTGGTACGAGGAAACCAGTGCCATCTGCAAAAATACTGGGCTCGATCTCGGTCCTATTCATCGTTTCGTTGAGCACTTTGAGGGCTATCACCAACAGGACCCAATGCTGCGAGCCGCCAGTTTGCGTGCCGCCCTTGCTATCCTCAACGAACTGGATAGTCATGGCCCTGAGCACGATATGTCAACGAAAGTACAGGCAACCCAAGCTACTAGTAACGAGAATGCCAGACAATCCAGAGTAGGACCTTCCGTCACACACTCCGTATTGCCTGCTGAGCCTGCAAAGAGAGAAGCAGCCACATCACAGCAAATTCCCAGTTCGCTTCGCTCGGATACGGGTATGTCGCAGGGCCATACAGTGCTGACGCTATTGACTGCTGACATTACGGCAGTTCCCGGTGTAGGTCCCACAGTTGCCAAACGCCTGCAGCATTTGGGCATCCGCACCATACGCGATTTGCTGTTCTATTTTCCACGCGAACATCGCGATTATAGCAAGCTGGTAAAGATTGCCCATATCCCCTTCGGTGAGGTAACAACTACCATGGGCTTGGTCTGGGATGTCAAAAGCCAGCGTACAAACAATGGTCGTACACGTACTATCGCTGAAATCTCTGATGAAACAGGCAAACTGTACGTCTCATGGTTCAATCAGGCATACTTACAAAAACAACTGCAGACAGCCAAGGGTGAGTACCTCGTTGTCACGGGCATCAAGCAGCGTTTTGGCAATAAAGTAGAGTTCTCTGTACGCAGCCATGAACTACCAGAACGGGGCGATTTGCTGAACACTGGCCGTCTGGTTCCCATCTATCCACTCACAGAAGGGCTGCATGCCAAGGCACTACTGCGCTTCACAAAGTATGTTGTTGATCGTTATGCACAGATGCTACCCGAGCATCTTCCCATGTCAATATGCAGAGCTGGTCAACTACTACCGTTACCAGAAGCAGTTACTCAGATGCACTACCCAGAGAACGAGGAGAAGCGTGCTGCTGCCCACCAGCGTCTGGCATTCGACGAGCTATTCATGATTCAGCTCGGTATGCAAGAGCGACGTAGCCGCTGGCAATACGAAGCACCACAGGGAAATGCGTTTACCATTCACCACGATCGGGTCTTCATCGATCCACCAGCTTCATCAAATCAAGGAGATGGACGGCACAGCACAGCCGAAATTACTCCCATTGGCTCAACGTTGTGGTCGGTCATCGCGACCGAGAAGCCGCTAGAGGGAACCCTGCCATTCTCGTTCACGGCAGCACAACGGCGCGTGATATGCGAAATTTTCGACGATATCGCAAAGAGTAAGCCAATGTGCCGCCTCTTACAAGGCGATGTTGGTGCTGGTAAAACAGCAGTCGCTGCTGCTGCCCTCTTTATGACAGCTTTGAACGGCTACCAAGGCGCTATTATGGCCCCAACAGAATTGCTTGCCGAGCAGCATGCTCGTAGCATCAGTGCCATGCTTGAACCATTCGGCATCCGCACTGTGCTACTCACAGGAAGCATGCGCCAGCGCGAACGTATGCTCGGACGCACAGAACTTGAGACCGGGCAAGCAGCCATCGCCATTGGGACACATGCACTGGTTCAGGAAGGTGTGATTTTCCAGAAGTTGGGACTGGTTATCATTGACGAGCAACACCGCTTTGGTGTCGAGCAGCGCGATGCCCTACGCCAGAAAGGCTATCATCCCCACATGCTAGTTATGACCGCTACGCCGATCCCGCGAACACTGGCTCTGACGCTCTATGGGGACCTGGACGTGTCAGTTATCGATCAACTTCCTCCTGGTCGCCAGAAGATCATTGCACGCTGGCGCACCGGCACCAAGCGCAACGAGGCCTATACTACTATTAAGCAACAGGTCGCTGAAGGACGTCAGGCTTTCATTATCTGCCCATTGATCGAAGAATCAGAGTCACTGGAGGCTAAAGCAGCGGTCAGTGAATACGAACGTTTGCAGCGCGAGGTATTTCCCCACCTGCGCTTAGGCCTGCTGCATGGCGCAATGAAACCAGCTGAGAAAGATCAGGTGATGCGCAGCTTTCGCGACCAGGAACTCGATGTCTTGGTTGCCACTTCGGTGATTGAGGTGGGAATCGATATACCGAATGCGACGGTGATGGTGATCGAAGATGCAGATCGTTTTGGTCTCTCGCAACTGCACCAGTTCCGTGGACGTGTTGGTCGCGGCAAGCATCAATCCTACTGCTATGTGCTGAGTGCTGATGCCAGCGTACAGGCTCAGGAGCGCCTAGGCGTCTTCCAGGATACGGACGATGGTTTCCGCTTGGCTGAGCAGGACTTACGATTACGCGGTCCAGGTGACTTTATCGGTGTACGCCAGAGTGGCATGCCCGAAATGAAGGTCGCGGACCTGAATGATACCAGACTGATTGAACTCGCTAGGCAACTGGCTGCGCAACTCTGGGAGAGTGATCCCTACTTACGTAAGGAAGAACATGTCGCCTTGCGCGAAAAGATGCATCTCTTCTGGCAGAATTTTATGGCACATTAGTCCCTAGGCAAGATCACCTTCCAACAGCATAGCCTACCTTAGATACACTTGTTGCGCAGCATACGGGAAAGGAGTACAATACGTCCTGAAAAGAGGCTGAAGGTAACCTCGTTTTTAGGAAAGATAGTGGAGACTGTCAGGGACCCGATCCCCTTTTAGGGGATGGGCATGTAGAAATGGGGTGGCATCTGCCCGTCTTGTCTGCTTGCTTCACCTGACCAGACCCAGCCACCAGTCTTCTTGCCTTTGAAGAGGACTGACGGGGCTACGTTATCAGGGAGTGCTTAAGCTCCTACCTGTAGAACCAGTGGGTTAAACAGGTTTACGAGGGTTAGTGCCAGTGCTCACTGGATGTGCCGCCTGATAACTTCGTCGAGGCCACCATTACCCGGGAAACCGGAGGGGTTTAGCCGTTCCAACACAAAACGGCTCCCCGCAAGGGGATCAACCTTGAACAGACCCTGTCTGCAGGCAGTTTCTTTCCTCCCATCCCCTCAAGGAGATGGGCCCCAGAAGGACGTTTTATGGCAAAGAAAAAAATTACGCAAATAGCTGTCTCGTCGGAAGAGAATACACAAGTGCAGCAGGTATTTGAGCAATATCACCAGATTGCCAATAACTTGCATGCGAGCAAGGACCAGAAGCAGGCAGAAACTGCTTTGGCTGAAATCAATAACTTGTCGGAAAGTGCTCAGATAGCTTTACTTAAGGAATTGTCAAAAGAAAATCAGGTCGATGCTGCTGATGTTCTGACTGCTATCAACGAATTGAGTTCCTTGAAAAGTGTCCGCAAGGAGGCACGGCGTTCGTTGATACGGCTTGAAGGCACAAAAATTTACCCGAGTTGGGGACCACCTATTGATCGAACTCCTGCAATTAGTGCAATCCAGCTTACGACGAACCCGCCACGTTTCTGGAAGGGTCTTGTTAGCGATACACGCGAATCAGGCGAGGTCCAACTCCTTCTCTGCTGGGAACAGGGAGAGGATTATAAGGATATTCGTATTCTCGGATTCTTACTCGAATTTTGGCACGATGGAGTCAAAGACTTTTTCACCAGTATTGACAACAAACGAGGCTTTGACAAGTTCTTTGCTGAGGTAAGCGCGAGTATGCCTGATGTGGAAATGAAGAATTGCTCATTAGCTCAGGGGCGCCGTCTGCTGCTGGAGGCTCTTGCTACCAACAAACGGTATAGCACAACACCCTATAAAGATTATCGCTTTCACCTCTCGCTCATCAAGCAATTGATACTAGAGGCACCCGATCTTGGTGAAGATGCTGCTCTTGATGAAGATACTATCCTTGATGAAAAGAGCAAGGATAGTATCAATCTGCACGGTTTGGATCCTCAGACAGTCGTTGTCAATTTTGTTGAGTATTGGGTCAATGAGGACTATGGCATAGCCTATGACCTCCTCTCGCACGATAGCCCTTTGCGCGAAGGTCTCTCAAGAGATGAGTGGATTGAACGCCGTGAGTCCTGGGCAGCTGAAGCTCACCCGGGCGACCTCGAACCGAGCTTTATCTACGAACGCGACCTGCAGAAATCGAAGCTTTGGATTCCTAACCCATTGCTTGCACGTCGTCCAATAACACACAAAGAGATTGAGACTGGCTGGTCTATCGGACTGGATGAGACACCTCTTAGCGATACGCTGCCAGAATTGCCTGAAGCCACTGCAATCTACGAAGAGACAGGGCGGCACTGGTTCTGGCCAAGTTATACTCTCGTTGAGGAAAACGGCGATTGGCGCATCCAAAGTATGACCGATGAGGGAATGAATGCACTCGATCTTCCCATTGAGGAACTGCAAAACAAAATTCAGGAACTCGAAAGGCATGCGAATGAGTTTGCGGCACGGTATTCAGTTGAAGAGGTAAAGCAATTCAAAGATGAAGACGCAGGAAACTACCTCGCAGTAATTATCAGGTATATAATACAATCTGCCTATTACAGCGATATACTTATCAAGAAGTCACCGCTTGACCGCTCAGTCTACGAAGATGCTGCAGCTCGTATGGGCACACTTAACCACTATGAGCGTTGCCTTACCTACTTGATACCACTAGCACAACGTTTTTCAGAGCAGCGAGGTTCGTGGTTGAGGAAAATAGCTGCAATACAGCGGCTACTGGGTCAGGATTTCGCTGAGGAGGGAGACGATGAACGTGCCGAACGTTGCCAGGAACTTGCCATAGAAGCACTGCGCGAGTCGCTGGCTGCTGAGAATAGCTTTGATGCGCACATCTCCCTGGCCGAGTTGCTTATAGAAGAGGATGAGGACCTTGATGAGGCAGAAGATCACCTCCTACAGGCTAAAGAGCTGATTACTGATGATCCAGAAGAGGAGGCCCATATCGAAATGCACCTGGGCGAAATTGCTACAGAGCGAGAGGAATATGAGGAGGCTCTGAAGCACCATCAACGTGTTGTAGAGCTCCTGCCAGACTCTGCCGCATCCTGGTTTGATTTGGGAGAAGCTCATCAAGCACTTAAGCATTTTGAAGAGGCCGAGACCAGCTACAAACGCGCTCTTGAGTTAGAACCTGATAGCCCAGGTTATTACTAATAAGGAGAACGATCAACCTTCGAAAGCCTTCGAAGCACTTCAGGAAGGCTTAGCAGCCAATCCAGGTTCTGTTGCCTCGCACCTTTACCTGGTATCACTCTACATGGAAAGAGACGATTACCACCAAGCAGAAATAATGCTGAGCAAGGCAGAGCGTATCGATCCAGAATCTCTCGATGTTCGCTCATTCCGCTTTGTGCTCAATGCGACTAAACCGAAGCAGACATACGACACCAAGAAATTGAACAAACCTTCAAAACACAAGAAGAAAAGATAATGATGGGGGCACTCTCCTCGTCGAGATGGAAAGTGCCCCCATTTTCCCTTATAAAGGCTATAAGAAAGTCTCGAGGAGAGAGACTACCTAGCTGCCCGGTCCTTCAATGGTGACCTCGACGATTTTTTCCTGCACTGCAGCATTGCCAGGGAGAAAGTAGCTTCCATGAGGGTCCTTGCCATTGCTAAAGTCGGGTACTGCATAATCTTGGTCGACACGGAAGCCCGGCCTTAGCCAAGAACCAATCACATCTCCTTGGGCATGAATATTGACCCATTTCCCGGTATTGCGTGGCTTACGTCCAGAACGGTCATCAAGCAATTGCTGGACCATCCAAAGGGGACTGCCGAGCGTGAACAGGTCTGCCAGTTGAAATGCGGGGAGTTCTACTTCGAGATCGATCAAGCTCTCGTAGGCAACAACCGTACCCCAGCTATGCGCTATGATTGAGATGGCATCGCCTTGACCAACAAGCGGACGCAATTGCTGCTTGAGCTTCTCCTTGACAGCATTGCGTATGCGTCTACTCACAAGATATTGTGTAAATTCACCGATGTAGTCTTGCGGATCTGTGATCCATATAGGGAGTACAGCCAAATCGGCAGCCCCTGCCCCTGTGATGCTTGACCATTCGCCTAGTAATGGGATACCTGCAGCTCGTGCTACTGCCGATCCACGCGCCAGCAAAGTAGTTGCTAGTGCATTGTGCAGGTCATCCGCTACAACCTGTTCCTGGGGAGTGAGAGGGATGCTAGGTTCACCTAAATGCAAGACATTCATCACATCCCTAAAGACAGTGGACCACAATACTTCAATGTAGTCAGTGATGGGAAATTTCAGGTAGGTATTGAAGGCATTGCGCCAACTGATTGAATAGCCTGCCTGAGGATGGCCAATCCCATGCACCCATACAACACGATAATCCCGAATATTCAAAATACATCCTCCTTACTTATCCAACGACCACACGCTAGCCCATCTAGCGGACGTTTCCGCCCACGCTTTTTCCAGATATGGGCCTGCTCCTCTTTTTAGCAAAATAGCAATATCTTTCAACAAGACACGATCTAGGAGATCGTGCTTTATTTCCCATCATACAAGACGCCTCTAAGAAGTAAAAAGTCACAAAATTTGCTAGGAGATTTTTTGTTTACACGTCACTTTTAAAGACATACTATCAGACAAGTAAAAATAAGGTTCAGTCAGGATTTTGTCGTGTTACACAATGAGATTTGAGCTCGCTTGACCCAACTTTTGAGAAGCCTCGCTTAATGGGGCAATAAGCCTTATACATTTCGCATTACTAATGTATAATCATGAACGATGAACACAGCACGAATGGCTCCCTCGAAAGGTCTTAGCTCACTAATTTTACTAATTTTACCCAATTTCACTAATTTTACAGTCTTTACAGTTGTTTGAGAGAATGAAAAGATGATATCATGAGAGGCAGTCGGAAAAAAGAGATGACCTTTCTTGTCCCTCTTACCCTCGATACTCTATAGAAAAGAACATCGCATAAAGATGGGCCTGCTCTTGAGAACATGTTAAGGAGTAAACGATGAATATTCGCAAGGCAGATCACCTAGCCCTGCTCGTCGCGAACGCCGAACATTCGCGTGATTTCTATAGTCAGGTGCTAGGTATGCAAGAGATTCCGCGCCCCAAGCACTTCAATTTTCCTGGCGCTTGGCTGACCAAGGGAAACTTTCAGATTCACCTGATAGGTGAACAGGTCGAGGGGCGTGCCAAGCAGGCGTACCCAGGATACCGCCCTGATGAACTGGAGTCGGGACTTGTAACTCACCTAGCTTTTGAGGTTGATGATCTGAAGGCTGCTATAGAGCACTTGCATGCACAAGGGGTAGAAATCGTCGCTGGGCCTCGCCCGCGTGGTGATGGTGTCCAGCACTTATATATCTGTGATCCTGATGGCTACGTTATAGAACTCTTCGTCTGGGAATCATGAGAAATTGCCAGACATGACACTGTTGGCTAAGGGGGACTGCTTCACAATCCTCAGAGAAGAGCTGTCTCCCAAAGCAAGCAGGCAGTATACCCCAAATCTGATACTGGTGGCGAAGTGATTGCTTAAGCTCGGGATGGAGAAATGTGCACTCTTGATGTGAGCACGCTTTTGGACTTCGCCACCAGTATCTTCTGAGGTGTATA
>WNFJ01392016.1_pt1 | contig 23825 bp, 22 predicted proteins | sample 5400461 | NCBI WGS metagenome assembly WNFJ01 (sample SAMN13153349, study PRJNA577476) | soil metagenome | isolation source: 115 cm saprolite on Douglas fir-dominated hillslope | place: USA:California | collected 2013-09-17
GGGGCCGACTTGGATCTCGGAGCGTTTCCCATGCGCCGTAACCACCGCTTCGTACGCGACCAGCCGGCCCAGCTTCGTGATCGATCCGGGGCGGAGCAGCGCGAAGCGAGAGAGGAGCGCGCGCCGGGTTACGGTCGGCTCGGCCCTCGGCGCTCGATCCAGCTGCGGCGGTCTAACCGGCGGCGCCGGTCGTCGAACCCGCGGCGGTCGATGCGGAGACGGCGGTCGTAGCTTACGGGAAGGAAGATCAGGCGCCGGTCGCCGATGCGCCGCTCCTCGCCGGTCCGCCGATTCGGGAGCCGCCGACGGTCGCCCAAGTCGCGGCCCTGCCGCGGTGGCCCGTTCACGCTGCCGCCCTCCCCTGCGCTGATCTCTGGCACGATGTCGTCGCCGTCCCCGATGCTCCGCCTCAAAGATAGCCCACCCACCAGATGTCGCCGCGCTCCGCTCTGACGGCGCGGACCGGGTGTTGACGTACCGCTGGGCCGGCCGCTAATCCCGGTAGGGGTCGAACTCGTGCTCTCCCGCCATCACCACGATGAGCGGGGTGAGCGTGTGGAGCACGGTGACGGTGTCGCCCTGCGCCGCGAGGACGTCCGGCAGGCGCCGGTACGCGTGCGGCGATTCATCGAGGCCGCCGCCCCGCAGGATCACGCCCTTGCCACCCACCCACTCGCGCAGCATGTCCCAGGTCACCTTCCCGGGCCGGATCACTTCGCCCGTCCTGCGGTGCACCTTGCCGCGCGCCTCCGTGCGCGACATGACACGGCCCGCGCCGTGGACCGTCGAGTACAGGGCCGCGCGCTGCCGTGCGGAGTCGCCGCGCGCGCCCTCGATGATGACGGCGTTGTCGCCCATCGACCCGCCCACGAAGCCCCGCTGGCCGGGAAAGGCCGGGGTCGCGCCCTTGCGGACGACGATGTACTCCGTGCCGTCGTGCGTTTCCCGCCAGGCGAAGTTGTGATGGTTGTGCACGAGCTCGACCTCCTCACCGCCGAGCAACGCCGTGACCTTGCGGGCCACCCACTCCCGCCCGGCGTAGGCGTACTCGCCGGCGAGCCGCATTAGCCGCCAGTAGTCGTGCCCGAGCGGCTGATCGAGCGACAGCAGCGCCTCCCGCTCGGGGACCCGGTCGCCCCAGCGCTTGCCCTGCGCCAGCGCCAGCGTGCCCGACGCCACGGTGTGCCCGAAGCCTCGGCTGCCGAAGTGCACTCCGACCCAGATGTCGCCCTTCTCATCGGCGAAGACGTCGACGTAGTGGTTGCCACCGCCCACCGTGCCGAGCTGCTGGCGGGCCTTAGCGCGCAGGCTGTCCCGTTCGTGCCGGCCCGGCACGGCCTCCCACGCGGCATGCTCGAAGAGCGGATGATCGGTGGGGGCGTCGTCGGCGCGGTTCGTCCGGCCCGTGCCGAAGGAGATCGTGTGCTCGATCTCGTCCGCCAGCGCCTCGAGATCGGCGCGACGGTAGTCGGCGACGCGGCGGTTCGTGCGGATGGCGGCGTTTCCGCAGCCGATATCGAAGCCGACGCCGACGATGCTGACCTGGTTCCGATATGCCGCCACGCCACCGATGGGCATCACATATCCCAGGTGGCCGTCCGCCATCAAGGCGACTCGCTCGGCGCGGCTCGCCACATCGCGCAGCTGCGCCAGCGTCTTGGCTTCGTGCGCGCCGAAAATGGCGGGTTCGGTCATACCCTAACGGAGTCCGGTATACGCGTGCGGCATTACTCACCACCGAACACGAGAACGTAGCCGTTCGGATCGCGCACTTCGAACTCCCAGTCACCGTAGGGCTGTCGCTTCAGAGGCATCTGAACAAATGCTCCGCCGCGCACCGCGTCGTACAACGCGTGCACGCCCCGCATCCGGATATACGCGTCCCAGAGTCCTTCCGGGCGTCGGGCGGAGAGATCGGGCTTCTTGTAGCCAAGCAATGACAGCAGCATGATTTCCGCCGCATCACGCTGCAAGCTCTCGTAGACGAAGGGTTCCTCTCCCGGAAACGTCCCTGTCGTGCGGAAGCCGAGATGCGCCGCATACCAGCGGGCGGTGCTGGCGACGTCGGGGACCAAGAAGGTGGGCACCGCCGCCTTGATCTGGATGTCAGCGCGTGTGGTGGTTGACGTGTCGGTCAATGAAGTCCTCTCCGCCTGACTGGTGGTGGCTGCGTTGCCGTGTGCCGTCAGCGCCGCCTAACCCCATCGCTCGTAAGCTGCTGGCGAAGGGACTCCTGGCGCTAGGCCGTAGCGCCGTGGAGGACCCAGCTGGTGAGGGGCCGTATTTCTTCCCATTTCCGCACGCGCGACAGCTGCTCAGACGCTTGAAAGGCCGCTCATTCTTGACAAGGGCGGCCTTAAGCTTTACCATGAAAAGTACTTTCCGCTTTCCATCCTGTGGGTGACTGACCGAGAGGGTTGGCATGAACATTCGACTTAGCACGATCAAGCGCACCATCGCTACTACGGAGCTGCTGCTCATCGCCCCGGCCGCCCTCTTCATGACGGCGCTGTTCGTGCGCAACGTGCAGCCGGAGCAATACGAACCGGCGCACACGGCTCAGCAGATCGTGATGTGGTACGGAGCGCGGCCGTGGACTCTTTGGGTGGGACTGATGGCGTTGCCGCTTGCCGTGCTCGTCACCGGCTGCGTCACGGTACTGCGCGGCTGGCACGACGACACGGAACTGCAGCAGGCCGCGCGTCAGACGCTCGCCGCAATCCGCGCGCACTTAGCGACGCTGTGCGTCGCCGCGGCGACGGTGGCAGCCGCAGGCGTGCTCGCGATTGTCGCCCTGCATTCGCTTACCGACTGACGGACTCGTACGATTCCTGCCGCGAACTCGTGAGCGGTAGGCGACGACGAGCGCCATTTCCCAGTGGGAACGGTTCCTGGCACAAACGCCGTGAGCCAATCGACGCACGATCGAAGGCGTGTCGCGTCAGGCTCTGGTCTCTTCTGTAGAGATGTGTGTAGCAGATTGCCGACGCTGACCTCCACGCCGCGGGGACGCGAGCGCTAGGCGCTGCGCAAGGCGGGCTGCGCTTCGGCGCTGGCTTCGCTAGTCAGGTCCCGCGGGCCGAGCTGCACCCCCACCTTCTCGAGAAACTCATTCGGCGGCGTGCCGCCCGCGAACACCCAGACGTAGTCGTTCGGCAGCTCGCGGACCGTCCCCGCCACGTCGAGCAGGACCGATCGCTCCCGGATCTCGACCGGCTGCGAGTTGAAGATCACCTGGAGCCGGCCAGTCTTCGTGTATTCCGGCAGGCGCTGGGTGTTACGCTCCTTGATGCGACTGAACGCCTCGCGGCGGTAGGACCGCGTCACCCGGTTGCCCTTTTGGTGAGCGAGCCCCAGCGCCGCCTCGACGGCGCTGTCGCCACCGCCCACCACGAGGATCTGCGCGCCAGTGTATGCCTCCGCCTCGATCAAGCTGTACATCACCTTCGAGAGCTCCTCACCCTTGATGCCCAGGCGGCGCGGCGTGCCGCGACGGCCCAGGGCGAGGATCACGGTCCAGGCTCGGTAGGCGGCGCGGGCCGTTTGGATCGTGAAGCCGCCATCGGGCTCCCGCTGAATCGTGTCGACCTTTTCCAAGGTGTTGACCTTGAGCCCGGCGCGGTGGTGCAGCCGCTGCCAAAAGGCGAGCAGCTCTTCTTTCTTGATTTCGAGCTTCTTCCACTTGCCGTGGAGTGGGAACTCGACGGGGCTCGTGAGCACCAGCTTTTGCCGCGGGTATTTCGCGACGGTCCCGCCGAACTCGTCCTGCTCGAGCGTGACGTAACTCAGCTTGCGTTCGATGGCACGGAGCGACGCGCTGATCCCCCCTGGTCCGGCCGCGATGCCGTGAACCCGGAGACCGCGTTCGACGACGCCTACCGCCAGGGCGCGTGGGCGGGGGTGTCATGGCGGTTCCAGCGGCGCTACCGGGTCGGCTTCGACGCCCGCTCATCGAGCGGCGGCCCGGCCGGCAGCGCCACCGCTGGGACGCTCCGCACGCGGAGTACGTACTACAGGAATCCTCCGGGCAGCGGCTGGCTCGAGTCCGCCGCGTTCGCGTTCGAGCCGGGCGAGCGCTTTCATCTCGACCTGAACGGCGGCCTGCGGGCCGAGCACGACCCGCTCGAGCAGCCCACCAACGTGCTCGTGACCTGGGTCGGCGCGAACCTCGACCTGACGCTGGCGCGGGCCTGGTACGGGATGCTGTCCGCGACGCGGCAGCGCGGGGGCATCGACGGCAACGATCAGATTTACGGGGGAGTGAGCTTCCGGTTTTGAGCTGGGCCGCAGTGAACGGGGTCCGGCGCCACCTGGGCATTGAGGTAGGTGGGGGGGGGGAGCCCGTGGGCCTCCTACGCAGTGCGACACGTGGCGATCGCCGATGCTCCAGCCGCGCCTTATGTCTGCTGTTGACCGAGTAGCCCAAAGTACGTACATTTGTACGTACTTTGAGGAAGTGAGGCATGATGGCTTCCTACAATGCGAAGGCTACAACAGTGGGTAACTCCAAAGCGCTTCGGCTCGATCGAGCGCTGTTCCAAGCACACCCCGAATTTGCGACTGGGGAATTCAAGGTCAGCGTGCTCGGCCCTGGGGCGATGCTGGTGACGGCAGCGACCCGAGCCAGTCGGGAACAGGCCGAGACCGATCCTGTTTTGGAAGGGTACTTGGCGTTTGTGGAGCAACAGATGCTCAATCACCCGGAGTACATTCGCCCACTCACTACCGAGGACGTGCGCGACCTCGACACCCTTCTTGCCGACGTCGTGGTGGATCGCGATGAGGAGCTTGCCGACGACTTTGAGCTGCCCTAGCCCGTGACGCGCGGTCCGGACGCTCGATCGTCCGTCAAAGGCCAGTCGTTAGTTGTCAACGGCTGGTCTTTGTACATCTGGACCGACCTTGCTCAACGCTGGCTTGTTCTCCGAACAGCAGTTGAACGCCTTCGCCAACAGGACCCTCACGAGTCCGTCTATTCGCCGGCGGCGAAGATGCTCAAGATGCTGGCAGCGCTGATGTTCAAAGAGATCCCGGCGGACCCGAATGCCAAGCGGTACCGGCTCGGACACTCATTAGGCAGCCAGTTCACCTCCTGGAGGCGCGCCAAGTTCTTCAGGCGCTTCCGCCTCTTCTTCCGCTTCCACAGCCAGCGGCGAGCGATCGTATACGTGTGGCTCAATGACGAGCACACGCTTCGGAAGGCCGGTGCCCGCACCGATCCTTACGCGATCTTCGCCAAGATGCTGGCGAGTGGCACCCCACCCGACGGCTTTGACGATCTGCTCCGGGCGTCTGGTACGCTCCGCGCTCCGGACGGTCCTTAGAGGGAGGCAGCCGCGTAGGCTAAGTGGAGGCGTGGTTGCTCGCGATGAAGCCCGTTTGTAACTTCGCTCACCCCGACGTCGTGGCCCTCGCCAACGTGACGAGTCCTAACACGGCCGTCAGGCGGCCGGACGTCGACGGGGCGAGTACTTGAGGCAACCTCTGCGAGGAGGGACGCGACGTGAGAACGAAGATTCCAGCGGTCGCCCTGGCGCTCTGGGGCGCAGCCTTGCTGCCGCCAGTCACGCATGCCCAGGCGATCACCAAGGTGACGGTGAAGATCACGTCACCCAAGAATGGGGCCACGGTGACCGGCCCGGTAAAAGTCACGCTCCAGGCGACCGGCGTGGAGATCGTCCCCGCGTCGGACGAGCGGCCCGGCACGGGACACCATCACCTGTATGTCGATCATGACGTGACGTTGGACCACGACACGATTCCGAAGGGCCGCCCCGGGATCATTCACCTGGGTCGCGGGCAGAGCGAGTTCGTGTTGGACTCCCTCAAGCCTGGTGCGCACCGGATCATCGCGGTGGTAGGGGACTGGAGACACATCCCCCTGAACCCACTGGTCGCCGACACGGTGAAGTTCACCGTAAAGTAGATCCGAGTCCTGGGGGGGCGCCCGACGGCGCGGCAATGCTGCGCTCGCTCGGCGGTGCCGAGGCGGCGGTCCGCCCAGAGGCCTCAGGATTTCTTGCGTCGCGCCCGGCTGCCGCTGGCAATCGCGCGCTGCATGCGGAACAGCTCGAGCACCTCGTGTTCCGTGGTGGCATCTTCCGGCGCCTTGTCCGAGCGGACGCCGTCGAGCATCCGCGGGAACCGGAGGGCGTAGCCCGGCGCCGTGCCCGACTTCCCGCAGGTGTGCAGGGGCGAGCGGGTGATCTCGTCGGCGAGCACCTCGACGACGAACCGCGGTTCGACCCATACGTCCGGCGTGATGAGGGAATCGACCCGGCGCGGGCGTGACGGCGTGGCCGCGCCATCGAGCAGCGCGCGCAGCGTCTTCCATTCCTGCTCCGAGGGCCCCGACCCGATCTTCGCGACCGTGCGGAAGCGGTCGCCCCCGGGGTCGTAGACGGCGGCGAGGAGCGACCCGATGCCCAGGGCCGCCCGCCGCCCGCGGCCTGCCAGGTACCCGACGAGGACCACATCCACCGTGTCGCGCAGCCGGGACTGATAGGCGCGCTTGAGCTTGACCCAGTCGTAGCCGCGGGCCCCGGCGCGATACGGGGCGTCGGGGCGCTTGGCGACAACGCCCTCGAGGCCGCGGCGCAGCATCGCTTCGAAGTACGTCTCAAGCTCGGGCGCGCGATCGGTGACGAACACTTCCGTGACGGCTACCGGATCATGGGGCGTGGCGCGGAGCAGGGTAGCGAGCCGGCGGTGTCGCTCCCGCTGCGGCTCGGGGAGATAGTTTCGTCCCGCGGCATAGAGCAAGTCGAACGCGAAGAGGCGCAGCGGATGGCGCTCGGCCGCCTCGGCGACCTGGTACTTGCGCTTGCGCGTCATCGTCACCTGGAAGGGTAGGAATCGGCCCGTCGTGGGATCGTAGCCGACGGCTTCGCCCTCGAGGATCGCCTGGCGGACGCGGAGCTGGCGGCGTACGCCGGCCGTGAGCTCGGGGAACATGGCGCTCACGTTCTCGAGCCGGCGGCTGAACGCCCACACGCGATCGCCATCGCGGTGCAGCTGGAGCCGGAAGCCGTCGTACTTGGGCTCGGCGTGAACCGTGCCGAGGCGCTTAATGATCGCTGCTGCCGAGGGTAGCCGCTGCGCGAGGGCGGGCCGCACGGGACTGCGAACCCGCGGCGCGATCCGCCCTAGGCCGCGCTCGCCCCGCTCGTAGGCGAGCCGGATGACGCCGCCGAGGTCGGAGCGGACGTTGTACGCGTGCTCGATGAGGCTTTTCTTGCGCCGGTCGCCCAACGCTCCGGCGGCCGCCGCCTCGATTACGGTGGCGTCACCGATCCCGAGGCGCAGGCGGCCCTGTACGATCCGCACCAGGTAACGAGCCTCGAGCCCGCTGGCGCGCCGTACCAGCGCCACGAGAAGGTCCGTCTTGCGCTCCACCGCGCCGGGGCCGGCCGCGCGGGCCACCTCGAGCAGCGCGTCGTAGGCCTCGCGCACCCGCAGCCGCCGGCCCGGCGCCGCGGTGACGAGCGACTCGGCGACGAGGCCGAGATCGCCCGCCCGCTTGAAGCGCTGGGCGAGCTGCGCCTCGGTCGCTCCGTACGCCCGGGCCAGGGTGCGCAGCAGCAACCGCTCGCCCACGCCCAACTCCACCCCTTCGTACGGCGGCCGCAGCTGGCCCTGCAGCAGAAACACGACGGCCTCGAGCTCCGCCCCCGCGACCCGGGCGAACAGCTTGGCGACGGTGGCGACGGCGGCGAGCCGCCGGCCGCCGGCTTCCAGGCGCGCGAAACAGTCGGCCAACTCCCTGAAGTACACGGCTCACTCCCTTGGTCGTTGCATCGTGCGATCTACAGGCGCTGCCAGGGCCGGACCACGAACGACCGCGCCACGCGCCGCGCGCCCGGGGCCAGAGGCGTCGCTAGCCGCCGAGTAGCCGGGTCAGCTCCGTGACGAATCCCCGCTGCCCCGGAAGGATCTTGCGCAGCGCCGCAGGAACGGAGAACCAAGCCGCGCGGTCTATCTCTGGAAATTGCTCCTGCTTGCCGGACCGCGGCGGCCATTCGAGCGTGAAGGCATTGCTGTGCAGCTGGGTTGGGTCGCAGTCCCCTTGGACCGCCCACGCATGGATCACCTTGCCGCTCGGCTGCCGCAGCGTGGTGAGGGGAAGGAACTCTCCCTGGGTCCCGCAACCGGTTTCTTCCAGGAACTCGCGCTGGGCGGCGGCGAGCGGCACCTCTCCGGCTCCCACCTCGCCCTTGGGAATGGACCAAGCCCCCTCGTCCTTCTTGGCCCAGAAGGGTCCGCCGGGGTGGACGAGCAACACCTCCGGTGCTCCCTCCAGCAGGCGGTACAGCAACAACCCGGCGCTCGTCTTCGGCATGAGGCGGTGTAGCGCTCGCTGATCTGGGGTTCGGCGCCTGGCGCGATCGGTGGCCGGCGCACGTGCCGACTCCGACGATTCGGCCACGGCGCCAGCGCCGCGAGGCGCGGTAGTGGCTGGAAGTTCGCCCTCAGGGGGCGGCGGGCAAGGCCCGCGGCATCCGGCGCACCGTCGCTCCGCCCGGTGCCACGCGACTAGACTTCTCACTCATGGACTTCCCTCCGCTCCCGCAACAACGCCTCGCCATCGAAGCCCCGCTCGGCCCGTTGCTCGTGGTGGCCGGCCCGGGGGCCGGCAAGACGTTCTGCCTGATCGGCCGCATTCGTCACCTGATCGCCGCCTGCGGCGTTCCCCCCGCCAGGATCTGCGCGGTGACGTTCACGAACAAAGCGGCCGAGGAAATCGCGGTGCGCCTCAAGCGGACGCTGGGAGACCGCGCCGAGGAGGTGACGCGCGGCACGCTGCACGCCTTGTGCTTGCGCATCCTGCGCGAGCATGCCGAAGCGGCCGGCCTACGCCGGGGCTTCGGCGTGGCCGACGAGGCGTACCAGCGCGTCATCCTGGGTCGGCTGAACGTGTTCCCCAAGCGGCGGAGCGGCCTGCTCACGCTCTTCAGCCGGCGTCGCTTGCAGGGCTACCACCTGACGGCGGGCGACGAAGGGCTGTACGAGGCGTACGCCGCCTACCTGGCGCGCCGCAACATGCTCGACTTCGACGACCTCATCGTCACGACGGCGGCCCTGTTACACCAGCGGGCCGACGTGGCGGATGCCCTCGCCGCGCGCTGGGACCACCTCCTGGTGGATGAGTTCCAGGACCTGAACCCGCCCCAGTACGAGATCCTCAAGCGCCTGGCCGTGCCCCATCGCAACATCGTCGCGGTCGGCGACGATGAGCAGTCGATCTTCTCGTGGACCGGCGCCGACCCGCAAGTCCTGGTGCGGTTCCGGGACGACTTCGCGATCGCGCAACCCGTCGTGCTCGACCGCAACTGTCGCTGCTCGCATCAGATCTTTGAAACGGCCCGCCGCCTCCTGGCAGAGAATCCCCAGCTGTTCGACAAGCAGCTAAAGGCGGAGCGGCAGTCCCCGCACGACGTTCAGGCGTACGCGTTCCCCCACGAGGACGCCGAGGCCACCTGGCTGCTCGAGGATCTTGAGGTCGACCGGGCGCGCTCGGGGCTCGGGTGGGGGGACTACGCCGTCCTGTATCGCCAGCACGAGACGGGCGACTACCTCGAAAGTCGCCTCGTCCGCGCCGGGATTCCCTGTCGGCTGGCGCGCGGCCGCTCGATCGCGGAGGACGAGGTGGTGGGATACGTGATCGCCGCGCTCCGCGTGATGCGGGCCCCTGCCGATCCGGTGGCCGTCGAAGCGTTCGCGCGCCTGGTGTTCTCGGAGCACCTGTTGCAAGACGCGCAGGCCGCGGCCGCGCGGGAGGAGGCCGACTTCCTCGCCGCCGTGCGGGCACTGGCCCGGGCGCGCCCCGTCAACGATCCGGACACGCGCAAGCTCTGGCGGTTCGTGTATCAGGTGGAGAATCTGGCCGCCCTGTCGCGCTCGCATCACTCGCTTCCCGGGCTCGTGGAGGAGCTCTTGTCACAGAGCGTCGGCCCCTACCGCAACGCCCTGGAGGAGCGGCACGATGAGCTCGCCGACCCCGCCGCGCTCCGCGAAGCCCGCGCGCTCGCGGAACGGCTCGAGCACGCCATCGCGACGGAGCAGCAGATCGTGATCGAGCCGCAGGGGGGCTTGGAGATCGCCCTGCGAGGCTTGCTCGCCGCTGCGGGGGTGCGCCACGTCGCGCGGGCTCCGGTCGAAGGAGAGGGGGCGCCCGGGGCCCTCGTGCTGCGGGCCACGGACGGTGGTGCGATCGGGCTCGCCCTCGCCCTGTTCAAGGCCCTGCAGCTCGTCCACGCCCGCGAGCTCGACGCCCCCCTCGATCGGTATGTGACCTTCGATTTCGAAACGACCGACCCGGATGTCGCCACGTGCGGCGTCGTGGAGATCGGGGCGACGAGGGTCGTGGCTGGCGCGATCGCGGAGACGTTTCACACCCTCGTGCGGCCCGCTCAGCCGATTTCGCGCGGCGCGGCGAGCGTGCACGGCCATACGGATGAGACCGTGCGCGACGCTCCGGCGTTCGCCGAGGTGTGGCCGGCGTTTCGCGCCTTCGTAGGGAACGATCTCCTGATCGCCCATAACGGCCAACACTTCGACATCCCGGTGCTGCGCCGCCTGGCGGCCGGGATGGCCGACGTGGACACCCTGGTGTTCTACGACACCCTGCCGCTCGCGAGATCGTTGTCGCGGGACAGCGCCAAGCTCGAGGACCTCGCCGTGCGGTTCGGCATCGACCCTGGGCGCGCGCATCACGCGCTCGACGACGCCATCACCCTGGCACGGGTGTTCCGCGAGCTGGAAGGCCAGCGGCTCGTGCGCGCGCGGAAAGCGGTGTTGGTGAACCTGCTCGACTACGTCGGTCTCGCGCTCGTGCTCGACGCTAGCGCGGGGGCGAGCGACGAGCGGCGCCTGTTGCTCGAGTTTGCGCGGTTCTATGCGCTGGGACGCTTCAGCGACTGCCTCGAGTTCTATGCGACCGAGCGGGAGCAGTCGGGAGGTGCCGCGCCGACGGTCGAGGAGGTCATCGAGCGGCTGGGAGGAAAGCGGCTGATGCTGCGCCTCCGCGCGGAGCCGGATCCGGCGCAGCGCTACCCGGCGGCCGTGGCGCGTCTCCGAGCGCTCATCGAGAGCGACGCGGGAGGCACGCTGGAGGAGAGCGTCGCACGGCTGCTCGAGCGGGTCGCCCTGTCCACCGCCGAGGGGGTCGCGGTCGCTCCCGACCGGGTGAACCTACTCACGCTCCACTCGACCAAGGGTCTCGAGTTCTCGCGGGTGTACGTCGTCGGCGTGGAGGACTACCAGTTACCCGGCTACTACGCGGTTGTCGAGGGACGTGAGCCCGAAGTCCAGGAGGCGCGCCGGCTCCTCTACGTGGGGATGACGCGCGCCAAGGATCGGTTGGTCCTCACCTGTGCGGCGCAGCGTGGCGGGCGGCCGGCGGGTGCGCTTGGCGACGACCGCCGTTGGTGGGAATCGAGCGTCGGTGGAGCGATCCGAGGCGTGACTTCCTCGGCCGCCCGCCGTCTGGGGCGCCAAAGCTGAGCGGAGCGCGGCCTCGGCGCTGAGGTGAGCGCGGCCGCGGTTGGGCCTTCCGAGCCCCCGGCTCTTGCGCGGCCTGCCTCGTGCCGGGAGCGGCTCGTCGACGGTCGGGGTTGACGGCGACCTGGCTGCCCTTAAGCTCCTGCAGCCGTTGAGCGCCTTCACCCACCGTCGGTCACATCGAGGTCGTGCTCATGCTCCGAACCATCCGTTGGGCGCTTTCGCTATTCGCGCTCCCCGTCGTCTCGACCGCGCCACTGTTCCCGCAGACCGTGCACGACCGTTTCGCCGTGGCGAACGGCGTGCGCTTGCACTACCTCGAGGCCGGCAAGGGTTCGCCGATCATTCTGCTGCACGGATTCGGCGAGACCAGTCACATGTGGCTGCCCCTCATCCCCAAGCTCGCCGTCAATCACACGGTGCTCGCGCCCGACTTGCGAGGCGCGGGGGCGTCGGCGGTCCCGGAGAGCGGCTTCACCAAGGTCACCATGGCCCGAGACATCCACGCGCTCGCCCAGAGTCGCGGCTGGACCGCGGTGCGAGTAGTCGGGCATGATATCGGCCTGATGGTGGCCTACGCCTACGCGGCGCTGTATCCGCAAGAGACGGAGCGGGTGGCGCTCATGGACGCGTTCATACCTGGCGTGGGCAACTGGCAGAGCGTGTGGCTACTCCGCGATCTCTGGCACTTCCATTTTTACGGGCAGACGCCGCTCGCCCTGGTCCGGGGTCGAGAGCGCATCTACCTGGAGCACTTCTGGAATGACTTCGCCGCCGATCCGCGGCATTCGATCCCGCCGCGCGATCGCCGACTCTACACGCTGCTCTACGCTCGGCCGGGCCACGTGTGCGCCGGCATGGAGTGGTTTCGCGCGTTCGAGCGGGACGGCAAGGAGCTGGCGGACCTTGCCAAGACGCCGCTCACCATGCCGATGCTGGTGCTGAGCGGCGAGAAGGCGGGCGGCCAGCTCCTCATCGACCAGGGCCGCTTGGTTGACAGCAACGTGGAAGGCGTGATAGTGAGGGGATCGGGGCACTGGCTGATCGAGGAGGCGCCGGATCAGGTGATTCCCGCCTTGGTGGCATTCCTCAACAAGTAATCACCGCTGATTCACCTTCCGGGGGAGGTCTCCATGGGCGTCTTGTCGAGCCTGCATCAGTTCAGCGACTGGGGGCTGCTCGGGCTTCGGCTCGGTGTCGGCACGGTGTTTCTCGTCCACGGCAGCCAGAAACGGGGCATGTGGAAGACGCAGCCGTCGGCTCAGATGCCGGCGGGGTTGCTCACCCTCTTGAGGATTCTGTCCGTCGCCGAGCCGCTCGGAGGAGTGGCGACGCTCGCTGGCTTGCTCACGCAAGTCGCCGCGGTGGGATTCATCCTCGTCATGTCGGGGGCGATCCGCCTCAAGGTGACACAGCTGCACAAAGGGTTCAGCGGTGACGGCGGCTGGGAGTTCGAATTCCTGTTGCTCGTCGGCGCCTTCGCGCTGCTGGTCCTCGGGGCAGGGCGGTACTCACTGGACCGCCTGGTATTGGGGATCTAGACGAGCGGAGGGGCGAACGATCAGCCTCGAGACGCCCCGCGGTGACGCGATGATGAATCGCGCGAGACCCATGGCCCACCCGCCTGGGGCGGCAGCCGTCGCCACTCTCTGCACCATCGCTTGCCTCGCAGTGCGCCCCGGGGCGGCTCAGGCTCCATCGCCCGGCACCAGCTCCGGCCGCTACCTAAATGGGGTGCGGTCGAGTGACACGACGTTCCGCCCCCGAGTGCGGGGGTCGCTCGTGATCGACGGGGCCCCGGGCGGTTGGATCGCGCGGGTGGCGGGATTGGAGGCCCCGTCGCGTGAAGCGGGAGATCACTGGCGCTTCGTGTTTCCCGACAGTCAGGGCGAGCTGCACGTCGCCCTCCCCCGTGAGGGGAGAGCGCTACACGGCTTCTGGATCCAGCCGCCCAACCCGGGTGGCTGGTTTGCGACGCCGGTCGCGCTCGCCATCGTGTGGTCGCCCGGTCCGGTGCTGCACGGGGAGATCGTTCCGCTCGAGGGGGACCTCGCCATGGATCGCGCGCCTGCGGCTCGCCCGCGCCCGCTCGCTGCATCGCCCGTTACCGATCGAACGCCGCTCCCGGGTGGCGATGGATGGCAAACGGCGTCCCCGTCGAGGGTTGGTCTCGACGATAGCCTGCTCGTAGCCCTGGTGCGACGCATCGCGGCCACCGATCCCGCCGCGCCGGACGCGCCGCTCATCCACTCGTTGCTCGTGGCACGCCACGGCAAGCTGGTGCTGGACGAGTACTTCTTCGGCTTCACCTCGGATCAGCCACACGACCTCCGCTCGGCATCGAAGACCTTCACGGGTCTGATGGCGGGGATCGCCATCGATCAAGGCGTCCTGGCGCGCGACTCGCGGGGCCAGGCGCAGGACCCGCGGCGCCAGCGGATGACCGTGGCTCACCTGCTGACGCACACCTCAGGCCTGGCGTGCGACGACAACGACGACGCCTCGCCCGGCAACGAAGACCGCATGCAAGAGCAGCGGCAGCAGCCCGATTGGTATCGGTTCACGCTGGAGCTGCCGATCGCGCACGACCCTGGGACGACCTACGCCTACTGCTCGGCGGGCATCAATCTCGCCGGCGCGGTCATCGCCAAAGCTGCCGGCACCTCGCTACTCGAATTCTTCGACGCATACGTCGCGGGGCCGCTCGAGATACACCCGTGGGACATGAACTTGATGCCCTCAGGCGAGGCGTACGCGGGCGGTGGGCTCCGGCTGCGGCCGCGGGACTTGCTCAAGCTCGGTCAGCTGTTCCTCGATGGTGGCACGTGGAACGGGGATCGCGTGGTGAGTAAGCGCTGGGTGGAGCAGTCGACCAGCCGCCAGGTCGACGCCCCGGACGGATCGGCCGACGGCTACGCCTGGCACCTCCACACGCTGCAGCAGGGCGGTCGCCCGTGGCGGGAGTATGAGGCCAGTGGTAACGGCGGCCAGTTCCTCGTCGTGCTGCCGGAGCTCGAGATGGCGGTGGTGTTTACGGCGGGGAACTACAATCGCTATCGGATCTGGCGCAAGTTCCGCGACGAGCTAATCCCCCAGTACATCATCGGGGCGGTGAAGGACCAGCGGAACTGACGGGCCGCACGTTGTGGCGCTCGGTCAGCGCGAGGAGGCCACCATGATAACGCCCGAGAGGTGGGCCGTGCTGCGGCGACTCGTAACGCTCTCGGCCGGCTGGATCGCCGCGCTCAGCGCCCTCGCCGCACTGATCGGCGCAGTGGGCTGGCGGCCGGGCGCGACCACGCGATCGGCCGCGGCGTGGCAGGGTATCGCGTTTGGGTTCGGGCTGTCGATCGTCACGCTGCCCTTTGCCCTGCTGGCCCTGTTCCGCAAGACCGGCGCTGGGGCTCCACGGACCTCCGCTCCACGGTCCCGGACGGCCATCGACCTCGTGTCACAGCTGCGGAGCTTCCCCATCGACTGGCGCGCCTTTCAGGACCGAGCCCGGCGCACGCTCGGCCTCCTCGAGCTCGACATCCCGCTCGGGGCGTTCGCGACGCATCCGTCGCCCGAGACCCTGGTGGGGACCAGCGAGGCGGTCGGCGCGGCGGACCGCCAGGCGGGGGTGGAGCTCCGGGCCGTGTGCTTCCTTGCGATGTTGGACGGCACCATCAATCAAATCGTGAGGAAGAGCCGCGTTCAGGCCATGCCGGGCGCGGGAGGTCCGCTCGGGTTCCCCTACCTCTACGTAGCGCTCCCGCTGTGGATCAAGGAGGTCCTCGATCGCGCCCAACCGGGCGGCAGTCGCTTCACTCCGCAGCAGTGGGTCGCAGCGTACCTGTCAGCGTATGCCGGCTAGCGGCGCGTGCTGGGTCTCGATGAAGCGTGCCGCGTCATCGCAACCATCGTGTCGGATGCGCCGGCGGCGACGTGGAGTGAGTTGCAGCGGATGATCGGCGGCTGGAAGGGTCCTGCGGGCGAGCGCTGACGCCACTCCCCTGCGAGGGCACCCGGCCAGAGCACCTGGCGCTCGGTACACAGTCCTCGTACTCTCGCGCACCGTCGGACGCGCTGTCGCCGTCGGCTCGCGCTCGCCCGGCATCCGGCGCGCCGTTGCGGAAGACGACCACCAGTCAGGGAGGGAGACATGGCGACGGCAGCAGCGACGTATCTCTACGCGCTGGCAGGTCTCTCGGTCTCCTTTGTTGGCTTTTCCACGCTGCTGATCGTGTTCCGCCAGTCCGCCGGCGGCCGCCTGACACACTACGACAGCTATTTCGTGCTCTCGTTCATGCAGGCCGGCTTCATCGTCTCGGCGGGAGCGCTGGCGCCCCTTCTCCTCGTGCTCTTCGGGTTGTCGGAGGCCGCCGCGCTGCGCGGCGCGAGCGCGATTACGGCGATCCCCATCTTCTGGTTCGTAGCGACCGTCCCGCGGCGCCGACGCGCCGCGACCGGCGGCCCCACGCCGGCGTTCATACGGACTCTCTTAGCGTTGCAGGGGCTCGCCGGTGGGAGCCTGTTGCTCGCGGCGCTCGCCATGCCGCCAGTGCCGCGGGTGGGGCTCTACGCGGCGGCGCTGACCACGATGTTGGTCACCTCGGGGGTCGCCTTCCTGCTCGCGCTGCACGTCATGCTGCCAGGACTCACCAACAAACCCTAGGAGCACGCGGCGACGCCTGTTCGCGAGCCGTTCCGTCGGCCGAGCGACGGGTGAAGCCAGCGCCGCGCCGCCCCCGCGAGGGTGATGTTATTCTTGACGAGACTTGAGAAACGTCACGATTTGCCAGCGTTCCCGCTCGGGCAGCTTGGACCAGTCGGGCATGCCGTGGCGCACAACTCCGTTTGTCAGAATCCAGAAGAGGGCGCCCGGCGTCGCTTGCCGGACCTGTTCGTCCACTAGGCTCGGACCCCTGTGCGTGCCCTCGGCTCTTTCCCCGTGACACTCCGCGCAACGCTGGCCGAAGAGCTTGCCGCCGGCAGCGACGGCATTGGGGTCCTGCATGAGCGGGTTGCGCTCGGCTTTTGCCCTCTCGGGAACGTGTGCGAGCTCGGCGTAGTGCTGATGACCGTGGTGCTGTTCCGCAACGTCAGCAGAGTCTCCCCGCGGTCCGCGTCGGCCTCCGAACAGATGGCCGACCATGTCCCCGAAGCCAGAGACCTCTCGCGACACCCCCCAGCGCACCAGTAAGCCGTGACTGTTGTGGTTGAGGCCGAATCCGGTTGACCAGCGCACCGTCCAGCCTGAAGGGAGGTTCCACGCCGCGACCGGCGCGAGATAATGGGATGTGCCGGGCAGTCCCAACGCCTGTGCATCGCCGAGGCCACCGTACAGCTCGACGCCGAGGATGAAGTTCTCCGGGCAGAAGGTGCAGCGCGTGGGGGACGCCTCGACGGCCAAGGGGCGGCTTACGCCCAGGGCATAGCCGAACTCCCAAGGATTACTGGGCGAGAGGTTCTTGCCCATGAGCGAGTTCGCCGCAACGTTCCAACCGTTGAATGATTTCGAGAGCAACAGCTTGAGCTCGAGTTCGTGCTTCAGTTCTTGCCGCAGGACGGCGTTGCGCGCGCCGTAGTCGGATTCAACATCGTGGCCTTCGACTTCCTTGAGGATCTTATCTGCCCCATTGATCTGTTCATACTCGATGTAGATGATCGGATTGATGAAGTGTTCATGCGCGAGCGGACGGAATCGGTTCTCCCAACGAAAGCCGGTGAAGAGCGTGCCGTCGGAGAACGTGGTTTGGCCGTCAAGGTAGAGCTCCGTAGTCCACCAGCCCGTAGCCCCGTAGTCGAACTCTGCCCAGAAGGCGTGGAAGTCATGGCCGGCGCGCTGCGTTCCCAACGTGGAGACGTACGCGAGCTCGAGGTTGCCAGCCTCCTCGAGATAGTGATCGTAGGTGAGGAAGTAGGGACTCTCCTGGGCGACGGCACGAGGGCAAACAGCGGACGACCACAAGAAGAGGAGCGCGCTGAGGGTGCTCACCTTCAGCGTAGGTGCGCCACGCTGCCCTTTCACCGTTGAGGCAAGGCCCACTAGGACTGGGAGCCGCAGGGCTGCGTGGCCTCGTTGCGACACGTGACAACCTCGTCTGTCGTGGGGGCTTGCTACATGAGCCGGCTGAGGTCCGGCGGCACGCGAGTCCCGAACGGTACATGTCACTGTTCTGGAACGTCAGCGCTGGCGGATCGCGAGGCATCGGCCCCCGCGCGCGGGGGCTCCGGCGGGCTGTTCCTCAGTGTTCCTGATCGATGCCGGAATCACGTGCTGCGCGGGGAGCTGCACCCCCCAGTCGGTAGGGACGAGCCCACCCCCTCTTGCTCTCGAGTGCCGGGAACCGTCAGTCTTGAGTGTTGATTGGAACGGCGATTGAATTGCGAACTTAGGTATCGGGTTTCGGTGGGTCAAGGCCCGGAGCGAGCGCGGCCGCGGCCGCGCCGGCGCTCAGGCGCAACTGCCGCACCACCCAGCCCAGAACCAGGCCCGCGCCAGCGCGAGCTCTGGGGACTCCCGCCGCGCCGGTAGCGTGGCGCGGCGGCGAACGGCTCGCATCAAGTCCTGAGTCTCAGGCGACGGCTCGACTTCGTGCTCACTCGCGGGCCGGCGGGCGAAGGCGTCGTACATGTGGACAGCCGCGGCCCGCTCGCCGAGTCGGTCAAGGAGCGTGATTAGCCGTCGCAGCGTGTGCTCCGCTTCGGGGCTCAGTTCCAATGCTCGGCGCGCCCAACGGATCGCTCCCGTAACATCGCCCTCGGCTTCGCACCGTTCCGCGAGAGTGCGGGCGGCCTCGACCGCCAGGTTCCTGAGGTGCGTGCGCTTGGCTTCGAGCCAGTGGTCGAACTCGGGCGAGGCGCCCGAAACGAAGAACCCGTCGAGAAAATCGCCGCGATACAGCTGGAGCGCCTGTACGAGGCGACCCCCTGCACAGGCTGCTACAAAGGCGGCGGCGTCGCACCACAACCGGCCCGCGTGGAACCCGAGTTCCTCCTCACTGCGGCCGTTCAGGACACCGTCCCCCAACTCCCGTCGGATGAATCGCAGTGCCTGGCGGAGCGCGCCGCGGGCGTGATCGGTGTCGAGGTCGGGCCAAAACAGCGCAACGACTGAGTCTCGGCGCTGCCGGTGGGTGGAAACCGCGAGGTAGGCGAGCAGGGCGAGGCGTTTGGGCTGGGCCAGGATCGTCCGCAGCTCCCGGCGATCTGACCCCTTCAGCTCCAACTCGCCCAGCGTTCTCAGTTCGATCATCCGTCGGACCGTCTCGAAGCGACAAGCAACCGAAGGCGCCCGAGTCTCAGGCAAGCGCTGGCCGCAGCGCGGGCCGGCCGGGGTCGCGGCCAATGTAACCGCGGGCGTTGCTCGCGGCAAACGGCGGGCGTTATGTGGTCCGGATCACCGCTCTGACCTTCGCCACCAAGTCCGACGTCAGTTCCTTGACGTTGTGTTTGTCCTTCGCGTGCTGGGCGGTTTTCTTCAGCACTTCGTCCTCCGTCGCCCCGCTCGCCACGAAGTTGCAACCAGGCATCACGTCACCACAGCGCAGTTCCTTGGCCATAGCGCCTCCATCGTTCGATACGACCCGGCCCAATCTGCCAACAGGCCCGGGCCGCGGCCGGGTCACGGTCAGGTCACGACCGGTCGGTAGCAAGTGTTGGTTGCGATTCAAAATGTAGGGCCCGCGGACATCGCCGCCAGGATGTGGCGCGGAGGGCCGCCTGAGGCCCGAGTGCCGTCCGAGGAGCAAACCTCAAGGAAACGGGAGGTTCCCATGAGCCCACGAAACGACGCGCCCCAGTTCCTTCGGCCGGCACTCACGCTCTCGGGAGTGATCTCCCTGGCGTTGGGGTGCGGCGACGCGGCCAGCGTCCGCCAAGTCCTACCGACGAGAGCTCAGGGATCGCGAGCGGCAGCCGAGGTCAAGATGCCCAAGGAGCTGTGGGTGACGAGTCAGGGCGAGAACGTGATCTTCATCCGCAACTTCGAGGATCTGTCTGCCGTTGATCAGATCACCCTGCCGTCCGGCGCCGGGCCTCACATCATCACGTTTCATACCCCCGCCTTCGCCTACGTCGGCGGCATGACCGACGGCAACGTCTACGTCATCGATGCCAATGCCCGCCAGGTGGTGCAACGCCTCCACGTGGCTCCGACACTCGCGCACCAGGTCAAGGTCTCCCCCGACGGCGCGACCGCCTTGGTCTCCATCATTAGCACCAAGAGGGTCACGAAGCTCTTCGTCGACGAAGCCAACCGAAGCTGGTCGCTCGGCCCCAGTCTCAACATCGGAGTACTGACGGGCAAGGCCCCGGTGTGCGCCGTGTTCCGCGCCGACGGCCAGCGCGCCTTCGTCTCGCTCAATCCCAGCGGCATTGCGGTCGTGGACGTGCCCGCCCTGACGTACGTCCGCTCCATCCCGACCGACGGCTTCATCGCCTGCGGCATGATCAAGCTCGATGCTGACCACGTCGTCATCGCTGCTTCGGGAAGCGGTGGCCACATCTACACCCTGGACATGACGACCGAGACGCTCAGCGACCGCGGCGTCCTCGGCGCCGCGTCGTGGCACAGCTTCAACATGACGGCCGATGGCACGCGCGGCTTTGGCAGCTCGCCGCTCTCGGACGAGGTGATCGTGATGGACCTGACCACCACTCCGGTGACCAAGCTCGGCGCGATCCGGTTCGACCAGGTCCCGGGCCTCGGCAAGAACCAGCCCGACGCGTTCGGCGGGGGCGAGACGATCTACGGTAACGTGCTGCCGGTGGGCCTGCGCGCCGCAGGCAACGTCGCCCTCGTGAACGCGCACAATCTGGAGCTGCGGGCGCTCGTCAACCTCGAGCCGCCCGCACCCTTCAATCTCATGACGTGCGGTCCCCCCGCGGGTCCGCCGACGGGGCCGGGCGGCTGCGCCGTGCACGGTGTAACCCCGCGTCCGCGCTAACGGCGACCGCTTCGCCGCGAAACGACCGGGGGAGGCGCGTCCTACCGGGGCGCCGCCGTCAGGGGCGGGTGACGGCGCGTACGGGGCTCGGGTGTGCCGATTCAGCGCGCTGGGCTTCGCGCCGAGGTGTCTTTGGCCGCGGGGCCTGCTCTCGTGCTGTCCGCCGCCACGACGCGCACGCGGGCTCCGTCGCCGAGGTTGTCGGGAGGATTGACGACGATCAGGCTGCCGTTCGTGAGGCCACCCGTGACCTCGACCCAGCTCCCCAGATCGCGACCGATCCGCACCGTCTGATACCGCACCGTCGAATCGGGCGCCACCGTCACGACCTGCGGCGGGCCGTCGCGGATCACGAGCGCCGTAGCGGGCACGCGGAGCGCCGGCGTGCCTGGACCGAGCGCCAGCTCCACCTGGGCGTACATCCCGGGCAGGAACGCGCTTTTCGGGTTCGCCACCCGCACCTCGGTAAGCAGCGTCCGGGCGGCACGCGCCCGCGGAGCGTGTCCCCCGGGAGTGCGGGCAGCGTCACGACCGCGGTGTACCCGACCGCGACCGCCGCGGCGTAGTCCTCGGGCACGGTCACGTAGACGCTCAGCGTGTCGAGCTGCGCGACGGTAAACAGGCTCCCGGGCGCGCTGCCCGTTCCCGGCGTCAACGTCCCGCTCACCCCGCCTGCCGTGCCGACCAGGGCCCCGGGGTCTATGTTGCGCGCCGTGATCACGCCGGCAAACGGCGCGACCACGCGCTCGTATTCCTGCAGCTGCACCAGCCGCCCCAGGTTGGCCTCGGCGCTGTTCAGGTTGGCGACGGCTTCGTCGAAGGCGGCCTGCATCTGATCGACCTCTTGGGCCGTCACCGCGCTGTCCACGGCGAGCTCGCGCCAGCGCGCCAGGTTCGCCCGAGCGAGCTCTCGGGCCGCACGGGTCTGCGCCACCACCCCGCGAGCTTGCGCCACCTGCTGATCGACGTCGGGGGCGTCGATCTCGGCGAGCAGCTGACCGGCGCGCACATGACTGCCAATGTCGACCAGACGCCGGCGGACGTAGCCGGGAGTGCGCGCGTAAATCGGGGCAGTCCGCACGGCCGTGAGCGCGCCGGGCAGCAAGACCCGCGAGCTCGTGGGCGCGGGTCCGACCGTGGCCACGCTCACGCTGGGCACGCCGCTGCTCACGACGGCGACGGCCGCGGTGAGCCGGTGCTGTCGCGCCACGCGAGGCAGGATCCCCGCCGTCAGGGCGGCGACCAAAACGCTCACGCCGACCGCTCCCCCGACGGTGAGGGCGCGCCGTGAGATGGGCGGACGATCCTGCCGCCCGGCGGGGGACGTCTTGGTGGCCTCGGGTGCCGCGTTCATGCGTGTCCCTCCGGAATGACAATCGGTGGTGTAGGTGGCGCGGCGCGCAGGATGCTGTAGAGCACCGGCACGACGACGAGCGTGAAGCTGGTGGCCACGAGCAGGCCGCCGATCACGGCGCGCCCGAGTGGGGCGTTCTGTTCGCCCCCCTCGCCGAGCCCGAGCGCCATCGGGAGCATCCCGATGATCATGGCCAGCGCCGTCATGCACACGGGCCGGAGGCGGACGAAGCCGGCGTTGAGCGCGGCCTCGAGGGCCGAGCGACCCTGCCGCCGCTCGTCATCCGCGAACGTGATCAGCAGCACGCTGTTCGCGGTAGCGACCCCGAGCGCCATGATGGTGCCCATGAGCGACGGCACGCTGAACGTGGTCTGGGTCGTGAAGAGCATCCAGACGACCCCGGCGAGCGCCCCCGGCAGCGCCATCACGATCACCAGAGGGTCGAGCCAGGACTGAAAGTTGATCACGAGCAGCAGGAACACGAGCACCATCGCGAACAGCACGCCTAATTCGAGCCCGCGGAACGACGAGCGCATGCTCGCCACCTGACCGCGCAGCACGATCCGCGTTCCTTTCGGGAGGGACGGCCGTGTCTGCGCGATGACCCGATCGACGTCGCCGGCGACCCCGGCCAGATCGCGATCGTCCGCGGCCGCATAGACATCGCTGACCGGCAGGAGGTTGTAGTGGTTCACGACGCCGAGTGAGGTCTGCCGCGTCGCCGTCGCCAGATTGCCGAACAGCTGCGGCGCGGCCAGACCGGGCGCCGTCACCGGGGTACTGGTCAGCCCCTCGAACGAGGTGATCTGATCCGGCGGCGTTTGCACCTGCACCGTGTAGCTGATCCCGCTTTGCGGGTTGAGCCAGAAGTTCGGCGCCGCCTGCGCGCTCGAGCTGAGCGAGATGAGGAGATTGCTCGCCACCTGGCGCTGGGTGAGGCCGAGCTGCTGCGCGAGGGTCCGGTCGACTGAGAACAACAGGTCGGGGTAGTTCGCCACCTGCTGCACGCGGACGTCGACCGCGCCGGGGACGCGCCGCACCGCGTCGGCGAGCCGGGTGGCGGTCTGATAGTTGACCAGCTTATTTGGCCCGACGACCTGGACATCGATCGGGGCGGGCAGGCCGAGATTGAGCACCTGGTTCACGATGTCCGCCGGCACGGCGAAGAACGTCACGCCGGGGAACTCGTTGGGGAGTGTGGCGCGGAGACGCCGCACGTAATCCCAGGTCGAGCCGCGCCGGTTCGGCCCGAGCTGCACGAGCACGTCGGCGTCGGCGGCGTTCACGGTGGCGCTGCTGCTCGTCGCCAGGTTGATCGCGTTGCGGTTGATACCGACGTTGCTGAGAATGAGGCTCAACTGCGCCGGCGGGATGACGCGCCGGATGGCTCGCTCCACGGCGGCGACGATGAGCTCCGTCTGCTCGACCCGCGTCCCTACGGGAGCCCGCAGATGGAGCTGGAACGCCCCGGCATCGGTCGTGGGGAAGAAGTCCTGGCCCACGAACGGGATCAGGGCGAGCGCCAGGGCGACGACGCCAGCGGCGGTGGCAAGCACCACCCGCCGATGCCCCAGCGCCCAGGCGAGCAGGGCGCGGTAGGCTCCGCGGAAGCGCTCGAACGCGGCTATGAAGTGGCCGCTCACCCGCTCGATCGGCCCCCGGTGCGCGGCGCCGGCGGCTTTGCCCTCGCCCTCCGAGGCGAGGCGGCGCACCTCCGCGGCGAGGAGATAGCGCGCCATCGTCGGCACGAGCGTGCGCGACAGCACGTACGAGGCGAGGATGGCGAATACGACCGCCATCGCCATCGGTCGGAACAGCGCGGCCGCCGGCCCCGTGAGGAAGAAGAGCGGCACGAACACGATGGCGATCGAGATCGTCGACACGAACGCCGGTGTCGCGATCTCCGCCGCCCCGTCCATGATCGCCTGCAAGATCTCCTTCTTCTCTTCCGTGTTGCGGTTGATGTTCTCGATGGTGACCGTGGCGTCATCCACCAGGATGCCCACCGCCAGCGCGAGCCCGCCCAGGGTCATCACGTT
>WNFJ01142587.1_pt1 | contig 23824 bp, 25 predicted proteins | sample 5400461 | NCBI WGS metagenome assembly WNFJ01 (sample SAMN13153349, study PRJNA577476) | soil metagenome | isolation source: 115 cm saprolite on Douglas fir-dominated hillslope | place: USA:California | collected 2013-09-17
GGTCTTGTAGGATTCGCCGGTTTTGCGCGAGCGGAATTCGAGCGTGAACATGAGTCTCTCCGGCTGGGACACCTGGTCGGTACCCTTCTCCTGCGTCTCTGTAGTATCCAGGTGCGTCAAGACGACCCCTGAGACGTCAGCTAGCGCTCCGTGACGGGTGAGGTCGAGCTCCGTGTTCGCGGAGAGTTGAATAGACTGTGTTCGGGTTGTCGAGTCGTTCCCACCCTGAGAGCCGCTCACGACGACGGTGATGTCGCCGGGCGGAATTCCTGAAAGTTCAAAGAGACCGGGTGAGATTTCGGTTTGAGAAGCCGGGATGTTGTTCGAGCCTTCCCTGCCGGCATTGAGGACGACTGCAACATTTGTTACGGAGTCCATTTGTACGACGTCAATGGACTCGCCGTCATCGGTTTGATTAGTGGCAAGCGCGGGTGCAGCCGGGGGAACTCTAACGTGCAGGTGAATCGAAGGGACCGGCCGAAGGGTCACGTCGGCGGTCTCCGTGGCCCCCGGTAGGAGTGAAAGCTTGGCCGCGTCGGCAAGACTTGCGGCGCTGGGGAAATAGGTGACGGGGTAGACGAGATCCAGAGCCGGGTTCGAGGCTAGCGAGGCGCCTGGGTCCGCGGCAATCGCTGAACCCCCATCTTCAATCCCTTCGATTTGGCCCGAGAAACCTACCTGCGCGCCAGAGTGTGAAATGACAAAGGGCCGAATCCCGAAGTTGCCCCACCAGGGGTGAGCGATAACTCCAATGACGTAGGTGCCTAGAAGGAGGTGGGCAAAACGATAGCGGCCCAAGTCGTTGGTGTTGGTGCGATTGATGGGGTGCAGGCCGCGCGAGCCGGCGGACCAGCTTTGCTGAAAGAGAGTAACCTCGGCGTCTCGCACGGGATCGTTCCACTGGTCGGAGATTGTGCCGGTGAGGACGGCACTGGGAGAGAGACGAAAGCGCAGATGCTCGGAGTCCTGGCCGGGACCGGCAACGATGGCGGTCATATAGGCTTCATGCGCGTTGAAACCCTGGACGGCGTAACCGCGGCGCCCAGCCATGAGGCGATATTTTCCGGCAGCCAGATTGGCGAAGAGGAAGCGGCCGTCTGGGCCGGTCAAAAATGTCTGGAGGTCTTCGAGGGCCGTCACGGGAGCGAGGGTGACTTCCGAGAGGCCGAGCGGTTGGCCAGTGAGAGCGTCAACGACGATGCCGCCGATGCGATATGTAGTGGGCGGAGCAGCGGACGATTGCGCAGCGATGGTCCCGAACAGCAGAAGGATGACCGTCAACAAGCGAGCCATGAGCGTCACTCCTCCACCGTGGTGAGTTCGAGGCGAAGGGAAGCCGTCTGACTTTGGGTAAGTGTGACTTCCTGAGCCCTTGCGGAGATACTCCGCAGAACGTCGTGGTTTTCGAGATCCAGACTCGTGAAATTATCAAGGGCCAGCACTCGATAGGTGCCGGGAGCGAGATGCAACGTGAAAGCACCGTCGGGGCCAGAGAAGGCGAAGCCGGGCGGCATTTGTTGGTCGGGCGGAAACACGATCACAGCTGCGCCAACGGGTTGATTCCCCGAAACGACGGTGCCGCTGAGCGTAGCAGCGCCTTCCCGAACGACGACGTCGATGGGAGGGACAGCGCCGGAGGAATCCAGGACAAGTGGATCGCGCAGGAGATTCGTTGAGCCCCAGTTAACCGATTCGAGATAGTAGGAGCCGCCACGGTAAACCACTGCGTTGACGTCGTAGGTGCCCGGCTCGACATTTGGGACGGTCAGAGACAGAGGACCAGAAGGAGCGGCAGTAGGGGCGTTGGCTTTAGTCGCGTAGTGAGACGGACCGCGGGAAGCCTGACCTTTGGCAAGAAGAAGGAGTATGAAGTTCGGCGATGATTCATTCTCGGAGTTGGCAAAGGGAAGACCGCGAACCACAACAGGAATGTTTATGCTGGGCTGAAGGACAAGGTGTATGCCGGATAGGGTCGAATGGGCGTTGAAGGACTGGCGCGCGGAAGAAAAAGCTACCGAGGCATCGAAGGTACCTGGAATATTCGTCGATGCAAACAACGTGTAAGCACCTGGAGGAATCCATTTGGACTGGAAATTACCACTGGAGGCATCAAACGCTATTTCGTGTGACATAGGGCCCCCCAGGAAATCCTGCAAACGGAGAACTACCTGCTGTTCGGGGCTGTAGCCGGAAACGGTCCCGGTGAGCCGAACGAAGGGTTCGCGTTTTAGGGAAAAGTTCGCCTGGGAGGGCCTTCCGGGACGGACCTTGATAGGCATTGCGGAACTAATGTCCGGAGCGGCGGGATAATAGACGGGCGCGAAGCCCTGGGGAACCTGGGCATTCCGGGTGGAAGTCAGCGCCGGACCTTCCATTGGGCGAACTGCCAAGTAACAAGTGCCGGGAGGCAGTCCGGCAATGCGGAACTTGCCTTCATCGTCGGCAACGGCTCGCAAGCGGGAATTCGGAGAGAGGCCCCGGCCGGTCGGATTGCGGTAGAACAGCCAGACGGTCAAACCTTCGAGTGGCTCGCCGTCCTCATCAGTGATTTGTCCAAAAATCAGGCCTTCGGGAGTGAGCTTGAGAACGGCCGGGGCGGCGTCCGGCCCCAGTTGGAGAGAAAAATTCTTAGGAGCGCGGGAGCCGAAGTCATCCTCAGAAAGGTAGCCGGGCTTCGCGGCGTGAATGGCGATGGGACCGATGGGCAGCGCGTCAAACTGGAATTTGCCTTCGGCATCTGTGAAAGCGGACCAGGCTGAACCTGTGGAAGCTTGCACGAAAGCTCCGCGAACGGGATTGCCGGTAACGGAATCGATTACCGTGCCGCGCAGAGTGCAAGGACAGGAGGAGGAATTGAGGGAGGATTGCTGAGCCATAAGACGCGATGTAAGCAAAAGCGGAGAGGCGAGGAGAAGAACCGACAGGATGGGACGGAGCATCGGGGATCGGTAGGTTCGCATGGTCAATTCGAGTTGAGTCTACCGCAGGTGAGATGCGAAATGGCGCTCCCGAGTTTGCAGGCGACTTTCGCCAAGCAACGGATTCAAAGACACCGATCAAGACGAGTTAGTTCCCCAAAGAAGGAAGGTGGGTCGTCTTCAAGGTCGAGAAATGAGGTTAAGGAAGCAAAGGAAACACCCGGTCACTTGCGGAGATGTCCCGCAAGCCAGAAGAGGAGAGAGAGGGCCACGCTGAGAAGCAAGCAGGTGACGATCGGGAAGTAGAAAGTGGTGCGTTCGCCGCGATGGACGATGTCGCCGGGCAGCCGGCCGAGGTGAAAAGGAAGTTTCCCGCCGAAATAAAGAAGAGCACCCAGAACGACGAGCAATCCACCGAGAACAAGAATCGTGCGGCCGAGTTCGCGAAGCGGGTCCATAGCGGAATTCTACCCCAAGCGGCCGACAAGTCCTTTCGTGCAACTTCTATTATTTAATAAATATACTATACCTGTACATATTAACGTGATATTGTCTATCCTCATTGGATTACTCACTTCTGTTCGCAGGTATCTCAACGGGGCCGGCACCGAATTTGCGGCTGTGAATAGAGCGTTCTGCAGGGAGGTATTGCCCGATGACCCTCCACCGTTCCTTGGCTCTCGAGATGGCTGTTTTCCTGGCATGGAGTTCCGTCCCGCCGCCGCCGGCAGTGCTGGGCGTGGTGGCGGGAGCAGAGCGCGCACACCTCAACAGCGCCGCAGTTTCGGAGGGAGCAACGATCTATGACGGCGACCACTTCTCAACCGAACCGGGAGGCGTGCTGCTTTTGCGCGGTGATGCAACGGCGCTCGATCTTGCCGAAGAAAGCGACGTGATCGTCCGGAGCGGGGCCAACGGCGCGCAAAACATGGTGGCGGAGCTTGGCAGGGGAACGCTGATCTTCCGCGCTACGCGGGCCACTGCACTGGAAATCGCCGTACTGGAAGCGCTTATTCGCCCGTTAGAAAATGCACGGACAATTGGGCAGGTGACCATCATTGGTCCAAAAGAATTACGCATCTACGCACGACGTGGCTCGTTGCAGTTTTCGAATCGGGAAGAGACGCGGACGATTGCCGAAGGAGAATCTTATCGAGTGATATTGGATCCGTCAGAGGACGATCCCAAGAAGAAAGACCCGGTTCACCCTGGCGGACGGCGGAAGGCATTCCTATTCGTTGGCATCAGCGGGGGAGCAGCGGGAGCTGCAGCTGTGTTTTTTGAGAATCAGAAGCACAAGAAGATGGAAAGTCCCGACCGGCCTGATTAGGGCCGTGTAGAAAGCGACGGAATCAGATGAGTTCGAGGCCAGAGAAAAAGTAGCGAATCTCGAAGGCCGCGGTCTCTGGGGCATCGGAGCCGTGGGTGCAATTGTTGCCGATGCTGGTGCCAAGGTCGTGGCGGATGGTACCGGGAGCGGCTTTTTTCGGGTCGGTGGCGCCCACGGTGTCGCGCCATTTCTGGATCGCGCCTTCGGCCTCGAGGACCAGAGCGAAGATTTTGCCAGAGCACATGAAGCTACAAAGTTCGCCAAAGAAGGGGCGCTCTTTATGGATGGCATAAAAGCCAGCGGCCTCGCCTTGGGTGAGGATCATCGTTTTGATGGCCACAATGCGGAAGCCGGCTTTGTGAATGCGCGATAGAATTTCACCTTGAAGATTGCGCGCAACGGCGTCTGGCTTGATGATTGCAAAAGTGCGTTCGAGTGCCACAATGATCTCCTGAGAAGAGTGAAGTAATGAAGTAAAGATGTAACGAGAATAAAGAAAGCCGAAAAACTCAGACCTGAAAGTTCTTCCATTGCTTCCAAAGACTTTTTAGCATCGCTCCCACGATATTGAATTTGTTAGTGAGAAGCGAGCATTCTCCGGTGTTCAGGAAACCTTCATCGCGGCTCATTTCTAACCATAGTTTGCACTCGTCGCACGAGCCAATCGCAATCTGCAAGTATCTCTTGAATTCCGCTGCGGCTGATCGCTTCGCCCATCCCTCCACAATATTAGCCGGTATTGATCGAGCGGAACGGCGGAGTTGCCTCGCCAGCTCAAATTGTTCTGCCGCCGGAAATCTTCGCGTCGCACGCGAAATATCGAGGGCTAACTCGTACGACTCCCGAAAAACGTTCAGGTCTTTGTACGTCTTGATGGGCATCGCGGCCCCCCACATTTCAAGACGTTATATCATTACTTCGTTACTTCTTTACTTCATTCTTTCTCATTCATTTCAAAGCGGCGGTAAGAGTCGAGCCGAGGTCCGCGGGACTTTCCACGGTGCGGATGCCGGCGGCGGCCATCGCAGCGTATTTCTCCTTGGCGGTGCCCTGGCCGCCGCTGATAATCGCGCCTGCATGGCCCATGCGGCGTCCCGGTGGTGCGGTTTGTCCGGCGATGAAGCCGACAACGGGCTTCTTCATATTGACCTTGATCCACTCTGAGGCGCGCTCTTCGGCGTTGCCGCCGATTTCGCCGATCAAAATGATGGCATGCGTGTCCGCATCATCGTTGAAAAGCTGGGTGGCGTCGAGGAACGTTGTGCCGATGATGGGATCGCCGCCGATGCCGATGCAGGTGGATTGACCGATGCCGAGTTGTGTGAGCTGATGGACAGCTTCGTAGGTCAAGGTGCCGCTGCGGCTGACGACGCCAACGTTTCCCTGTTTGTGGATGCGGCCGGGCATGATGCCGATTTTGCATTTGCCGGGAGAGATGATTCCTGGACAGTTCGGACCAATAAGGCGTGTTTTCTTGAAGTCCACCACAGAAGCGACGCGCACCATATCGAGGGCAGGAATGCCTTCGGTGATGCAGACAGCGAGTGGGAGTTGCGCGTCCGCAGCCTCGAGGATGGCGTCGGCAGCGTATTGTGGGGGAACGAAAATCACAGAGGCGTTTGCGCCGGTGGCTTTTGCGGCTTCAGCGACGGTGTTGAAGACGGGCCGCTCGAGATGTTTTGTTCCGCCTTTGCCGGGTGTCACACCGCCAACAACGTTTGTGCCGTACTCAATCATTTGCTGCGCGTGAAAAGTGCCTTCGCGGCCAGTGAAGCCTTGGACGATGAGGCGCGTTTTTTCATTAACCAGGACGCTCATCGCGCACCTCCTGCAAGTTTCACGACTTTTTCTGCGCCATCCTTCATGCCTTCGGCGATGGTGAAGTTGAGGCCGCTTTCACGGAGAATTTGCTGGCCGGCTTCGACGTTGGTTCCTTCCATGCGCACGACGACGGGAACGGTCAATTTCAGATCCTTAGCGGCGGCGACTACGCCGGTGGCGAGAATGTCACAACGCAGTATGCCGCCGAAAATATTGATGAACACGGCTTTCACGGCTGGATCGCTCATGAGTATGCGGAAAGCGTTCTTCACCTGCTCGGCAGAAGCGCCGCCGCCGACGTCCAGGAAGTTCGCAGGAGAGCCGCCGGCATACTTAATGATGTCCATGGTGGCCATGGCAAGGCCGGCGCCGTTAACCATGCAAGCGACACTGCCATCGAGCTTGATGTAGTTGAGGCCGTACTTGGAGGCCTCGACCTCGAGAGGATCCTCCTCATCAAAGTCGCGCAGTTCGCGTAGGTCCTTGTGACGGAAGAGCGCGTTGTCGTCGAAAGCCATCTTGGCGTCGAGCGCGACAAGTTTGCCATCGCCAGTGAGCACACAAGGATTGATTTCCAGCATGGAAGCGTCGGTATCAATGAAGGCGCGGTAGAGAGCCTCGAGGAAAGGCGTTGCGTTGTTCACGACTTCACTCGGCAAGCCGAGGCCGAACGCGATTTTGCGAGCCTGGTAAGGCTGCAGACCTACTGCCGGATGAATCGTTTCGCGCAAGATAGCGCCGGGATTGTCCTTGGCGACTTCCTCGATTTCCATGCCGCCGGCGGCGCTGGCCATGAAGACGACACGGCCGGTGGCGCGATCGACGAGCAGGCCGAGATAAAGTTCGCGCTTGATGTCCAGGCCTTCTTCGATGAGCAGGCGTTTGACGATGCGGCCGGCGGGGCCGGTTTGCGGAGTGACCAGCTTCATGCCCAGAATGTGGCTGGCGAGATCTGCGGCTTCGTCGGACGAACGCGCCAGTTTTACGCCGCCAGCTTTGCCGCGGCCGCCGGCGTGAATCTGCGCTTTCACCACGACGACATTGACGTGCGATCTCAGGCGATGCGCCGCTTCGCGCGCTTCTTCCCGGGTGAAGGCGACTTCGCCGCGGGGAGTGGTGACGCCGTAGCGCGAGAGAATCGCTTTCGCCTGATACTCGTGAATCTTCATCGCAGTTCCGTTTTCCGTTCGACTTTGTGACAGTCTGCTAGTGTTAGAATTTTGACGTCAATGGAAACATAGAAGTTTACCCGGAAGGCGAAAACGGAGCAAGGACGCACGAAATGAACGAGACATGGACTAGACGGGTTCGCGTCGCGAGTCGCGTGATAGTTGCTCTCGGCATCCTGAACTTCTTGATATTTGTGGCTATTGCTACATATTTGGGCGGCGACGCTGTGAACGGCAAAGTTGAGGAAGGACATTACTACCTTTATGGATTGCGCATAGATTTATGGCGCAAGGTCTACACTGAGGTTAGCGAACGGGTGTTCAGCTACAGCAAGTGGCACGTGTACAGTATTTTTGTTACTTGGCCTCTGGTCATGGCGTCCGCCTTTGCGCTGAATCGAATCAGGAAGCGCTCGGAAGGAAATTGATCCATTACCCCGATGACATTATCGCTGATTGGGCGAGTTGAGACCGGGCACGTCTTGAAGCGCCCGGAAGCGGAAGCGGCGATGGAAGAGCTGCTCTCTGGGCGCGTGGACACGGCGGAAATCGTGCGGCTGCTCGTAGCGCTCAACCGGCGGCCAATCGAAGTGCAGGAACTCGCGGGATTCGCGAGCGTGATGCGGCGGCACGCCACGCGCGTGTTCGCGGATGGCGAAGCACGCCCCCCGAATATGGTGGACACGTGCGGAACCGGCGGCGACGGCGCGAACACGTTTAATATTTCTACGGCTGCGGCGATCGTTGCGGCAGCGGCAGGCGCGCGTGTGGCCAAGCATGGGAACCGCGCGGCCAGTTCGCGGAGCGGTTCGGCGGACGTCTTGGAAGCGCTGGGAGTGCGGATCGACCTGCCGTTCGAGCAGTATGGGCGGGCGATCCGGGAGATTGGCATTGGATTCTTGTTTGCGCAGGCCGCACACAAGGCGACGCGGCATGCGGCTCCCGCGCGAAAACAGATTGGCGTTCGCACGGTCTTCAATTTGCTGGGGCCGCTGACGAATCCCGCGGGGGCGCAGTCACAAGTACTGGGTGTTTTTTCAGAGGACGTGATTGACTTGATCGCGGCGACTCTTGCTGAGTTAGGAGCCGAGCGCGCGTTTGTTTTGCATGGCGCTGGGGGGCTGGACGAAATTTCGCTTTTCGGGGAGACGATGGTCGCGGAAGTCCGAGGCGGCACAGTCCGGCGCTTCACGGTGACGCCGGAAGAGTTTGGCGTGGAGCGCGCACCGCTCGAATCGATTCGCGGAGGAACGCCCGCGGAGAATGCCGCGCTCATCCACCGCATTCTGGAAAACGAAGCAGGGCCGGGGCGGGATATTGTGGTGATCAATGCGGCGGCCGCGCTTGTCGCCGCGGGCTTGGCTGCCGATTTTCGGGAGGCAGCAGGACTCGCGAGCTTTGTGATTTCCTCGGGGGCGGCAAACGAGAAACTGGCGACCCTGGTGGCGTTCACTAGCAAGAGTTAAATTCACGATAAGGATTTCGTTTCGAGAAAGCACTTGGAATTGCGAGTGTTCGTAACTGGCGATGCCAGTGGAGGGAACCTTTGCGAAATATTGCGGTCAGTCTGTTGATTGCTTTTTTGCCGGGCGCGGCGCTCGCGCAGAAGCCAACTGCGCCTGCGCAGGTCGCGCAGGCAGTGCGCGAATACCGGATGGAGAATGAGGACCGCATCGTGCGCGAGCTGAGCGAATTTCTTGCCATCCCCAATGTTGCGAGCGACACGCCAAACATCCAGAAAAACGCGGCGCATCTGGTCGAAATGCTGGAAGCACGCGGCATCGAAACGCATTTGCTCCCCATCAGCGGGCGCGGGCCCGTAGTCTTTGGGAAATTGATTTCGGCGGAAGCGAAACGCACGGTGATTTTCTACGCGCATTATGACGGGCAGCCGGTGGATCCCGCCGCGTGGACGGATAGGAGACCTTTTGAGCCGGTGCTCCGCGATGCCGCCATCGAGGCGGGCGGAAAACGCATCCCCTTTCCGGAAAACAGCGCGCAACATCGTGCGGTGTATAACGATGACTGGCGCATCTACGCGCGTTCGTCTTCCGATGACAAATCGCCAATCGTGGCGCTGCTGGCGGCAATCGATGCGTTGCGGGCGAAGAAAATTCCCTTGGCCGTCAACTTGAAACTCGTTTTGGAAGGCGAAGAAGAGGCAGGCTCGCCAAATCTGCAGCGAACGCTAGAGTTGCACAAGAATTTGCTAGGGGCGGACCTGATGATCACGGGTGATGGGCCGGTGCATCAGAGCGGACGCCCGCTGGTTTTCTTCGGAAACCGAGGCGACATCGGTATGGACATCACGGTGTACGGGCCGGTGCGCGCGCTGCACAGCGGGCATTACGGAAACTGGGCGCCGAATCCCGCGATGGAGTTGTCGCGACTGCTGGCATCGATGAAGGACGCGGATGGCCGCGTGCTCATTGAGGGCTACTATAACGACATCGTGCCCCTGACCGACGCGGACAAGAAGGCTATCGCGGAATTGCCGGACAACGATGCAGAATTGGAGCACGAGCTTGGAATCGCCAGACCGGAAGGCGGAGGCAAGAAGCTTGCGGAGTTGCTGCAAGCGCCTTCGCTGAATATTCGCGGATTGCGGAGCGCGTATGTGGGCGAGCAGGCGCAAAATGTAGTGCCGGATCGGGCGGAAGCTTCACTCGATGCGCGACTGGTCAGGGGAGAAGACCCGCAGAAAAAGTTCGATCAGATCGTTGCGTTCATCCGCAAACAGGGCTACTACGTGATCGACCGCGAACCGACCATCGAGGAGCGCCTCAGGCATCCTCTGATCGCGAAGATCGCGAACGAAGGCGGCTATCGTGCTTCGCGTACGCCGATGGACCTGCCAGTTTCGAAGAAAGTGGTCGAGGTCGTCGAGTGGGCTGCAGGCCCGGCAGTGAAAATGCCTACCCTCGGCGGAACCGCTCCCATGTACATATTTGAAGATCTGGGCCTGCCGGTGATCGGAGTGCCCATCGTTAACGCCGACAATCATCAGCACAGCTCGGATGAAAATTTGCGGCTGGGGCATCTTTGGAGAGGGATGGAGATTTACGGAGCAATTCTGGCGGATTTGAATTGGTAAGCGCCAGATTGAGTTGCGGAGCGTCCGACCGGCCAACCGTCCTAAATCGTGCGCAGATCGATCGTGAAAAGACGCTGATTTTCCGGTGTCTGGAGCGAAGCAAAACACAGGAGAGGACCGCGACCAAATGAGCGGTCGAAGTGAAGGGGATGTCCCAGCGAATCCAAGACCTGAATCTCCTCAATTGAGGAATCCTGCAGATTAGTGAGGTACAGCGGCCCCTCGCGACGGTAGGCGGGCGTCATGAGAAGCCGGTCGGTGTCCACTGCAAAGGCCCTCACAGCTTTCGCCGGAAAGTCCAACCACGCTTTGTCAAGCGTCTTGTGGCGCAGTCTCACGACAGGAAAGTGCGAATAATAGACCGCCCATACTTCGTTCTCGCCAGAAACATTGATCGCGTAGCAATCATCGATACATGGAAGCCTATTGGGCTGCGCGATGTCCGACCAATACCGAAGGCAGGGCTGTCCTTGCTCCGTCAAGCAAACCAATCCGGAATGTTCGAGTTCGCCTCCAGAATAAACGCCTTCGTCAAAGTACCCGATCCAGATATCGCCAGCCATCGTTGTTTGGATGTGTTCGATTCCATCGCCCGCGACAATCGAGAGAAGAAGGTTGCCCTTCTCGTCAAAAATGTCAGCGTTTGGTGATCGATCCTGGGCAAGACGACTCTCAACTAGCAACCAACGCCCGCCAGGCAGAGGCTGCGCAAAGCTGTATCTTTTGCCGCTTGGCCCGACAGTTTGGGCAAGCTCCCAACCAGCGCGCCCTAAACGATTGATTTTATAGACGAGTGGTCCGGACGGTGGACTTGCCTGGCCGCGCTCATAGGGAAATGGCCGGTCAAAACTCAATAAGAGTAGTTCTTGGTTGGGTCCAATTGAACTCTGTACGTAAGTGCTCCCCGTTATGAGCTCGTCGATGTTTGCCGCCAAGGAAGCCTTAATGGATCTCATCTCATTTCATTTCTACAACGAGAGAAAATTCTTGAGGAGTTGCTTGCCGGAATCGGTTAGGACGGATTCGGGATGGAACTGGACACCTTCGATTTTGTGGCGGCGGTGACGGAGGCCCATGATGATGCCGTCGTCGGTCTCGGCGGTGATCATTAATTCGCGCGGCAAGGATTTTTTCTCGACAATGAGGGAATGGTAGCGCGTGGCGGTGAAGGGATCTGGAAGCTGGCGGAAAATATTCTTGTGGTCGTGATGAATCTGGCTCGTTTTGCCGTGGAAAAGCTTCGGGGCGCGGACGATTTTGGCGCCGAACGCAGCGCCGATGGCCTGATGGCCAAGGCAAACACCAAGAATCGGAAATTTTCCGGCGAGGCGCTCGACCAGCTCCACGGAAATGCCTGCTTCCTGCGGTGTGCAGGGCCCGGGGGAAATCACGATGCCTTCCGGCTTGCGGCGGACAATTTCATCGACGGTGATTTTGTCGTTGCGGTGAACTTCGACCTGGCAACCTAATTCGCCGAGATACTGCGCGAGGTTGTAGGTGAAGGAATCGTAGTTGTCGAGAAGTAGAATCACAATAGACTCGGCTACAGATTATCAAAACCGAAGAGAGATTTCTCGGGCCGCAAAAAACGCGGCCCTCGAAATGACGGACTTTGTTAACTCTTTCGTCTGGCGTCTGCCAATTCCAAGGCGGTGAGCAATGCTTTGGACTTGTTCACGGTCTCCTGATATTCGCCCTCTGGCGTGGAATCCGCAACAATGCCGCCGCCGGCTTGGACGTAAGCAACGCCATTTTTCATGACCATGGTACGAAGCGCGATGCAGGAATCGAGGTTGCCCGCGAAATCGAGATACAAAATGCCGCCAGCATAAATTCCGCGACGCGTGCGTTCGAGCTCCTCGATGATTTCCATGGCGCGAACTTTGGGGGCGCCGGAAACCGTGCCCGCCGGAAAACAGGCCATCAGCGCGTCGAAACAATCCACGTCCTCGCGGAGGCGGCCGCGCAGGCTGGAAACCAGATGCATCACGTGCGAGTAGCGCTCGACGGTAAGCAACTTTTCGGGCTTCACCGTGCCGTAATCGCAGACGCGGCCGAGATCGTTGCGGCCGAGATCGACAAGCATGATATGTTCGGCGCGCTCTTTTTCGCTGGCGAGCATTTCGCGTTCGAGGCGCTGGTCTTCGGCTTCGTCCTTGCCGCGCCAACGCGTGCCGGCGATGGGGCGGTAGAAAACATCGCGTCCCTGCACTTTGACGAGCATTTCGAAGATAGAAAAGATAAGGCGATGGATTCAGCGCGCGAAGCTCTCGATAGACCTCAAACGGCTCGGCTTTCGTTTTCGCGGAGAAGCGCTGGCTCAGCACGACTTGAAAAATATCTCCGGCGCGAATGTACTGCTTCGCTTTCCGCACCACAGCCAGGTATTCGGGGCGGCGAAAATTGGAAGTTACTTTTAACGGTGCGCGTTTCCCTATTTTCGACGGCTTCTTCGGCTGTTCCGCGGCGACAGGCTCATTCAGCAGCAGACGCGTCTCCTTGATTTCGCGCACGGCGGCGTTGTATTTCGCGCGCAGGCTGCCGTGGCCTTCGGTGAAAACATTGCGGACGATCCACAGGCGGTGTTGCACGTGATCGAAAGCGACAAGGCCGTGATAGAACATCAGCATTGCGTCATAGAGGCCGATTTCATCGCGAAGGCGCTTGGGGAGGCGCTCGATGAGCCGAACCATGTCATAGCTGAAATAGCCGATGGCGCCGGCGACCAGAGGAGGCAACCCGGGAAGCCGCACGGGGCGGAAACGCTCGATGCGTTCGCGCAGGAAGGAGATGGGGTCGCGCTCTTCCCAGACGACCCGGTCGCGGCTCTCTAGGACGCAGGCACCGTTGGCGTAACGGAAAACTTCCTCGGGATGCGCGCTCGCGAACGTGTAACGCGCGATCTTTTCGCCACCTTCCACGCTCTCGAGAAGGAAGGAATACCGCGCGCCCTGGGCGATGCGCAGATAGGCGCTTACGGGGGTCAGCAAATCCGCGGAAAAAACGTCGTAGACCGGGATGAGGTTGCCCTGTTTGGCGAGGCGTTGGAATTCGCGGAAATCCGGTTGGATCATGGGAATAAGTTCACGGTTCCGACCGAGTCCCCGAGATGCTCGGGCGGGGCGGAATCTTCGATCGATAGTTTTCAGTTCACGAAAAAAGAGACCCATTATTACATTACTTCGGGTGGACCCGGATTATTCGCCAGGGGCCGAGGTATTTTGGACGGAGCAGGCCCTCCTCATCGGGAAGAACGATGCCACAGCTAGGTGAGTACCCCCCTCCCCGTGTTTTTCATAAGTGTTGCATCTAAAGAACTTAGAGTTCATGTAAGTCGTTTAGAATCAACACTTGCGGGCATTCTGTAAGTGTTGATTCTAAATGGGTTAGTGTTGCCATGGAACTGTCATCCGACGAGGAGTAAGGAACGCCAGCGCGGTACTTCGAGCGCTGGGCGGATACAGAAATCCCCAAAAAGGGCCATTCAGGTTGTAACCGAGGTTCCTTACGGAAAGGCGAACTACTTCACAAGTATTATATACCAGATTACTGACCGCGATGTCAACTGGAAAATCGACGTTGTGGTCATTTTCCGGTAAATCAGGCAGTATGGACCAGATTGAATTTTAGCGGCTACTCTGCAATGCCGTCATTCACCTGAGCGCAGTCCATCCTCAGCGTCCCGTTATCGTTGAACACTAATCCGTTGAAGCGCAGGACACTGCCCGCAGTCAGGGGCTTGGTATGGAGCATCTGCGTGCCGCTGTCCACATAGGCAATGACGCTGCCTGGATTCGCAAGCACAGTCGTCTGACCCGGTTGCACAGCTAGAGCCGGGAATAGGTCGTAAGCAGCAAGCGTAACGGCGTAAACAGCGAAGTTGCCGACGCTGGAGACGCCGCTGACCGTGCCGTTGATAGTCTGCGGTATCAGCGTGATCGTGGTAGCTTGCGTTTCTGAGCCTGCTCCACAACAGGTAACCGCCCGCGCGGAAACGTAGACTTTCTGACCCGCAACCATGTTCGAGCCGCTGAACGTGGCAGTGAAGGGAAGGCTCTGGATCTGGGAGGCGCTGAACCGGCCTGAGATTTGGAAAGAAATGAAGCTGTTGAAGCCGAATGGCGACCAATTGGGCGGGTTCGTGGAATAGTCATCACCTTGCTGCTGCTGGCCAAAAACGTTAAAGACGGTGACGCCGTTGCTGGGAGGATATACGGTCATCAGGGGGCCGATATAAACGTTAGCAGCGCTTTGGTCTTGCACCGAAACACGTACAGCTAACAGCGAACCATTCGCTTGAATCGCCGCATCCATGTCGACGAACATTCCGGGGGCCAGCACGGAAAGGTCAGCAATTCCCTGGTACACGGTGTTGGAACTCGTAACAATGGGTACCGATGAACCATCGGGCACGGATCCAATGGAATACCCGTTGTCTGTTGCCAGGCTGAAACTGTCCGCGGTCGCATCGACGGAAACCACTCGTCCGTTCAGTCCTGACACTTTGCCGTTTTGGTCATTCGTCGGCTGAGACGCGATCGCAACCGGAGTAACGTTCAATGTTGGCGCGATCGAATAAGTCGCTGAGCCCGCTCCGCTACAGCCGGAGTATGTAGCCGACGTGGACACAGCCAAATCTACTTGCAGCCCTACGGCTGTTCCCTTAATGGTTATCGGTTCGGGCATGTTGACAGTCACCTGTGAAGCTGGCATGCCCCCATAAGCGAAAGTGCCAGACTGAACCCCTCCGGTTGAATCCAGGGATATGCAAGTAAAACTGGAGTACCCAATTGTCATTCTGGCCGCATTATAAACACCTTGCGGAACAGCGACCGTCGCCAAAGGTGTCGAACTTCCGTTCAGGTGTATAAAATCGGCGTTCTGCGTTGTGGGCGAGCTAAATAAGTTGACGGTGTTCCCCGTTTGGTCAGTTAGAGAGATGTTGGAAATGTCCAGCGTGAATTGCGACAACTGGTCGTTAGCGGAACTAGAAAGCAGCACGGTCACGGAGGTATTGCCAGTCAAAACAGGACCGGTTGGAATAGAGGTGTTCGCACCAGAACCACAGCCCACAAGGATAGCCGCCGCCAAAACCACAATGCAATGCCGTAATGACTTAGCCGAACTGTGTAACTTTATACGACCCGTCATATTCCCGTCCTGGCTATTTATGGGGTGATTATGTTCCTGCGGGTATCATACCACGAGCGAGAAAGTAAGAAATGTCGTACGTGTCCCGGTGAGACCGGCACTGATGGCAGTAGTGCCCGCACGGGTAATCGGAAACTGACCGCTGCCGAAATTGCGGATCAATTTAGTTTTGCGGCTAGCGGGCGCGGGAGTTTTCTTCTGCGCGGAGGGCGGCGAGGACGGCGCGGCGCATGGGCGCTTCGGGCGCGTGCCTGTTCATCCAGATTCCCCATTGAGCGAAGCCCTGCGCGAGAAGCATTTCGACGCCAGGGACAGTGGCGACGCCTTTCTGGGCGGCGATCTTCAAGAGCCGCGTCCTCTGGGGGCGGTTGATCAAGTCCATGACAAGACGGCAATTCAGCTCTTTGGGCGCGAGCGGAGAAACGCCATCGTGGGGATGCATGCCGACGGGGGTTGCGTTGAGGATGGCGTCGAACGACGCGGAGCGCAAGGCAGAGCGGGGCACGACCTCTCCGCCGAAGGCGCGCGCGAGTTCCCTGGCGGCCTTTTCGCGCCGCGCGCAGATAGCAACGGCTGCGCCGGAGCGGACTAGCGCAAAAGCGGCTGCCCGCGCCGCGCCACCCGCCCCATAGATCAAGACGCGGCTACCCTTGATGGGGAGCTTTTTCTCGAGCGCGCGGAGTACGCCGAGGTAGTCGGTATTGAAGCCATAGAGAGAGCCGCCGGGGCGAACGACTACAGTGTTCACCGCTCCAATTTCCGCGGCGAGAGGATCGCACTTCTGCAAGTACTTAAGGATGGCCTGCTTGTGCGGATGAGTGACACTGAATCCGCGGACGCCATATTCGGGAACGGCAGCCAGAAAATCAGGAAGCTCATGGACAAGGAATGGGAGATAGACGGCGTCAATGTGGCGGGCGACAAAACCGGTATTGTGCATTAACGGTGAGAGGGAGTGGCCGACGGGCTCACCAACCACTCCGTAGACGCTAGTTCGACGCGTGAGAGCGTGAGCGCGGTAGAGATGTTTCATCTTGTCGAGAGAAACCTGGCCCGGGGCGGTCGCTGCCGCGACGGGGGCGTAAGCCAGCGCGCTTCCTTCCCGCAGGGCGAGGATTCGCGCGGGCAGGCCGGCGTCTCCCATGGGAACGGCGACAAAATTTTTCGAGTTGCGCGCCAAACGCAGGAGCCGCACGCTGTCGCGAATGGTCCGCGCTTCGGCTGCAATTTTCACGGCATCGACCCCGCCGTTGCGAGGCGGATTCATGGTTCGAGGCAAATCCGGCGTGCGATCGAAGTCATGTACGGAAAGCAAGACGCGCGGCGGCACGGGATATTCCCGAACGGACTGGCCGGGAAGTTTGCGCAAGGTTTCCACTTCGAGATCGCACCATTGGCAGCCGGCTTCGCGAGCCTGAATGAGCCAGTAGAGTTCGCGGTCAACGCCGCCGGCAAATTTGCCTCCACCTTCTCGGCGGCGGCAAGTGGCTATAAATGTGGCACTTGAAAACTTGCTCTTCTTCAGCCAGCCGAGGAATCGCGCGCGCTCCGCGTCGCTGCCCAGCCAATCCAGGCGCAATTCGACGGTCCTGGTTTGCCTTAATGCAAGGCGAACCAGCTTGGCCATTTCGGCCGCAGTAGAAGCTGCCGCGACCGCGCAAATCCGCCGTAACCCAGAGCCAAAGAGACCCATACCGTACCCTATGCCGCCAAGCCGTTGAAAATACAGGCTAATAGTATGCCGTATCCGGCGCCTGCGCCCGTATCAAAAGTGTAAAACAACCGCAGCCAATTGGTTGACGCGTGATGCCGGCCCTGATACTTTCGCTAGGAATAGAACTATGCACGGCCCGTCAGGCGTGTCTTCGAAGGAGTTACGGAATGCGCGCTAGAATCGCTGTCTTGTCATTGCCGGTCTTCCTGGGTGCTGCCGTATGTTCGGCACAACTCGCAGCCCCGGTTACCCCAATTCCGCAAGTCGACTTCAGCACGGTGAATTGTTCGGGTTTCGTTACAGACCAGAGAGTGCCGGACGAGGCGCAGCTGGTCTCTGGAGAGCAGTCAAACTACAAGATCACCTTTACCCGCGGCGACTATGTGCACATCAATCGCGGCCAGGACAAAGGAGTCCGCGTAGGCGACCGGTTCACAGTGGTGAGGCCGTACAAAGATCCCACGGACGTGCCGTGGTTTAAATGGCAGGCGAAGCTGCTGAGGGCCATGGGCACGTCGTATATGGATTTGGGACAGATCCGGGTGGTCAACGTCCTGCCCAAGGTTTCCGTCGGTCAGGTCAGTTTCTCGTGCGGGTTCATGCAGCGCGGGGATATCCTCGAGCCCTATCAGGATCGTCCCGCGCCTCCGTTCAAGGATCCTGCGCCATTCGATCACTTTGCGCCGATAAGCGGCAAGCAAGTGGGCATGGTGGTGGCCGGAAAAGACTACGGGCAGACTTACGGCAAACTCAGCGCGGTCTATGTAAATCTTGGGACCAATCAGGGCGTCAAAGTCGGCGATTATTTCCGAATCTTCCGCTATCAGGGTTCGACGGCAGAGACAGTGCCGCAGACGAAGGGGTATCAATACGCACTGTACGGGTTTGGGAGCGCCCCCGCTCGCTATTCATGGAATGATTTGCCGCGCGAAGTGCTCGGCGAAGGAATTGTGATCAACACGAGCCGCAATTCATCGACGATGGTAATTACTCTCAGTACTATCGAAGTGTACGCGGGCGACTACGTCGAAATCGAGTAAGAGTTCGGCGCGCCCCTTAAACGGTTCAGGCCCGCCGCGGATTCTCCGCGCGGGCCTTTTCTATTCGCCACACCGTTCGATTTCGACCTTCCATGGCCAGTTGTAATATTCAGGCTCCCCCGGAATTCAAACGGTCCGAGAAAACCTCACAGGTAAATCCAAAGAGGCGAACCTCAGGATCGCGCCAGGCTTCGCGAGGCAACCCCGCCTTGCGGCAGGTCTCCTCAAGGAACTGTTCGCGCGTCAACCGATGTTCGATGGCCACCTGGGGGAGCAGAAGCCCGCGTTGCGCATGGAGACGGACCAACAGTCCGTGACGCCCGATTTCGATGGCTTCAAGCATGATGGGCTCCATGGGTGAAAGCAGTGAAATCTCGATGTCAAGTTCATCAAGCTGCTCCTGCTTCATGGGGGCGAAGCGCGGATCTTCCAGCGCCGCGCTGGCTGCACAACGAACAATGGCCTCTCCCAGCGGCTCGTCCGCCTCGATGACACCGATACAACCCTGCAGGCGATTGCGCACATGCAAGGTGACAAAGACGCCGCGGCGCTCCGCGAAGGCTCCTTCGCGAAGGAACGTATCTGGAAGCTTGCGGTGGGAGACTGCCTCCACAACACTCGTGCGGGCAAGTTGCAAGGCGGCGCGCCGGTCCGCTTCAGAGAGGGACGGCATCCTCGGACTTCTTGCGGGCTTCAAGCATGCGAAGCCGGCGGCGCTGCTTGATGCTGTCGTCGACATGGCTCCAAAAGCGCCGGAAATACTGGGCTGCCGAGACGAGCGCGCTGATGACAACAAGCCAGAGCAAGATGCGCGCCAGCGGCTTGAGCCACAAGTACCGCCCCCCGACGATGAGTACGGCCACAGCGCACACTTGCAACACCATCTTCGTCTTTCCCAGAGTGGATGCTTCGATGGTAAATCCTTCGGCCGAGGCGATATTCCGCAGACCGAGAACCGTGAATTCCCTGCCGATAATAATCACCACCATCCATGCAGCAACCAGGTTCATGCTCACCAAAGAAATGAACGCCGCGGAGATCAAAAGCTTGTCAGCAATGGGATCGAGAAGGATGCCCAGGGTCGTTACCTGCAAGCGCCGCCGAGCCAGGTATCCATCGGCCCAGTCAGTTGCTGCCGCCAGGAGCAGGATCAACACGCCCCAGATCTCGAAGTGCATGGGGAAACCCCAGAACACGAAGTTGGGGCTGCGCGTGAGGAGGATCACGATGAGCACAGGAACGAAAAAGATCCGCAACAGCGTCAGTGAGTTAGGAAGATTCATGAGCGCATGACGGCGGGGGTGCCGCCCCTGGCTTCAGCCACCGCAATTCACTATAGACTTGGTGTTAGGACGCGTCAACACGTCAAGAGGCGGTTGCGCAATTCTTCGGAACGCCCTAATTCAGTGGATTTTGCTCTCGGAGGGTTACTCTGGGATTAACACTCTCCCAAGAGTCTCAGCAGATTGGACAGTACTGTTTCGTTACGCGCCTGCTGCAAATCTGTGCAAATGTGTACAGGCCTGAGTTGCGCCGAGACCTGAAGGAGGAAAACCATCAGAGCTCTGGAAAGTTAAATAATTCTTTCAGTATCAGCATGTTACAGCGACGCCTCCGCCCGATTCTCCAAGGTGACCACAAGAATAGGCACGCTGTTCTCTGCAAGACAAATACAGTTTCCACAACGTTTTCCACAGAGGGTAGGAGTCGAAGATGGAAGGAAAAGAAACCCAGGAGGAGCCGCAAGTGAGTAAAAACAGAGGTCTTGCGCCGTTTTACTCCAGAGTTACCAGGGCGGTGCGAAGCAGACCCCTCAAATAACGCGGGGACCGCGAAGGAGGCGGATCGGAAGCATGAAAATGGCAGTGAAAAGACCAAGAACTCCGTCAACGGCGATTCCCACAATGCGGAAAGGCAGCAACAGCAGCCACACGATGGGATATAGAACGAGCGCTAGCAGAGCGATCGGCCAGCACAGGATAAACAAGATAATCCACAAAAAGAAAGCAGCCATGGCAACCTCGATTGTGGTGGCAGCACAGCAGTCAGGTGAAAGGAACCGCCACGCGCCGGCCTCGTCTAGATATTACGAGGTTGAACGCGAAAAGGTTTCCTCGACGGCAAATTCCTTGAGGCGCAGGCGTTTCGCAATGGAAGCGGGCACCTCGGCATCAAGCCGCATGTGTGAATCGTCAATTTCAGAGTGGAGGACGCGCCCGAGCGCATGAATCATGGCCAAGGTACGTCCTTCCGCGAGCGGCAAGCGGATGGAAATCTTGAGAACGGCATCCGTCGGCATCTCGGCGTCTATCCGTTGCCGCAACTCCTCGATCCCTTCGCCCGTAAGGGCGGACACCAGAACCGGCGCGCCGCAAGCGCCAATGCTTCTCCCGGCGCTGCTGGCGACGGCATGTCGATCTTCAGGCGTGAGGCGATCCATTTTATTCAAAACACGCAAACGGGGGCGGTCATCGACGCCAAGTTCCCTTAAAATCTTGTCCACTTCCTCGTCAAGTTCGTCGTGGTGCGGATTGGAGATATCGCTCACGTGCAGGATCAGTGCGGCTTCCTGCACTTCTTCGAGGGTCGCACGGAACGCGGTCAGCAGTCCTTTGGGCAGATCGCGGATGAATCCAACGGTGTCCGAAACCAGGACGCGGCGGTTCGAGGGAAGGCGCAACGCACGGATGGTGGGATCGAGTGTCGCGAACATCCTCGAAGAAACCAACACTTCGGCACGGCTCAGAGCATTGAACAACGTGGACTTGCCCGCGTTGGTGTAGCCTACCAGCGCGATGGTGCCCAGTGGAACAGCATTGCGCGCCTCGCGCCGGAGCGCCCGTTGTTTGCGGACTTCATCAATGCTGAGCTCGATCTTGCGGACGCGGTCGCGAATCCGCCGGCGGTCGGTTTCCAGTTTCTTCTCGCCGGGGCCGCGCACGCCGATTCGCCCCGCTCCCCCGCCTGCTCCCCCCGCGCCACCGCCGCCGCTTTTGCCGCCGAGGCGCGACATCGCGGTTCCCTTTCCGGTCAGGCGGGGCAACATGTAATTCAACTGCGCTAACTCCACTTGCAACTGGCCCTCGCGGCTCCGCGCGTGGCGCGCGAAAATATCGAGAATCAGCTGCGTTCGGTCGATTACCCGGCGCTCCGTCGCTTGTTCGATGTTGCGCTGCTGCACTGGGGAGAGGTTGCTGTCGAAAATGATGAGGGCCGCTTTGTGAGCCGTGGCTTCGGCGCGAATCTCATCCAGCTTGCCGCGGCCCACCAGCGTTGCGGGGTCCGCGGCGTCTCGCAACTGGAAAACCGTTCCGGCGATTTCCGCTCCAGCACTGCATGCCAACTCCACCAGCTCCAGGAGCGATTCTCGGCCCTGCTCACCGGCCGCCATGCCGGGAAAGCGAGGCGCGCGCTTCCACCCAACACCTACGAGTAAGGCGCGCTCTGCGTTCGAGACTTGGTGTTGCGTTTTGGTCACTGAGATCGGCCGGGAGTCATGTTGCGGACTTGCGCATTTATAGCGGTGCTCACCCCTGAGAATGATTATACGCTTCTCCTCTCAGGCTCGCGACCTGCGTTCCATCCCTTGGGCTTGCGGGAATTCAGCAGAGATTTGCCTACCCAGCCGACCCATGTGAGAATCAATTCATGCGAAAACTTACTACAATCGTGACCACTTTTTTGGCGGCTAACATGGTTCTCTGTGGGAATGCCCCGGCACAGCAGACTCCAGCAACGAATACGCAACAGCCTCCGACGGCGAAGGCGGCGCCGGCTCCCGCTACGGGCGCTCAGAAGGCTCCCACGGCAAAGGCAGGTACAGCGGCCAGCCCGAGAACGCCGGCCCCTCTCACGCTCAAGACGCAGAAGGACAAAGCAAGCTACGCGGTAGGATTGAATGTAGGCAAGAACTTGGAGGCGCAACTGACTCAACAATCTGTTGAAGTGAACCAGGCAATTCTACTAAGGGGAGTGAAGGACGCCCTCGCGGGCGGCAAGACACTATTGACGGACGACGAAGTGAAGGCCGTGCTCACGCAACTGCAGGCTGACGCGCGCAGCAAAGAAATGGAAAAAATGAAGGCGGCCACTGAACTGAACAAGAAGGAAGGCCTCGAGTTCCTGACTGCGAATAAGGAGAAGGAAGGAATCGTAACGCTGCCGAGCGGGCTTCAGTACAAGATTCTGACGGCGGGTACAGGACCCAAGCCTGCCGCTACCGACACCGTCGCGTGCAACTATCGAGGCACACTGATCAACGGCACGGAGTTTGACAGCTCGTACAAGCGCGGGCAACCGTTGTCCATTCAGGTAAATGGAGTCATCAAGGGCTGGACGGAAGCTCTGCAACTCATGCCTGTGGGATCGAAGTGGCAACTCTTTGTTCCGTCGGATCTGGCTTATGGCGATCGCGGTGCGGACCCGCGCTCGGGTATCGGTCCCGGTGCAACCCTCATTTTTGAGGTTGAGCTGCTCTCGATCCAGGGCAAGGACAAATTGGAAGCTGTGCCAAAATAGGCGGACGCGAGAAGTGAGTTTGTCGATGGCTGCGATCAATCAGCTCGCGCAAATGAGTTTCTATCTCAGCCCTTCTGCTTGAAGCCATTCGAGAACGCCGCCTTGTACCTCGGCATCATTGCCAAAACCTGAAAACCAGCGCGCGCCAGGCTCTTTGCGAAACCAGGTGAGTTGGCGCTTGGCGTAGCGTCTCGTGGCTTGTTGAATCGCCGCGCGCGCCTCTTCCAAAATCATCTCGCCCCGCAGCACCCTGCGCAATTCGCGGTAGCCGATAAAATCAAATGGCTTTGCATCTTCGCTCAAGCCCCCATCAAGCAGCCCTTGCACTTCGCGCATCCATCCCTGGTCGAGCATGGCGTCTGTTCTGGCATGAATGCGTTCGTTGAGCTTTTCGCGCGGCGGCATCAATCCAACTTTTAGAACGCGCCATCCTTCCAGTGGAACACGGCCGGTTCGATGCACTTCGGAAATCGGCTTGCGCGCCAGAAGGCAGACTTCGACGGCACGGATGAGCTTCTGCTCGTCGGCAGGCGCAATTTTTCCGGCCGCTTCGGGGTCGAGCCGCTTCAGCACGCGATGCAAATGGCCGGGCGAATGCTCTTCGACGCGTGCGCGTAGGCGCTCGCGCAGCTTTTCCGAGCGCTGCGGAACATCCGCAAGACCCTCAAGAAGCGTGCGCAAATACAATCCCGTGCCCACGGTGAATACCGGCAAGCGCCAACGTTTGCGCAGATCTTCCAGAATCCGCAATGCCAACTGGCGGTAGCCCCCTGCGGTTGCATCGTCCTTTGGTCCAAGCACGTCGATCAGATGGTGGGGAATGCCGCGGCGTTCGGAGTGGCTGGGCTTTGCAGTGCCAATATCGAAACCACGATACAGCTGCGTCGAATCGCACGCCACAACTTCACCGCCAAAGCGTTCCGCGAGCTTTACACCGAGCGCCGACTTTCCCGATGCCGTCGGACCGACAATGGCAACGAGCGGTAAGAGCGTTTTATTTTCGTTCATCGAAACAGGAGATGCCGCGCGCGAACGAAAAGAAAAATGAGCACAAACAGAGCGAGGAGCA
>WNFJ01698911.1_pt1 | contig 23800 bp, 17 predicted proteins | sample 5400461 | NCBI WGS metagenome assembly WNFJ01 (sample SAMN13153349, study PRJNA577476) | soil metagenome | isolation source: 115 cm saprolite on Douglas fir-dominated hillslope | place: USA:California | collected 2013-09-17
TTTCGGCCACGGCGTTGATCATTATTGCTTTGGTTGCCGGCCTGGCAATCTCGCTACGGCAATATCGCAACGCCCAGCGCGAGAACGCCAAAGCCGAAGTCATTAACGACTTTTTGAAGAAAATGCTGATGACCGCGATTCCCGAAAGCGGAGGCAGTGGAAAAAAAGGCTCCCAAGCCTCTATCATTGACGTTCTCGACCAAGCCGAAAAACGCCTTGACGAGGAAGAACTCTCTTCGCAACCTGAGGTTCGTGCCGAATTGCGTCAGTTGATCGGTTCGGCTTATCTCAATCAAGGCATGTATGACGCGGCCGAGAGAAATTTGACACGTACTCTCGACGAGCAATCGGCGCTTTTCGGCCGAGATAGCCCGCGAACTCTCAAGGCTGAATATAGCCTGGCTCGTCTGTATCAGGAAAAAGGCGACTATGAGAGAGCCTACAAGATCTACGAACGGAGATTTGGAAGCTGGCAGTCGGAATTTCAGCAACATCGGATCGAGCCTCAACTGTATGTTGAGAAATTGTCGGATTTTGGGGCTGCCTGCCGTGCCCGCGGTGATTCGGAGCGGGCGGAGCAGCTTGTTCGAGAGGCTCTGGATGTCGCGACGCAATTCTCCCTCGATTCCAAAGTGGACTTTACCCGCACTATTCTCGCCCTGATCCTTCTCGACCAGGGCAGATTCGAGGAGGCAAAAACGTCGCAGCTTTCGACTGTATCCCGGGTTCGGCAAGCCGGCATAGAAGACAACCCGACGTTGCCGCCGGCTCTGACCCTGATGGGATCTATCCTGATGGAAAATGGTGATCTCGCAGATGCCCAGGCGAATCTGGTCGAGGGCGAGGGCCTCTATCGCAAACTTTACGGGCCGGAATACTTGGCAATTTACGACAACATTCGCCTTCAGGCGCAGGTCGCCTATCTGAAGGGAGATTACCAGTCCGCGAAACAAAAGATTGATTTGGCGCTCGATCATTACCGCAAAAATTCGAGTCCGAAAAACATCAGCTTTGCGACGGCGCTTACGATCAAAGGCCTTGTTTTGAACAAAACCGGAAAGCCGGCTGAGGCCGAGGGTCTGCTGCGCGAAGCCATCAAACTGCGCGAGGAAAACCTTCCCGCCAAACACTTCATGACCGCCCTAACCAAGAGTGCCCTGGGCGAATGTCTAATTGCGCAGAAGCACTTCGCCGAGGCCGAACCGCTGCTGATTGAAAGTTACGGTTCCCTGGCGACATCGCAAGGCCCCCGGAACCCGCGAACCCTACTCGCGCAAAATCGTTTGGTAGAACTCTACCAGCAATGGAACAAGCCGGACCTCGCCGCCAGATACCGCGCATCGCTTCCGCCCAAAGCTTAGAACGACTTACAGTCTTTGCCCGTCAAGGGTTCGGAATGTGCATCAACCGGCACACTCAGGTACAATCGCGAGCCACGTCCAGCGATTTTGTTAACAAATTCGATCATCTGAACACTGAGGAACTGGAAAGCTAAATGCTCGATCTCAACTACGTGCGGGAAAATCTCGAAGAAGTGCGCGCGGCGCTCGAAAAACGCAGTATGTCCGCCGCAGCGCTCGATGATTTCGCCCAGGCCGACGCCGAGCGCCGGCGCGTGATCGCGGAATCCGATCAGCTCAACGCTGAACGCAACACGGCCAGCCGCGAGATTGGCGCGTTGATGAAGGACGGTAAGCGCGCCGAGGCTGACGCCCGCCGCCAGGCAGTAAATGAATTAAAAGAGCGTATAGCTGAACTCGATCAGCAACGCGACCAGTCGGAAACCCGCATGCGCGAGCTACTGTCGACGCTGCCGAACATTCCTCACGAGAGCGTGCCCGTCGGATCGGACGAATCTGCGAATGTCGAAGTCCGCCGCTGGGGAACTAAGCCTGAGTTTGATTTCCAGCCGCAGGACCACGTCGATCTGGGAAACGCGCTCGGCATTCTCGATCTTGAGCGGGCGACAAAAATTACAGGCGCGCGCTTCGCGATTCTCAACGGTGCCGGCGCCCGGCTCAGCCGCGCTCTGATTGATTTCATGCTGGACCTGCATACCCGCGAACATGGCTATCAGGAAACGCTGCCGCCCTTCATTGTCAATCGCGATTCCCTCTTCGGCACCGGCCAGCTTCCGAAGTTCGAAGAAGACCTTTTCAAACTGGAAGACGAGCGCGGATTCTATCTTATCCCTACCGCCGAAGTTCCGGTCACCAATTACTATCGTGAAGAGATTCTCGACGCGTCGCAATTGCCGATGAAGTGGGCCGCTTATACGCCTTGCTTTCGTTCCGAAGCGGGTAGCTACGGTAAAGACACCCGCGGCGTGATCCGGCAGCATCAATTTGAAAAAGTAGAGTTGGTGAAATACTCGCTGCCGGAGAATTCTTACGAGGAGCTCGAAGCGCTGACCCGCGATGCCGAAACGATTCTGCAGCGGCTTGGAATTCACTATCGCGTCGTTGCGCTCTCGACCGGAGATCTTGGTTTCAGTAACGCGAAAACTTACGACATCGAGGTCTGGCTGCCTTCGCAGAATGCTTTCCGTGAAATTTCCTCCTGCTCTAACTATGAAGGCTTTCAGGCGCGCCGCGCCAATATTCGCTTTCGGCGCGCGGGTGGATCAAAGCCGGAGTTCGTACACACGCTAAACGGTTCTGGCCTGGCCGTCGGCCGTACCTGGATCGCGGTCTTGGAAAACTATCAGCAAGCTGATGGCTCGGTGATCATTCCCGAACCGCTGCGACCTTACATGGGCGGGCTGGAAAAGATAGCCGGAATCTGACTTGTTGGGCTTCGCCCTCTGGTAACAACCTGCCAGTTTTCCACTCAGCTCTTTCGCAAACACCACGTAGTCATGGCGCGCAGGTTCTGGACTATGGTCGTTTTTATGGGCTCAAGAAATTCCCCGCCCAACTCCTCGGTTACTCTGAGTAACATCGGCTCATCAACCAGAAATCGCTCACTGCCGTCCGGCACGTGATAACGACGGCCGTCGATCAATTCAACCTTGTCTTCAATTCCGATGCTTGAGGCCAAACGGGCAAAGAAGATCCCGCATGGCTTCAGGACGCGCCACATTTCTTTCACCATGGACTCCCACTGTTGCTCATCACTGGCAAAGTGCAGCACGGCGCTACTTAGCACGACATCAAACTGCCCATCCGAAAATGACATGCGCTCAACCGGCTCTTCGCGAAAGCTGTTCGCAGGCAGATGCGGTGCGAGCTCCGCAGCCAGGCGGCGAGTCTGCGCGATTGCCGCGCTCGATTCATCGACGGCAGAGACCTCATAACCGCTGCGGAGAAAGTAGAGAAGATTTCTTCCGCTGCCGCATCCAGCATCGAGGATTCGCGAACCGGGAACGATTCGCTCTTTCAATAATTGGTCGAACAGGTAAATGTCGATGCCGCCAAACCACTCTGACAGGTTGGGAGGAGTGGTCATGTCAATCCTCTCATATTGGAACTCAGGCTCATCAGATAAGAATCCTGCCGGGGAAAGCCCTTTGATCAGTGTCTCCACCAATCATCCTTCAAGAATGAGACCTCAGGAGTCTTGCAAGGGCAACTCCACGGTGAATGCACTGCCGCGACCCGGGGCACTCTCAACTGACAGCGATCCACCGTGGCCCTCGACGATCCAGCGCGCGATCGAAAGACCCAGACCGGCGCCACCCAGCGCCCGTGACCGCGCCTTGTCTACGCGGTAAAAGCGATCGAAGATGCGCGACTGGTCCTCGACCGAAATACCGATTCCGGTATCGCTGACAACGATTAGCGCATCGCCGTTTTGCGATCCCAGCACGATCGTGATTTCGCCGCCGGCGGGCGTGTATTTTACCGCGTTGTCGAGGAGGTTAAGGAGCGTTCGCTTCAACATCTCGTCGTCGCCGTTCACGGTTAACGCCGGAAGAGTTCCGTCGAGATTTAGCCGCAACCCTTTCTTTGTGGCCAGGACCTGTGCCGCTCGGAAGCAGTCAGCGACAAGTTCATCCAGCCGCACCCGCTCTCTGATCAACGACGGCGCATCGACCGGTTGGCGAGCGAGCATGAAAAGATCTTCAACGATCCGCGAAAGGCGTTCAGCTTCCTCCTTAATCAACCCCAGCGATTCCTGATATTCGGTGGTTGCGCGATCTTGTTGTAAGGCAACTTCAGTCTCGCCGCGCAGTACGGCAAGCGGCGTCCGCAGCTCGTGGGAAGCGTCGGCGATGAAACGTTTCTGCTCCTGAAAGGCCGCATCCAGTCGCGCCAGTAAGGCGTTAATGGTCGTGGCCAGTTGGCCAACTTCATCGCGCGGATTTGGAACATCTAACCGGAGCGAAAGCTTTTCGGCAGTGATGCGTCGTGTCTGTTCGCTCATCAAAGCGATCGGCGAAAGGCTTTTGCGCGCGAGAAAGTACCCGCCCAGGGAAGCTAACAGCAAAATCACCGGCACGCCCGCAAAAAAATCACGACGCAAGCGTCGCAGCCCTTCCGCGATGACATTGAGCGGTTCGGCGACCAGGGCGAAGCCAAGCTGTCTTTTGGGGTCGGGCCAAAGAGGCACGACTGCGATCCTCAAACCATTTTGCGCGAGGTAACCGATGCGTAGCCGGCGCGCTTCGTTGAGCACATCGGGTGGAACATTCACCGGACGGCCGCTGAGGTTGCTTGACCAGGCGACGACGCGGCCTTCGGAATCAATGACCTCGACATAACGATTCGGAAAGACCATCTGTGCCAACACGACGTCGTTCGCTCTGGCCACTGATCCTTCCTCGTCCAATTCCTGCACATATGCACTGGCTACAGTTTCGGCGGTTGAGCGCAGCGATTCGTCCTGTCGAGCGTAGAAAATGTGAGCAGCGGCGTAGTAGACCAATACTGCAAAGACGATCAGCGACACGGCTAAAACGCCGGCATACCAAAGCGTCAAACGTGTGCGAACCGAATCGAACATGACTGTGGCACGGGCTGCCAGCCCGTGATTTCATGCGCCGCTGAGGGAATGACTTCAGATCGTTTGAGGGGACAAACCGACAGCTTGCGCCACTTAAAAGTGCCACACGAGCGCCACCCCATATTCACGGGCGCGCCGGTCATACTCTGGCGCGATCAAAGGCAGACGTTTCGAGCGGCTTTCGGATTCCTCTTCGTCGGTTGAACCGGAAGTTTTTCGATGATGCGCGCGATAGACGTACCTGCCGATGCCATAGCCCAGAGCGCTGCCAACCAGAACGTCAGAGAGATAGTGTTTGCGGCCAGTGAATCGCGACAGGCTAACTGCGGTCGCGATCCCGTAGGCGCCAACTTGCACCAGACGGTGATCGTGATACTCGTTCGCAATCACCGTAGCGAGGGCCCATGCCTCGATGGCGTGTCCTGAGGGAAACGAGGATCCGCCCTCAAAAAAATCGCCTCGTCCTTTTGCCGCCAACGGACGTCGACGTTGAGTAACTTCCTTTAGTACGGTGACGACGATGGCACTGTCGATTAGCGCTTCAGCTCCGAGCAGCCCCGTTTCGCGGGCTCGTTCATCGTGCTTTGCCCGCCCGAACAGATAAAACGTCAGGGCCACGCCGCCGACGGCATAATCCGAACCGGCATAACTAACATAGCGACTGACATTCAACTGCCTGTGAAACTTGCCGATCTCGTCTCCGGTGCGTCGATCGGTGGCGATGAGCGCTGCCGTGCCCAAACCCAGCGGGGCCAGCCAACGCGCATCGCGCCCATGCAGATGAAACGGAGCGGTCCAGATAGCTTTTTGATCCCGCAGAATGTTTTTGAAGAATTTACTCTCGAGCGTCGGCGACGGGGATGTTGAAGGGGTTGGCGAGGGACTGGCCGAAGGTGTCTGCGCTCGTATTGAAACTGCGGCCGAGAATATGATGCCAGAAAGAATTATGCCGAAGAGACACTGCGATGATCTGTTACTTCTCATGTTCTTACTCCTTGTTCGAGCTGCAATTATGACGGCTTCCCTCTGATCAAAGTATAGACCGTAGGCGTCACGATAAGAGAGAGCACAAGCGCTACGGCCAACCCACTGATGACCGCAATAGCCAAAGGCTGCAAAAGTTCTGAGCCGGCACCGAGTGCTATTGCCAATGGTAGCATCCCGAGCATGGCCGCGAGCGAGGTCATCAGCACCGGGCGAAACCGACGGCGACCCGATCGCAGCAAAGCCTCGCGCACAGTGTCTCCCGCGGCGAGATGGTCCTCAACCGCATCGAGCATCAGGATGCCATTCTTAGCCACAATGCCGACGATCATGATCATCCCCATCAGCGAAACGACGTTGAGCGTTGTCTGCGTAATGAAAAGACCCAACAGAACGCCACCCAAAGCCAGCACGGCGCCGGTGACGATCGCGATTGGGTGCGCGAAGGAACGAAACTCGATCAGGAGAGTCAGAAAAACCAGTACGATGGCAAGAATGAGTGAAATCATTAACTCGCGAAAGCTTGATTGCTGTTCCTGATAGAGGCCACCGTATTCGATTGTCATACCCGGTGGGAGTTTCACATCCTTTGCCAATTGAGTCTTAATTTCATTCACTGCTGTTCCCAGGTCTTTGCCTTCGAGCCGTCCCGTCACTGCCACCATCTGGCGCAAATTCTCACGCCCGATCTCCGTTTGCCCTTTGTCGTATTGAACATCCGCAACCTGATCGAGACGGAACAGGGCGCCGGACGCGGAACGAACCTGCAAAGCACTCACTTTGTCGAGCGAGGTCCGCACGTCGGGCGGAAATATGACGCGAACTGCAATCAGTCGACCCCGCTGGAGAATTGAGGAAGCCGCGTCGCCCGACATTGCGGTCGTTATTGTGTTCGCAACGTCGGTGGCCGTCACACCGAAACGCGACGCGCGCTGTGGATCGATGTTGAATGTCACGGCCGGTCCACTCACGATGACGCCATTCTTGGTATCGACTACACCCTGAACCTTTTTGATGGATGCTTCAACTTCATCAGCTTTAGCATGCAACGCCGCGGAGTCTTCACTGAAAAGTTTGATCTCAATTGGCTCCGGTGAACTGGTTAGGTCGCCAATCACGTCCGAGAGAATACCGACGAATTCGATTTCCAAAGCAGGCTCTGACTCCGCAACCTTCTGTCGCAGTTCGGCTATCACGTCCGCGGTCGCGCGCTTATGTCCCGGTTTCAGCTCGACGGCAAAGTCCCCTCTGTTCGGTTCAGTGATGAAGAGACCCATTTCCAGCCCCGTTCGGCGTGAATAACTTTCAATCTCGGGCGTCTGCACGAGTAACTCTTCGACATGATGAAGCATGCGATCGGTTTCAGTCAGCGACGCGCCCGGTGGCGCCCAGTAGTCGAGAACGAAGGCGCTTTCGTCGAATTCAGGCAGGAACTCAGAGCCCAACGATCGGTAAAGGAGGAACGAGCCGGCGAGAACCACGGCCATAACGATGAGAACCGCCCAGCGATTATCCAGTGCGTGGCCCAGCACCCAATCATAGCGTCGGACAATCGCGCCCAGAATCCGACCCTGCGCTGCTTCTTCTTCCTCTTCACGCTCGTTGGCAAGCGCCTCGTGATCGCTCCTTTGGTCGAGAATTTCTTTCCAATCTTCGCGTCGCTTGGCCTTCACGAATCGTTCGGCAAGCACGGGAGTAAACGACAGGGCTAACACCAGTGACGTAAGCAATGCCACCGCCATAGTGAGCGCGAGCGAGCGAAAGAAGCTGCCCGTGACGCCGGTGAGCAAGGTCAGCGGCAGAAATACTACGACCGGAGTAATCGTCGAGCCGATAATCGGCACCGTGATCTCTGAGATTGCTCTCTGCACGGCTTCACGGCGTGATTGTCCCCGCGCCATGTGCGTGTAGATGTTCTCAACCACTACAATCGCGTCATCGATCACCAATCCAATAGCCGCCGCGACGCCACCCAGAGTCATCAGATCAAAGCTCAGCCCCGCGAGATACATGGCCAGAAACGTTGCCAGCACCGTCACCGGAATCACCAGAACAGCGACGATGGTGGTTCCCCAATTCCGCAGAAATGCGAAGAGGATCACTACCGAAAGGAGTAAACCAATCACGATCGAGTCACGCACTGAGTTCATTGAGTCGCGCACCAGCAGCGACTGATCGTAATAAGGAGCGATGGTTACGTCCTTGGGAATCTGCCCACGCATCGCCGCCAACTCCGCCTTCACCTCATCCACTACGGCAACGGTATTCGCATCAGGCTGACGATTGATGTTCAGCAGCACCGCGGGTTTGCCGGGGTAGGCGCTGATGAGCGTATATTGCGGTTCAACTCCGGCTCCGACAGTAGCGACGTCGGCAAGAGTGACGGGCGCGTTGTTGATAGTTGCCACCACAATGCCGTTCAGGTCTTCGGGCTTTATAGCCTGCCCGCTGATCAAAGCAAGTTCGAGCTGATGGTTCTCTTGAATCAAACCTGGCGAGACGATAATGTTTGAGTTGTGGACCGCATCAACGACCTGCTGGACTGAAACGTTGTGGGCCACAAGACGGTCCGGATCTATGCGGACGTGGAATTCGCGGTTCTTGCCGCCAGCCACACCCACAGTTGCAACACCGGGCAAGCGAGCGAGTTGGGGCCGAATAGTGTAGTTGGCGATGTCCCGCAGGCTGGCCAGATCGCGCGTGTCTGAGGTGAGACTGTAGCCGGTCACGGGAAACACCGCGAAAGTCAGTCGCTCAACGTGCTGAATTTTCGCCGTCGGCGGCAGCGTCGAGGCAAGCTGTGAAAGGCGCGCCTGCACGAATTGAAGCGACTGAATAATATCGACATTCCAGTCAAAGAAAAGACTTATCTCCGAAGAGCCACGCGAGGTTTTCGACTTAATGCGTTGGATGCCGGGAATGCCGTTCATCGCTTCTTCGATGGGACGAGTGACGGAGACCAGCGTTTGCGGCCCCGGTGCTACGCCGTTATCGACAATTATTACGATGCGAGGAAAGTTGGTTGCCGGAAAAATCGCGATTGGCAATTGCCAGGCTGCATACAATCCGGCCGCGCAGATCAGGGCTATCATGACCAGTACTGCGCGCGATTGGTTTGAGATGAGCCGGGCGAGATTCATAGTTCTTCCTCTTGATCAGGCATTGCTCCGGGAAATAGGTTCCAGTCATCAACACACGGATTTTTCATTTGTCATAATTTGTCATCTCTGATCTGCCATTGTTCATGATTCTCTCAAAAGGATGAGAGGCCTCATCTCGCTGGGAGCGCGGACGTCTCGTCCGCATTGAGCGCGAAGCGCGAAAACGGTAGCTCGGTTCCACTTTACGAGAAGAATTGAGCGTGCTACGCACGCTGTGCGGACGAGACGTCCGCGCTCCCAGCAAAAACGAATCGCTCTTTTCAAAATGGAAAATGCGCTGTTCAAAGCACCTCACTTCTCTTCCGGTTTCTTCGCATCTGGTGCGGGTTCATCCTTTGCAACCTCAACCCTGGTGCCGTCGGCCAAAGAGAAATTGCCTTCAATCACAACCGTCTCACCTCCCTGCAAGCCGGAGGTAATCTCCATCTTGTCCTTAGTGCGGATCCCGATGGTGACTTTTGTTTCGTGAGCGACCGACGCGGCGTCCACCACCATCACAGTCCCCTCATCGGCATTGCTGGCATCAAGCGTCACGGCTGACGCGGGCACCACAACCGCGTCGTTTTTCGAGTTTGCAGAGATAGTCACCTGCGCCGCGCCATTCGCTCGTAATTTGCCCGCACCGTTTGCCAACGTCACCCATACTTCGACAGTGCGATTGGTGGGATCAGACGAGCGGCTGAGCAAGGTGATCCGGCCTTTCATCTCTTCACTTGAAGTATCCGTGGGCAAGACCGCTGCGGGATCCCCCACTTTAAGCTCTGCCGCGACCGTGTCGGCAAAGGGAGCCTTGACGATCACTTCGCTGATATCGGCGATAGTCACAAGTTTTCCTCCCGCCGCGGCAAACTCACCCTGATATTGAAATTGATCTGTGACGATGCCCGTGATGGGAGCGCGAATCGTGGCATAGCTGAGTTGTGCATCAAGGGTCGCCAGGTGCTGCTGAGCCTGAGCGACTCTGGCGGCGGCCAGCGCGCGATCGTTCGGGTTCAGCGAACTGGTGCGAAGGGTCACCGTTTGTTCGGCCAGGCGCAGTTCGTTTTCAGCAGTCGTCAGATCAAGTTGTGATGTTTCGAGATCCTTCTTCGAGATGCCCCCCTTCTCATAAAGCACCCGCCGACGTTCGAAAGTAGCCCGGGCCGTGGCGGCTTTGGCGCGCGCATCCCGCAAAGCCTTCTGGTCCTGCGCGTTGGTCTGCGGAATGGTACCGGTTGTGACGCTGCGTTCGTTGGCGCGTTCCTGGTTCAGGGCCGCGACCGCTTCGGCCCGCTGGGCCTGCAGATCACGAGACTCAAGTACGACGATGACCTCACCTGCTCTGACGACCTTGTTTTTCAACAGCGCCATCTGTTTTATTTGCGCGCTAATCTTGACTCCGACATCTGACTTCTCGCGCGGCCAGATGGTACCCACCGCAACTACCTGGGCGGCGATGGCTTCCTTTTCGGCTTTGGCTACTTTGACGCTGACAACCGGCGTCGTCGTCTGATCAGCCGGCGCAGCAGCTCTCCGTCGCCACAGCACGACGGCGACCAGGAGAACCACGAGCACGGCGAAAGAGGTAAATATAATCAGGAGGTTTCGCTGCCGGGGCGTCATCGATCCACGACGCGCCCGCGTTCGCTCATAAGATGTAAACACGTGATCCGGCTCACCGGCTTCGATCGAGTTCTTATCTAAATTGTTTTCTGGCTTCATTGTCCTGTCGCTTGTCTAAGACGCCCGAGCGCCGTTTGATAATCGAATAGTGCCTGGTGAAGGGCCGTGCGTTGAGTCACCAGCATAGTTAGCGCATCCGTAACCTCGATTATTTGAGCTTCCCCGGCGCGATAACGCGCGATGGAAGCCGCCAGATTATCTTCTGCTTTGAGCACCCCTTCACGCGCCAGACTTATCCGTGCCGCGGCGTTCGCTGCCTGTGCCAGGGCCGCATAATACTGCTGGGTGAAGCCTCGCACCGCCTGGGTTCGTTCATTCTCTACGACCTGCACTCGCAAACGCGCCTCGCGTTCCTTGCTGCGGGTCGCACCCCAGTCAAATATGGGGACAGTGAGACTGATTGCCGCCGAGACCCCGCTGTGTTCTTTGAGACGTGGAGGCTTCAGAGAATCCGTATCGAAACCGCCATTGAGGGAATAGGTAAGCGCCGGCAAACGATCGGCGCGCGCAATCTTAACTTCCTGTCGGGCCGCGCGAAGTTGTGCTTCGAGTTGAGTAAACTCAGGACGACGAGAGATATCATTCGCTTTGAACTGCTGAAACTCAGAATCCGTGGGAATGGCCAGCGCTAGATCTGTCGTGAGGATTGGCGTGTTGAAATCATAGCCAACCAGAACGCGTAATGACCCTGCTGCTATTACTTCATTCACTCGGGCCCGTTCGAGTTCGTCACGTCGCGTAATCGTCTGCAACTGCGCGCGAGTCAGATCGACCGGCGCGACTTCGCCGCCGCTTAAAAGTAAAGAAGTGATGCGCTCGAATTCTTCCGCCGCTGCCAGATTTCCTTCGGCCGCCCGACGCTGCGCGGTGGCAAGTGCCAAACCGTAATAAGCCTCGAGCACCGCCTGGGCCAGGGCTTTTTTCGCAACGTCGGTGCCGGCATGCGCCGCGGCCAGCAGCGCGCGATTCTTCGCGAGTGTTGCGCGTAAACGTCCAGCGATATCAACATCTCCGCTCACATTCACAAATGCCTGGTACTCGCTGATCGCATTGTTGGCAATGAAGCTGGGCGCTCGCGGCTCGCCTGGCTTGAGGCCCAGAGCGGGCGAGGTGTAGATGTAACTTAACGGCGCACTCACCTTTGGCAGGAACGCCGCCTGCGCTTGTCTTACATCTTCAGCAGCGATGCGTTCGTTGAGCGCCGCGATTTGAAAAGCCGAGGCCTGTGCGTTCGCGAGATTCAAGGCTTCGGTTAGCGTCAACGGATTCACGTTCTGCGAACTCGATGGAGTGATTTGGCTGGTCGGCAACTGCGGTGATGGCGTCGCACCAGCCGATGGTGTCGCAGAAGTGACTGGCGACGGAGCCGGCACATTCGGCACCGCAAAAGGAGTCGCCTGCGGCGACGGAGCTGCCTGGGGTGATGGGGTTGGCTGAGGTGTTGCTGACGGGTTGGTCGGCGTGGGCTTTGCATGAGACGGGGTCTGAACTGGAGGAGTCGTCGCCTTAGGCATAATCTGTCCTGCGCCAGACGGCGGGTTTTGCGCATAGAGTGGCATCCCGAAACACACCAACAGTGCCAACGCCGAACGCAAACCGGCGTGTGATTTTATGTGTATCGTGGTTGGATCGGCCCTGTTGATGAAGCGAATATACCCAGAACTACCTTAAAGGAGGGTTAAAAAGTTATTGAGAATTGGTCACGGGCGGCCTTTCTGATCCTGACTCGTATTCATTGTCACGACGGCCTTATCTGCCTTTTCTCGCTTTAGGATTAGTTTTCTGGCTTCTCTTCGCAGAATTGGCACCGAAAAGCCAAAGCCCATTCCGCCCATGATGCAGGCCATGCCACCGGCCGCAAATGTCCTGCGAGCAGAAAAGTGTTGGGCCAACATTCCCACCAGAAGTGACCCAAAGGGCGCCAGCCCCGATAACATCATCGTCCAGATCGCCATCACGCGGCCGCGCAACTCATCGGGCACGATCCTTTGCACCAGGGTATTTGAAGCGTCCAACTCGGTGACCATCGTGAATCCAATCAGCAACATTACCACCAGAGATAGGGCGAATGAATGAGAGAAAGACAACAGCACAAGCGTGCCGCCGAAACCGATTGCGGCGAACGCGGCCCAGTCGCCCAGCGTGCGCACATTGCCAAAGGTGGCGAGCACCAGAGACCCAAGAACCGCGCCGACTCCGGAAGCTCCCATCAAGAGTCCAAACTCCGTGGGGCCGCCGTGCAGAATCTCTCGCGCATAGACCGGCATCAGAATTTCGTAACGTAGCCCCATAAAACTGATCAGGCCCAGAAGAACCAGGAGGCCGCCGACGGGCCCGGTGCGTCGAACGAAATTAAACGCTTCGGCAACGCCCGCGCGAAAGTGCCGAGCGGGCATTAGCGGCGCAGCTTCGGAAGTCATCATTAGCAAGCCAATAATCACCGCCCCAAAACTGGCCGCGTTCAGCAAAAAGCACCAACCCTCTCCAATACCCGCTATCAGCAGGCCGCCCACGCCGGGACCAATCATGCGCGCGCTATTAATCATTGACGAGTTAAGGGTCACTGCGCTCATCAGATCTTCTTTGGTAACCAGCTCTGCCACGAATGCCTGGCGAACTGGAAAGTCGAACGCGTTGACGACGCCGAGTAGAGCAGCGACCGTAAAAACATGCCAGACATGTATGTGGCCGGAAAGGGTAAGCACGGCCATGATCAAACTAAGAATCATCGGCGCTATCTGGGTGGCGAACAGAATGTGTTTGCGCGACTTGGAATCAGCGACCACGCCGCTGATCGGTGCCAGCACGAAGATTGAAATCTGTCCGCAGAAAGCTACCAGACCCAGTAGAGCAGCCGAACCTGTCAGCCGGTAGACCAGCCACGCCTGAGCTATTGTTTGGACATAATTGCCAATAAGTGAGATGAGCTGGCCGCTGAGGAAGAGTCTGAAGTTTCGATACTTGAGAGCATGGAAAGCCGAGGAAACCCTGCCTTCGATCGTTCTTTTTTCGTTGGCTGTCAAAGTGGACACAGTCTCAACAAGTTGTCATGCTGACTTCTTTATTCTTCTCTCGTGCCACCAGAGGAAAGTGTAGACAGGCAGACCGTAGAGCACCACGTAGAAGATGATAAAGAATCCGGGGCCAAGTCTGTCGTTAGGAGAAAACAATCTAGAGACATCGAAGGCGAGTATTGGTCCCAGAACTTGCATGACGAGAATGCCTATTGCGAGAGCGACAGACACAAATAGTCTATTCATACTGGTCTGCTCCATAATTTGCCCTTAGAACTTTAACCCAATCGCCGTACGCACCATTGTATGAGCGGTGAAGTTTACATGTGGATCATAATAGAGTTTCCAGAACCAATGCGGACGATCATAGTAAACTCCCAAACTTACGGAGCGAATGTACCGACCCGAATCCTCATGTCCCGACTTGAAGATGCCATCGAAGGTAATTCCATTGTTCCGGTTCAGCTTATGGCGCCACAGCAGGTGCGTGTTCTGTTGACTGGTGTGCAGACGCACGTCAAAGATCGTGTAAGCCTGAATACGATCGTAACTGCTGAGCTTATGACCGACTCCAAGCTGAACTGAGTCGCCGGGATCCCAGAACAGATCGAAGAAAGGTTTCAGGTTTGTTCGGGAATATCCGACGAGGGCAATAGTCTTTCCCGAACCCAGCTCGAACGAGAGTGAGCCTGACACGGCTTTGGTCGTCGCGACTTCGATGGAGGGAACGAAATGAAACCAGGCTTTCCGGTAATCGTACTGGATGCCGGTGCGCAGGAGTCTATTGCTCTGCGGATCATAAAACCCTGCGATCCAGACAGTAAACGGTCCCAACTGATGGCGTAGGTTGAGATCAAAAGCCCGGTTCCCGCGCGTAAAGTAAGTGCTGAACGTTAGTTTGGATTTATATTCGTCGGCTTTATCGATCGGGTCGCGGTCTTCCTTTTTTGAAGCCGCTGATGACGACTGATTAGGCGTTGGGGATGGTTCAGGGGTAACTGGGTTTTGCGCCAGACACGCGACGCTGAGCAAAAAGACAGTGACGGTGAGTTGTGTGATCCTGGTTAAGAGCATTCGCGCAGTTGTCATTCAGCTATCCAAGATTCGTCGTTCGTCCGGCCTTACTGGCCCCACGTCAAAACCAACGCCACTGCCGCGACGAACATTACCATAGTAGTTGTCCATCCGAGAAAATTTGACCAGCGGCCGTTTACTCTGTCTCCCATGATTTGCCTATTGTTGGCCACCAGCATGATTACCACCAGCAACGGCGGCGCCAGAAAACCGTTGATAACTGCCGCGAGGAAAAGGGCGCGAATGGGATTGATACCGATGAAGTTAATCAGCACGGCGACCAAAGTGGAAACGATAATTACACCATAGAAAAGTTTGGCGCGCTGCCATTTTTGATCGAGCCCATGTCTCCCACCGAGAGCCCCGGTGACGGCGTACGCGCTGGATCCCGTCAGTATTGGTACGGCCAACAGACCGCTGCCAATCAGACCGAAAGCGAGCAGAATGGACGCGCTGTTACCGGCCAGGGGCTTCAGCGCCTGGGCCGCTTCCGTGGCCGATTGAATGTTGTGCTGGCCCGAATTGAAAAGCGTCGCAGCCGTCGCCAGGATGATGAAGTACATAACCGCATTCGAAAGCAGCATGCCGATGCCAACGTCCCAGGCAGCGTATTTCAGTTCGACGTTTGTAGCGCCACGGCGCTGGACTCTGGTAGCACGACCAAAACTGATTTCTTCCTCGACTTCCTGATCCGCCTGCCAGAAGAAGAGATAGGGAGAGATCGTCGTGCCCATGATCGCAACCAACGTCGCCAGAAAAGTCGGGTCGAAGCTAAGAGTTGGAATAAAGGTCGCCTTCAACACCTGGATCGCATCAGGTTTTGCGAAGAATGCGGAACCAATGTAAGCGAGCAATGCGAGCGTCAGCCACTTGAATGTCCTGGCAATGAGCCGATACGAGCCCCAGATTTGAAGGGCCAGAATGATTAGGGCGATCGGCAAAACTAAAACGAGGATAGGTATTGGTATCAAGAGATTAATCGCCGCGGCGATCGCCCCGATGTCGGCCGCGGCATTGATCGTGTTAGCGATAACCAATCCGGAAACGGTGAGGTAGAGCAAGTTTCTGGCATAGTGCCGTCGCAACACCGACGCCAGGCCAATCCCACTTACCATTCCAATTCTCGCGCAGGTAAGCTGGACCGAAGCCATCAACGGCCATGTGAATAAGGCAGTCCATAGCGTAGTAAAGCCAAACGAGGCTCCGGCTACAGCATAGGTTCCGATACCTGATGGATCATCGTCGGACGCGCCGGTGACCAATCCTGGCCCCAGCACTTTCAGAAAACGCTTGATCGGATTTCTTTCCAGCATCATGGCGGCCTCGAGAGAGGCAGTGCCGCCAGCCGGATCTGAGTGCGGAATAACTGGAGCGCCTTTGTTCGACGCCAACCCAGACTGTTTACCATGAGACATTACAATTGCCTCCGCCCTCTTTAATTTTTGCAATGGTACTGTCAATCACCGGTAAAGAGAAACTCCGCTGGATGTGTCGGAAGCCCGACCGTCAGGGAGGGCGAGATGCGCTGGTTCTCATCTTGAAATTGCGGCGTGTGGTTGAAGCGGCAATTGGGTGTGTTCCAGGATCGCCCTTGCTTACGCGCGGGCTTCTGACATTGTCAACGCGGCTCGAGGATATAACCTTCGCCGCGGCGGGTGTGGATCAGCTTGACGGAGTATGACTCGTCAATCTTTTTCCGCAGGCGATTGACGAACACTTCGATCGTATTCGAGAAAGGATCGAACGATTCGTCCCAGACATGCTCAGCAATCTCAGCCCGCGTGACCAACTGACCAGCACGGCGGGCCAGATACTCCAGCAGCGCATATTCTTTTGCCGTCAAATCAATTTCCCGGTCCGCGCGCGAGACGCGATGACTGGCTGAATCGACGACCAGGTCCTCCAATTGAAAAACGTCCGGATGCATCCGTGGCTCACGTCGCAGCAACGCGCGCACGCGGGCCAGCAACTCGCCAAACGCGAAAGGCTTGGTCAGGTAATCGTCCGCGCCGGCGTCCAGGCCCGTAATTCTGTCTCCGAGGGTGGCCCGCGCGGTCAACATCAAGACCGGCGTCGCGTCGCCGCGCGCGCGCAACTCGCGACAGACTTCGAACCCGTCGGCGCCGGGAAGCAGCACGTCGAGCAGGATCAGGTCATAGTCGTTAATCGTAGTTTGATAAAGGGCGGCCGGGCCATCAACGGCGATATCGACGGCATAAGAGTTCTCGCGCAATCCTTTGGCGACCACCTGGGCCATGCGCGGCTCGTCTTCGACCAGCAGGATTCTCAATGCTTGCTTCTCCGACTATGCCTGCGATGCGTCAGTGTGGAAGTGAGTGTCAGTCTTATTAGCACCTCGCTTCAGCGAGGTGGTGATCTACCAAACGAAGAGCCCTGCAACCGTTCCAACGGTTTTTCGCCGGAGCCGTTAAAACGGCTTTGAAGAAACTTTGGCTTACTTAGTCACCTCGCTGAAGCGAAGTGCTATCAAGCTGATTCACTACGCTGAACAAACTTAAAAGCAAACCTATCTGATTCTCAGATCAAACGGCATCATGTAAATTGCTTCACCGTGCTTCGCGCGATCCATCAGTTGCATGTAACGCAGCGTCCGGCGCACATCTTCCGGCAGGGCCGCCACCAGCGCGGCCTGCTTTTTGACTTCGGCGCTGGTTTGGTCGCTGTCGTCATCGCCGCCGGAACTCATGAATTGCTCAAAAAAGCCGGGCGGTTGTGGCCTGATGACTCTCTGCACGCTCTTGTCCGCGGGAATATTCGGGAATATTCGCGAGCTGTTTGGCAATCTCGATCGCTTTGTCCAGGCCGCCGTATTCGTCGACCAGCCCGTTGTCTTTACCTTGTCGACCGGTCCAGACGCGGCCCTGGCCGATCGAGTCTATGTACTCGGCGTTCTTCCCGCGCCCTTTGGCTACCTTGGGCAGAAACTGATCGTAGTAGGTATTTTTGATCAGCTCTTCAAACTTTTTGCGCTCAGTGTCGCTGAACTTTTCCGACTCGCGAAACATGCCGGCGTTCGCGCCGCGCAGCACATATTCGTTGCTGACGCCGATCCAATCATAGAAACCCTTAATCACAGGTTTGCCGCCGACGACGCCAATCGAACCGGTAATTGTCGAAGGTTCAGCCACGATCTTGCTCGCGTTGCAGGCGATGTAATAACCGCCAGAGGCCGCCACGTCGCTCATCGACACCACTACCGGCTTCTTTTCTTTCAGCGACTCAATCGCGCGCCAGATAATGTCGGAAGCCAGCCCCGACCCGCCCGGACTGTCTATCCGCAGCACCACGGCTTTGATTGTCGTGTCGTTCCGCACTTCGTTAAGCGTTCTCACCAGCGAGTCAGAACCAATGGTCTCTTCGCCGGAACCGCCGAAAGTAGACTTGCCTGAGACGATGTCGCCCGCGGCGTAAACCACCGCCACCCGCTCGCCCTTGTTCAGCCCTAACGATTCCTGGGAAATCTGCCGGTAATCGCCGGCACGGACAAGATGCAACTCGTCGTTGTCCCCATAGCCAAGTCGCTTCTTCAATTCTTTCTCTACTTCATCATGATACGCGGCGCCATCGATCAGTCCGGCGTCTTTCGCCTGGGCGGCGGAGTAGGGCGCGTTATCGATCAGCTTCTTGACGTCGTCAGGCGTCTTGTTGCGCGCTTTCGCGATGCCTTCGACATACCTGTCATAAAGATCTTGGAGCAGCGAGTTAATGAACTCGCGGTGTGCCGGCGTCATTTCCTTTTGGGTGAACGTGTCGCCGGCGCTTTTGTATTTTCCGATCTGATACATGTCGGGATAGACGCCCAGCTTATCGAGCGAGCCGCGGAAGAACATCACATCGGCCGCCAGACCAATCGTGAAAAGTTCGCCCGGCGGCGGCACAAAAACCTTGTCGCAGGCCGTGGCGATGTAATAGTCCTTATTGAAGGCGGTTTCCATGTAGCCATAGACGGGCTTGCCCGACCTGCGAAAGTCTTCAATCGCGCCGCGAATCTCTTCCGCTTTTGCCCAACCTGCTTCGGATCCATCAATGTCCAAAATTACGGCGGTGATGCGCTTATCAACTTTCGCTTTGCGAAACTGGGCGAGCAAACTACTGAGAGACTGTGGCTGCCCCCCAAAGAGCCGGCGAAACGGATCATCGGGGACGTAATCAGGCAGCGGGCCTGAGACCCGCAGCGCCAGCACGCTGTTGTCCCGAATCGAGGGCCGGCTGCCGCGGACCATCGATACCAGGATTGCGATAACTACTACGACTATGAGCGCCAGCGCGATAACGATGCCCGAGATTGTGAGTACGACTTTCCGAGTGGTTGACATTGCCATGACTGTTTTTCCTATTGCTTTCTGAGATTTTGGCCGATGTGATTACGGCTGAAGGGTCGAAAAGGTTTACAAAACGCAGAAAGCAGGCGGCAGAAAGCAGTAAGCAGAAACAAAACCAAATTCCGCGGAATGCCTCGTCTTTACTGCCTACTGCCCCCTGCCTCGTGCCTTCTGTTTTTTACGATCCAGCCGCCACCCACAACTTCATCGCCGCGATAGAAGACTGTCGCCTGGCCCGAAGAAATGGCGCGCTGCGGCTCGTCAAACTTCACCTGGGCGCGATTATCGGGTTTGGGCGTGATCGTTGCCGGCGCGGCCGTGTGCCGATAGCGCACGCGCACTTCGGCGCGCACCGGGTCGCTCGGATTCTCGAAGGCAATCCAATTCACACCGGCTGCGGTGAATTCGTCGCTCAACAGTTCGTTCTGCTCGCCAACGATAATCCGGTTACGGGCCGAATCGATTCCGGTGACATAAAGCGCCTGCGCGGCCGCGATGCCGATGCCGCGCCGCTGCCCGACCGTGTAATGATGTATGCCGGTGTGGGCGCCGATAATCTCGCCCAACGTGTTGACGATCTCTCCAGCTCCGGGCAGCCGATCCTGCTGCGCTTCAACTTCCAGATACCGGTCGATGAAGCCGGCATAGTCGCCATCCGGAACGAAACAAATCTCCTGCGACTCAGACTTCTCAGCTACAGCCAGCTCGTTCCGGCGCGCGGCGTCGCGGGCCTCGGGCTTTGACATCTCGCCCAGGGGAAACATCGAACGCGACAGTTGGTCCTGTGTCAGCTCCCAGAGAAAATACGATTGATCCTTTTGCGGATCGCGGCCACGCAGGAGCTGGAAGCGTTTGGCTTCAGGATTGAGTTCGACTCGGGCGTAGTGACCCGTGGCCACCTTCTCGCAACCGAGACTCGACGCCAAACGATCCAGCGAAGCAAACTTCAGACGGCTGTTACAGGCAACGCATGGAATCGGCGTTTCTCCGTTGAGATAACTGGTGACGAACGGCTGCACGACATCGCGCTCAAACTCGCGCTCGAGATTCAAGACATAGAAAGGAAAGCCCAATTCCTCCGCCACTCGCCGCGCGTCGTAAACATCATCCAGCGAGCAGCAACGCGAAGGCAGCGATTCGCCGTTTTCGTCCACATTGATGCCGCGGTTCTGGTTCCATAACTGCATCGTGAAGCCGACCAGTTCGTGGCCCTGCTCCTTCAGAATTGCGGCCGCCGCGGAAGAATCCACGCCGCCAGACATTGCTACTGCTATCTTCATCTATCCCACGTTTCGAGTTATCTTCGGCAATGCTCTAGAATACCGTAGAATCATGAGTGAGTCAGGTGACCACGACGGTCCCGGAGAGGGAGGTTTCCGAATGATAAAGAAACTCTCAGTCATCGTTTGGCTGCTGCTCGTATGCCAAATAATCGGCGGCGCCGCGTCGTCTCAGGAAAAGCGGCTTCAATTCACAGTAACAGAGAGCCCCTGGACACTCACCATTCCGTCGGACGACTTCCACCTGGCTCAAAAGCAAACGAGGTCTGATGGACGGGGCGCATACTTTCATCTTGTCGACGAAAAGCAAAACGTCAACCTCTCGATGTTTATCGAACCCGTCAAAGACTGCAAGGACAGCAAGTCATGCCGCGATATGCTTTGGCAGCTGGGAAACCCGGAATGGGTGAATCCGCAAAACATCGTGCAGTCCGAAATCGGCGACGTTAGCGTACTTGAATTCCTCATACCCTCCTATCAGGGTATGGCCATTCGACAACAAAATATTTACGCCGAGTTCGTAGTGGATGGCTTCTGGGTTGACATGCATCTGTCCATGGTGCTTTACAAGCCTGAGGACCACAAGTTGTTCGAGCGGATAATCAAGTCAATAAAATTCGAGCCCAAGAAGAACTCCAAATCGTAAAGCTTTGCCTGAAAGAGAAAATGCCAGAACGCGCCATCGAAGAATACCGAATCGTTGACGAGCCGTATTACCTGCCCGTCGATCACGAAGTCGATCTGTTTGAAGCCGCGCATGCCGCGCACTTGCCCGTGATTCTCAAAGGCCCGACCGGATGCGGCAAGACGCGCTTTGTCGAACACATGGCCTGGCGTCTGGAACGCCCGCTGATCACGGTCGCCTGTCACGAGGATCTTTCCTCAACCGATCTGGTGGGCCGCTTTCTGATCGAAGGTGAGGAGACTGTCTGGCACGACGGCCCGCTGACTTCGGCGGTGCGTCACGGTGCGATTTGCTATCTCGACGAAATTGTCGAAGCGCGCAAAGATACGGTCGTGATCATCCATCCGCTCACGGACCATCGCCGCCGCTTGCCGATTGAAAAGCGCGGCACGATCCTGGAAGCTCCCGCGGATTTCATGCTGGTGGTTTCCTACAACCCCGGTTATCAATCGATCCTGAAAGATTTGAAGCAATCCACTCGGCAGCGCTTTGTGGCGATCGACTTTGATTATCCGCCGCCGGAGCTCGAAGCCGAGATTGTCGCCCGCGAAGGCGGCATCGATGAGGCCGTCGCCCGCGATCTGGTTTTGATTGGGCAAAAAGTGCGCAACCTCCGCGGCCACGGTTTGGAAGAAGGAGTCTCGACGCGCCTGTTGATCTACGCGGCCCAACTGATCGCGCATGGCATCCCGCCGATCCGGGCCGCCGAAGTCGCCATGTGCTCGCCGATCACCGACGACCGCGACTTGCAACGCAGCATTCGCGAGATCGTGACAACGGTGATTTAGCAGGCTGCCGGAAAAGGCTCACCACAAAGACACCAAGGCACCAAGATTCCGAAATACTTCTTCGTGTCTTTGTGACTTTGTGGTTGGTTGTGAGTTCTTCAGCACCCTGCTGGAACCTCTCGCGGAGACATGACCGTAACCACACTCGATCGCTTTACTGTGCCGCGAAATCACCCATGTATTCCTGAACATCTTTGGGGAGGTCGGTAGCCTTTCCCTTTGACGCAAACCATCGAACATCTTCCTCGGCTTGCATTCGGACATAGATAACGCCAGTGCGCAGATTGATCGCGAAACCCGCTTGTTCGTCGGCGCAGTTGTGAGGGCGACATACCTTGACCGCCAGGTAATCGCCGATCAGCTTGATGGGGGCCTCGACGGTGTACTCCTTCGTCAGCAGATCGAAGTCTGCGCGGCTCAACAGCCGCAGCAAAGGCGCGCGGATCTCAGGCAGGCCGAAGAACTTTGTGGTCACCCTGCCGTTCTTCTCAGTAGGATACTTGCCCGCCCAACTTTTCAGATGTCCCAAACTGTTCTGAGCAACAGCGACACTGCTGAAGCAAAGCAAGAGAAGAGGTCCCAGCCCGATTAGTTTTCGCCGAGTCATTTCAGTTATGTCCTTCCGAGTTCCTGTTAAGGTGCAGACCAAACGCTGGCGCCGATGCTATCACTGATTAGTGCGAAGTACGCAATTGGATACTGATGTTTGAAAAATGTAAGGACGCTTCACTCTTCAGCCGTCTTTAGACAGCTTGCCCGAAGGGTTCCTAGACCAGCGCTTTTAGCGCTGGGGTCAGTAGAACCCGCCGGACCTTAGCGCGCTTCCAGCGTGCTTTGCATCAATAGTTTTAGGACTAACGGCTAAAGCCTTAAACCTAAGCCCGTTAAAACGGGCTTTGGGATCCGGTGTCTTGGGACCCGGGCGTAAAACGCCCGGTCTAGTAACCCTGCGGGAAAGCCGCGTGAAACACGGCTGGAGGACAATCGCCTGTTCCGCTTTAGAATCTCAAGAATCTCATGTCGGCCATGCATCTAAAGATGAAGCGTATGCGCAATTGGATTAGCTTGTTGTAACCCTTATACTTAAAAGCCTCTTATCAAGAATTCAACGCTGTGTCTGACGAAATCCAAAACGATAGGCTAACTGAGCAGATCGACGCCGAAGTGGCCGAGCGCCTACGCTCGGTCAGGAACCCTGCTGAGCGACGCACGCTTGCCAATCTACTGCGCGAAATAGGAAAGCTGCCGCTGGAGCAAACGCGCGCCGCGTTGGAAGTCAGCGCCACGATCGCCGGCGTCTCTTTGCGAGCGAGCATTGAATTCCTGCGGGCCGTCCCGGATGCCGCGGGAATTTTGGAGCCGGCCGAGTTGCGCGCATGGGCGGAGATAGGCCGGCGCTTAACGATGGCCGAAGTCGAAGAGGGCGTCAGTTTCTTTGCCGCCGGCGTGGGCGATTTTGAGAGAGTCCCGCCGAGTGCGCGACCGTTTGTGCTTCAGGTTTGCTCGCGGCAGATGATTCTTTCGGCAACCACGGCGGTGGAAACTTTTCGCGGCGCTGCGACGCTCGCCGCCAATACCACCGGCCCGGAATCACTTCGATCTGTCTACGAGGTCGCGGCGGAAATCTCAAGAAGATCGGCGAAACATAGCGCGGATTTTCTGAATGCAACGCCAACGGTCATGGCGCGTCTTCAGGAATCATCCAGACGCCCGAGATTTAGCGGCCGGCCTCTAAACAAGGAAGACGAACCAAGAACCGACGTCACGCGCGCCGCGATCGATTTGACGGCCGCGTTCGCTGAACGGGCCGGAGGCATTGCCGCCGATGCCTGGGCCAGCCTGCCAGAGGCATTGGCAGGACTTGA
>WNFJ01339839.1_pt1 | contig 23784 bp, 18 predicted proteins | sample 5400461 | NCBI WGS metagenome assembly WNFJ01 (sample SAMN13153349, study PRJNA577476) | soil metagenome | isolation source: 115 cm saprolite on Douglas fir-dominated hillslope | place: USA:California | collected 2013-09-17
AAAAGATTTGCAAGAATGCCGTCAAACTGAAACCGGAGTGGAAACTCCTCCAAACAAACAGGCTGGCCCTGACGCCACCCCTACCTTAAGGAATCACTGTGGGCCCCTGTGCCCCCCCACCTCTGAAACCACATAGTGAGAAAGTATCACGCTCGAAAGTCCCCACATCACGCGAAGCCGATTCACTCGTCGCGCAGCAATATCATCGGATCAACCGACAGCGCGCGCCGCGCTGGAATCCACGTAGCCAATAGCCCTAGCAGCGTCATAGCTACGACAACGGCAGCCAATACCAGCGGATCGCGGGGAGTTGCCTGATACACAATCAAAGCCAGTACCCGGCTTGCTAGAATTCCGAGGACTAGCCCTGCAGCCGAGCCAAACGCGAGCAATTTGAAAGCCCGTCCGAGCGCTGCCTGTACCACTTGCTTACGCTGCGCGCCGAGGGCAACGCGAATTCCTAACTCCCGCAGCCGCTTGCTGACCGAGTAGGCCGCCATTCCAAAGATGCCTGTGATGGAAAGCATCGCGCCCATCGCGCCTAGTACACCGAGCGCAACCGTTGCCAGTTGGGGAGGAAACAGAGCGCCGCCGATTTCGTCCAACCGCATTTCAATCACAACCGGCAGCCCTGCATCCAGCTGGTGCAGCGTACTCCTTATCGCCGCCCCCAATGGCTGTGGATCACGGCTGGAGCGCACCACCAGCCAATCGGAGTTGGAGGGGAACTGCAGAATTGGGAGAAACATCGCCGACTGTGGCTCTTCGGTGAGCGTCCCATACTTTCCGTTTTGTGCAACACCAACAACTTGTATGCGCGTTCCATCCGGCATTTTGTAGTAACCGCCGATTGCGTTCTCCACTGAGCCGAAGATTTTGCGGGCGAACTCCTCATTCACCACAGCGACCCGAGGCGAGTCCTTATCGTCGTGCCAGGTGAAGCCGCGGCCGGCGAGCAACGCAGTGCCCTCGGCGTGAAGGTATTCGGGAGATATGTGGTACGTGTAGACGTCAGCGGTTGCATTCGCGGGACGCAGATCAGTTGTTCTATCGGCAAAAACACTCGAGATGTTCTGGACGTTCAACAACAGGGCATCGGTTAATCCTACAGACTCAACCCCAGGAATCGCCGCGACGGCATCCATCATGCGCTTTTGCATCACAGGTACTCGATCACTGCTGTAACCTGCCATGTGCAGATCGGCGCCTACCAGCATCGCGTTGTGCAGTTCAAAACCGAAGTTGCTGTGCATGGCGTGTACCAGCCCGCGCAAAGCAACTAGCGAAGACGTGACCAGCACGGCGCAGATCGCAATTTGAACCGCGAGCAATACGTCGCGGGCGGTAACCCGCCGGCCAGCCCCGGAGCTCGATCCCACCTTGATCACCTGATAAGCATCAGTGCGAAGTACCTGCCTTACCGGGACCGCACCGAAGAGAAGTCCACTGACTAAGCTGAGCAGCAGAGCGAGTCCATAAACTGTTGCATCCGGGTTCACAGGCGTGTGCACAGGGAAATTTCCAAATGGCTGCCATTCGCTGAACCAGTGCAAAAACACTACGCTCGCCCACAGTCCAACGGCGCCTCCGGCGAGTGAAATCAGCACAGCTTCGGTAAACAGCCCGCGCAGGATGCGATTGCGGCTGGAGCCGAGCGCCAGCCGGAGAGCAACTTCTTTGGCGCGATCGGCGGCGCGCGCGGCAAACAGACTGCCCAGGTTGGCGCATGCGGCCAGTAAGATCAACCCAGCCAGAAGCATCAACCCCGCAACGAATGCCTGAACCCCAGGGGCAAACTGATCGCCCAAAAGATTTGGGCGTCCCAACAAAAATCGGCCCGGGCGTTCGTCTTTGGGATAAGTCTTTTCCAGATACGCGCCAATGGAGTTCAGATCGGCGGTGGCCGCGGCCAGAGTGACTCCTGGCTTCAGGTGCCCCACGATCATAAAGATCCAGCGGCTCGCGCGGTCGTTCAGCTCACTTATGCCATCGACCTGCTCACGGTTCACCATGGGCACAAAGAAAGTGGGAGAGATGAACACTATGGTTCCACGAAAATCAGGCGGCGCTACCCCGAGGATGGTAAAAGGATGCTGATTCAGCTGGACCGTGCGGCCCACGATGCCACGATCATCGTGAAAATGGCTGTGCCAATATGCGTAACTGAGGACGATATAAGGAGCGCTGTTCGGGCCATGATCATCGGAGTCGTGAAAGAACCGGCCGAGATACGGCTGAACCCGTAACGCGTCGAAGTAGTTGCTGCTGGACACCATGCCCCAGATAAGTGATGGGCCCTCGCCAGTGTTCATCGCAACTTGACTAATGCCAAAACCTGTCAGGCCATCAAAGCTGTGGTTGCGGTCACGCAAATCCAGATAGTCAGGATACGACTGGCTCGTGTCCTTATCGGTCGCACGCTCAAGTGTAAACAGGCTCTGCGCATCAGGGACGCTCAGCGGGCGCAGAATCAGACCGTTAAGAACACTGAAGACGACAGCGTTGGCGCCGATAGCCATGGCCAGCGTCAAAACTGCGGCGATGGTGAATCCGGGAGACTTGCGCGACTGGCGAAGGGTGAATCGCAGATCCTGAAGCAGGATGGTCATGGTCGGCCTCTGGTGACAGTAAGGCTACATGGAAGGAAAGGCAATTCGAGAGCCAAAGTGCGGTTGATGCAACTGTATGGAAAAAAATGGCTTGCGGCATCTCGCAGGTGTATGGGGACCGAATTGGATGTCCGGTTTCACTGGAAGGTGTCCGCGAATGAACAGGGACGGCGGCGATAGGGAAATCCGGCACTGCGGGCCGCCCGAAGGAAGAGCATCACAACCTAATTTTCCAGGAATCAGGACCACCCACGGATAGAACTACCGGGGTGAAGTAGGGCGAGATGACAACTGCATCGAAGCCCTACGCCGAATGCGGACTGGGAACGTGCAACGCGGAGTTGTCCGCCTTGGATGAAAACTGACTTAATAACCCCAGATCGGATAATTCACGAGATCAGACGATAGCGCTTACAATCGAACTCCTTCATCGTCGCGCTTCTAGGCCCAGCTCGATTATCTTTGCCGTGCTCGTATAATGTGCGGATATGAACAGGACGCTTCACGTTCTGTGCTCCATTCTCGGCGCCGTCGCTCTTCTGTCGGCTCAAGGGCAATCGCACAACGAAAAGGTTCCCTCCATGGATGGCGGAGCCGGTCCCTGTTCCCTCGAACTTACGCTTATAGGCGCTGACGGCAAACCAGTTTACGCGGCCACACTCAAAGTGCACATCACCTATGGCTTTGGTGGAATCCGCAGGCTCGATCTCGAAGCCGGAACCAACTCGGAAGGGAAGGTAAAATTCACCGGACTTCCCTCCCGAGTGCACCGGCCTCCGCTTGAGTTTCGCGCTTCGAAGGATGAGTACGAGGGCGTCGCGGCCTACGATCCGTCGGCGGAATGCCAAGCCAAGCACGACATCACGCTGGAGAAGTCGAAAGCGCAACAAGGTCACTGAATCGACTTTCGCGCTTGCGCGATTCGACTCGCTGCTCCGGGTCGACCGTCCTTCCCAATATGCGGGTCCTGAAATAAGGCCGTGTCTTCCACAGCGGTTCAACAACGAATGCACCAACGCGGTTGCAATTATTACTGGAAAGATTCCAGGGGACCCTATTTTCCTATTGCGATCAGAACGTGAGCTTCACGATAATGTGGATAGCTATACTTAAAGACGTGTACCGATACAGTCGAGAAGATCTGCTTCGGATCCTTCGCGTGACCGGGCGACAACTTATGGCCTGGGAAAAGGCCGGTCTGCTGGCTGCCGCCGAAAGTTACACCTTCTTCGATCTTCTGCAAGTCAAGAAAGTTCGTGATTTGTGTGCGCGGCGGGTGCGGCCCGTGGAAATTCGGCAATCACTGGCGGCCATGCAGAAGGCGGCCGGGATGGAGAATCCTCTACTGGAAGCAAGCGCGTTTATGGCCGGACGGCACCGGGTGGCATTTCGGCACGACGGCAAGCTTCTGGAGCCAATAGCGGGGCAGTTCATGTTCGATTTTTCTCCCAATGAAAAGGTTGTGACTAGCGCGCCGGTTGCGAGAAGCACGTCCACGCCCGACCAGCCAGCTTCCGGAGACGTCGCCGAGCTGTTCGCTCGCGGAGTTGCGCTGGAAGAAGATCCGCGAAACCAGCTCCAGGCCATCGCTGCATACGAGCGCGTGCTGGAACTCGATCCCGAGCATGCGGCGGCACATATTAATCTGGGCACCCTCTACTACAACCGGCAGGACTACAAAGGTGCGGAAGAGCACTACCGCCGGGCGCTGATGATTGATCCTCGATATGCGCTGGCCCATTTTGACCTGGGGAATGTGCTTGACGAAACCGGGCGGGTCGCGGAAGCGATTCAGACCTACATCGCCGCCCTCCAGCTAGCTCCCACTTATGCCGATGCTCACTACAATCTCGCCCTGGCTTACGAAAAAGTAAAAGAGCCGCGTAAGGCGCTCAAGCAGTGGCAGGCTTACGTAAAGCTGGACTCTACCGGACCTTGGTCGGTTCATGCGCGAAACCAGATTAAGCGGATTTTGAAGACGGATTCGCTAAAGCTGGTGCACGGCGGGCAGCCGGACTCCAAGGCGTGAAAGTTTTTGCTCCCGACAACAACTCGCTGAACCTCCAGAATTCCTCTAGTCCTTCAGCCTTACTTTCGCAGGCGGCGTGATCTCGGTGCGCAGACCCTTGGCGTATAGGGCCACCTGTGCGCCGTTGGATCCCGGCTCGGGCGTGTCGTAGAAGTAGTCCTGAGTGGTTTCCGTTTCCCTTTCGACCTTCCAGAAGCGCGTATTGGTCACGTAATCAGGTTTTTCTTTAAACGGCGTCACGAATGCCGGACAGAACCATTGAATGCGATTGTTAGGCTGCGCGGCAAAGTTGCCATCGGCCAGCGCAATCACGTGAGCACATTTATGTCCACCCGTCGCCAGCTTGTTCAGCGTCCTGGTGGCCGTGCCAGTCGAGCGTGAACATGTACTGGCCACCCTCCCAAGAACGATCCTTAAGCTGCACGCGCACCCGACTGTCCTGCAGACGATCAAACGTCGTGCAACTGATCTCGTAGCTGAAACAGTCCCAGAACTGCAGCCAATCCCGTGGGACTTTAGGGGCCTCAGGGTTGTGACAAAGCGCGTGAATCGGCAGTCTCCAGATGACGGCGCCGTTCTCGGTCAAAACGTGGAAGCCCAATGCCCGGCCCTGGATCGAGGCGGCGCCAAACACGCAGACGTTGAGTAGTTCTCCATGAAGGCTTTGGCCATCGTAGAGGAACTCCTTGCGCAAGAGGCAATAGAATCTGGGAGTGTTTACATTTAGCGTGGCCAATTCTTTTCCCTCCTTCTGCATCCATTCTTGGTGCATCATAGCGCGCATCGCGTCCAGCGCAACTTTTAGTTTGTAATTTTTGAGTCAGTGGAAATGCTAGAATTTCGAGTCTTGCCAATCTGTTTCTGAAGGTGTCCCATGGCTGACGCTGCGCTGCAAGTGGTGGCTCCGTTACCGCTAACTACCTTTACCGAAGATGAGATTCTCTTTCGCGATAATGTCCGGCAATTTGCCGATGACAAAGTCCGTCCCCTCGCGAAAGAAATGGACGAAAAGGGTGTCTTCGACAAAGCTCTCCTTAAACAATTCTTTCAGCTCGGACTTATGGGAATCGAAATTCCCGAGCAGTACGGGGGCGCGGGCGGCAAGTTTTTTGAAGCGATCCTTGCTGTCGAGGAACTTTCTCGCGCCGATGCTTCCGCCGGCGTAGTCGTCGATGTGCAGAACACTTTGGTAAATAACGCGCTGCTGCGTTGGGCAAATCAGGAGCAGAAGAAGCGTTATTTGCCGCGCGTGGCTGCCGACACCGCCGGGGCGTATGCGTTGAGCGAGGCGGGGTCAGGCTCCGATGCATTCGCACTTCAGACCCGTGCTGAACTCAAAGGCAGCGATTACGTTCTGAACGGGCGAAAGCTGTGGATCACGAATGCCAAAGAAGCCGGAGTCTTTGTTCTGTTTGCGACCGTTGATCCGGCCGCCGGGTACAAGGGAATCACCGCGTTCATTATTGAAAAGGATTTTCCGGGGTTCACGGTAGGGAAGAAGGAAGACAAGCTGGGTATTCGTGCATCATCGACCTGCGAGCTGATTCTGGAAGACTGTCGCGTGTCCAAAGAGAATGTTCTGGGTGAAATCGGCAAAGGCTACAAGATTGCTATCGAGACGCTGAACGAAGGCCGCATCGGAATTGGCGCGCAGATGGCTGGAGTCGCTCGCGGCGCATGGGAGTATGCAGCGAAGTACGCGCAAGAAAGAAAGCAATTTGGAAAGTCAATCGCAGAGTTTCAAGGAATTCAGTTCCAGCTGGCACAGATGGCGACTGAAATGGAAGCCGCACGCCTGATGGTCTATAACGCTGCCCGAATGAAAGATGCGGGGATGCCGTTTGTGAAAGAAGCGGCCATGGCAAAGCTCTTCTGCTCGCAAGTGGCCGAGCGCGTGACCTCGCTGGCAATCGAGATTTATGGCGGCTACGGTTTTACGAAAGATTATCCGGTAGAGAAATACTGGCGGGATTCGAAGATCGGCAAGATTTACGAAGGCACGTCAAATATGCAGCTTGGGACCATTGCCAAACTGGTGCTGGGCAAGTGACCGTGTGGGTCGGACACTCTTGTCCGACGCCTTTGATTCTTTGCTCTTGGTGACTGGCAATTCGGATATTCTCCGGTTAAGCGAAGGAACCCGGCAAAACCAAAGTCAAAAGCGTCGGACAGGAATGTCCGACCCACACGGTCATTGGTGAATCCTACCTGATCTTTTCTCCCACCGATTTTGCCTGGGTGAACAGATTCAAATAATCCGGCCCCCCGGCCTTCGAATCTGTCCCCGACATATTGAAACCGCCGAAGGGATGCGCGCCGACCATTGCTCCCGTACACTTGCGATTGATGTAGAGATTCCCGACGTGGAATTCGCGTTTTGCCACTTCTATCTTCTCGCGCGAGCTGGTGTAGACCGCGCCGGTGAGTCCAAACTCAGTGTCATTGGCGATCTCGAGGCCGTGTTCGAAATTTCGCGATTTGATCACTGCCAACACCGGACCGAAGATTTCTTCTTGCTCAAGCTTGGACTTCGGCTGAATGTCCGCGATCACGGTTGGCTGGATAAAGTAGCCTTCACCAGCGCTCGTCGCCCGCTCGCCCCCGGTAATCAAGCGGCCTTCCCGCTTGCCGATCTCGATGTAGTTGAGAATTGATTTCATCGAGCCTTCATTGATCACCGCGCCCATATTGCTGTTTGTAGCTGGGTCACCAATGGTGATTCGTTCCACCCGCTCCTTCAACCGCTCGAGGAATTTGTCGTAAATGCGCCCGTCAACGATTGCCCGGGAGCAAGCCGAGCATTTCTGTCCCTGGAATCCGAATGCCGCGGCCGCTACGTCGTTAACCGCAGCATCGAGGTCAGCGTCTGCATCCACCACCATGGCATCTTTACCGCCCATCTCAAGAATCGTGCGCTTGATCCAGATCTGGCCAGGCGCTCGTTCCGCTGCAACTTTGTTTATGTGCAGCCCGACCTCACGCGATCCGGTGAAGGCGACGTAGCGAGTCTTGGGATGCGCAACGACTGCATCGCCAAAGCTGGCGCCGGATCCGGGGCAGAAGTTCACCACTCCTTCCGGCATTCCAGCCTCTTCCAATACTTCGACGAATTTGGCTGCGATCGTAGGCGAGTCGCTTGAAGGTTTCAGGATCACCGTATTCCCGCAAACAATTGAAGCCAGTGTCATGCCTGCCATAATCGCGCAAGGGAAATTCCACGGCGGGATTACTGCGCCAACTCCAAGTGGGATATAGAAAAGTTGGTCGTGCTCGCCAGGCAGTTGTACAGGAGTTTCCACATTGGACAGACGCAGAGCCTCGCGAGCGTACAACTCACAGAAGTCAATGGTCTCGGCGATGTCGGCATCGGCCTCCGCCCAATTCTTGCTCACTTCAAAGACCAGCCATGCCATGAGCTCAAACTTCCGTTCGCGCAGCAGGTCGGCAGTGCGGAACAACAAAGAAACGCGCTCTTCGAGAGCTGTGCGGCTCCAGCTTTCAAACGCAGCCAGCGCAGCATTCATCGCGGGTTCAACGTGTTCCTTTCCCGCTTTTTGGTGAATCCCGACGATCTGTGATGGGTGAGCTGGATTAACGGAATGAATCTTGTCGGCCGTGCGCTCCCTGCGACCGCCAATAATAAGGTCGTACTCGCGGCCTAGCTGGCCCCGAACACGGTCGATCGCCGCGCGCATCTGTCGGGAAACGTCGGGCTTGGTGAAATCGGTGGCTGGTTCGTTGCGAAACGGACCGTGGGCGTACGTAAATGGTCGGACTGGGGCTTCAAGGGTTGCCATGACTGGACCTCGAGGGTGACGTTAGCAGGAAAGATTATTTTACACCGTCAACCCATCTCAGCATGGCTGGCCCGCTTACATCCTCGACATGTGAACTCGCAGTTATCGCTTGTTAACTCTTCTTCTCCAGCAGGAATTGATGATTTTCGATCAGGATTTTGTGGTATCGGCCGCTGCCCACGGCTTCATCAACCGCTCTGGTCACGCCGTCATTCCACCATCCGACATTGTCGTAATCGTTGCCGCTAACCAGGCCACCCGGCTTTACTTTCGCGAAATACAACTCCAGATCCTGCTTCACGAATTCGTACTGATGGTTTCCGTCAGTGTAAATCCAATCGAAGTAACCATCTGGGAAGTTCACGGAGCATTGTGCAGAGCCGTTGCGGTGAATTTCGACGGCCGGAAAGTTGCGGCGAAATTTTTCACGACCGACTGATAGATGTCGTCCATGCTTTTCTGACTTTGCCCTGATGTGCCGCCGTACCAGCTCCGCTCATAAGCTGGATCAACTTCGAATTTCCAGGGATCAATCAGGTGAAGCTTCTTCGGGTGAAGCTCACCGACAAGCATTTCCGAAAACTCGCCTTTGTAGACGCCGATCTCCGCTCCCACGGAATGTTGGGGGAGCCTGTCGAGGACACATTGGCGGTAACGCTCAGGGGACCGGAGTCGGGGAACAAGGTGTCGGATCACGGCTAACACACCCATGACTGCACCTCGGGATGAGCTTGGGAGGAGTTTCCCAGGGGTTATTCTACCCCTCCCGCGGCTGCTGCGGGGGTCCCCGGGGCTTGCTAAATTAGAGTCGATATCAGATAATAATCATTATCCAATGATAAGTAATAGCGACTTTCGCGGACTGTGCCGCCAGCATAGTCTGGCTGCTACCCATCAGCGGCGAGTGATCTACGAAACGGTGATGTCATTGCACGGACATCCTAGCCCGGAACTGATCTACGAAGGCGTGCGAAAAAAGATACCGTCCATTTCTCTGGCCACGGTTTACAAGAACGTCCGCACATTCCTGGATAGCGGCATGCTGCGCGAAGTCAGCTTCCATCACGGTTCGTTGCGGGTCGAGCCTAATGAGCACGAGCACCATCATCTGGTCTGCGTTCGCTGCAAACAAATCACCGATCTGGGAGCCGAAAGCCTGGGGCCGGTGCGCGTGAAGGAACGGCTCCCGCGGGGATTTCAGGTGACTCGAATCACCGTTGACGTTCTTGGGATCTGCGCGGCGTGCGCTGCCAAAGGGAGTTCAAACAGAGTTTAAAACAAAGTTCATTTCAAAGTAAACGGAGATAATCATCAGTTCGCGAATGTGAACTCACTTTTCGGAGGCTCTGCACGAACTACGCTCCGCGGCACGATCCCCGTTAAGTGGTTTTGTATTTATTACAGTCCTTTATTAGCTAAGACATTAGGAGAATGAACTTATGGAAAAAGAACTCGCCACGCAGGAGCAAAACTTGTCAACGGAAGCTAAGTGCCCGTTCAGACACACCGCAGCCGGAGCGCAGACGAATGCTGGCTGGTGGCCGAACCAGCTGAACCTCAAGATTCTGCACCAGCACTCCGCGTTGTCTGATCCTATGGATAAGGAGTTCGACTACGCAAAAGAATTCAAGAGTCTCGATCTGAATGCCGTGGTCAAGGACCTTCATGCCGTGATGACGGACTCGCAGGATTGGTGGCCGGCCGACTTTGGCCACTATGGGCCACTGTTCATTCGTATGGCGTGGCACAGCGCAGGCACGTACCGCATCGGCGACGGCCGTGGCGGCGCCGGAGCTGGCCAGCAGCGCTTTGCGCCGCTCAATAGCTGGCCGGACAACGTGAACCTCGATAAGGCGCGCCGGCTGCTGTGGCCCATCAAGCAGAAATACGGCCGGAAGATCTCCTGGGCCGATCTTATGATTCTCGCGGGCAACGTTGCCCTCGAGTCGATGGGCTTTAAGGCCTTCGGTTTTGGGGGCGGGCGCGAGGACGTGTGGGAACCCGAAGAGGACATCTACTGGGGCCCCGAAGGCAAATGGCTGGCGGACGAGCGCTACAGCGGCGATCGTGATCTTCAGAATCCTCTTGGCGCAGTTCAAATGGGTCTGATCTACGTGAATCCGGAAGGGCCCAATGGAAAGCCGGATCCAATCGCCGCGGCGCGGGATATCCGCGAAACGTTCGCCCGCATGGCGATGAATGACGAGGAGACAGTTGCGCTCATTGCTGGCGGGCACACCTTTGGCAAAACCCACGGCGCTGGCGATGCGGCACTGGTGGGCCCAGAGCCGGAAGCCGCCAGCATCGAGGAGCAAGGCCTCGGCTGGAAAGGCAAATTTGGCAGGGGCAAAGGCGGTGACGCGATCGGCAGCGGCCTGGAAGTCATTTGGACCACGACGCCTACGAAGTGGAGCAACAACTACTTTGCGAACTTGTTCAACTACGAATGGGAACTGACCAAGAGCCCGGCCGGTGCACATCAGTGGAAACCGAAGAATGGCTCAGGCAACGGTACAGTGCCGGATGCGCACGATCCCTCAAAGCGTCACGCGCCATCCATGCTGACCACTGACCTCTCCTTGCGGTTCGACCCTGCTTACGAAAAGATCTCACGGCGCTTCTACGAGAATCCGGATCAGTTCGCAGACGCGTTCGCCAAGGCCTGGTTTAAGCTGACGCACCGCGATATGGGGCCTCTGTCGCGGTACCTCGGCCCGCTGGTTCCTAAGGAGCCCCAGCTCTGGCAAGACCCTGTTCCCGCGGTGGATCATAAATTAGTCGGCGAGCAGGACATTGCTGCTTTGAAGGCCAAGATTCTCGCCTCCGGACTGTCGATCTCCCAACTGGTCATCGCTGCCTGGGCGTCCGCGGCGACGTTCCGCGGCTCCGACAAGCGCGGTGGGGCGAATGGGGCACGCATTCGTCTCGCGCCACAAAAGGATTGGGAAGTGAACCAGCCAGCCGAACTGGCGAAGGTTCTGCGGACGCTGGAGGCGATCCAAAAGGATTTCAACAGCTCGCAGTCGGGCGGCTCGCAGTCCGGCGGAAAGAAGGTCTCGCTTGCTGACCTGATCGTTCTGGGCGGCTGCGCAGCCGTCGAGGAAGCGGCGAAAAGGGCCGGGCACGACGTAAAGGTTCCCTTCTCGCCCGGGCGCACGGATGCTTCTCAGCAGCAGACCGATGTGCACTCGTTCGCGGTACTGGAGCCGACCGCAGACGGGTTCCGCAACTACCTCCGGAAGGGACACCAAGGCTTGGCGGAAGAGCTGCTGGTGGATCGGGCGCAATTGCTGACGCTGACTGCCCCCGAGATGACAATTCTCATTGGCGGCTTGCGCGCCCTGAATGCTAACTTCGGGCAGTCCAAGCACGGCGTCTTCACCAACCGGCCCGAGACGCTGACGAATGATTTTTTCGTAAACCTGCTCGACATGAATACGAAGTGGCAGGCCTCCTCTACACCCGAAGGCGTGTTTGAGGGGCGAGATCGCGCGACGGGCGAAATCAAGTGGACCGGCACCCGTGTCGACCTTATCTTCGGTTCGAACTCCCAGCTCCGAGCAATAGCGGAAGTCTATGCATGTGACGACTCGAAGGAGGCGTTTGTGAAGGACTTCGTGCCTGCGTGGAACAAGGTGATGAACCTTGATCGCTACGACCTTGCCTAAGCTCGGCGGAAAAGAGAGCTGCCAGCTACTATCCCCGTTCCTGTTGTTTGGATCGGCAAAACCGAGGTTTATCCGCTTTTCTTGGCGCGCCTCCTGATTCCATTTCAAGCTGAAGCAGCACACAACCATCATCAGTAGGAACGGGTGATCCGCGAGAAGGGAATGAGCGAGGCGACAGTGCTTTCTTCTATCCGGCTTGCAGCAACCATTCATGGAATCGCCACAGGATTCGATGCCGAGCGCGCGAGCAGCGCGTAAGCGGTGAGAGTATAGGAAGCGCATAATCGACACGATGCGTATTCTAATCTTTGGCGCCACCGGCATGTTGGGCAAGGCGCTCATGCGTCGGTGGAAAGCCGACAACGTTACCGGGCTAGGCAGCGCTCATGCCGACATCCGAGTCGCCGATCAAGTCGAAACCGTGATCGCGCATACGAAACCTGACTGGATCGTGCTTGCCGCCGCCTACACCGACGTGGATGGCTGCGAGGTCAATCCCACTCTGGCCTCAGCCGTGAATTCCAAGGGCGCGGTCAATGTGGCAAAAGTCGCTGCTGGCGTGGGTTCAAAGCTCCTCTTCGTCAGTACCGACTATGTTTTCGATGGCAAGAAGTCGTCGCCATACCAGACGAGTGACCCGCGCAACCCGATTAACGTCTATGGTAGGACGAAAGCCGAGGCCGAAGAAAAGATTGCAGCGATCTTGCCAGAATGCTGCATCGTCCGCACGTCGTGGCTGTTCGGACCCGGAGGCAAATGCTTCCCTGACACCATCCTGAAACTTGCATCCAGCCGCCCGGAGATCGAGGTGGTCAATGATCAGCGTGGTTGTCCCACCTACACTTTTGATTTGGCCGATGCCATCATCAAACTCTGCAAGTCAGGCGCGCAAGGAATCGTTCATTGCACCGATCGTGGAGAGTGTTCGTGGTTCGACTTTGCAATAGAGATCATTCGTCAATCGGGGAGTAGGACCGTAGTTCGCCCGACTACCAGCGATCGATTTGTACGTCCTGCGGAGAGGCCTAAGTATTCTGTCTTGTCTTCGGCCGGCCTGCAGCAGTATGGCGTCGAAATGCGGCCCTGGCAGGAGACGTTGCCTGACTATCTCCGCGAGCGCGGGGCGGAATAATTGCGCAAACTGTAATTAAGGAAGAGCGCGCGCCGCTTTGAGCTACATAGTTGGGAGATGCTGTGTAGAATTGAGTGGTAGGAGCGAGTAGCCATGGAAATACACAGCGAACGCAAACCGGAGCAAGATTCCGCCCAAGCAGCAGCGCATATTGCAAGCGCTCACCAGATTCTGAACGCCCTGCAAGAAAAGATCGGAAAACATCCAGAAATCGGCGCAGCCATTACCAAGCTAGAGATGGCGCTGAATGTTCTGACGATAAAGACTGGCGCGTTGCTGTAGCGGCGAGCGTGACCAGCAATTCTCAAGTGGTGTGAATGCCTGTGTAGATGAGTCGTGAGTGATAACGCATATTTTGGCAAACTGACGAACTCTGATTCTGCCCTTGCGTACATCTAGCCGCATTAGGCAGAGAGGGGGTGAATCCTTCCCTCAGACCTTTTTCAGTAAGCGGGTAATCCAGACCAAAATCACCGCGCCCACAAATGCCACAATGATGGAGCCGATTATGCCGCCGCCCGGCCAGATTCCCAATAGCCCGAACACCCAGCCGCCCAAAACGCCGCCGAGGATGCCGAGAACGATGTCGATGAGCACTCCGTAGCCCCCACCCTTCATAACCTGCCCAGCAAGCCAACCTGCGATCAGTCCAACCAAAATCCATGCGAGAAATCCCATGCCACCCTCCTTGGGTTCGCCTTTAAGCCGGGCCGACCGAAAATGTACACCCAGCCCTGACAATACTCAAGTGGTGCCGATCTAGCCTTCGAATCGAAGGGTTCCAAAGGCTTGTGGGACGTGGAAATTGGGCTGCGGCGTGTGCGTTGGTCGCCAGGCCATATATTGTCGCGGTTCCAACCGGCCCTCCACTCGATAAAAATTAGCGCGCCACACCGCACCTGGATCAAATTTCGTGGTAATGGCTTTCATGGGAATTGCCATCTCTGCTACCCAGTTTCGCCTCAGCTCATCGACTTGAACGGAGCGCGTCAGTCCACTCTTCAAGTCGGCGAGGCCTGATGGCGAGATGTCCAGATCGATCCACATGCCATTGGGAGCAATCTCGAATTCTTTATAGAACATGTAGGGGCGGACGCCCTCGCCTGCCCCACCCCGGACGAGGGCGTCCGGGCCTACATGATCAATGGCCGGGACTACACCATCAGCTTCCGGGTCTGCCCAACCAGGCTGAAGAAATGCCTCGGCCACATCACGGTCCCAAAGATGGTCACGCCGGCCATTCGGGTCTGAGTCCCCGAAGACGAACAGCTCGCGGTATCGGCAAGCAAACCTCAAGTAAAGAGTTGAGGGCGACCACAGGACTCGGACTTCGGTTTCGAGCGCCGGGTCGGAATCTCGCCCTCGCCAGTCTGCATCGAAACGAGCTGGTTGGGCGGACTCCCATTCTTTGGTCGAATTCGCGGCGTCCAACCGGATCTCGTTGGTTACCCGGCAGGCACTGATCTCGGATTCGCGGGACTCCGGCATAGTGACAAACTGACAAACTGCAATAGTGCAGAAAAATCAGTTTGACCGCAAGATCCGGATAGCGCGAATTTCGTGCCGGCCATAACCTGCAATCATGAACAGTGCGATACTGAACCTCGAATCAGTCGAACCGGAACGAACCCAAATGACGCCAATAGTAGAAGACCCGCGCTGGCATGCCGTGCTCGCACGCGATGGCGCGAGTGACGGAAAGTTCGTATTCGCAGTGTCCTCGACAGGTGTGTATTGCCGGCCTTCCTGTCCCTCGAAACGGCCCAGACGCGAGAATGTAACGTTCTTTCGTCGCCCGGAAGAGGCAGAAAGTGCCGGCTTCCGCGAATGCCTGCGTTGCCGTCCCAAATCCGTAATCGGAAATCCGCGACAGGAACTGATCAAATCGGTGTCTCGCTATATTGAGCAGCATCTTGATGAACCAATCAGGCTGGCGCGCCTGAGCGCGGAATTTCGGCGGAGCCCGTTTCATCTGCAGCGCACCTTCAAAGCAGTGCTGGGGATCACACCGAAAGAATATGCGAACTCCTGCCGCATGCGGGGTTTTCGGCAAAACCTGAAAGCTGGTCATTCGGTCACACGTGCCATGCACGAGGCCGGATACAGTTCAACCAGCCGGCTTTATTCGCGTACAGCGTCTGAGCTGGGGATGGAGCCATCGAAATACCGCCGGGGTGCGATTGCAGCGCCGATTCGTTATACCTGCGCGGATTCACCGCTGGGACGAATTCTCATTGCAGCCACCGATAAGGGAATTTGCAGCATCCAGTTTGCCGATTCCGACGAAGAGTTAGAGCAGGGACTCAAACAGGAATTCCCGTTTGCGGTCAGGCGCCGCGACGACGAAGGATTGGACGACCTCGTGGACAAAGTTATCCGGCACATGCGCGGCCTGGAAATTGCTTCGTCGCTTCCTTTGGATATTCAAGCAACTGCCTTCCAGCGCCGGGTGTGGTCGTATCTGCAATCGATTGGTTTTGGAGAGACCCGTTCTTACTCCCAGGTTGCCAAAGCGATTCGGCAGCCGTCGGCGGTGCGCGCAGTGGCTCGCGCCTGCGCTACAAATCCTGTCGCGATCGCCATTCCATGCCATCGCATTCTTCGCTCCAATGGAGACCTGGGCGGCTATCGCTGGGGCACGGAACGCAAGAAGGCGCTGCTCGAAATGGAAGCTCAACGGTAGCATTCATTATTAGCGACCGGGAGGGGCGGGCCTTCAAGGCCTGCATCAAGCGCCGAAACATGGGGGCTTCAAGCCCTTGAGGTACTTCCGCCGGGACTGAGGAGAAGTACCTCAGCGGCTGAAGCCGACAACCGATTCGGGTCCGTAATGCAGGACTGAAAGCCCTGCTCCACGCTGGGCCTTGCTTCGATTACCAATCAGGTTGGGCATTTTCGTGGTTTCAGTGTGTTTCTCTTCTCCACTATCTTTACCTGCATTTGACAATTCTTTACGCCGCCCGCTCCGAAGCGCATGATTGAATTGATAATCGGAATAGCTATGCTTTGTGCAGTGACAAGAGGTGTATCAAGATCAGGACCAAGGGCTGGCCAGGTCCTACTCGCGGGCGTGGTTCTGGTTTCTTTACTCGTTTCGGCAGCGGCCCAGACTCCCGTCGCGAAGGCGGTCGGAACGGTTAAGTCCACAACCAGCACCTCGGTCGTCCTGACCACCGATAGCGGCTCTGATCTGACCGTGACTTTTACCGACTCTGCTCGTATCGTGCGTGCGGCTCCGGGGCAGACCGACTTGAAGAGCGCGCCTCAGATTGCGATTTCAGACATCCAGATCGGCGACCGAGTCTTTGCCCGCGGTCAGGCCGGAGAAGGCAATGCAGTGATTGCGTCGTCGGCGATCGTGATGAAGAAGAGCGACATCGCCGACAAGCAGCAGCGCGAGCGGGACGAGTGGCGGAAGGGCGTTGGGGGAATTGTGAAGGAAGTCAACGCGGCGGCGAATTCCATCACCATCGCCAATGCTATGGTCGCGTCCGGGAAGCCGATCATCATTCATATTTCTCCGGAGACCATCATTCGCCGCTATGCTCCGGATTCGGTCAAATTTGATGACGCCAAGCTCGGGACGCTCGATCAGATCAAGCCCGGAGACCAGCTTCGCGCGCGTGGCTCCAAGAACGGCGATGAGGCGGAATTCCCTGCGCAAGCCATCGTCTCTGGCACGTTCAGGGACATAGCAGGAACGGTTGTTTCCACGGACGCCGCCAACAACAACGTCACCGTGATGGATCTGGCGACGAAAAAGCCAGTTGTGGTCAAGGTCAGCGCAGAATCTCAGCTTCGCAAGCTGCCTCCGTTTGTAGCGCAGATGATCGCGATGAGGCTCAAGGGCGGCGCGCCCGGAGCAGACGTTGCATCGAACGCTACAGGAGGCCAACAAGGATCCCCACAGGGAGGCTCTGGAAATCGGGGCACCGGTCAGGGTGGTCAAGGAAATGGGCAGGGTCGAGAGAACGGAACCAGTGGCGCGGGATCCGGTATGCAAGGAGGGCCTGGAGGAAATTGGCGCGGAGGCGGAGGACCTCCCGATTTCCAACAAATGCTTGGCCGCATGCCTCTAGTTGCTACTTCCGATCTGCAGAAGGGCGACGCTGTAATGCTGGTAGCCACTGAGGGAAGTTCGGCTTCTGGGCCGACTGCAATCACATTGCTTGCCGGAGTCGAGCCGATCCTCACTGCCGCCCCAAGTGGCACGCGGGCTTCAACACTTCTTTCGCCATGGAACTTAGGTGCGCCTGCGGGAGCAGGTGGCGACGCCTCAACTCAATAGATTTGCGAGCCGGATAAAATTGACAAGGAACCAATTCTTGCGGAAAGTTCTTCTACTTCTAATCGTAGTTTCCGCTTGCGTAGCAATGTTCGCGCAGGCGCCGATGGCCACCCTCAGCGGGAAGGTCACGGATCAGACTGGCGCAGTCATTCCACAGGCCACCGTCGTAGTCGCTGCAGCCGATGGCAAGCAAACCACTGCGACCACAAACCAGGAAGGTGCCTTTGAAATCCGGGCACTACCGCCAGGCTCTTACAACGTCCGCGCAGGCGCGAAAGGTTTTGCCGTCTACCGCAAGGATGGTGTGACGCTTAGCGCTGGCCAGACCCGGACCCTCAATGTCTCACTCGACATTCAAACGAAGGCGGAAAAAGTTGAAGTCCAGGAGGAAGGGACCCAGCTCGATGTCGGCTCATCGTCGAACGCCGGCTCGTTGATCATCAAAGGTAAAGACCTTGAGGCTCTGTCCGACGATCCCGACGAACTCCAATCGGAGTTGCAGGCGCTTGCCGGACCTTCGGCGGGGCCCAACGGCGGGCAGATTTACATTGACGGCTTCACCGGCGGACAGCTTCCGCCCAAGTCTGCGATACGCGAAATCCGTGTCAATCAAAATCCGTTTTCCGCGCAATACGACAAGCTGGGTTACGGACGGATTGAAGTGTTTACGAAGCCGGGCACCGACCATTATCACGGGCAGTTTTTCTTTAACGACAACAACTCTGTCCTGAATTCAAGAAATCCCTACGTCTTAAGCAAGCCCAGCTACAACACAGACATGTTCGACGGAAACCTGGGCGGGCCGATCAACAAGAAAGCATCCTTCTTTCTCGATGCCCAGCGGCGCAACATAGATGAATTTTCTGCCATCAATGCCACGACCCTTGATTCCAATTTAAATCCCGTCCAGATCACGGAATCGGTTCCTAATCCCAGAACTCGTACAAGCATCAGCCCGCGCCTGGATTATCAGATCAGCCCCAGCAACACTCTGACCGCCCGTTACCAGTTGACGCATGAAACCAACCAGAACAGCGGACTCGGGCTATTCTCGCTTCCTTCGCAAGCGTACAACCTGAACGAGACCGAACACACCGTCCAGATCAGCGACTCGCAGATTTTGAGTCCGAAGATCGTCAATGAAACCCGTTTCCAGTTTCAGCGGGAAACGAATCACCAACTGCCATTGAGCGCAACTCCTACCATCCAGGTACAGGGCGCATTTACTGACGGCGGAAACGCACAGGGTAGCGTGCGCAGTACGCAGAACAACTACGAACTGCAGAACTATACGTCAATTTCACACGGGAACCATCTGATTAAGTTCGGTGGCAGGATGCGCGCGCTGATGATTTCCAATTCCTCCGACCCAAATTTCAATGGGACTTTTGTGTTTTCGCCGGTTTTCAGCAACGGCACGCTCGTCACACAAGCTTTGCAGGTCTATCAGCAAACCCTTCAGTGCCAGCAAAGCGGTGGGACTTCGTGCCCAACTCCGAGTCAGTTCTCGATCACAACTGGCTCGCCGCTGGTGAACGTGAACTGGTTCGACGCCGGACTTTACGCGGAAGACGAATGGCGCGTTCGCCCTAACCTCTCATTGACTTACGGACTGCGCTTTGAGTCACAGAGTAATATTCACGACCACGCCGACTTTGCCCCGCGCCTGGGAATCGCCTGGGGAGTCGGGAGCGACGGGAAGAGTGCGCCTAAGACAGTGCTGCGCGGTGGCTTCGGAATGTTCTATGACCGCTTCGGACAGAACCTGGTGCAACAGGCGGACCGGCTGAATGGGATCACCCAGCAGAGCGCCATAGTGCAGGCCCCGACTTTTTTCCCCAACGTCCCGCCGTTCAGCAACCTTCCGTCGACTGCCGCGCCCACGATGTACCAGATTTCTCCGGATCTCCGCGCACCCTACACGATCCAGAGCGCGGCCAGCATTGAACGCCAGATCACAAAAGCTGCGACCTTGTCGCTGACGTATCTCAATTCGCGTGGCGAGCACGCGCTCTACATTCGCAACATCAATGCGCCTTTGAATGGGGTGTATACCCTGAAGGCGCAGTATGGGAATGACAACGTTTATCAATACGACTCTGAGGGAGTCTTCCGCCAGAACCAATTCATCGCGAACTTAAGAGTCGCGGCAGGGAAAAAGCTGTCACTGTTTGGCTTCTACACATTGAGTTACGCCAACAGCAATGCCAGTGCCGGCGGAGGCGGAGGGGGAGGCTTTTCCAGCGGCACTACCAGTTCGGCTAGTTTTCTTTCGAACCAGTACGATCCGATGGCCGATTATGGCCGCGCTGCGTTCGATGTCCGGCATCGGGCTTTCATTGGCGGCAACGTTTCACTGCCGCATTCGTTCTCGCTGAGTCCATTCATCATCATCAACTCGGGACAGCCGTATAACATCACAACCGGGCAGGACAATAATGGTGATTCCATTTTCAATGACCGCCCAGCGTTGGTTTCAACCAGTACCTGCGCAACCGTTACTCCTCAGCCGAATAGTGCTATTACTTGCACACCGCTTGGAACTTTCAACACCCAGCCAGCGCCCGGTCAGTCAGTCCTGCCGGTGAACTATGGCAAAGGCCCCGGCAATGCGACTTTCAATCTTCGCCTGAGCAAGACGTTCGGTTTCGGAAGCGAAACAAAGGGTGCATCCTCCGGAGGAATGGGCCCCGGAGGACCTGGTGGACCACGCGGCGGCGGACCCGGAGGCGGTCTGGGTGGACGCGGACTCAGCGGCGGGGCGGGCGGGAATATATTTTTCGGTGGCGCCGGCGGATCAACCAACCGACGCTACAATCTGACGTTCAGCATCTCGGCGCGGAACATTTTCAATACCGTCAGCCCTGCACCGCCGGTAGGGAACTTGAGTTCGCCCTTCTTCGGGCAATCCATCGCGCTCGCCGGTGGCCCATTCTCGTCCGCATCTGCAAACCGGCGCGTGGATTTGCAGGTGATGTTCTCGTTCTAATTCAGCTCTCAGCTATCAGCCATCAACTCATGCGTCAAAGGCGGCTGGTGTGTTCAAGCTGATAGCTGATGGCTGATAGCTCATTGACAGTTCACACCCTGTGGCGGCGAAAGTGACGTCAGCACATTTTGGTTCGGATAGCTATAAGCTCCGCCCAGCGCCGTGGAGGGCGACTGAAATTCGAACCACGGTAGCAAAGCCTCGTTCTGCGGATGGTACGTTCTGCCTTTCGTCCTGATAGCAATGGTCGCATCCGGGAGGCCCTCAATTACGTCACCAACTTCCAGGTCGTTCTGACAGTTTCCATTCTGTGAAAGCCACCACGGCGTGATGCCGTGAACCCCGTCGCTGCCCACAAACGGATCATTCAAACTCTCGGTGACCTCATGGCTGAGTGCGGTAATGTCTTCAAACCCAGGAGCGAACAGGCCGGGACTGATCCAACTCGAGTAGTTCATCACATATCTTTTTTCGCGGAAATTATTGCTGGCATCACCGGGTTCGAAATCATAGGTGTGGAAGCCGAGCACGCAGCAATGGTTCGGGTTTCCGTTGAGGTAAAGATAGGTATTGGGAAAGAGGAATGTGGAAATGTCTTTGGTCGTGATGTCTCCCGCATTCTCTGCTGCTCCCACCGGACTAATTACGTCAACACGCGTTGCCGGGAACAGCCGGTTTGAGAAAACCTTAATGTCCACCAGAACGAATGCGCAACAGGAACCGTCCTGGTTCAGCGCGAAGTAGTAGCCGCCGCGCGGAATCGATAGCGTCCGTTCCGTTTTGACTGAGGGCTTAAGCAGGGTGTGCCAGTCCGGCTGCATTTGGTTGTAAAACTCGGCCCGTTGCACTGAATCGGAGAACTGAGTGGGAACATCGCTGCTGGTGTACTCCGTGTTTTGAAAAACGGGGGAGTCCAAAACAGCGACGACAAAAGGCTGTACGGAGTAGTGAAGCTGGCGTCCACCCACTACTCGCACTGATCCGTCGTAATCGAGCAGGTCCAGCGAAACCGGCACGATTGGAGCATTGAACCGCGTCGTTCCTCCCGACTCGGGGAGGCTGCCCGCCATGGTGAAGAACCACCGGCGCTGAGAATTCCCTGCAGGGCCGAATCCCGAGACTTGGAATTCGCCATTGAATGTTGGAATGGAATCAATGTCCAGCGGACGCAGCAAACTCGCTGAGCGTGCGCTCGACGAGAGTGAGCCTCTGTGACCGTGAGGACCTAATGTGGTAAATCCGCGATGAGCACTCGAAAGCGTCGGGGCAACTTGGTCTTTCGACTGCGCAAAGGCCGCGCCCGCACCGAAAACAGCGCACAATGAGAAGAATCCCAGGGCGCGAAAGAATCGGTTACGAGTGCACAAGCGTCCACCGCCTCACACAAAGCTACTTGGATGCGCAGAGACTTGCAAATTCTGCTCGGTCAATATTTGGTAAATTCGTTATCGGAATTACTATGGCCGCGTGATCGCGCCTTCCGACGCCGAAGAGACCAGCGCGCAATACTTGCCGAACACTCCGGTTGCGTAACGTGGTTTTGGTGGCTTCCACTGGGCCATTCTTCGATGTATCTCAGCATCGCTAATTTCGATTTCGAGTACGCGCTGGTTCACGTCAACGCGAATCATGTCTCCTTCGTGAACTGCTGCAATCGGGCCGCCCAACGCTGCTTCTGGAGAGACGTGTCCCATCATCAAGCCGTGAGTCGCTCCGCTGAAACGGCCGTCAGTCAGTAATGCGACCGAGTTTCCCAGTCCCTCGCCAACGATCGCGCCGGTCACACTCAGCATTTCGCGCATTCCCGGTCCGCCACGCGGACCTTCGTAACGAATAACGACGACGTCTCCCGCCTTGATGCGCTTGCTTGTCACCGCGCTCATCGCTTCTTCTTCGGACTCGAATACTCGCGCCGGTCCGCGATGGCTTAGCCGCTCATGGCCGCTGATTTTTGCAACACATCCTTCCGGCGCCAGATTTCCGCGCAAAACCACAAGCCCACCAGTTGCCTTCAGCGGTTTGTCGAAGGGTGCGATCACTTCCTGGTCTGGAGTCTCGACGGCAGCCGCGGCCTCTTCGCCAATCGTCTTTCCGGTGACTGTCATCGCATTTTCGTGCAGCTTCTTCCCGCGTAGCAATCGGTTAGCAAGGAGACGAATTCCGCCGGCACGATGCATGTCTGCCGCGACGAATCTTCCGGACGGCTTCAGGTCACACAGCAGCGGCGTACGCGCGCTGACTTTTTGGAAATCATCAATCTCCAGCGGAACTCCAGCTTCGCGCGCGATGGCCAGCAGGTGTAGCACAGAGTTGGTCGAGCCGCCGGTGGCGGCAACCGATGCAATCGCATTTTCGAACGCCTGGCGCGTGAGGATGTCTTTCGCTTTGGTCCCGCCCTTCAGCAGATTCAGCACGATCTCGCCACAGCGGAATGCGATGTCATCTTTCTGCGGATCCATCGCCGGCACGCTGTTGTAGCCCATTGGCGACAGGCCAATCATTTCCATCACCGTGGACATCGTGTTGGCTGTATATTGCCCGCCGCATGCCCCTGCGCCCGGGCAAGCGACATTTTCCATCTCCAGCAGATCGGCGTCGCTCATCTTGCCGGCAGCGTTGGCGCCCACGGCTTCGAACACATCCTGAATGGTTACGTCCTTCCCACGATAACTTCCAGCCGCGATTGTTCCGCCATACAGCACCAGCCCCGGCAGATCGAGGCGCGCCATCGCCATTGCGGCCGCAGGAATCGTCTTATCGCACCCAACCACGCAAACCACGGCGTCGAACAATTGTCCGCGGCAAACCAGCTCAATGGAATCTGCAATTACCTCGCGGCTGACCAGCGACGCCTTCATTCCTTCCGTGCCCATGGTCTCGCCGTCGCTGATCGCGATAGTGTTGAACTCCATAGGCGTGCCCCCGGCTACACGAATGCCTTCCTTCACCTTCGCTGCCAGGCGGCGCAGGTGGAAGTTGCACGGCATAGTTTCAATCCAAGTATTGGCGACGCCAATCAATGGCTTGGAGAGATCTTCTCCGGTGAATCCAATCGCCTTGAACATGGCGCGGGCGCCGGCACGATCGCGTCCTTCAGTAATAAGACGACTGCGGTGTTTCAGGTCCATGCAGAAAGATTACGACAGAGCAGCAGAAAGCGAAAGCTGGGTGAGCAGTGATTCCTTAAGGTAGGGGTGGCGTCAGGGCCAGCCTGTTTGTTTGGAGGAGTTTCCACTCCGGTTTCAGTTTGACGGCATTCTTGCAAATCTTTT
>WNFJ01277793.1_pt1 | contig 23780 bp, 28 predicted proteins | sample 5400461 | NCBI WGS metagenome assembly WNFJ01 (sample SAMN13153349, study PRJNA577476) | soil metagenome | isolation source: 115 cm saprolite on Douglas fir-dominated hillslope | place: USA:California | collected 2013-09-17
TCTTCTAGGAAGTAGGGGAGGCGGTCGATCGCGTCCTGCACGGTCGCGTAGTCGTGCAGGTAGACCTCCTCGTGTTTCAGGGTCTTGATGAAGCTCTCGACCTGGGCGTTGTCGTACGGATTGCCTGTGCGCGACATCGATCCGCGGAGCCCCGCCTCCGCCAAGCGCTCGCGGTAGCGCCGCGAGGCGTACGGCACGCCGCGATCTGAATGATGAATGAGCCCGGGCGGTGGGCGGCGACTCTCCAAGGCCGCCTCGAGCGCCGCCAACGGGAGTCGCGCGTCGAGCAGGTGCCCGACGGCGTACCCGACGACCTTCCGCGACCACGCATCGAGGATCACGGCCAGATAGGCGAACTCCCGCTCGAGCCGCAGGTAGGTGAGGTCGGCCACCCAGACCTGATTGGGACCGTCGGGCTGGACGTCGCGCAGGAGATTCGGGAAGACGGGCTCGTCGTGCGCGCTGTCGGTCGTGAGGACGAAGCGCCGGCGCGGCCGCGCCGCTAGGGCACTGTCGCGCATCACGCGGGCGATGCGCTTGTGATTGACGACCGTGCCCCGCCGCCGCAGCGCGTGCGTGACCCGCCGGTAGCCGTAGCCCGGGAACTCGTGCGTGATCGCTGCGATGGTCGCTCGGAGCGTGGCGTCCGCGGCGGCGACCGCCTGGGCGCGCGTGGGATCCGGCCGGCGATAGTAGGTGCTGCGCGCCAAGCCGCTCACGCGACACCTCGCGCGACGGGGACGCCCCCGGCCCGGAGATAATCGACGAGGGCCCGTTGCTCGCTGGCGGCACGGCGGCGAGCCCCCTTTTTAGGAGATCCAGCTCCATCGTCAGCTGCCCCACCTTACGCTCCAGGGCGGCGATCTTCAGCGCGGACTCCTGGAGCTCCTCCTCCCGCTGCACGTCGAGCGTCAACTCGCCCTTCCGGTACTTCTCGGCCCAGATCAACAACAACCCGCGCGGGACGCCGTGCTGCTTCGCCACCCCGTTCGCGCTCCCCTCGCCGGCCAGGTAGGCCTCGACCAGCCGCAGCTTGAACTCCGTGCTGTACCGCCGATGCCGACGCACACCCATGGCGACCTCCGAGCCGACCGCCTCAAAGGTCAATCCGCACCCCCCGACCTGTCCACTTCCAAGGGGTCACTCCAGCTGTGGGGAGAGTTTGAGCCCGAATGTATGGAAGCCGCCGCCAAACGTATGGCAGCGGCTTCTTGTAACTCCTTGCTACTCAATCGGGACGGCGGGATTTGAACCCGCGACCCCCTGAACCCCATTCAGGTGCGCTACCGGACTGCGCTACGTCCCGAATTTACTCGATGCGGGGCGCCTACATTCCCTCGACGCCCTCCCCAAGAAGCCGAGATACGCCGCCGCTACGTCTCGGGCTCCTGGGCTGGCGCGCGAAATGTACCCCCGCTGCCCTCCTTCCTCAACGCATGCGCTGCTGCACCCAGCTCATGCCGCACGGCCACGATGGCGACCACGAGCAGTAGGGCAGCCAGCAAGAACGGTGCGCCCGGCAGCGCCAGCGCCTGGAACCTCCCGATCGCTGCCGCGAACACCTGCGTGAAGAGCACCGGCGCGATCACACCGGCGATCCCCATGACGCTTGCGAGCGCCCCCTGCAACCGGCCCTGCTCATCGGGCCCGACGCGTCGCGTCATCACTCCCTGCAGCGCTGGATAGGCGAGGCCGAAGAAGGCGCCGACCGGAATGCCCAGCAAGAAGACGGTTCCGCGCGGCGCTAATCCGTAGATGGTGAACGCGACGGCACCGCACGCGAGGCCCGCAACTAGGGCGTGCGCCTCCCCTAGGCGGCGCACCGCCGGACCCACTAAGCCGCCTTGCACGATCATCGACGCGACTCCGACCAGGGCGAGCGCGAAGCCCACGGTGCGCACGGTCCAGCCGAACCGATAGTCGCCGTATAGCACGAACATGCTGGGCAGCGCGTCGTGCGCGACGCGATACAGGAACGCCACGAGCGCGAGTCCGAGCAGCGTCTGATGAGCCCGTAACAGCGCAAGTGATCCCACCGGATTGGCGCGACGCCATGCCAGCGGCGCCCGCTGCGCCGCGGGCAGTGACTCGGGAAGAATGAACCAGCCATACCCCCGCGGCCCAGAACGGCGCGCGCAGACCGATCCCGCCCAATAGCCCTCCCACCGCCGGACCGAAGATGAACCCGAGTCCGAACGCTGCCCCCAACAGGCCGAACCGTCCCGCGCGCTGGTCTGGCTCGGTGACGTCCGCGATATACGCGAACGACGTGGCGAAGCTCGACGCCGTGATCCCCGAGAGCACGCGACCCAGGAACAGCCACCCGACCGTGGGCGCGAGCGCCATGATGACGTGGTCGAGCCCGAGGCCGAGACACGACACCAGGATCACCGGGCGGCGCCCGACGCGGTCCGACAGCGCGCCCAGCACCGGCGCGAACAGGAATTGCATCGCCGCCCATACCGTGCCGAACACACCGTATAGCCCTGCGGCGCTCGTCTCGCTGCCGCCTTCGAGCTGGATGACGAGCTTCGGCAAAACCGGCGCGATGATTCCTAGCGCCAGCATGTCGAGCAGGACGGTACCGAAAATGAACCAGAAGGTGGCGCGTCGCATGTGCGATTCTGGAGCGATGGCGGGAGTCACGATAACTCCGGAGGCGGGCGCGCCGCAAAATCGCCGAACCGGCGCCCCGTCCTAAGGGACGGGCTGGGCACCGAGGGCGTGGCCATCAGAAATGAGTGGGTAGGGCACGACCCCGTGGATTCCAGGTTGGTGCGTGGGGATTGGCGCCCTCGTCCACCGCGCGCTACTATCGAAGCACCTCCCCCTCCAGGAGACCGGACCATGCCGACCGTGCGCGACATCCTCGCCAAGAAGGGCAGCGACGTGATCACGGTTGGCCCGAGGGAAACTGCGCTCCGCGCCGCTCAGCTCATGAACGACCGCGGCATCGGGGGACTGGTCGTAATCGAGGGCGATCGCCCTACGGGGATCTTCACCGAGCGCGACATCCTGCGGCGCGTCGTCTCGCAAGGGCGCGACCCCGCGGCGACCCGAGTGGCGGACGTGATGACGACCCCCATCATCGCCTGTGCCCCCGACACGAGCATCGATGAGTGCGCGGCCATGATGACGGCGAAGCGCATCCGTCACCTCCCGGTGGTGGATGGGGCGCGGCTGGCAGGCGTCATCACGATCGGGGACGTCCTGGCCTTTCAGGTGAGCGAGCAACAGGCCACCATCGCCTATATGCACCACTTCATGTTCGACCTGCGATAGCTCGCAGCGCCACAACCACTTAGCCCGTCGTGTTGTTCGGGGGGCCTGGCACGTTGCATATTGGTGCCCCCTATGCCTGCCGACGCGAAAGACGTCTGGATCTTCCAGATCGTGCATCAGGACACGGGCAAGCCCGCGCAGGGCGTGCCCGTGACCGTGCTCGACGCGGCTGGCAACCCGGCGGGCTATTGGGTGAGCGACCCCGAGGGAGTCGTGGCCATCCCACGGCGTGACACCAAGAAGCTGCGGCTGCGCGTCGGGTTGCGGAACGAAGACCCGATCGAGCTGAACACGGCGACGCTGGCCGAGGGTCCGACACCGCTCGCCGCGCCCACCCAGTTGCCCCCGACCGTTGCCGCCGGCGGGGAGCGGGCCGAGTGGAGCGAGCGCGGCGAGCGGGAAGCGACCCCGCCGCCACCCCGCCCGACCGAGCAGCCCGAGGTCCCGGGACACGTCCTCTACTTTCAACGCTTGGCGATGTTCGGCGAGCGTGCGACTGGCGCGACGACGCCGGGCGAGACCGTGGCTGACTTCTTCTCGCCCCCCGCCGAGAGCCCCGCGGCGATGCGGTACGGGGTGCTGATCGACGTGGAGGAGTACTGGCAGTCGCTCGGCGTGCTGTGGGGCGAGCTGCTGTATAGCGTGTCGCTCACTCCAGGAGACGAAGCCAAGCTCGCGGTGCTCGACGGTCGCTGGCGCCGCGAGGTGGAAGGGCGGGAACGCCCACTGCAAATCCTCGCCCGCCTGGTCGGCACCTCGATGCTCGGCGATCTCGTCACCGCCCTGCGGCCCGAGCTGCAGCTCGACCCCCTCACCCTCACCGAGCCCGACCTCGAGGCCGCGGCCGCGGACACCGTCCACATGATCCGGGATCGCACGGAGCGGATGAGTCAGGCGCTGCGCCGACGACCGCTCGGCGTGGTCGACGCCCAGGCCGACACCCCTGTAGGTGGGGCCATCCGCACCGTTCGCAATACCAGCCGCGACCGCCTCGTCACGTTCCACTTCTTCGAGCCGCTGGAGCGCTTCAAGGTCATGGTGCGGAGCCCGCGCGTCCGCCCCGTGATCTTTGTGCCGTTTCGGCTCCCCAACGTGGCGACCCCGGACGTCGTCCGCCGCTTCGGCTACATCTTCCGCCGCACGCTGCTCGACCGCAGTCTGCTGCCCGACCTGGACCGCTTCCTCGGCGCGACCGAAGCCGCGGCGGGGGCACCCCCGGGGCGGCTCTTGGAGCATGTCGAGGCGAACCTCCTCTATTACTCGACGGCCATCATCGCCGCTGGCGATCCCGCCGCGCGGCACGTCGCGCTCTCGAAGCTGCGCGACCCGATGGCGCGACCGCTCACCGACGTGGTCGAGAACGAGGTGGTGGGCCGAGTCGGGTCCGCGATCGCGCTGCCGCTCCGCTCGGCCGCGCAGTTGCCGCCAGAGCGACGAGATGCCCTCGCCGCCTATACCGCCCGACCGCTGCGGGTCACCGAAAGCTTCGTCGTAACGATCCCGCACCCGGGTGTCTGGGTCAGCGCTCAGGCCCACGAGCCGATGCAGCAGCAGGCCGAGGGCCGCGAGGCCGTGAGCTGAGCAGCTAGCGCCGCGCGCCGGCACACGGCAACAGACGGGTCCTCCGGCGCCGCCTGCTCGCAAGCCGTCCCCGCGCCCAGTGTTGATCAATGCCGCTACGCGTGCCACCTTGGGGCCCAGATCTGCCATGCCCGCGACACTCTTGAAACGCGTCCGCCTTTCGTTGCTGCTGCTCCCGGCTCTCGGGGCAGCCGTGGGCGCGTGTGCGCGCCGGGCGGCCGAGGGCGCGCCCTCGCCCGCGAAGCGGTCCAGCGGTACCTCACATTCCGGCACGGGGCTGTCGGGCGCCGTCCCCGCCCGGGATACGCTGCTCGAGCAGCGCGTCGCCCGCCTCGAGCTGCGGCTCCTCGAGCGGGACGCGCAGGTCGCCGATCTGCAGGTCCGCCTCGACGAGGCGCGGCAGGAGGTGGTGCGGGCCATGGCGAAGCTGCAGACGGTAGCGAGTCGCGCCGAAGCCGCCTCGGCGCTCGCCGAAGCGGAGATCGCGCTGCAATCGCTTCGGGCAACTGCCGGTCAGCAGCCCAGTGCAGACCTCGCTCAGGCGACGAGCCTCCTGCAGCAGGGGACCGCTGAGTTCGGGAAACAGAACTACGCCGGCGCGCTCTATCTCGCCAACCAGGCCAAGAGCGTGGCTGGGGTCGGCAAAGCGCGCGTCGGGGATGCCACGCGTGCGCCGCAGCGCCCCGGGGAGACGCCATTCGCGGTCCCCGTTCCGCTGCAGGCCGTGGCACGCGGCAACCTGCGGGAGGGACCGGGCACCGGCTACGCGGTGCTGGCGACCGTCGAGCCCGGGACCGCGCTCGTCGCGTACGCGGCGACCGACCAGTGGGTGCGTGTGGCGGGGGAGAACGGGCGCAGCGGCTGGATGTTTCTGACCCTCGTCGGCCGGCGGTCCGACAGCGCGCGCTAGCGCTGCGGACGCTGCGCCGTCGCCTGGCGGGCCGCTCGGACCACGCGGTTGCGGCCCTCGTGCTTCGCCTGGTACAACGCTGCGTCCGCGTTGGCGATCAACGACTCGGGGCTCGACCCATCTGTCGGGAACGCCGCGACGCCGATGCTGAACGTGAGGTGCCCGCCGATCACCGGATCGGCGGCGAGGCGGGCGCGGATCCGCTCGGCGATTTCGACGCCGCCCTCCGCGGCGGTCTCGGGCATCAACACCACGAACTCCTCGCCGCCGTAGCGCGCCGCGCAATCGACGTCGCGCGTGCTCTCGCGCACGATGGCGGCGGCCCGGGTCAGTGCGGCGTCGCCCGCGAGATGACCATGCGCGTCATTATACTCCTTGAAGCGGTCGACGTCGGCCATGAGGAGCGCGAACGTGTGCTTGAGCCGGCGCGAGCGGCGCACCTCGTTGGCCAGCGTTTCCATCAAGTGACGGCGGTTGAAGAGGCCGGTGAGATCGTCGGTCACGGACAGCCGCTCGAGCTCGCGCCGGCCCTCGCGCAGCCGCGTCACCATGTCGTTGAAGGCCGCGGTGAGGTAACCGAGCTCCCCGCCGCCGAACACGGGCAGATCCACCGCGAGATCGCCCGCCGCGACTTTCGCCGCACCGTCGGTCAAGCGGTCCAGCGGCCGCGTGATCAGGAGGCCGAGGAAGTAGGCGAGCAGCCCCACCCCCACGAGCAGCGCCGCGACGATGAGTAGCGTGACGTTGCGCAGATGGATGACTTGGCCGTAGGCGTCGCCCGCGGCCATCCTGGCCAAGACGGCCCAGCGCAGCGCCGACACCGGCCGCAGTACCCCCACCGCCGCCACCCCATCGAGCCCCTGATACTCGACCGCCCCCTTGGACCGCTCGCTCAGCCGGCGCAGCGTCGCCGCATCCACCACCGGCTTCATGAAATCGACAGGCTCGCGCTGGGAGCTGGCAATCAGCTGGCCATCGGGGGTCAGCAGGTACACCCGTGCCGGCTCCCCCGCCGCGAATCGGGCCAGCACGTCCCGCACCGCCCGCACCCGCAGTTTCGCGGTCAGGGCCCCGAGCAGGCGCCCGCGCGCCGCGTAGATCGGCACCGCGAGCACCACGACGGCGTCCGGCGTCGCCGCCTCGCGATAGGCGTCGCCGAGCACCGCGTTCTGGGTGCGGAGCTGGGTCCGCCAATCCGGCGGCAGCCGCACGGCGCGGGCCGGCTTGGCGGTCGTGGCGACGACCTGTCCCTGCGGATCGACCACGAGGAGCTCGGCGTAGTCGCCGAAGCGCTCGCGTACCGAGTTGAGATAGTCGGTGAGCCGTCGCAGCGCTGCGGTCGCCGCCGCGGCCCCCCCATTCGTTCGCGGCATCCGCTCCAGGTTCTCCGTGACTTCGTAGGAGCTCGCGAACACGCGGAGATCGTACAACCGCTCCTTCACCCACAGGTCCATCTCGCGCGCGGTTTGCGAGCCCACGCCCTGCAGCTCGCCGGCGATCTTCTCCGTGAGGGAGCGTTTGTTTTGCACGTAGGAGACCCACGCCGTGCTGAGCGACGGGATCAGCGTCGCGAGCACGGCGAAGACCAGCACTTTGTTGCGGACGCTGTCGAGTCGCAGCAGCCGCAACGGCGTCGAGATCCGTTGCTCCCAGGAGGCCACTACGCCCCGCGCTCGTCGGCGGTGGGGCCGTAGAGGGCGGGGACCGGAACGTCGTGCAGCCGCAAGTATACCGTCAGCTGCCCCCGGTGGTGCACCAGATGATTTATCACGGTATTGCGGTACACGTCGAACTTGCTCTTGGTCCACACGACCTGGCCGCCCGCCTTGAGCGCCCAGGGCTTTGCGAAGTCGGCGTCCGAGGTCGCGGCGATGGCCCGACGCGCCGCTTGGGCGTTCTGGTCGAACAACTCCAGGATGAGCGCCCGGCTCTCGAGCGTGCGGGGTTGGAAGGGTGGGGCTCCCGGGGGCGCGAAATCGAACTCGTCTTGCGTCACCGCGTTCACCGCCCAGAACGGCAGCTCGGCGAGCAGGGTCGCGAGCCGCCCGAACGTCATCGACTTGGGGTGCGGCTTCCAGGGGAACTTGCCCTCGGGCACCCGCTCCAGCGCGCGGAGGGTGGCGGCCATCTCCTGATCGAATTCGGGCAGCAGCACCTCAGCGAGCGGCATGCGCGGCCTCGTGGAATTCAGAGGGAGGATCGCGAAGGTACTCCCTGGCCGCGACGGGCGGAAGCGCGCGCCTTTAGCGGTCGCTCCAGACGGCGAGTTCGTTCCCGCTCGGGTCCGCGAAGTGAAAGCGCCGGCCGCCCGGGAACGTGAACGTCTCCCGTACGATGCGGCCACCCGCGCGTTTGACCTGAGCCTCGACCGCGGCCAAGTCGGTCGCGTACAACACCACGAGCGGGCCGCCCGGGGCGATCCGCCCTTCGTGGCGAAACCCGCCGCTCAGCCGACCGTCATGGAAGCTCGCGTAATCCGGACCATAGTCCTCGAACTTCCAGCCGAACGCCGCCCCGTAGAATCGTTTCGCGGCGGCGACGTCGGTCGCAGGGAACTCGATATAATCGATGCGACGGTCTTGCGCGGCTTGCGTCACGGTGGGGCTCCGGTAGGTGATGAAGAGGGATGAGGGGCGAACCTCGCGATTCGCCCGGCCTAGCGCGCGTGTCCCAGGGCCCGCAGGTACTCCCGGTCCCACGCGGCCGAGATGCCCTCGCGCGGTGAGTAGGGCCCCGGCACATAGGCGCGGGACGCAATCCCGGCGTGCGCCTGTTCGCAGATGTGCCAATCCTGACGATTTGTCTCGTCCCAGAACCGCACGGCGTCGTCGGGATCGAAGTCCGGCTGACCGAAGGAGTCGGGATGAAACAGCCACTCGCAGGAGACCAGCGTACGGTCGGGGCCGTCCGGCCAGAGCTGGTGAGCCATGACGTAGTCCGGGTGCAGCGACAGCAACAGGGTGGGGAAGATCGAGTAGAAGTAGACGCGGTTCAGGTCGTCCGCGGGCAGCGCCCCGACCGGGACCCCGCAGGCCCGGCCGCTCATGGTGAGGCTGCCACCGGGTGCCGTGATGACCATGAAGCCACCGAGGTAGGGGCCGTCGAACAGATCGTTTTCGCCGCTCGTGTAGGGGGTCAGCTTGGCCAGGCCGGGATGAATGACGGGGCAGTGGAGACACTCGGAAAAATTCTGGAACACGAGCTTCCAGTTGGCCCGCACCGCGTAGTCGCGCCGCGCCGCCGAGCGGAGCTGGGCCAGGTTGAAGCGGCGGAACCGTTCCCACAACGGCGCGAACGCGGCGGCCAGCGGCTCGGGGTCGCGAGCCAGGTTGACGAAGAGAAACCCCTCCCACGTGTCGAGCGCGACGGCGTGGAGCGAGTAGTCTCCCTTGTCGAACCCCACCACCTCGTTCATGTGGGGCGCGCCGATCAGCGCGCCGTCGAGCGTGTACGTCCAGGCATGGTAGGGACACTGGATCGTCTCGGAGAGGCGCCCCCGCGTGGCCTCGCAGAGCCGCGTGCCACGGTGGCGGCACACGTTGTAGAACGCGCGCACCTGGGCGTCCTGCCCCCGCACGAGGATCACGCTCTCGCCCGCGACGCTGCGCACCACATAGTCGCCCGGGTGTGCCAGCTCCGCCACGCGCCCGGCGCAGAGCCAGCGCCGCTCGAAGATGCGATCCCGTTCCTCGGCATAGATCCCGGGCGCCGTGTAGTACTCGCGGGGCAGGGTCCGCTGGCCCTGGCGGTACGCCTCGGTCGCCTTCACGAAGGGGCTCATGGTAGCAGGATACCGTGGCCCATCCCGGTGAGCTAGAGGCCCGCGCGCCCGAAGGCGACGCCGCGCCGCTCCGGCCCAAGCACCGTGACCCCCGCTCCGAGCGCGCATACGGTCGCGGCGATCAGCGCCATCGCCCAGGCGTAGTTGAGACGCTCGGCCAGTAGCGCTTCGAGGTAGGGGATCGCCCCCGCCAGCGCCGCGCCGCATTGGTAGGCAAAGCCGGGCAGGAAGCCGCGCACGGAGTCCGGCGACAGCTCCGTGATGTGCGCCGGGATCACGCCCCAGGCGCCCTGGACGAAGGCCTGCATGAGAAAGGCTCCGGCCACGAGCACCGCGGGCGAGGGGGCGAACGCCCACACCGGAATCACAGCGATCGCCCCAAGCAGCGCCACGGCGATGGTGCGGCGCCGGCCGAGGCGGCTCGAGTACAGGCCGCACACGATGCCGCCCGTTACCGCGCCGACCATGGAGAAGGCCGTGAGCCCGACGCGGCGCCCGAAGCCGAATCCCCAGTAGCGCTCGAGGAACGTCGGGTAGAGGTCCTGCGTGCCGTGGGAGACCAGGTTCATCATCCACATGAGCGCGGTGAGATAGAGGAACAATCCCACATTGTCCCGAATGGCGCGGCCCAGGCCCGCCCAGCTCTCCTGGCGTGTGGCCCGCCACACCTCCGACTCCTCGACCCGCGCGCGCACGAACAGGGCGAGCAGCGCCGGCGCCCCGCCCAAGAAGAACAGCGGGCGCCAGCCCCAGTGGGGAAACACGACGGCGTAACACAACGCCGCGAGCAGGTAGCCGAGCGCATAGCCTTCCTGCAATAATCCCGAGACGACGCCGCGCCACCGCGGGGCCACCTTCTCCATCACCAACGAGGCGCCCACTCCCCATTCCGCCCCCATGCCGATCCCGAACAGCGCGCGCAACACCAGGAAGCTCGCGTAGTTCGGGGCGAATCCCGTCAGGACCTCGATCACCGAGTAGAACACGAGATCGAGCATCAGGGGGAGCTTGCGTCCGTAGCGATCTGCCAGCAGCCCGAAGACGAACGCCCCCACAGGACGGAACAGCAGGGTGAGCAGCAACGAGAAGGCGATCGCGCTATCGGGGCGGCCGAACTCCCGCCCGATCGCGGTGAGCGTCATGACGACGAGGAAGAAATCGAACGCGTCGAGCGTCCAGCCGAGGAACCCCGCGATCACCGCGGCGCGTTGGTCAGCAGAGGAGGAGCGTGCGGCCGTCATTGCTGTCCGGGTTGGCAGGCTCCTAGATTACCGCTGTTCTGACGTCGCCACGATAGGAGCTTGCCGTGCCTGTGTATTCCCGCTGCTGCCTCGTGCTGGGTCTCGCTGCGACACCCCTCGCGGCGCAGGACGGCGGCTCCCGCCCGGCGATCGCGGTGCTGAACCTGCGCTTCGACGGCGAGCACGCCAACGTGCTCCAAGCGGGGGATACGGCCGTTGCGGCCGCCGCCACCAGCGCGCTGCGCGCGACCCTCCAGGCCTCCGATCGCTTCGCGCTCATTGACTCGGCGCGGCTCGCGGCGGCGGTCGCGGCGCGCGAGGCGGACGGGAACCCGTGCGACAACCCCTGCGGTCTTGCCGTCGCCCGTGAGCTGGGCGCCCCGTGGCTGGCGCTCGGCAGAGTCACGAAAACGAGCAACCTCGTGTGGGTGTTCGTCGCCGAACTCTTCGACGTGGGCGGGGGCAAGGCGGTGCTCACGGATAGCTACGAACTCAAAGGGGACGCCACCCGGATGGCGCCAGAGGGGGCGCGCGTCTTCGCACGGCGGATCGAGCGCGCGCTCGACCGGGTGACACGGTCAGCGGCCCACTAGAGGGTCGCGCGCCCCGAGTCTCACCGGCCCCCTCCAGGGTTTCCCGAAGCGCGGGCAGCCGCTGCGCGGCGACGTCGAAGCGGCGCGCTCGCCCGCAACGCCGCGCGGCGGGCTATGCCCTCCCTGGGCCTCGCTCCCGCTCCAGCAGGGCGCGCTTGCGCTCGACCCCCCAGCGGTACCCCCCCAACTCTCCGTCGGCACGCACCACGCGGTGGCACGGGATGATCAGAGCGGCCGGATTGGTCGCGCAGGCACGCGCCACGGCGCGCGTGGCGCGCGGGCGCCCGATGGCGCGCGCGATCTCGGCGTAAGAGCGCGTGCCGCCGTAGGGGATCGCCCGGAGCGCTTCCCACACGCGCCGCTGGAACGCGGTGGCTCGGATGTCGAGCGGCAGGTCGAGCTGCGGCGCGCGGCCGTCGAGGTAGCGCAGGATCGCGCTCACCCGGCTCGCGAGCGCCCCGCCGTCGCGATGCAGCTGGGCCGCGGGGAACTCCTGGCGCAGCCCCGCCGCGAGCGCCTCGGCGCCGTCTCCCAGGCTGATGCGGCAGATGCCGCGATCGGTCGCTGCCACGAGCAAGCGGCCGAGCGGGCAGGAGACCACCGTGTACATGATGCGCGTGCCGGGCGCCCCGCGGCTGTAGGTCGCTGGCGTCATGCCGAGGTGAGCGTGGGTGTGCTCGTACACGCGGCTCGGCGAGCCGTAGCCCGCCTCGTAGAGCGCGGGGCTCACGCGGCCCCGCTGCCGCAGACCGGTCTTCAGCCGCTCGAGCCGGCGGGCGTCCCGGTACTGACGCGGACTGATCCCGAGCACGCGGCGAAACGCCCGCAGCAACCGGTGCGGCGCGGCACCGACCCGCGCGGCGAGCGTGGCGAGCGGCGCCGGGGCGTCGGGTCGGGCGTCGATCAGGCGACAGACTTCCCGCACGAGGGGCACGCGCGGGTCGGCCTCGCGCCCCGCACTGGGACGGCAGCGCCGGCACGCCCGGAAGCCGGCGCGCTCGGCCACCTCGGGCAGTGGGAAGAACGCGACCTGCTCGCGGCGCGGCCGCCGGCTGGCGCAGGAGGGACGGCAGTACACCCCGGTCGAGCGCACGCCGTAGACGAACGCGCCGTCGTAACGGCGGTCGCGCGCCAACACGATGCGCCAGCGGCGCTCGGCGCTGAGGTCGGAAACGACGGCGGCATGGGCCATGCCGTCAACATAGCGCGTCTCCATGCCGCTTTCTATCCGGTTTTGACGCGCAAACCCTACATCCAGGGCTCGTCCGCTGAGGGGCCGTAGATCGAGCGCACCTTGCCGTCCGCCATGCGGAGATTGACCGTGAGCTGGCCGCGGTGGTGCCAGGACGTGCGCCAGCTTGTCGAAGCACCCGTCCAACCGGACTCGTGTCGCTGCCGCGCCTAGGCGGTGGGAAAGGCCTCGTGCGTCAGCACGACCTCGGTCGCGGCGCCGCGCGCCACGAACTCGACCGTGACGAGCGTGTCGGGGAACGCCGGGTCGTCCTCCCAGCGCCACGGGTACACCAGCTGCTTCGGCGGGTCCACCGCGCGGTATACCCCCGTGAGGCGGCGCAGCGTGCCTCGCGGGCGCGCATGTGAATGCGATAGTGGCCCCCCGGCCGCAGGTCCACCTCGGCCAGCGGGGTCGTGTACTCGCCGGGGCCGTTCCAGCGCTTCATTTCCTCCGGGGTCGTCCACGCCCGAAAGACCCGCTCCCGCGGCGCGGCGAAGGTGCGACGGAGGCGGAGGGTGACGGCCGCGGACCGGCGTTCGCGGGTGGCCATGGGACGAGCTCCTGGGTGTCGGACTGGGCGAGATGGCGAGCAAGGACGTCGAACTGTGCCTCCCAAAAGCGGCGATAGCGCTCGATCCAGCGGGCCGCTTCGCGCATCGGGCGCGCCACGAGGCGGCACCGGCGCACGCGGCCCCGCTTCGCGCGGGCCACCAGCCCGGCGCGCTCGAGCACCCGCAGATGTTTGTGGACGCCCGGCAACGAGATGCCAAACGGGCGCGCCAGCTCGGAGAGCGACGCCTCGCGCTCCGCCAGCCGGGAGAGGATCGCGCGGCGCGTGGGGTCGGAGAGCGCGGCGAACGTGGTGTCGAGCGTGACGCGACTATTATTAACCATATGGTTAACCTACGACGGTCCCCGTGACCCGTCAAGCGCAGGCGTTATATTGGGCGGGCAGCGTGATCCACACGATCGGGCACTCGACCCGCGGGCTCGCCGAGCTGGTGGGGCTCCTCACGGCGCACCGCGTCGCGCAGGTGATCGACGTGCGGCGCTACCCAGCCTCCCGGCGCCATCCCCAGTTCGCCCAGGCGGCGCTGGCGGCGGGACTCGCCGCCGCCGGCCTCGGTTACCGCCATGAGCCCGATCTCGGGGGACGCCGGTCGCCACGCCGCGACTCGGCCAACACGGCCTGGCGGAGCGCCGGGTTCCGCGGCTACGCCGATTACATGGAGACCGCCGCGTTCCCAGCGGCCCTGGCGCGGCTGATTGCGAGCGCCCGCACCGCGCCTACCGCCATCTTGTGCGCTGAGGCCGTGCCGTGGCGTTGCCATCGCCAGCTGATCGCCGACGCGCTCGTGGCGCAAGGGGAGTGCGTGGGGCACATCCTCGGGCCAGGCGAGCTGCACCGCCACGAGCTGTCCCCGCACGCCGAGCTGTTGCCGGGGGGCGTACTGCGCTATCCCGCTCGCCGCGCCGAGCAACACGATCTGCGACTGATGCCGGGGGAGGGAGGGGCATGACACGCCGCAACATCTCGAGCGGGGCGCCCTGGGAACCCATCGTCGGCTATTCGCGAGCCGTGCGGGTCGGGACGAGCGTCCATGTCGCCGGCACGACCGCCACGGGACCCGATGGCACGATCGTGGGGATCGGCGACGCCTACCTGCAGGCGGTCCAGGCGCTGCGCAACATCGAGCGCGCGCTCGCCGAGGCGGGCGCCTCGCTCCAGGACGTCGTCCGCACCCGCCTGTTCGTGACCGACATCGCCCTGTGGGAGCAGGTCGGCCGCGCCCACGGCGAAGTGTTTCGCGACATCCGCCCGGCCTGCACGCTCCTGGCGGTGAGCCGACTCGTAGCGCCCGAGATGCTGGTCGAGATCGAGGCGGACGCGGTGGTCGAGGATACCTAGTGGGGGCCTGGGGCAATATGCTGAGAGGGCGCCTGGAGGCTCGATCCCCGCGGGCGAGCCTCTCGCCCGGGCGCCCTTTGTCGTGCCACAACTGGTACGCCCGTAAACGGGCGAGGCCCGGTTGAGCCGGGCCCTGGAGTATTGCCTCGACGCGGATGGGAGACGCCATCCGCCGCCACACTTCCCCGCAGCTATACCGCCCGTCGCGGAATGTGTCAACCATCGCGCCCTGCGGGTCGAGCGTACTCGCTAGGGGTCACTTCCCGCTCAGGAACGTCGGCGTCGTTCGCGACGGCGCGTGACGGCCACCGCGTGGGCCGCTGGCCGAGGCGCGTGCGGTGCGAAGCGATGTAGATTGGAACCTGGAGGTGCCTCACTCGTGTCCGTGACCGAACTCGGCAAGCGGGCCACCGTCGCCTGCCCCTTTTGCCACACACTCAACCGTGTCGATCTGGGACGACTTGCCGACCGTCCCAAGTGCGGCGAGTGCGGGCGGCCGATCCTCGTCGACCGACCGCTCGCCGTGACCGACGCCACGGTGGAACGCATCCTGGGTGGTACCGACGTGCCGGTCGTTATGGACTGCTACGCGGACTGGTGCGGTCCGTGCAAGATCATGGCCCCCATCCTCGACGAGTTCGCCCGCGAGCGCCAAGGCGACGTGCTCGTGACGAAGCTCGATACCGACCGGAACCCGGCGACAGCGCAGCGGTTCAACATCCGCGCCATCCCCACGCTGCTGGTGTTTCGCCAGGGGCACGAGGTCGCACGGCACACCGGCGTGATCCCGCGCCAGCAGCTCGCGACCCTCGTCGCTCCGCCCCAGGCCTCGTGACATGACGTCGCGGTCGCCGTCGGTCTACCAGGCGGCGGACAGTTCCGAGTCGGCGGCGGTGGCCCGCACCGTGTCGGAGCGCTCCCGCGGTGTGGCCCTCGCCCTCGCCGTCGTGGGCGGGGTGTTCGGACTGCACCGCTTCTATACGGGTCGGGTCCAAAGCGGCGTCTGGATGTGCGTCACGCTCGGCGGCGTGGGGATCTGGTACCTGTACGACTTGGTCGTTCTGGCCGCCGGCGATTTCGTGGACGGCGACGGGCGGCGCGTCGTGCGCTGGGAAGTGAGTGATCCCACCGCCGCCCCCGCTGCGGCGGAGCGCCGGGTAGCGGATCTGGAAGACCGCATGATCTCGCTCGAAGGCCAGCTCACCGATCTCGCCGAGCGACTCGACTTCGCGGAGCGCTTGCTGGCGCAGGCGCGCGAGCGGGGGACACTGCCCCACAGGTGATGCTCCCGCCCCACGGGACGGGGCAGCGCGATGCGAGATGGCGGGGCAGGGACAGGGAGGGGTGATCCGTCGCGCCCTTCCCCCTCGCAGCGGCGCTCGTAAGTTGTCCCGACCTCCCCGCCGCTATCTCGTATCACGGTTTCCCGGGGGAACGGATGAGAGTTGGGGTCCCGAAAGAGACCACGGCCGACGAGCGTCGCGTGGCCCTCGTGGCCGACGCCGTGGCGCGGCTCGTGGCCGGGGGGCAGGCCGTCACCGTGGAGCGAGACGCCGGGACTGCGGCGGCCTGCCCGGACGACGCCTACACGGCGGCCGGTGCCACACTCGCGTCGGGCGGTCCGGAGCTCCTCGCCGCGGCGGACGTCGTCGTGAAGGTGCAGCGGCCCAGCCCGCCGGAGGCGGAGGCGCTGCGCGAGGGGAGCGTCCTCATCAGCTTTCTCGTCGCCGCGCGCGCCCCCGACCTCGTGCGGCAGCTCGCGACTCGCAAGATCACCGCCCTGAGCCTCGAGCAAGTGCCCCGCATCGCCCGCGCCCAGTCGATGGACGCCTTGTCGTCGCAGGCCACCATCGCCGGCTACAAGGCCGTGCTGCTCGGCGCCGGGCAGCTCGGGAAGCTGCTCCCTATGCTGACGACCGCCGCGGGCACTCTCGCGCCGGCCAAGGTGTTCATCCTTGGCGCCGGTGTGGCGGGGCTCCAGGCCATCGCCACGGCGCGGCGACTCGGGGCGGTGGTGTCGGCGTTCGACGTGCGGCCCGCGGCCCGCGAGCAGGTGGAGAGCCTAGGGGCGGCCTTCGTCGCGGCGGAAGCCGCGACCGCTGCAGCCGAGGGCGCGGGCGGCTACGCGAAGGAGCTCGCGGCCGAGCAGCACGAGCGCGAGCTCGAGCTCATTCACGGACACGTGCGCGAGATGGACCTCGTCATCACCACCGCGCTGATTCCGAACCGACCCGCGCCTCGGCTGATCACGACGGCGATGGTCGGCGAGATGAAGCCGGGCGCCGTCATCGTCGATCTCGCGGCCGAGGCGGGCGGCAACTGCGAACTCACGCGGCCCGGCGAGACGGTGACGGCGCACGGCGTGACCGTCCTCGGGCCGCTCAATCTGCCGGCGACCGTGCCGGTGCACGCGAGCCAAATGCTGTCGCGCAACGTGTTCGCCCTGCTGCAACACCTCGTCAAGGACGGCCGCCCGGTGATCGATCTCGACGATGCGATCACGGGCGCCATGGTCGTCACCCACCAAGGCGACATCCGGAGCCCCGCATGAGTGGCATTTCCTTCATCGAGTTGTACGTGTTCGTGCTCGCCGCCTTCGTCGGCTACCAGGTGATCTCGCGGGTGCCGCCGCTGCTGCACACCCCCCTCATGTCGGCGACCAACGCCATCTCGGGCATCTCGCTCGTGGGGTCGCTCGTGCTCGCCGGGGCGAACTACGGCACGCTCGCCACGATCCTCGGGGTCGTGGCCGTCACGTCCGCCATGACCAACGTGGTCAGCGGCTTCATGATCACCGACCGGATGCTGCGCATGTTCAAGCGGGGCGACCAGGGCCGGTGATCCCCGAGACCCTGATTCAGGTCGCCTATCTCGCGGCCGCGGTGCTGTTCATCCTCGGCCTCAAGGGCCTCGCGTCGCCGGCCACCGCCCGGCGCGGGATGCTGTACGCCGAAATCGGCATGCTCGTCGCGATCGTGGGGACGCTGGCCCAGCACGAGATCGTCCGCTACGACTGGATCCTGGTGGGGCTCGTCCTCGGCTCCGCCATCGGCGCGCCGATCGCCCTCTACATGCCGATGACGGCGGTGCCGCAGCGAACGGCCATCTCGCACATGTGCGGCGCCCTCGCGGCGACGCTGGTCGGGGTCGCCGAGTATTGGCGGCTGCAGGGCCACGTGCCGCACGCCGAGATGGCGGCGCTCGGCTTCGAGGTGATGTTCGGCTCGCTCACCATCACCGGCAGCTTGATGGCATTCGGCAAGCTCCAGGAGCTCGTGAAGAGCGCGCCCGTCACCTACCGCGGCCAGAACGCGGTCAACCTGACGCTGTTCGCCGTCGCCGTGGGCCTGTTCGTGTATCTGATCGTGCAGCCCGGCGCCGAGCGCGTCTTCTACGGCATGGTGGGCCTCGGGCTCGTGATCGGGGTCTTCCTCGTGCTGCCGATCGGGGGCGCCGACATGCCGGTGGTGATCTCGCTCCTCAACTCCTACGCCGGCCTCGCATCGGCGGCGACGGGCTTCGTGCTCGGCAACAACGTGTTGATCATCGCGGGATCGCTCGATGGCGCCTCCGGGTTCATCCTGTCGGTCCTCATGAGCCGGGCGATGAACCGCTCGTTCCGGAACGTCCTGTTTGGCGCCTTCGGGAGCGAGGCCACGGCGAGCGCGGCCCTGAAGAGCGCGGTCGACAAGAGCGTACGCACGATCAGCGCCGAGGACGCCGCCGTGCAGCTCGCCTATGCCCGCTCGGTGATCATCGTCCCGGGATATGGCATGGCCGTGGCGCAGTGCCAGCATCAGGTGGCCGAGCTCGCCGACCTGGTCACGAAGCGCGGTGGCAGCGTGAAGTTCGCGATCCACCCCGTGGCGGGCCGGATGCCGGGGCACATGAACGTGCTGCTGGCCGAGGCGAACATCCCCTACGACCGGCTGTACGACATGGAGAGCATCAATAGCGAGTTCGAGTACACGGACGTCGCGCTCGTGATCGGCGCCAACGACGTCGTCAATCCGGCGGCCCGCACCGACCGCTCCAGCCCGATCTACGGGATGCCGATTCTTAACGTCGACCAGGCGAAGAGCATCATCGTGCTGAAACGCAGCATGAACCCTGGCTTCGCCGGCATCGAGAACGAGCTGTTCTACAACGCGAAGTGCGCCATGCTGTTCGGGAACGCCAAGGACTCGCTGGTACAGCTGATCGGGGCCATCAAGGCCGTGTAGCGGGGGGGGCTGCGGCGACCGCCCACTCGTTGTTGCGGCGGTCGATGTCGGGATAGCGCCGCGCCGGATCGATCACCACGCCCACCACTGGCCGCGTCGTGGCGACCCGGGCGGTGAAGCGGTTGCCCAGATACCACATGGCGATGGGATAGGCGCGCGTCTCGCGTGCGCCGTCGGCGTAGCGCAGCTCGAGGGTCACGGGCAGCACCATCTCGCCGCGGTTCAAGAGATAGATGAACGCCGTATCGTGCAGCTGGGCGACGGAATCCACGGCCTGGTCGAGACGCGCCGTGGTGTAGACCCAGTCGCGCCAGAACCAGTCGAGGTCCTGCCCCGAGACGTCCGCCATCGTCCGGAAGAAGTCCGCCGGGTGCGGGTGCTTGAACGCCCAGCGCCGTACGTAGGCCCGCATCGCCCGCTCGAACGTCGCCTGCCCGAGCACCGCATCCCGCAACAGCGTCAGCATGAGCGCCGGCTTCTGATAGGCCGCCCAGGCGAGATCGTGCTGCTCGACCGGCGGGTCGATGAGTGGCTGCTCGGTCCCGGGCCGGGCCGCCGCCTGATACGCCGCGAGCAGCTCGCGCCGCACCGTATCGCCGTACGTGGTGCCCCGGAAATACCCCTCTGCCGACCCGTAATCGATGAACGTGTTGAACCCTTCGTCCATCCAGGGATAGCGCCGCTCGTCCGAGCCCACCAGCATGGGAAACCATTCGTGGCCGAACTCGTGAGTCAGCACCCAGAATTGGTCTTCGCGCTTCTCGAGCGACGGCACGAAGGTCAGCATCGGGTACTCCATCCCCTCGACCAGCCCCTCCACGGTGGTCGCCTGCGGCCAGGGGTAGCGGCCCCACGTCTCGCTGAAGTGCCGGATCGTGAACCACGCCATCCGGTTGGCTTCCTCCCACGGGGTGGCACTGGGCCGATAGAACGTCTGAATCAGGATACCCTGCCAGCTGGACGCGTCCCAGCGGAAATCGGGCGAGGCGGCCCACGCGAAGTCGCGCACGTGGTGGGCCGTGAAGCGCCACCGTCGCGTGCCCACCACCCGGTGCGCCCCGTGCGCCGTCGCTTCGGCGCTCGTGACGATCTGGACGCGCTCGCGGGAATGGCGCGCCCGGTCCAGCCGTTGGCGTTGCGCGGCGGTCCACACCGCCGCGGGGTTCTGCACCACCCCGGTGGCGGCGACGAGGAATCCGGCCGGGAGCGTCAGCGTGACGTCGAAGCTGCCGTATTCCAAGTAGAACTCCCCCGCCCCGAGGTAGGGGAGCGGATTCCAGCCGTGCATATCGTCGTACACTGCGAGCCGCGGGTACCACTGGCCGATCTGGTACAGGCGAGTGCCGACGCGGCCCATGCGACCGCCGCCGTACGGGGGGATGGGGAAGTGCCAGGCGACGTCGAAATCGATGGCCCGCCGCGGCGGCAGCGGCTGCGGCAACTCGACCCGCATCATGGTCCCGTACTCGGTACGCGCGAGCTCGGTCCCGCCCGCCGCGAACCGCTCGATCGTGATCCCGCCGATGAAGCCTTTGCCCGTGAAGTCGAACACCGCACCGCCGGCGAAGTGCAGCGGCGGCTGGTTCAGCGTGTACGTCACGCTGCCGGCGGCGAAGATGTTCTGCTCGAGCTGGATCCACACGAACGCGAGCGAGTCGGGCGAGTGGTTCTCGTAGTGGATCCGCTCGGTGCCGCGGATCACCGACCCGACCGTGTCGAGCACGGCGCGGATGACGTAATCGGCTCGCTGCTGCCAGTAGTCGGGTCCGGGCGCGCCCGAAGCGCCGCGCACCCGGTTCGCCGGGGGCAGGGCGAGCGCGCGAAACGGCGAGGTGTCGGCCACCGACTGCCCGGCGAGCGGCGGGGCCGCGCAGAGCCACCCCAGCGCCAGGATCAGCCGCGCTGTCATCCGCCCTCCCCGGCCGTCACGCCGCGCCTCGGGCTGCCGGCCGCGCCGCACTACTCTTGGATGAAGGTGATCTTGAAGCCGTCAGGATCGGTGAGGGCGAACGCCCAGTCGCCCCAGGGCGTCTCCGAGGGCTCGCGATCGAGCCCCCAGCCCGTCCCCTTGACGCGCGCCGCGAGCGCCTCGATGTCCTGGGCGGTCGACACCCAGAGCCGACAGCCTTCGCCCTTGCGGCGGTCGCGGCCCTTAGCGAAGTCGTCCTGATTGAGCATGATGTCGCACGCGCCGGCGCCCACGGTGAAGCCCAGCACGTCCCGGTACCAGGCGACGCTCCGCGCCAGGTCGGTCACGGTGAACGACGCGGCAATGGAACGGAGTCGCAGCGACTCAGGCTGCTGTCGCTGCGGACGCGCCGATGCCGCGCGCTTCTTCCGTTTCGCGGGCCGCGGCGGTTTTCGCTTGGTCGCCATCGCATGACTCCTGGCTGCGGGATGCGCCGGCCCCCGGGCGGGGGCGCAGGCCACGAAGCGTAGCGTCTCGCCGCCGCCCCCGCCAGATTACCCGTTCGACCGAACACCAACCTGGAGCGGTGTCATGCCAACCAGTCAGGCCACGGCGGTGTGGGAAGGGAAGCTCAAGGACGGCGCGGGGACCTTCAAAGCCGGTAGCGGAGCGTTCAGCGGCTCCTACAGCTTCGCGACGCGCTTCGAGGGCAAGAAGGGCACGAATCCCGAGGAGCTGATGGCCGCCGCGCACGCGGCCTGCTTCAGCATGGCGCTGTCGGCGGGGCTCGAGCGGGCCGGCAAGCCGGCGGCCCGCGTCGAAACCACGGCCGCCTGCACGATCGAGATGGTCGAAGGTGCGCCGAAAATCACGAAGATGGAGCTCAAGACGCGCGGCACGGTGGCCGGCCTCGATCAGGCGGGCTTCCGACAAGCGGCGGAGGAGGCGAAACGCGGCTGTCCGGTGTCCAAGGCGCTGGCGGGAATCCCGCTCATCTCGGTGGACGCCACGCTGGGGTGAGCTGGACCGTCTACCTGCTGCGCTGTCGCGACGGCTCGCTCTACACCGGCATCACCACGGATCTGGAGCGCCGCCTGGCGCGCCACCGCGCCGGGACGGCGAGCGCCTACACGCGGGCGCGACGCCCGGTCCGGCTCGTGTATCGCGAGTCCCAGCCGGACCGCCCCGCCGCGCTGCGCCGCGAGGCCGCGCTGCGGCGGTTGTCGCGCGCCGAGAAGCTCGGCTTGCTGCGGGGTTGCCGATGAGCCTCGACCGCCGCGACGGTATCGGCGTGGCGTGCGCCGTGCTCTTGGCCGCCGGGTGCGTCTGGTTGGGGTTCTGGCAGCTGGACCGCCTGGGGCAACGGCGCGCCCACAACGCCGTCGCCCTGGCCGCCCGCGAGCGACCGCCGCTCGAGGTCGCTGGCTCGCTGAACGCGGACTCGGCGCGCGATCGGCGCCTCCATGCCCGCGGCACCTACGACTACGCGCACGAGCGGCTGTGGCACGGGCGCAGCTACGCCGGCGTGCCCGGCGTCGATCTCATCACCCCGCTGCGGCTGGGCGATGGCTCCGCGGTGCTCGTCGACCGCGGCTGGGCCCCATCCCTCGACGGCTACCACGTGGACGCCGCGGCGTACCGCGAAGCCGACACCGCGGATCTGCTTGGCCTCGGGGTCGCCGCCCCGCGGGCGCGCGGCGACGTCGTGCCGGCGGCACTGCGGGACTCGCTGCCCTATCCGCTGCTCGGGTTCGTGGTCCAGCAATTCCCCACGGAGCGCGCGGCGGGCGGACCGGCCGTCGAGCTGCGGCGCTGGCCGGCCCCCGAGCTCACGGCGGGGCCCCACCTGTCTTACGCCATCCAGTGGTTCAGCTTCGCGCTCATCATCGTGGTGGGCTCGGTGGCGCTGCTGCGGCAGCGGGGGGCCCACGCCAAGGGGTAAGCGTCGGGAGTGGGGGGAGGGAGGGGGGAGGACAGGCTTCGCACCCTACTCACCGGCGTGAGGGGCCCCGCGCGCGCAGCCGCCCCGCGTCGCCGAATGGTGCCTTTGGCCAAGTGCCCCTGCCGAGGAGCCGGGGCTTCACGGCACGCCGGAGACGCTACCCGGCGCCCGATTTTGTGCTCAGGGCCGCCCGCCGCGCCACCTGGGACCCGCCGAGCCACTACCATTAACACGCTGTCCCAGCGATATTTGCGCATAGCCGCCTGCGGCGTGCGCAGCTCCCGCCGATGCACCCTGCAGGCCTTTTTCATGCCGCTTCGAAAGGAGCCCGCTCGCAATGCCCGCAGCCTTGCCGCTCAAGCAGCCCGTGAAGGTGAGCCAACTGGTACGCCGTCGGCTGCGCGAGCTCAAGCGCACGCCGCTCGAGCTCGCCGAGGCGGTGAAGGTCTCCGAAGCATACATGTCGGACTTGGTGGCCGGGCGACGGCCCCCGCCGGCGCCGGGTCGCACCGACCTGTACGTCCCGATGGCCAAGTTCCTGCGGCTGCATCGCAACGACCTCCCCACCTGCGCCCGCGTCGAGCGCGCACAGGAGGGCGTGGGGCGCCGGCGCCCCGACCCCCAGGTCTGGAACCTGGTGCTCGAACTGTGCGACCCGGCGCGGCAGCGGTCCCTTGCACGTCGGCCGGCCAAGGGCGACGGCGCTGACCTCCCCGCCGTCATCGTGGGGCGCCTGCTCGAGGTGGCCCAGGGATTTGTGCGGCGCCAACTCGAGGACGAGGTGGGACTGCGGGTCGCCGCGACGCGCGACGGCTGCACCTATCTCGAGGCGCGCATGCGGCTGCTCGAGTTCCTCGATGTGGGGGCGGACTCGCTCACCGCGGGCGACTGCGAGGAGTTCGTGGTGCCCCGCATTGCGGCGTGGGACATTGAGCTCGAGACCCGCGCCATGCGAATCGTGCTGCGCTCCTAGCAGCGCGCGGCAACGGAAACGGCGTCCTCCGAGTCGGAGGGCGCCGTTCGTGTTACAGGTACCGCGGGTGGTTTAGAGCTTGACGACGTTCTGCGCCGCCGGGCCCTTCTGGCCCTGCACGACGTCGAACTCGACCCGCTCTCCTTCGGCCAAGGACTTGAAGCCCTGCGCTTGGATCGCGGTGTGATGCACGAAGCAGTCC
>WNFJ01319358.1_pt1 | contig 23780 bp, 15 predicted proteins | sample 5400461 | NCBI WGS metagenome assembly WNFJ01 (sample SAMN13153349, study PRJNA577476) | soil metagenome | isolation source: 115 cm saprolite on Douglas fir-dominated hillslope | place: USA:California | collected 2013-09-17
TGTATCCCCAACGGTGTTTTCGGCGTGTGGAATGTTGCGCCTGGTACTGCTCCATGAACTGAGACTCCCCGGTAAAGCTGTCAAACGCGGGTGAATCGTCAGAAGGACAGCTCTAAAGAGATGGGGCTTTCTGGTCAATTGTTTGTAATGAGTCAGAGGATCAACAGCTATAATCAATTCCCAGATTCGTATCCTCAGTCAGGGATTGGGTGAGCGTCGTCGTCCGCCCGTTATGTGATATGAGCCCTCCCGATGTATGCGTTCTCACAACACATGATGGCAATGTGACCTGTACGTTCAGTGTCCAATCGGCACTGGCTTGCCGTTGTACGAGATACTGGTAATGCCAGCCTGCTGCATCCTTTTTCGCTACGCCCTTTTCTGTCCAGGTAAGGGTGACGGTGCGTGTCTGGCCGTAAGAAAGAGTGAAGGAACCGGCCCACACCTCATGGTCAAAAGACTCACTTGTGCCACGTGGCTGCCATCCTTGTTGCTCCTGCAAAGAGCTGCCGGGCGGTACATAGATGCGTACGTAATCGCTATAGAGAGGAGATCCATAAACATCGCCATTCTTTAACCACGCATAGCGAATGGTGCTATGATGAGTCGCATTGCCGCTGCCATCAATGGTCACTCGGTCATCCAACGCGCTAGTGATGAACTGATTTGCATTATTAGCAGCAATGTTAGCATCTACCACAAAGAAGCTATCACCCACCGGGGCCTGGATTGCCGCATCTACATGAGAAAACCGGAGAAGGTTTTCTGCTGCAGAGGCATTGAAATAGATCTGCAAATCCTTTGTACGAAGCGAACTGCCGAGCAATTGTAATAATTTAGGGAAAACAGAAGAGGGGAGTTGATGGATACGCGCGAGAAAATGTTGAGCCAGCAGTTCTGTGAAGTATCTGCTCCCAGTAGAATGTCCATCAGGCGCCAGTAGAATGCTACCACCATGGCTTCCTGGTCCCAGTTCGTAATAGTGGATGCGATCAATCAGATTTTGCGCAGTGACAGTCTCATGCAACTCAGGAACACCAATGGGCCCCGTAATGGCAAGCGCATGCTCTATGAGAGTGGGGGTAATGGCCATTACCCCTTGAAGTGCGACTTTGCCACCCTCGCGGCTATAGTTCTGCTCGGCATAGCCAGCAGCCGTGGGGAAATCTGCATCAAGATTGGAATCGCGCAAGTTCCAACTACTGGACACAAGATCAAACCACTTATATGCAGAGGGGTAAGAGAGAGTTTGACCAGTAGCAATAAAGTGGGTATCGAGCAAATTCACATCTGTGATATGCGCCGCGCTCAACCGTCCTCCTATGAGTGTAGCAAAACCGTAGTCCTTAATGGAACCACCTCCAGGCCGCAGTACCGTTGAATCGAGTATCTCGACGAGATAGTATGCGGGTGTAGTGATTCCAAGCAATGAAGGTAGAACAGGAAGGAGTTGATCAGATTCATTCAGCAAGGCTTGCAAGGATGGGAGATATTGATGGAACGCCGCAACCGCCTTGCCAACGCGTGAATCGAATTGCAAATCCCCTGGCCGTAAAGCGTTGACTTGTGCAGTAGCCTGGTTGACGTCCGCTTCCACCTGGTGAAGGTCCTTACCGATCGCTGCGAGATCCTCTATCGTCAGGCCCTGGCCTGTACTTAACGGTTCACGGAACCGGGAAAGGATCAAATTGAGTGCATCGCAACCGGCAACACCAGCTAAAGAAATCTTTATAGCTACTGGCACAACACGTAATGCCGCGCTCAAACGAGTACCATAGCCGGGAATCAATGTAGCGGCCGCAGGAAACGATTGTAAATCAGTATCGAGCTGAGCAAAGACAGCAGATGCCGCCGCAAACTCGTGCTGTGCGTGAGTAACCGGAGGAGCATCGAGCGGTTTTTTTGACCATGCCTGCATGAGGGATAAAGCCGTTTGCAGGTGTTTAATCCCCACCTGTGCCAGAGCTACGTCGTTGTGATACTTCGCATTATATGTCTGGTATCCGACAATCACTGCCCCTGACCCAATTACGCACAGCAGTAAAAAGACAAGAACAACCAGGAAAAACGTCCTCACTTTGCGCGTTTGTCTTTGATATTTGCCATCCGCCCTACCATTGGCGGGCAGGCGATGTTTCTTACGGCGAAGGATAGGTGACCCTTCTTGTGAAGATATCTTCACAGGAGGTTTTCCTTCTCCAGGAATAGCGGGCGAAAGAGGCGGTCCTGAAGATGCAGCCGCAGACGTCACTTCCGCCTGTATGGTTACATTGGCAATCAACGCTGGATTTTCCACCTCCAGCATCGGAACATCAGGCTCGGCACCCAGCCCCGTATGTTCCTTGGCTAGAACGACCATCGTCAGTTCCGGCGTCTGTGTCGCTACTGGATTGACGTCCGGCCCCGTATTTTTCTCCTCAAGGGGAGGGGTGATTATTGGCTCAGGTACTAGTGGCCCCGTATGTTCCTCGGCTGGAACGACCATCGTCAGTTCCGGTGTCTGTGTCACCATTTGGTTGGTATGTATCACCTGCCATAACGCATCACGGAATTGCTCAACGGTGGCGAACCTGTCATGTCTATTTATAGACAGAGCACAATGGATGGCGCGAGCTACTATTTCCACGGATGGCATGAACTGATTCATTGGCAAGAGCGGATCAGGTTCTCCCACGCCTATTCGTGCCAATCGATCAGAAGCTGCAGATGGGATCGCACCGGTCAAGAGAGTGTAGAAGATGGCACCAAGAGCATAAACATCCGTACGACGACTCGTCCTCCCGTCATATTGTTCAGGTGCTCGAAAGTTGAGCATACTCTGTTGAGCGGTGGCGTCTGTGCACAAGTTCTTGACACCACCGAAATCAACGAGCTGCGAAGGAGTGGATGTACCAGCATTTGGCGCGATGATATTGGACAGTTTGATGTCACCATGGATCAGAGGAGGATGCTGTCGATGCAAGTAGCTTACAGCGTCCATAATGGGTGACATTAACGTCATAGCCGCGTGCAACGAAAAACGCTTCCCTGGCATCAACTGCCGCATTACTTCCAGGTTATTTCCTTCAACGTAGTCCATGAGGATATAGAACCGGTCGTGGCTGTCACTATGGAATATCCGATATATGCGGGGAAGTGCGGGGTGATTCAGCCGTTTAAGCGCCGCAACATCGAAAGGGAAACCACGCCGCTCTTCGCTAACGGCAGGCATCACCTCTTTGAGGGCAAATAGTTTTTGGTGGGTAGATTCGTCTGTGACGAGGTAGACGGCACCTGATGCTCCCTGGCCAAGGAGATCGATCACCCTATATTGCCCTCGTATTAAGTGCCCCGCATGGAAAGCGGATTGCCGCAACTTCCCATCAAGCACAAGGGCATCAGATGCTACATCACGAGTCGCGAGTCGCGAGTTGTGAGTTGTGATCTCTTGCTCCTCTGCTGGCAGTTCGAAACTAGAAGTTCGAAATGTGTTTACAGGATCATTCATCATATCCTAACCTTCTAGCCCTCTCATAAAGTCCAACATTACAGACGTTCATAGCAAGGTTACCGTCCATCCCCTCGACTAATTGTAGAGTTTTTCACAGTACTTAAGAATAATACCATTCCAATCGGAAAATACCATATGCAAGTGCTAATATGATGTTTATGATGGTAGAGAATCAGTGATGCTCTGGGAAGGAAGTGTGGAGAAATGGGTCTATTCTATCACACCTTCCTTTCATCGTCATAGATGAAGCAAAGGGGGCTCACGCACCGCCTCTGGTAGCAGAGCGAGCGCTTCTACAGGCTGAGAACGTATTCTTGCCTGCATGACTCGCACCAGCCTAGCTGGATACCATTCTCCTCGTGGACATTCTTAAGGCGGCTGGCGCAACGACAGACATACCCATGTTGGCGAGCCGGGTTACCAAAGACGAGTGCATGCGGAGGGACATCTCTTGTGACGACGGACCCCGCACCTATCAGGGCAAACTCACCGATGGTGATACCACAAACAATAACCGATCCCGCGCCGATTGATGCGCCGTACTTCACCAATGTTGGCGTAATCTCCCATTCACCGGCGCTCTTGAGCTTGCCATCAGGAGTGATGGCGCGAGGTAGCAAGTCGTTCGTAAAACAGACGTGGGGGCCAACAAAGACGCCATCTTCAAGCGTTACACCTGCGAATACTGAAACGTGATTCTGGATTTTGACGTTTGAACCGATCTGCACATGCACGTCAATGTAAACGCCCTTCCCAATGTTGCAAGTCTCGCCAATAGACGCGTGTTCTCGCACCTGCACTTAGCGCCAGATACGTGTTCCCGCGCCAATATGTGCGTCGGGTGACACTTCGGCGCTGGGGTGAACGTAAAATGCTGTATTCGCCATGAGTTATCCTCCAGCAACTACAATTCGCCGCTCAAAGGACGTTTTTCGCAAATGAGCCTTTTTTACTGTTTTGCTATCGAATCATCGAGCAAAAATCTGACGCGTGATTCCTCTCTTAATTTTGCTCTCACGTGGCGATTTGGTAAAGGCTAGGAATATGTACCATAGCCCGACTTTCACAACGACATCTCAACGTCTGTAAATACTCGAAACCCATAAAAAAGATACTATGCTTAATGCATGAGTGTTTACTCCAAATTATCACGGGGGGTAAATTATGAACCTGGTCTCTTTCTCAATCAGGACGAAAGGGGTGCATAATTTAACCAGACGGCTGGGGACGGCTTTTTACCCGCTTTGGATTTTCTGAAGCGCCAATTCGACATTGGTTACGTTCACAGCAAATATCGTACGTTGAGTAAAGATGAGCGGTTTAAACAAACGAAACAAGCGATCAAAAAAGTTTTTCATCTTTTTTCTTCTCACCCTTGCACTCTTGTGCGGGGGTGATGCAGTGCTTTCGGTTAATGGATATCAAACGTACAGTGGGAACTACCTTCGAGACTTGTCCTTAGCGCAAGTGGGAATGCAACACCTACGAACGGCTGAGACGCTTTTGAAAATGCTGCCCAAAAACCCCTTTGATGCACAGAGCGTGAGCCGGGCACAGCATGAGTTTGCCGCCTCATTGGCTGCCTTTGTTCAGGTGGATAACGATTTAAAATCGTTGCCAGGGATAAGCATATCTATCCCTGTCTACGGCGCTCGTCTGAGCGCCGCATTACATGTGTTACCCATAGCTATCGAGATATCTCAAGCTGGGATAACTGGTTGCAACACCTTGAATTTAATCATTTCAAGGTTTCATAATCCATTAAGTGCCCAGGCACAGGGCATCACGATGGCAGATTTGACGATTATAGAGAAAGATTTTCAACAGATCAAGGCGGCCCTCACTCTGATCGTTAACCAGGTCAATCATTTACAGCCATCGGATTTGCAGCTTGACCCACGCCTCGGTAAATATCTGGCCACGTTCCAAAGAGATATACCGCAACTCCAGGCATGGCTTGAGACCATAGAGCGCCTTCTCCCTGTTGCTCCTACACTGCTTGGTATTGGCACACCAGCAAATTATCTCATTGAAATACTTGATTCGACTGAACTGAGGCCTGGTGGCGGCTTTATTGGAAACTATGGTATTGCTACCTTTTCAGGAGGACGGTTAACGGCTGCTCACATCACTGATACTTACTTGCTCGATAAAGCTTATGATGCTACTGGTTATACTATTCCTTATCCATCGGCTTATACCTGGTTTAACTTAGCTGCGAGCTGGAGCCTTCGAGATTCTAATCTGGATGCAGACTTTCCGACTGCGGCCCGCTATGCTGAACTGAACTATGCACGCGAGGGTGGCAACATTCCTGTTCAGGGGGTGATCGCTATTACGCCGGCGCTCATTGAGCGGGCACTTGAAATTACCGGGCCGATCAACGTTCCTGAGTATCACGAGACCGTGACGGCGCAGAACCTGGTTGATCGTATCCATTATTACCAGGTCGGGCCGGGGAGTACAGATCATGGAGACGCTCCTTCGCCTGATGGGCTTTCGACAGTGCGTAAACGCTTCACGGCTCTATTGGCAGAGCATTTTCTGGTTCGCGTCCGCCAGGTTTCATCTTCTGCCCTCCCCAAGTTCTTGCAGCTGATGATCAGTTCGCTGCGCTCGAAGGATGTGCAGGTCTATCTCAATCCTAGCACTGCAGAGAACCTTCTCCAAAGCTTTCACCTCGACTCGTCAATTCAATCGCCAGGGGGTGACGGTCTCTTTGTCGTGGATGCGAACGTCTCACCAAGTAAAGCAAACAGCCTTATTACTAATAGGTTGAATGACCAGGTTGCCATTGATGAAGAGGGCAATGCCATTCATCACACTACCATTCGCTATACATGGGTAAGAAAAGGCCCCGTCTACGGCTCAGACATATATCGCGACTATGTGCGTGTCTATGTACCATCTGGCAGTGTGTTGCAGATGCAGAATGGATGGCAATCACGCGGCACGAGTACGGCCTTTGGACGCGAGGCATGGGCAGGCTTTTTCACGCTCGCTTACGGCCAGACCGATACAATTACCCTTGTCTGGAGGGTACCTGGCGCGGCCGCGAAGGATGCAAAGGGTTGGCATTACCAGTATTTGCTCCAGCGGCAAGCAGGCGCACAATGGATGCTGCACTTGCAAATAACGCTGCTGTCGTGTGGAGTGACGATACGTAAGTGGGGCGGGTCGGCATCCACCAGTACGCGGGGAGCGACACTCGCCCAGCCGTTGACAGAAGACGTGAACGCGGGTATTGACTATCACTGCGGATGACCTTCGCTGCTTTTCCCTTTATACAGAGTTCACGAGATATTTCCGAATTGCTGGCATCCAGCGCAAGCGAGAGAAGAAGCTCCACAAGCCAGCCGCCTCAGCCGCTAGCACTAGCCAGTGCTGGCTTACATCCGTCTCGACGCGCCGAAGCAGATACGGATTGGCATGTGCAGTGTTGAATCCATACACGGTCGTGAGTGCCCAATCATACCCTGCTTTCCGCACAGCACGGAGTACACCGTCGCCAATATGCTGATGCTGACCAACGGGGTAAGCAAAGGCACGTACCGGACATTCTAAGCGCTCTTGCAGTATCACACGACACTCGCTTACCTCATACTCCACCTCGGTAGGGCTCGAGAGGTACGCTAAGATCGGATGGTGCATCGTATGTGCGCCGAAGGAAACCCATCCACTCTCTTTCATCTTTTGTATCTCTTCCCACGTGAGAGGGAGAGAAGGTAGCTCTTCGGCAGATACAGATGGAGGAACCGCGAGTGCCTTGCGGATAGCCACTAGAAACGCTTCACGCTCGGCTACCGACGTAGCAAGACGCATACGACTATCGATCGCCTGTGCCAACGCTCTTTGATCCTCCGCTTGACCCAGATGGTAGGTTCGTCCTTCTATTCTTGCTTCTTGCGCCTGTGCGCGGCGCACCAGGCGCGTACCCTCTTGCCACCAAAAATAATCGCCGCTCTCAATGTAGCTGGGAATAAGGAAGATAGTGATAGGAATCTGCAACTCACGTGCCAGGGCAAAGCCATCAGTATAGTTATCGTGATATCCATCGTCAAACGTCAGCACGAGGGGAGTGCGCCGATCCTGTTTCTGGTACCCTTCTACGGGCGATGTATGGAGTTCTTCCAGGGCAGCTTCCAGGTGGAGAATACGATAATGACGCCGCAAGTAGAGCAGATGACGACGCAGGTCTCCTCCAGTCGCACGATGGTAATTAAGTATAACCAGGCGCTGTCCCGAGCGCTGAGTCCACCAGCGGGCAAGTTTCACCAGCCCACTGAAGTAGAAACACGCTGCAATAAACGTCAGTACGCGCTTACGCACAGCAGACATGAATCTTACCTCTAACAGCAAGCTTACTACAAGTTTACCCTGCCGACTATAGGATTCTTCCACAGAAGAGAGAAAGGTTTCCACAAACCACTCACCTCTGCGGCCATCACTAGCCAATGTCGAGTCACATCACCTGCAACGCGTTGAAGCTGGCGAGGATTGCTCTGCGGGGTATTGGTACCATAAATGGTTGTGAGTGCCCAATCATAGCCTGCCTCTCGAACAGCTCGCAGCGCTGCATCTCCGATATGCTCAGGCTTCCCAACGGGGTAAGCAAAAGTACGCACTGGATGGCCCAGCTGCTGCTCCAAAACGGTACGGCACTCTCCCACCTCACGCTGCACCTCTGCCGGATCCGACAGGTATGCCAGAATGGGATGATGCATCGTATGCGCACCGAATGAGACCCAGCCACTCCCATCCATCTCGCGTATCTCTGCCCATGTCAAAGGTAGAGTCGCCTCCTCCACAGCGACAGACGAGGGCACGGCCAAAGCCACGCGTACTGCCGCAAGGAACGCTTCGCGCTCTGCGACAGATCCAGCACGACGTAGATGGGCATCAATTGTTTGTGCAAGCCTGTTTCGCTCCTCCGGTCGGTCTAGTTGATGAGCGCGTCCTTCAACTTTCACCTCGTCTGCCTGCGAACGCTGTACAAGCCGTTTACCCTCTTGCCACCAGAAGTAATCACCGCTCTCCACGTAGCCAGGAATAAGGAAGATAGTAATCGGAACCTGTAACTGCTGTGCAAGCGCAAAAGCATATATATAGTTATCGCGGTAGCCATCGTCAAAGGTCAGTACCAGCAGTGTACGTTGATCACGTCTATATTTTCCATCCTGGGGAGGAGTATACAGTTCTTCAAGAGCCTCTTCAAGGTGAAGCATACGATAGTGACGACGCAGGTAGAGCAGGTGATGGCGAAGGTCTCCTCCACTTGCACGATGGTAGGTCAGGATAATCAGGCGTGGCCCCGAGCGCTGAGTCCACCAGCGGGCAAGTTTCACCAGCCCACTATAGTAGAAGCATGCAGCAACGAACACCCCTATCTGCCTACGCATGAGTTACTTCTCCATCCTCTAAGACTACAGATTCCCGCGCGCGGGATGATGGACCACCAACGCATCCATTACATGAGCCATCAGCTTTTGCATGCCAGGCACCACGAGGCTCTGACCGGTACACGATTGGTCCGTTTGGAATCGGTAGTTGTCGAGCGCAAGGGTCCAATAGATGGACCCTGTGGCAAAGACCATCGCACCGGAGGGGGCGATATAGGAGGTCGTGTTGCTGGTATCGGTTCTCTTGGTGTCACTTACAGTTTGTGACGCACCGAGTACCTGTAATCCCTTTGGGGTAGCACTGTTTGCAAAGACACGATCCCACTCGTAGCCTACCAGCCCGCAACCATATTGTCGCCCCGGCAGCAGCCCAGTTCCGTCCAAAAAGGATGGATTTGCTTGAGGACTCAGCGTCCAGGGAAAGCCTTGTTGCTGAAGTGAAAAACCAGAGTACATAATGCCGATCAGCGCGTTTTCTGGGCGGGCGAGTGCAGGATCACGCCACAGAGTGGTCAATCGCGTATTGTCCCGGCCATAGAATGGATCGAGTGCTAGATCATTGTTCGCCGTCTGCACTTTATAGCAGACAACCGTCCGATCTGGCGTGCCTGCACTGTCCGGCTCGAAGCGCATTTGCCAGTAGCCTGCGTTCGCCCCCAAAAATGCAAGACCTACGCCACGGTCGAGTGCATGCTCTACTCCATCACGCATCTCTTTCGTCCAGTATTCATCGTGACCAAGCGAGAGGTAGGCTCGATGATCCAGCAACTGTGCGGGCTTCTCGTGCAAATCGACATCGCTGATGTAGGAAAGATCATAGCCCTGGCGTTCCATCCAATGGATAGCGTCGGCCTCAAAAACCAGCACCTGGCTCGAACCGCTATTCTCTATGTAAGGTCGGTCGAATGATACCTTCACCCCTCTCGGCAAGTTTATGGTTTCGCCCAATTGGACACTAGTCCCTGACGAGTTCTGGTAGAGGCTATAGCCGCCCCAGCCATTGTCCGCTGCGTATGTTGTGTCCGGTGTGACGGCGACATAAAGCGAATGGGAATTGCCGCGTACATCGAATGGCGCATAGGTCTGCTTACCGTTCGCGTCAATGAATTTTGCCAGGTAAATACCCGTGGTCCAATCAGGCGGCACAGTTAGTGTGTAGGAGGGTTGCCAGTTGGCCTCGACACGGCCAGTCTTTGGATTGATGTTGCACGATTTGCAGTTCAGCAGGAGATTGTTGGCCGAGTCGTAATATCCCTGTGCATGACCGGCCTGATAGGGCACTGAGGTCATCAGTCGTCCACCAAGGCCATCATACCAACCCAGTCGATAGATGTCGATCGAATAGGCGGTGCCCTCACTTTGCGTGCTCACGTAGAAGGTCAGATTCTGGCCAGGCAGTACTGATGTCGCACTCGCATAAGCCTGAATCTGGGTGGAAGATTCTTCTCCAGCAGGAATCTGCCAGCCCTCCGTTCCCAGGTGAGCATTCTCAAGGACGATCGGGTTCTCTGAAGTCGCAGGTGTTTGCAAGTCTCCGATGCTCGTCTTGGAAGCAAACAAGCTTAGCCCAGACATGATACCAGCCAGCACCACTGCTGCTATGAAAAAGACCACAACACCCAGAACAAGCCGTAGTCTCACACGTACCTCCAGGATATTTATAGCTACAGCATACCACGGTCATAGACGTGAAGAGCAGCGAGTACAGTTAAGAAAAATAAAAGCATTCTCATCAGGAAAATACCATCTGCAAGTGCTGATGTGATGTTCGCTATGGTGGAGAATCGGTGATACTGTAGGAAGGAAGTGTGGAGAAATGGGTCTGTTTTTAGGCAGGCAGGAAGGAGAGGAATATACATCTTTGTTTCAAGACAACTCTTTGCCCAGGGACGGGTCTCTTATGAAAAATTCGTTGAGGTACTTCTCGATCTGCTGAAAACCGGCGTCCATGCGCGATATTTTTTCCTCAGACGAGACACGACGCCCAAGAGGCCAACCAGTTCTGATGCCATCACCAACCAGTGCTGGGCCAGGTCTCCAGGAAGACGTCGCAGGAGATAAGGATCAGTCTGTGGATTATTTACCTCTTCAATAGTTGTTAATGCCCACCTGTACCCAGCTTCCTTCACAGCTTGTAGTCCCTCTACGCCGATATGTTCAGGCTTTCCGACAGGATAAGCAAATGTGCGCACTGGATGCCCCAACTGCTGCTCCAGCACTCTACGGCACTCTCCTACCTCCTGCTGTACCTCGGCAGGATCTGCCAGGTATCCCAGGATGGGATGACGCATGGTATGGGCCCCAAACGAGACTATGCCGCTCTCCTCCATCTCACGTACCTGCACCCACGTCAAAGGCAGCGCCCCCTCCTCCTCCCCCACAGAGGAAAAGACACCTAATGCCCCACGAGTGTCCGCAAGGAAGGTTTCACGCTCTGCAATCGACTGGGCATGATGCGCTCGGGTATCAATTATTTGTGCCAATGCTCTTCGTTCCTCGAGCTGCCCCAGGTGATAAGTGTGCCCTTCAATCGCCACCACGTCCACCTGAGCATCGCATACAAGTCGTTCACCTTCTCGCCACCAGAACGGTTCACCACTCTCGATGTAACCCGGAATGAGAAAGATAGTGAAAGGAACCTGCAACTCACGCGCCAGGGCAAAGCCATACGTATAGTTATCGTGGTAGCCATCGTCAAAGGTCAGCGCTAACGGTATGCGTCGATCGCGTCTCTGTTTCTTCTCCTTGTGCGATGGATAGAATTCCTCTAAGGCATCCTCCAGGTGCATGATGCGATAGTGACGGCGCAGGTAGAGCAGTTGGCGACGCAAATCCCCTCCGGTTGCACGATGGTAGTTGAGAATAATCAGGTGCCGACCTGAGCGTGCCATGCACCAGCGGGCAAGCCTCACCAGCCCACTATAGTACAGGCATGCAGCAACGAGCACGCGCAAGTTCTCCTTAAATTCCCCAAGGCGCATGTCCATCTTCACTCCTTATAACAGGTTTGTGCTAGCTGGTCAGCACTTACATTACGTATGGCGGGTGCTGGTGCTTTATCGCCTGCCCCGAAATGATTGAGAGAACCGACGCCTCAGCCGAGACAGCCACATCGTGATAGCTTCTGCTCCCCACCTACGTATAAAGTTTGCTGTTGCAATGAAGGCCGGCAGAGGATCCTTCCAATCAACATAAGCATATCGCATAGGCATGAAGAAAGAAGCGCAGAAATCGAATATTGTCCTGGCTGGAGAGGGAACTCCCGGTCTGCCATGTTGCTGTAATGCTGCTGCAGTTGCCCTCATATCGCCCTCCAGATCGCGCATCCACCCACCTACACGATAATCTTTCACCACATTGATTTGCTCCCCGCTCGCCCACTGGTAGAGCAGATAGGGAAAATCAACCCCTGCATATACAGCATTCTCAATCGTTAGATTGAGGCGTGGATTGATCTCCATCAGGTAGGGATAACCGGCATCGTCGCGCCGAAACTCCAGCTGGCAGTAGCCTTCCAGGCCGATTTCGTGCACTAAACGTTCTGCCTGGGTGCCGATGTCGGGCGGGACGGCAATCCTCTGATGCACCACACTTGTACCGCCCAACGGGGGGGCGCTACGCTTGGTCCACTGGGCAAAACGCGCATACACCTGACCATTCGCAGAGAGGAAACCCAGGGACTCACGCTCTCCCGGGAGAAACTGCTGGAAGAGCGTCGCTCCTCCAAAACGTGTCAATTCCTCAACAGCACGACGAGCCTCGTCAGGAGTCGTCACCAGCTCGCTCTTCATGCTCGCACGGTGTTGTTCATCCCAGGACTCCACCGGCTTGACCACCGCTGGCAGACTAATCTCATGCAAAGCCGCCTCCACCTCGCCGACCTCCTTCACTTTCACTCCCCTTGGGACGCCTATCCCTAATTGTTTGGCAATCCCTAGCGTTAGCTCTTTATTCATGGCTATTCCCAGCGCTGGCTCTCTGGCCAGCGCTATGCGTACCTTTTGCTCGAGTCGCTCTCGATGCCGACGTATGAACGCTATCGTGCCATCTGAGGAGGTAATCAGCACCCGCGCATTTGTACAGTCAAGTACCTGCTCCAGATACGTTAGATAGTCCTTCGTTCCCACATGCGCCGGGCAGACAAAAGCTTTCTGACACCAGCGTGACGAGAAGGTGGGCACACCAGCAAAGGTTTCCAGTGCCGCAACACGCAATCCTCGGCTACCAAGCGAACGCACGGTCATTAGCGATTGCCGCAACCTGGCATCAAGCACGAGTGCGTCGTATACTACCTGGCCCCTTGCAAGTCGTGAGTCACGAGTTATAACCTGGTTACTTTCCATTTACATAGTTCCTTTTCTCTTGTATGCATCACTGTCTCTTAGAACCATGGCTACCAAACCCATGCATACACCGATCTTTCTTAGAGCATAAAATACTCTGTCATGGCTGTGCTCTTGCTAGCCTTCCCAAGGAACGGTAGGCCCCATACCTCTTCGATAGTGCGAAGCAGACTGTAATGCGTTTCTGGTATCGTCGACTGAAATCCCCTTTTAACGAGAGGAGAAATCACCAGCGTTGTGACCTGTCCTCCAACTGCATCATTGCAACAGCCAGCACTCGTTTCCCCTTCGTCAAAGGTGATGAAAAGCACTCCACCCTGGATAAAAGCAGTTGAGTGGAGAATGCCGGGCACGACCTGGGAAAGCCAGGTATCTCCAACAGCAACAGAACAATCGTGCATATCATGACATATATTCGGGGTAAGCCAGACATAGGCGGGTAGCTGGTTGCCAGAAAGATCGGCTGTAAACTGGGTGAAAGGTACAACATGCGTGGCACAGCGGGTGTGGTTCGTGCGGATATCATCATAGTAGAGAAATGGGTTATGCTTTTGCACATAGAGACCATCCGGGGAATCGCCAATATAGCAGGGGGAAGGCATATTCTCCATATAGGCCTTCCAGCTACGACCACTTGCCTCTATCTGGTCTGCGAGATTCTGGGCATGCTGAAAGCAGGTGGTGCAATCGCTGGTAATACCAAAGGTGCTTCCTCCCGTCAGAGCCATATAGTTTGGCAGGCTAGGATGTCCAATAGCATAGTACTGTGTTGCAAGACCATAGATGCTTACTAAGCTATTGAGATAGGGGGTATCCGATTTACCGATAATGGTTGTATATTCCTTATTTTCCAGTACAATGGTGAAGATATGAGAAAAGGCGGGAGAAGACGTGGGGGAAAAGCTGGGATTGGCAATTCCCGCTGCCTGCTGTCTTGCCTGTTGCTGAGCCCCACAGGACGTAAGAGAAACGGCAATCAGGGACAAGGCAAGAACCAGAAGGACCATACCAGGCGCTCTTTGAAAGAAAACAGGTGTTTGTCGGTGTTGAAAGAATTTCATCCTGGTTCCTCCTCGCTATTCATCACCGCTGAGAGGCAGATACTCACACTCTTCCCAACTCTTTTAGGAGTATATCGGGAAAGTCAAAGGTCATCCCGTCAACGCCAGCGTAGATTGCATTTTTCATCATTTCGGCGTTTTTTACCCCACAAGCCCGGATGAATAATCCTGAAAGGTGCCAGTGATTAACTAGCTGTTGTGTAATTTTTTCCGCCCTTGGACAAAAGTCCTGCATTTTTGCCTCGACAACTCTTTTTAAAACTTCCTCCGAGAAATCCGCTGTTAAGTACCCAACACGAGCAAGAGGATTTTTCTGTTTGATATTGCAGACCGTTGGAAAGTCTTGAGAAGTAAAGGTGACACGATCTAAAAGTTCTAATTGCTCAACCAGGTTCAACACTTCATATTCAATGCCAACTTGTTTTATCTCAAGGTCGAAATAAGTTCGTGTTCCATACCTTTTTAGCGCTTCTATGAGGAGGGGTATTCGCTCACCTGCATATGTACGATCAAACCACGAGCCAGTATCAAGCTGTTGTAACGCTTGCCACAGCGTTTCTTGTAAAACTCCCGTCCCATTAGTTGTCTTGTCTAAAAGGTTATCATGGAAAAGCACTAACTTTCCGTCCTTTGTCTTTTGCACATCGGTTTCTATGCCATCAACTCCAAGAGCTAAGGCAATGTCAAAGCCCGCAAATGTATTTTCCGGTGCCAGACCTGCTGCTCCACGATGCCCAATAACCTTCATACTGAAAGACGTCTCCCTGGCAGTCGCTGTAAATGGTGGGTCAAAAACCCTTTCGTCGCCTTCCAGGCCGGAAGAGGGTCCCTCCAATCAACGTAGTCATACTTCATAGGCGTGAAGAAAGAGAGACAGAAATCGCGGATTGCCCTGGCTGGGGAGGGTACTCCCGGCCTGCCGCGTTGCCGCACCGCTGCTGCTGTTGCCCTTATATCGCCCTGCAGATGGCGCATCCAGCCACCTGTACGATAGCTCTTCACCCTATTGATCTGCTCTCCACTCGCCCATTGATAGAGCAAATAAGGAAAATCAACCCCCGCACTCACAGCATGCGCGATCGCCATATTGAGGCGCGGATTAATTTCCATCAGGTAGGGTTTCCCGGCGGCGTCGCGCCGAAACTCCACCTGAGCGTAGCCTTCCAAAGCGCTCTGCTTGCTCGCCGGTGTCCGGTGGGAAGGCAATGGCCTGACGCAGTACATAGATACCACCCAGCAGGGGATATGTGCGCTTCCCCCAGAAGGCGAAACGTGCATAGACCTCGCCATGCGCTGAGAAGAGACTCAGGGACTCACGTCTGCCCGGGAGGAACCCTTGAAAGAGAGTTGTCCCCCCAAAGCGTGTCAGCTCCTCAACTGCATATCGTGCCTCATCGAGGGTCGTCACTAACTGCGGCACAATCCTGGCTCCTTGTTGCCCATCCCACGCCCATGACTCCACAGGTTTGACAACGGCCGGTAGTCCAATCTCATGCAGTGCTGCCGCCACTTCGCTCACCGCTCCCACGGTGACAGTACGTGGAACCCCCACTCCTAGTTGCCTGGCAATCGCCAACATTTGCTCCTTATTGATGACTATACCCAGGGCAGGTTCCCTGGCCAGGGCAATCCGTACCCGCCGCTCGAGTTGCTCACGATGTCGACGTATTAATGCTATCGTGGCATCTGAGGAAGCGATCAGCACCGGTGCATCAGTACGGTCAAGCAACTGCTCCAAATAAGTAAGATATGCTTCTGTCCCCTGACTTGCTGGGCAGGCGAATCTCTGCTGACACCAGCGCGACGAGAAGGCTGGCACACCACCGCTATCAGAGGTTTCCAGTACAGCAACACGCAGCCCGCGGCTACCGAGCGAACGTACTGTAGCCAAGGATTGCCGCAACCTCCCATCAAGCACCAGTGCATCACATGCTACATCACAAGTTGCGAGTTGCGAGCTGTGAGTTGTGATCTCTCGCTCCTCCGTTGGCAGTTTGAAACTGGTAGTTCGAAATGTGTTTACAGAATCACTCATCATATCCTAACCTTCTAGCCCTCTCATAAATTCCAACGTTACAGACAGGTTACCGCCCATCCCCTCTCTAACTAGAGTTTTTCACAGTATTAAGAATAATACTATTCCAATCGGAAAATAGCATCTGCAAGTGCTGATATGATGTTCGTGATGGTAGAGAATCAGTGAAGCTCTGGGAAGGAAGTGTGGAGAAATGGGTCTATTTTTAGGCAAGACGGGAAGGATGAGGAAAATACACCAAGATACGCCTTTTATAACGCTATCTCAACATCGGCAAAAACCGAATTCCCATATAAGAGACGGTATCCTTGAGAGGTGAACGTGGGCAGCGAGCTATGTTAGTCCATAGTTATTTAGGCAAGGTTCAATGTGGGCAGATCACACGCGACAGTTTGAACGATGCAAATATGGCTCTTTAGCCCATCAGAAGCGGTTTGATAATTCATAAGTTATATAGAACCGTTATGTTCATTTGAGTCTCGTTGTTTCAAGACAGATAGTCACTCGAAGGATAGGTCTCTCTCATGAAAAATCCGTTTAGTTACTATACCGTGCTTGCTAAGCGGTGGGCATGGATGGTGATACTAGGAATTATTCTTTGCAGTGGTGCAAGCTATGGGATCAGTAAGATTACACATCCTGTTTATCAAGCTTCTGCAACCCTCAATCTCAGCTTGGGGACATCGGCCTCAGCCTATGAGAACTTCACTGTAAGTGTGCAAGCTGTACCGACGTATGCTCAGCTGCTTACAAGCCCCGCAGTGCTTGACCCCGTCGTAGAACGACACCCTGGCCTGACACGCAAGCAACTCATAGCAATGATCACCGTCAAACCTCAAACCGATACAACACTTATTGCGCTCAATGTCGAGAATCGCGATCCGCGACTGGCGAGGGATCTTGCGAACGAGGTTAGTGAGAGCTTTGTGCAATTCGCGAAATCGCAGCAACTTCCAGGGACGATACAGGTTCTACCCGCACAGATACCTACCGAGCCTGTGCGCCCCAAAGCGCTGGAGAATACGCTTATCGGTGCATTGGTCGGCCTGGGTCTTGCCCTGGCGCTCATCGTTATTTTTGAATGGATCGATGATCGTCCCAAAAGCCCCGAGGAAGTGCAAGAGCTTCTGGGTGTGGAGCTATTGACGGTTTTCCCCTGGCTCTCACGCAGAGAGCGCACCAAAAGAGCCGAGGAGATACCGGCCCTGGCTGAAGGATATCGTCTGCTAGCCGCCGACCTGGATCTTGCACAGAAAGTCAAACCTTTCAAACTGGTGATGGTCACGAGCGCCCTGGCAGGTGAAGGCAAAAGTAGCATTGCCACCAATCTTGCCTCCTTTCTGGCAATGGCAGGCGAGCGGGTCCTTCTGGTAGACGCCAACCGGAGCAGTCCGGCCTTAGATCAACACTTTGAACTCGAAAAACGGCCAGAACCCGCAAGCGCATTTACAGAGGCATGGGCAGTCTTTTTCACACTCTCTTACGACCAGACCGATATCCCGAACTTGCATATTCTGAAAGCAGAAGTGCTTCCCTCCAACTTCATGGGCTTGCTCCCGACTCCGCGGGGTAACCAATTCCTTGAACGTTTGCAGAAAGCACCTTTTGACTATGTTATCTTCGATACCCCTCCGTTGCTTCCGGTGGCTGATACACAGATTCTGGCTTCCTCTGTTCAGGCGATAGTGCTGGTTGTTGACCCATCTAAAACGCCTCGCAAATTATTATTACGTGTCAAGCATCTGTTAGACAGATTGCGCGCCCCGGTAGTAGGTGTTGTCATTAACAAGAGTCGCTGGCCCGAGCATAGAGAGATCCGTCAGTATTTGAAGGATGCGCGGCACCATCGAACAGCTATTCCTGCTATGCCCAGGCCGCCTGAAACACCTTCTATAAACGGTCAGGGGGAGCAAGATAATACCGTTATCCCATCGCCTATCAGGCCGCCTGAAACACCTTCTGTGAACGGTCACGGGGAGCAAGATCTCACGGTTGTCCTACCGGTTGCTATGCCCAGGCCGCCTGAAACACCTTCTGTGAACGGCCAGGGGGAGCAAGATCTTACTGTTGTCCTACCGCCCATGCCCGACCGCCTAAAACACCTTCTTATGAGCGATCTGATGGGTCAAGATCTTACCATTGTCCTACCGCGCCTGAAACCCCCGAAAGAAGATCAATCGTGATCTTGTAGTTTCTCTAGCATAGAACCACAAACGGCAACAGCAGAAAAGGAGAAAGCGATGGAGCGCCCATTCCTGGAAAAGGTTTCCACACGGTCCCTGCGTGTTGGAATCATTGGCCTCGGCTATGTAGGGTTACCGCTCGCAGTTACGTTCGCAGAGGCTGGCTTCCACGTTACTGGCATTGATGCAGACCTGCAAAGAGTCGACCAGGCTAATCGGGGTGAGAGCTACATCCCTGATGTTTCGAGCAGTGCGTTACAGAAACTCATCAATACACAATGCATCTGTTTTACCGGCGATTACAATGCATTAGATGACCTCGACGCAGTGAGTATCTGTGTTCCCACTCCATTGCGCAAGACACGCGATCCGGATATTTCCTACATTATCTCGGCGACACAACAGGTACGGGCACACCTGCATCCTGGCCAACTCATTATATTGGAAAGTACGACATACCCTGGTACAACTGACGAAGTGCTGCTGCCGGAGTTGGAATCCACCGGCCTGAAAGTCGGCCTTGACTTCTTCCTGGCCTTTTCACCTGAGCGCATCGATCCAGGAAATCCCGACTTCAACACACGCAGCACGCCCAAAATCGTTGGTGGCATTACACCTGCCTGTACAAAAATGGCATTGGCCTTCTATGGAGCGGCCATCAAGGAGGTCACGCCGGTCTCCTCAGCACGTGTTGCGGAGATGGCTAAGCTGCTGGAGAATACGTTCCGTGCCGTCAACATCGGCCTGGTGAACGAAATCGCCATTATTTGCGAAAAACTCTCCATCGATGTATGGGAAGTCATTGATGCAGCAGCAACAAAGCCTTTCGGTTTCATGCGCTTCCTGCCCGGCCCGGGTCTGGGTGGACATTGTATTCCAGTCGACCCACACTATCTTTCCTGGAAACTCAAGACACTTGATTACACAGCACGCTTTATCGAACTGGCGGCGGAAGTCAACAGTAGTATGCCGCATTACGTTGTGAATAAGATCGGTGAGGCACTGAACGAACAGCGCCTCAGCTTCAATGGTGCGACTGTGCTTGTGTTGGGCCAAAAATTGCTAGCTCGCAAGGCGGTAGTGCTCTACAACGATGAGTATGTATCGTCCCTGACAACAGGCAATCAGACACTGTACACACAGCCACTAAGGAGCGAACTGTTACAAGCTGCCGACTGCGTCGTCATCGTCACAGACCATAGTTATTACGATATTCCCTGGATTGTAGGCGAAGCGCGTTGTATCGTAGACACTCGCAACATGACCCGGGGCTACAAGGATGAAACAATTTTTCGGCTCTAAAAAGGTGTATAATGTCTCTGCCTTCTGGCTCTCTAAGTACTACCAGTCCGCGCATGGCAGCGATGCCTGCTAAATCGGTCCATAAACAGATTTTTCGTGCTCTGCTGACCCTTTCATCTGCCGCTCTGTTGGTCCGCGTATTCGGCATGCTCAATCAGATTGTCGTCACCAGGCGCTTCGGGGCAGGGCCAACAATGGACGCATACTTTGTCGCCTCCACGCTACCTATCCTGATGGCCACTATGCTCAGCGCCTCTGTTGAAAGTTCTGTCATTCCAGTCTATACACGAGTACGCGCGCAAGGAAAAGAGCAGGCTTCTATACTCTTCAGCACGTTGTTGAATCTCCTAGTGTTAGGTACAGCTGTACTCACACTGGTAATGCTCACCTTTCGTGATCAGTTGATTCACCTTTCGGCTCCGGCATTGGATCCATTTCGCATGGCGCTCGCCGTGAGCCTGGCCCCATTTATCTTTCCAGTGCTCTTGTTGATGGTGGTGATAAGCCTCCTGGAATGCATTCTCAACGCAGAAGGTCAGTTCGGTTGGCCCGCCTACGCTGGGTTATTGGTACCGCTCACCACGGCCATACTTGCGCAGATGCTAGGTAAATCGGAAGGTGTCGCTATACTCTGTATAGGTATGCTGGCAGGCCTCTGCCTGCAACTTTGCGTGGTTATCGTACGCGCACGACGTGCAGGACTCGTCTACCGGCTGAGCATGAACTTGCGCAATCCGGAACTCCATGCGGTTTTGATGCTAGCCTGGATAGCGCCTTTTAGCGTATTAATCGGTCAGGTCAGTCCCTTGGTCGATCAGGTGTTTGCTTCATCTCTTTCGGCAGGTAGTATCTCCGCACTCAACTATGCACTCAAGCTCGTGGGCGTCTTTACTGGTGTAATTTTTGTTTCCGTTGGACGTGCCGCACTACCCTTTCTCTCACAACAAGCTTTTAGAGATGATATGAAAGCCTTCAAGGGAACGCTGCGTTTCTACCTGTGGGTCATAGGCATTGGCACAGCCGTGTTGGCTGCACTCATGCTTGTGCTGGCGCACCCACTGGTGCACATCCTCTTTCAGCGTGGGGCCTTTTCTGCTCACGACACGAACCGCACTGCAAGCACACTGGTAGGCTTCATGGTAGGCCTGACACCTATGGCATTAGGCTTCATCATGGCGAGGGCATTTGTCGCTCTTCGCATGAACCGCTTACTCCTGATTACCGATATCTTCGGCCTGATCGCCAACGTCATCCTTGACTATATCTTTGCTCGCCTTTGGCAGAGTACTGGAATCGCCCTGGCTACCTCGGCAGTATACCTATGCAACCTGTTTATCCTGCTCTTCTTGCTACGCCGCCAGGTTGGTAAGCTCGACATTTTCACCCCTCCACCCGAGTTACTGCGGGTGATAAAGGAGTTGAGCATGGGCTCCTTGTTCAGCATTCCCTATGGCCTGCGCCAGTGGATCGTACGTGTTGGCATCATGATAGCGACCTTTGCAGTCGGGGTTGCTGGCATCTTTTGGAACTCTCTCTATACCGTGCGTGCTGCCCTTGGTTCTCTCATCCTGCTGGCCTTCCTGCGCTATCCCTATACACTGCTGATCGCCTGGGTGATGATCGATGTATTCGTTGGTTCAACGCTGCAGTTCTTCAATGGCAACAATTTTGACACAGCCTTAACAGTACCAACTCTGCTCTTGATGACTCGTATGCCAATCAAGCAAACCTTTCAGCGCATGCCAGCACTGATCATCCTGCTTCTCTACCTTGTATGGGTATTGGCCGGCATCGGAATATCCCCCAATGGGGCTGGACCATTTCTGATACGATGGACACTCATGCTGGATTATGTAGCAATTGGTGTGCTGACGATCAATGTGTTGACTACGCGGCAACACCTGCTAAAACTCATCGATGCCATTCTCATACCGGCGACGTTCGTTTCGTTGTACGGTATCTACGGTTACTTCACCAGGCACAATGGAGTGTTAGATACTACTACATCGCTTTTCCGCATTTACTCTATCACGAGTGCAGCACCAGCGCTGGCTTTATTTCTCTCCATAGTAATTCCAGCTGCGATCTATCGTGCATCCACATTGCACGGGTTCAAGCGCCTGGGTATATCGACACTGGTCTTCATCTTGCTGGTGGCGATGATGCTCACCTTCACACGTAGTGCCTTTATTTGCCTCCCTTTGAGCATCATCATTATGATTCTCTTTTTACCATCGCGTAAGATAAAAATTGGCTTGCTCGGTAGTAGCCTGGTGCTGACTGCCGGTGTGGTTCTATTGGCGACAATCGGCAATATTTCCATCGTCAACCGCTTTTCTAATCTGGATCTTGCAACAATTAATGGACGTACTAACCTCTGGCAGGCACTTCTTGACCGTTTTGATCCAACGCAATTGCTGGGCCATGGGCTTGGTGCTGCCAACGCTTTGTTGCAGAATCTGCAAATAGGCTTGAGAATCGCTACTTCGCCCTCGAATCTTTTTCTTGGTGACCTCTATGACCACGGGATCATTGGCCTGACCTTGCTCACCCTGGTGTTTATCGTACTCGGTGCTGGCTTGATCGCCGGCATGCGAAAAACTACTGGTGATCAGCGGGTACTGTTCGTAATGGCATTGGTGGTCTTTGTCAACATGCTTTTGCAGTCATTTGAGGAGAACGATTTTTGGGCCCAATCAATCGGTATTTACTTCTGGATCGTTATGGCACTCCCATTTGCAGTCTGCTGGTCCACGACGAAACAATCATCCAGGACCAATAAAGAGGTCCTGGATGTAGTGACGGAGTCACGAGTGGAGGCAGTACAACAGGCAAAACAGGAGCAAGTTACTCGCCTCTAGATCAAACGGGAAATGAGACGATGAAGTAAGGAGTCACTTTGTGGAAGATCGTGTTCGTATCTGTTTCGTTTCCTTTACGTTCTGGCCCTTAGTCGGCGGTTCGGAGGTACAGGCGGAGAAAGAAGCCCGTCAGCTTCAGGCGCTTGGACACGATGTGACCGTTGTCACATTCCGGCATAATCGGCGGTGGAAACGAAAAGAAATGCTTGATGGCCTCCCAGTTGTACGTGTGAGTGGAATATACAGGCGTAATGGACGGCTAAACATTGGTAGGTTGGGACATCTGCCTAACATCATCATGATGTTCCTGGCGCTCTGGCGGTTGCGTCACGTCTATGACGTGATTCATGTTTTCCAGTTGTCCCCGCCTGCTGCACTCATCGGCCAGCTCACGCATAAACCGGTCATTATAGGCATCCAGAGTGCGGGGCCAAGCGAGGCACAACGTGCGCAGCTTGATGAACGGGGAGCGGCGCTGATGGCCGACACCCTGACCGAAGCGTCGTTCTTGAAAGTCGATTTGAAAGACTGGACGGCAGGCGCAGGTGATATCGGCCATCTTCCCCAGTTGCCATTGGGCAAGGCAATGCTGGACTTTCTGCGCAAATCGAACGCATTCTACCGGGTGCTCAGCACGCGCAGCCACTCCTATGTCACTTCGCACGGATTCCGCACCGAGCAGATTGTGCATATTCCGGGTAGTGTCGATACGGAGAGATTCCAACCGGCACCAGAACGACGTCCCGATCCGGCGAGACCGGAGCGCGATATCATCTGCGTAGCACGATTGGACTACGCTAAGGGTGTCGATGTACTGTTGCATGCGTGGGGAAGGATGCTACGTGAACCTGCTGAATGGCGTGCGCATCTGAAACCCAGGCTACACCTGGTTGGCAAAGGCGTGTGCGGTGCGCAGATGGAGCGCATTGTTGCCGCGCTAGGCATCCAGGACAGCGTGGAGTTTCTGGGATCGCGAGCAGACGTGGTCGATCTCCTGCAACAATCCTGGGGCTTTGTGATGCCTTCTCGCTGGGAGGGCATGCCCAATGCTTTACTAGAAGCTATGGCATGTGGCCTGCCTTGCGTGGCCACACGCGTGAGTGGCA